>JAAOEI010000148.1_pt1 | contig 28899 bp, 33 predicted proteins | sample 7059261 | NCBI WGS metagenome assembly JAAOEI01 (sample SAMN14008812, study PRJNA610033) | viral metagenome | isolation source: viral particles filtered from seawater | place: China: Hangzhou Bay, Yangshan Deep Water Harbour | collected 2017-10-31 | reverse complement strand
GTGAAGGCCAAGCTGTGACGGTCCTTGACTACCGACCTGCCGGCGAGACAGTCCGGCAGTTCCACCTGTCCAAGGCCCGCGTGCGCGCCCTGCGCGGGCCGATCGGTTCCGGCAAGTCGGTGGCCTGCGTCAACGAGATCGTCCGGCAGGCGACCTTGCAGAGCCCGAACAGCCAGGGTGTCCGGCAGACCCGGTACGTGTGCGTGCGCAACACCAACCCCGAGCTGAAGACGACCACGATCAAGACGTGGCGTGAATGGTACAATGACGATTGGGGCCGCTTCGTATGGCAGCCGCCCTACACGCACCGCCTCAATTTCCAGCTGCCCGACAAGTCTCTGGTCGAGAGCGAGATCATCTTCCTGCCGCTCGACCGGCCCGGCGACATCAAGAAGCTGCTGTCGATGGAGTACTCGGGCGCCTTCATCAACGAGGCGCGAGAGATCCCAAAGGAGATCATCGAGGCAGTCGACAGCCGCCTCCGCTACCCGAACGGCAGCCCCGACTTCCCGTTCATCGTGATGGACACCAACAGTCCGCCCGAAGACCACTGGTGGCCGATCATGTCGGGCGATGTGCCGCCGCCCGAATACATGACCGAGGAAGAAGCGGCCCTCATGGTCAAGCCCGACAGCTGGCAGTTCTTCACCCAGCCGGGCGCCGTGATCGAGAACAAGGACAGCCGCGGGCACATGCTTGGCTACACGATCAACCCGAAACGCGAGAACCAGCAGCGCGACGGTAAAAGCGGCGTGCCCGACGCCTACTACACCGGCATGATCCCCGGCAAGTCGCGGGCCTTCATCAACGTCTACCTGCTTAACAAGTACCAGACGCTGCTCGACGGCAAGCCGGTCTACCCGACCTTCCGGCGCGAGGCTCATGTCGCTGCCCAGCCGCTTGTGCCCTCGCCGAACCTGCCGATGCGCGTCGGCTTTGACTACGGCCGCACGCCGGCCGCCGTCTTCTGCCAGCTGTACCCTGGCGGCCGCTGGGTGGTGTTCGCCGAGCTGTGCGCCATCAACATGGGCGCCAAGAGGTTCGGCCAGCTGTTCAAGCGCTACGTCGCCGATCGCGGCTGGAGCCACATGGACTTCATGTTCATGGGCGACCCGGCCGGCGACGACCTGCCGCAGTCCGACGAGACGAGCCCGGCGCGGATGCTCGGCAACGAACTCGGCGCAACGATCCGGGCGGCGCCGACCAACGATCCGACCGTCAGGATCGAGGCTGTCGAACAGATCCTCGACCGCATGACCGATGGCGGCCCCGCCTTTACTATCGACCCCCGCTGCAAGACGCTGATCTCAGGTTTCGAGGGCGGCTATCGCTTTGCCGAGCTGGGCGTCAGCGCCGGGTCAGTGAAGTACGATGTAAAGGCCGACAAGAACCGCTTTTCTCACCCGCATGACGCGCTGCAGTACGTCGCGCTGGGTGGCGGCGAGGGGCGGCGCGTCCTGTCGGGCAAGGTCGAGCAGGCCAAGTCCGTCACCGTCGTCCGGCGCGGCAACGTCTTCTCGCGCCGGCGCGCAGGAGAGCGCCGGTAGTGCGCTGGTACGTCGGCTTCCTGCCCAGCCAGGCCATGGGCCTGTACAAGCTGCTGGGCGGCAGGAACGTCGCGCATGTGTTCTGCTTCCGCCCGACGCGGGCCGGGCAATGGCTTCTCGTCGAACGCACCCTGTTGGGCCTCGAGCTGAAGGACATCGACGACCGGCAGGCCGAAGTCCTGATCGCCAAATGCCAGGCTGACGGCCAGCTGCTGCTGGTAAAACCCTGCAAGTACACGAATGGCTACCTGCCGCCGCTGGTCGAGACCTGCGTATCGACGGTCAAGGCGATCCTGCGCGTGCGCGATCCCTGCGTCTGGACAGCGGCCCAGCTTCACTGTGCATTGTTGAAGCACGGCGCGGAGCCATTGTAGGCGACATGGGATTTCTCAATCCGCCGCAGCCGCCCCGACCGGAGGTCCAGCAGGTCAAGCCGCCGGACCCCGACCCCAATCTCGTCGCCCAGCGCGAGCAGGCCCAGCTGCGCGCCGACCGTGAAAGCCAGGACGCCTTCAATGCGGGCTCGCAGCGCACCCTTGGCCGCCTGATGGGGACCCAGGGTGCCCGCGCCCTGTTTACCGGCACCGCGGCGGGCTTCAGCCGGACCCTCGGCAGCGCCAACGTCTAGGAGGCCAGCAATGGCTGACAGAACCATGGGCGCCGACGATGACGGCGTGCAGCGCGTCTATGCTGCCGGCGACCGCAAAGAAGCTGCGGCCGAGGAGACGACGGCCAAGAAGCTCGACAAGCTGATCGAGCGCGGCAAGAAGCGCCGCAACAGCTGGGAAACCCACTGGCAGGAAGTCTACGAGTACGTGTTCCCGTACCGTGAGGGCTTTTCCCGTGCTGCCACGATCGAGGGCCAGCAGCGCACCGACTTCATCTTCGACCAGACAGCCGTGGTCGGCGTGCCGCGCTTCGCATCGAAGATCCAGCACGGCCTGTTCCCGCCGCAGGGCAATGCCTTCGCCATGGCGCCGGGCGTCGACTACCCGGAAATGAAGCGCGACCAGGACCTGCAGGGCGAGCTCGACCAGATCACCGACAGCTTCCACGAGGGGCTGCGCAACTCCAACTTCGAGAGCGAGCTGCACGAAGGCTGCCAGGACCTCGGCATCGGCACGATGACGCTGCGCTGTGACCCCGGCGTGTTCCCCGGCGACCTTCGCTTCACCGCCGTGCCGCCCAACCACCTGTACATCCTGCCCGGCCCGAACGACACGGTCGGCACCTGGATCTACGAGCGCAAGATCAGCCTCGAGGACGTCAAGGCAACGTGGCCGCGTGCCCGTCCGAACGAGAAGATGAAGCAGGCGTGCCGGTCGAAGCCCGAGACCATGGTGACGATCTTCCAGATCACCGTCGCCGACCCGAAGTCGATCTTCGAGCCCAGCTATCAGGACTACGTCTACTGTCCCGACCACAAGTGCGTGCTGGTCGAGCGCACGCTGACCGGCACCGGCTCCTGCCCGTGGATCACGGCGCGCTGGAGCAAGACGGCGCTCGAGGTGTGGGGCCGCGGCCCGATCCTGCAGGTCATGCCGAGCATCAAGACGGTCAACCTGACCGTCGAGCTGGTGCTGGAGAACGCCGAAATGGCGATCGCCGGTATCAACGTCTACGACGACGACGGCGTGTTCAACCCCGACAACATCCGCGTCGAGCCCGGCATGTTCGTGCCGCGGGCGCCGGGGTCGAAGGTGGAGAGCCTGCAAAACGGCAGCCGCTTCGACGTCAGCCAGCTGATCTTGGCCGACGAGCGCGAGAATATCCGCAAGGGCCTGTTCATCGACGAGCTCGACAAGGAAGGCAAGACGCCATACTCGGCCGAGGAAGTGGCGCAGCGCATGGCCGACACCGCCCGCAACATGGGCTCGGTGTCGGGGCGGCTCATGTACGAGTTCATCCAGCCGCTGTCGCAGCGCATCGCGTACATCTATCGCAAGCAGGGCATCGTCCAGCTGCCGCGCATCGACGGCAAGGTACTGCGCCTCGTGCCGCTGTCGCCGCTGCTGCGCATCCAGGACCAGGCCGACGTCTCCAACTTCATCCAGTACGTGCAGGTCATGAACGGCACGATGGGGCCGGGCACCTCGGGCCTCGCGCTGAACCGCGACCGCACGGTGAGCTGGCTGAACAAGAAGTTCGCGATCCCGACCTCGATCCTCAACAGCCCGGCCGAGGTGAAGCGCGTGCTGGGCAACGCCGGGCAGGCGATGGGCGAGCTTGGCGCGCAGAACCCCGAACTGATGAAAACCGCGGTAACGAGCGGCCTCAAACTGCTGGGCTAGGACATGGCACGAAGGACGCGGGGCGCGCAGGCTCCGAAGGACGACATCTCCCTGCGCGAGCGCCTCCAGAGCCGCGTGAAGCCGCAAGGCGTCAGCGGCCCCGACGGCGTGACCTACACGGCGGAAGTGAACACCCAGCTGAACGAGCTGTCGGCGGGCACATTCTCGCAGGGCGCCGGCGTGCGCTTCCTCCAGTACCTCGAAAGCATCACGACCCGGCGCGTGCTGGGTCCAACGGCATCCAACAAGGAGCTTCGCCATCTTGAAGGCGCACGCTGGCTTGTCGGAGTGATCCGCTCGCGCATGGCGGCGGCGAAAACACAGAAGGACGGACGATGAACCTTTTCAGCTACGGACTGCCGAAGTATTTGCGGCAAGGCAACGACGACACCGGCAACAATGGCGGCGAGACGTTCGCCGAGCTGCAGGCCAACGCGCAGCCGACCAGCGAGCAGCTGACGGCCGCGACCGACTACCTGAGCAAGAACACGCAGAATTGGGATGCCAAGACCATCGAGGGCAAGAAGCCCGGCGAGGTCTACGGCATGGCCCGCGCCCGTGAGCAGGAGATCCTGAAAGCCGACATCTGGCGGGGCACGCCCTGGCAGGGCACCAAGGTCCCCGACAAGTTCGTGATCGACAAGGACGGCAAGAAGTCGGTCAACGCCAGCGAGCTTGTGAAAAGCTACGGCGAGCTGGAGCGCCGTCAGTTCACGCGCAAGGAGGACATGCGCAAGGAGATCGAGGCCGAGCTGAACCAGACACGGATGAAGGACCGGCCCGAGAGCCCCGACAAGTACGAGTTCGAGAAGTTCAAGCTGAAGGACGGCACCGACGTCGGGTTGGACGACAAGGACCCTGTTGCGGCGTGGTTCCGCAACACCGCCTGGGACATGGGCCTGTCGCAGAAGCAGTTCAACGACATCGCCAAGGGCTACATGCAGCAGGAAATGCTGCGCGGCCCGAAGTGGGACGACGAGGCCAAGACGCTGGGCGGCAGCGAGCAGGCCGACATGCGGCTGAAGCGCATCGACGGCTTCATGCGCGGCAACGCTCCGCAGGAAGTCTACGACGCCTTCGCCAGCATCCCGGCGACGGCCTCCATGACCAAGCTGTTCGAGCACATCATGGAGCTGGCCGGCGAGCCCGCGTGGCAGCCGGTCGAGGGCGGCGGCTTCGTGGAGAACCTGACGCGGCAGGACATCCAGAAGCTGCAGAACAGCCCCGAGTACCGGCGCGGCGACCCCGTCACGCTCAAGAAGGTCCAGGCTGGCTTCCGCCAGCTCGCGAAGGGCACCTGACCAAGGGGGAGGCGGCGGGGCTTGTTCTTTCACCCGCTGCCGGCGCCGGCCGGGGCATGTGTCGTCCTCATGTGCATATCCGGCCGGCGTTCTCTTGCCTAATCCTCCACCCTGACCACTACGGCCCGACGTGACGGACGGCGGCCCTCGCTAGAGGACCAACCCTCAGTCTCCACAGGCGGACGAACCGAATGGCTCGACCGTTTTCCCACTGGAGACTGTTATGCCCGCCAATTCGATCAGCACGAGCTTCGTTGAGGAGTTCGAGTCCGGCGTCCACCTGGCTTACCAGCGCATCGGCTCGTACCTCCGCACCCGCGTCCGCTACCGCGGCGGGGTGAAGAACAAGACCACCTTCCAGAAGATGGGCAAGGGCACGGCCACGCAGAAGTCGCGTGGCGGTGACGTTCCGCCCATGAACCTCGACCACTCGACGGTGAACGTCACCCTCGAGGACTGGTACGCGGGCGAGTGGATCGACGACCTCGATATGCTTCGCCAGAACCATGACGAGATGATGGCCGCCCAGGAGTCGGGCGCCCGTGCGCTCGGCCGCAAGACCGACGACCAGATCGTCGCGGTTGTCGCCTCGGGCGGCACGACCGGCGACGCCGAGACCACCAACGGCGCGACGCTCTCCTGGGCGCTCGGCGTAGTGGCCGACTACGGCGCGGCCGACGTGCCGGAAGGCCCGCAGGACCGCACCTTCGTGGTCAACTACGGCAACTGGGCTCGACTGATGGCGCTCGACGCCTTCAACCGCGCCGAGTACGTCGGCAACACGGAGGTTCTGACCGAGGGCGCGGTCGCCAAGAACTGGCTGGGCTTCTACTGGATGCCCTTTGCCGGCGTCACCGACGACGGCACCAACGCGGCCTGCTTCTCCTTCCATCGCTCGGGCATCGGCCTGGCGGTCGGCGCGGAAGTGCAGACCTCGATCCAGTACCACAACAACAAGGACAGCCACTTCGTCCTGAACAAGATGCAGATGCAGGCCGTCGTGATCGACGCGCTCGGCGTCTACACCCACTCGCTCAAGAAGTAGCGGCGGGAAGGATCAAGGAGAACACACATGGCTCTCGTCAAGACCAACCTGGCCTACCTCGGTGGCGCCGCCCCCGGCCCGCGTCTCTGGTCCTACAAGACCACGGACACGGCCGCGACGGTTGACACCGAAGGCTACTTCAACGGTGTCGCCGCCCAGCTGAACGTCGGCGACTTCATCTTCCTCCACGCGACCTCGGGCGGCACGCCGCAGTTCGGTGTTGTCGTGGTCCTCTCGAACGACGGCAGCGTCGTCGACACGGGCGACATGGTCGCCTTGAAGTCGGCGGACACCGACTAGCCGGTACTCACCGGCCAGCAACTACCGCAGGCGGGGGTCCAACCGGGCTCCCGCCTGTTTTTTTAAGAGGACCCCATGCCCGACTACGCCAAGACCGACCTCGAGATTTGCCAGAAGGCCGCGAAGCTGGCTGGCATGAACACGCCACAGGACTTCGCCGAGATCGGCGTCACCGAGAGCGAAGTCGGCAACATCCTCTACGAGGACGTCGCCCGCGACGCACTGACCGCCTCGGACTGGAACTTTGCCAACAAGGAGATCCTTCTGACCTCGCGCCTCGCGGAGGCCAGCAAGCCCAGCAGCCGCTACAGCGCGGGCTACACCATGCCGATCGAGGAGTACGGCATCCTCATGCCGCGCACGGTGCTGATCGGCGAGGAGCCCGTCTCCTACGACATCTTCGGCGACAAGGTGGTGCTGGACGCCGGCGAGAACGACAGCGTCTACCTGCAGTTCCTGCAGCGGGTCGAGGTCCAGTACTGGCCGCCGTACTTCACCAGCTACATGATCTTCAACATGGCGGCGGTCTACGCCGGCGCCATCGCCCGGTCGGGCGAGCTCGCGAACATCTACGAGGGCAAGGCGCAACGCCAGCTGGCCCATGCGCGGACCCGCGATGCGCAATCCGTGACGACCCGCGGCGTGCGCCTCAACCGCTTCAAGAGCGTGCGCCGGGGCCTGGCGCGATGAAGGTCCGCAAGGTCAAGACCAACTTCACGGGCGGCGAAATCGGCTCCCTGCTGGGCGGCCGCTCGAACCTGCAGGTCTACGAGGACGGCGCGTCGGAACTGCGCGACTGGCGGCTGATGCCGCAGGGCGGCGTGCGCCACCGCCCCGGCACGCTCTGGTGCTACACGCTGCAGAACATCCCGTACCAGCACGAGGAGTACATCTTCAACAGCGAGCAGGCGTACCAGCTGATCCTGTCGAACGCCCGCGTCGACATCTTCGACGGCGACGGCGCCTTCGTGCAGACGCTGACCGGCGCTCCGTGGACCACCGCGATGCTGGGCGACATCAGCGTCGACTATTCCGGCGACGTCATCATCCTCAGCCACCCCGACCTGAAGACGCAGAAGCTGCAGCGCACCGGCGCCACCACCTTCGTGCGTTCCGACTTCGCCTTCGAGCAGCAGCTGTCGGGCGCAGCCTCGCCGGTTTACCAGCCGTACTACAAGTATGCGACGGCAGCGGCTACCATGGAGGTCACGCAGACGGGCGGCTACAGCGACGCCAAGGGCTACGCGCCGGGCAGTACCGTCAGCCTCGAGTGCAGCGAGGCGATCTTCACTGCCAACTATGTCGGCGCACACCTGAAGATCGGCACCGGCCAGGTCCGCATCGACACCGTGGTGGACAGCCAGCACGCCACCGGCACGGTCAAGAGCGCCGACATGCGCGTCTTGCTGACTGAGCAGCCGTTGCGCAGCACGCAGGGTTCCAACACGGTCGAGGTCTTCCAGCCGTACCATGCCTGGGCGGGCGGCGAGACGGTCGTGCTGTCGATGGCCGACAGCTTCCGCAACCTTGCGACCACGGCGCTGAACGGCGCCAAGACGATCACCGCCGTCACTGCCGACACTTGGTCCTTCGACTGCGGTACCGCCGCCGACCGCGCCGCCGTGGGTGGCGGCCTTGCCGTCTATATGTGGGCGGGCCTGTTCACCACGACGGACTGGCAGGAGCCTCTCTACTCCGTCGAGCGTGGCTGGCCGCACTGCGTCGGCTTCCACCAGCGCCGCCTCGGTCTTGGCGGCGGCCGGTCGAGCCCGAACCGGCTGAACCTCAGCAAGGTCGAGGCGCCGTACAATTTCGATGTCGGCACGGGGCAGGACGACGAGAGCATTCAGGTCGCCGTCGACACCAAGCGAACGCCGATCGTGCGTCACATCATCAGCGACAAGCACCTGCAGATCTATACCAGCGAGGGCGAGTACTACGCGCCGTTCGGCATCGGCAACAAGCCGCTGACGCCGGCAACCATCTCGATCATGCCGCAAACCCGCTACGGCGTGCTGTCGAAGAACAAGCCGCTGGGCTTCGATGGCGGCGGCCTGATGGTCACGAAGACCGGCAAGAGCGTGCGCGAGGTGGTGTTCGGCAACAACGACGTCGGCTACTCGGCCAGCAACGTCTCCTTTCAGGCCAGCCACCTGCTGCGCTCGCCGGGCAAGATCACCGCTCTGCTGGAGGACGATGAGCAGCAGGAAGCCGTGGCCTACCTCGTCAACGAAACGGACGGCACGCTCAGCGTGTTCTCCTTCGTGCGCAAGGAGCAGGTTGCGGGCTGGACGCTGTGGACGACGCAGGGGCTCTACAAGAGTGCATGTGCTGTGGACCGCAAGCTGTTCTTTATCGTCCAGCGCACGGTCAACGGCGCCACCAAGACCTTCCTCGAAAAGATGGACCACGACGCGCTGCTCGACTGCGCGATCATGGACGACGGCGCCGCGGCGACCACCTGGACCGGGTTCAGCCATCTGGCGAGCCAGTCGGTCGATGTCGTAGTCGGCGGCACCGGCGCGATCGGCCCGCGCACCGTGACGGCGGGCGGCAACATCGTCCTCGATGCCGCCGCGACCTCGATCCAGGCGGGCTTCAAGTACGTGCCCACGATTCTGACCCTGCCGCCCGAGCTGGCGCTGCAGGATGGCCCGACGCTGGGCCGCCCGCGCCGTGTCGTCAGCTGCTCTCTGCAGGTCGATCAGTCGGTGTCGGTGGCGGTGCGCGGGGTCAACTTCACCGTGCGCTCCAGTCTCGAGGATCTCAGCACGGCGCCCGAGCTGGGCGACCGCCTGATGCAGTTCTGGCTGATGGGGTGGGACCAGAAGGGGCAGGTGCGTATTACCTGTCCCGATCCCGTGCCATGCACGATCTTGAGCCTCTCTCTCGAAGTGGAGTTCTGATGAGCTGGCAGGTCGCCGTGCCGATCGCGCTGTCGGCGGTTTCAACTGGAATGCAGGTCGCCTCGGCCATGAGCGCCGGGCAGGCGGGTGGGCGTGCCTACGATGCGCGTGCCGATATGTCGGAGTTTGACGCCGCGCAGAAGCGCGAGGCGAAGGAGGAGGCCAAGACGCAGGCCGCCCAGGAGGAAGCCGACCGCCTGCAAAAGTACCGGGAGATTGCCGGTGCGAACGAGGCCGACATCACGGCACGCGGCGTCATGGACAGCGCCTCGACCGACGCGATCACGATCAAGAACCGCGAGGAAGCGGCGGTCGACATTTCCAACGTCAAGTACATGGGCGCAAGCCGCGCCCACCGCTACGAGCTTTCGGCCCGGCAGGACGAAATGGCCGCTGCCGCCTACCGACGCGGCGCAGCAGACTCGATCAGCCAGGGCAACCTCCGTGCGTTGACCGCGGGCGCCACCGGGCTGTTCAACATCGCCTCCAACTTCCCGCGCTTCGGCAGCCGCGGTGATGGCGGCATCGACAACATGAGTGTGGCGCTGCGCTCAGGCTCGCCCGGCGGCTACTGGTAGGACACGATGGCAACGATCCGCGACCATTCACAGGGCAGCATCCCGTCTGCCCCGATCGTACCGGCGACCGGCTTTGCGGCCGAGGCGCAGGTTGCCAGCGCTGAGGCCCAGCAGTTCGAAGAGCAGGGCCGCATGGCGGGCCAGATCGGCCAGATCGCCACCGGCGTGATGCGCGACGAGGCGCTGCGCCGGGCGCAGGAGGACGCCGCCCAGATTGTCCAGTACGACAAGGACAACAAACTGATCACACCCAAGAGTTTCGACGCTCCGGGGTTTTCAGGCCTTGTCTATGGCGACACCTACCGCAAGGCGGCGCTCGAATACTACCGTTCGGCCGCGCTGACCGAGGGCCAGAGCAAGGCGTCCGAACTGCTCGCCGCCAACCCGACCAATCCGGGCGCAGTCAGCGCGGGCATGCGCGCCTATTTCGACGAGAAGCTGAAGATCATGCCGCCCGCCGTGGCGCAGACCATGGTGCCGCACTTTGAGGCGGTGATTTCGGGCGCCACCACGTCGGCGCAGTCGGCCGCCCAGCGCCAGAACCTCGAGGTGATGCGCGACCAGGCGCAGCGCGCCACCGAGGGCTACACCAGCCGATATGCTGCGGCAGTGGCCGACCTCGATGGCCGCAAGGTGCCGGCTGACCAGCGCGCCGCTACGCTGGCGAAGTACGAAGACGAATGGAAGATGGTCGAAGCCCAGCTCAGGGGCGCGGGCTACACCGACCAGCACATCGCCAACGTCAGGAAGTCCTCGGAGGTGTTTGCCGAGGCCAAGGTGATCGGCCGCGGGCTCTATACGCTGGGCGCGCAGTCCCACATGGCGCCCGGCATGACGATCGAGGCCGAGAAGCGCATCCGCGCCTTCGTTGACAAACACCCGGAGTACGGCAAGGAGAGCGAGGCCGTGCTGCGCGGCGAGTTCAGCCGCGGCCAGAACATTGCCAATGCCGTGGGTCAGGCCGAGGCCATCGAGCAGCAGAAGGTGCAGGGGGACATCATCATCGATGGCCTCAACCTCAAAAGGTGGATCGACAAGAACGGCAAGGATTTCCCGGTCGTCGCCGACAGCAAGCGGCAGGACTTCTACGAAAGCGTCCAGCAGCGCGTGGCGGGCCTGCGTCCGCTGCAGCGTGCGCAGATCCTCGCCAGCGCCTACGATACCGGCAACACCCTCGTTCAGCAGGCGTATGGCTCCGCCGTCACGCAGGCGGTCCAGATCGCCACGACCAGCGCCAACCCGCTGCAGCGCCAACTGGCCGTCAACGACCTGCAGGGTTTTGTCGACAATCCGGCGGTCGCCAATCAGGCCGGCAACATGCAGAGCTATGTCGGCCTGGCGCGGCGCGTCATCGCCGGGCACCGCATGGAGACGATGGCAGCCGACGCGGGCCAGCTCGAGACCACGATGCGCGCAGGCAGCATCGACCCCGCCAGCATGTCCACGGTCTTCGAGGGCCTCAAGGACAGGGGCATGGTCGGCCCGGCCGGCGCCGCGCCGGTCAGCTTCGAGCGCTTCGCTGCGCTGGTCGCCGAGAACAACAAAGCCTGGAACACCAACCAGAACAATCGCATGGCGGCCGCTGGCGCCATCGAGCGCTCGCTGCCAAACGACAGTGGCCGTACGCCCGTCTTCCCCAGCGAAAAGGACAGCAAGAACATCCAGGCGACCCTGCCGTTCCAGATGACGGCTAAGGGCGTCGACGGGATGCAGCGCCCGGTTCCATGGAACATCGACAATCCCGATCATGTCCGGGCAGCCGGCGACTACTTCGTGCGCAATCGCGTTCTTCCCGAGGAGGTCAAGGACAGCCTCGACAAGATCAAGCCCTACGACCCTGTCGAGCGGAAGCAAGTCGGCCTGCAGATCGCCGAGCGCGTGCGCAACGAGATCCGCACGGCCCTCAAGGGCAACACGCGGGGCGGTGAGGGCACCCTGTCCGACCGCTTCCTCGACGATCTGGTCTACTCCAACCTCGAAGGAGCGCTGGGCTCGTCCTACGGCAAGCTGATGGCGTGGTCCGCCTACGGTCCCGAAGCGACCCCCAAGGAGACGGCGGCCAGCACCGCGATGCAGACGCCCGGCCGCAACCAGGGCGACGCCACCAGCGGCGACAAGATGGACATTGCCGCCCGCCTCGTCGGCCTCAGTCGCGACGCCTACGAGAACAGCGGCATGATCACCCGCGCTGCCAACAGCGTGTTCCGGGCGACGACCGGCTGGATGATGGGTCCCGACACCAAGCTGCGCTACGGCGCTTTCCGCAACGAGGAGAGCCGCGTGCTGCTGCAGGGCCTGGTCGGTCCCAGCGGCCTCGAAGGCGACAGTCCCGATGCGGAAAAGACGACGTGGAGTCCGGCTGCCCTCGACGCCTTTGCGCAGAACGTCAACGCCTACGTGCGCAAGAACGGCGACATGGACCGCCAGAACGGCAAGGACCCGGTCGACATCGGCATCATGAAGGCGATGCGCGACCTCACCGAACGCGGAATGATCGGCCTGCGCCGCACGCAGGACGGCGGCCACCAGATCGAGCTGCGGCCCGCCGTCTCGGAGTTCAACTCCAAGAACGGCACGGCCTGGAACGCGGAGGACGTCGCCAACTTCTACACGGCCAAGGTCCAGGGCGAGGCGCCGCAGCGCCTGTCAAACGTCGATCTGCAGACCGTGCGTGTGCTGTCGCGAATTAACCCTGACGGCACCGCCACCCACTATCTCAGCGGCCTCGACAAGGACCATAAGACGCCCATCTACATTTCCCCGGTGTCGATCACGGGCAAGGACATCGACCAGCAGCGCGTGCAGCTGGGCAACGCCATCGCCGAGGAAATGGGCTCGGGCATCGCCCAGCTGTTCTCCCGCGTGCCGGGCGGCGACATGATCCGGGCGGCAATCGCCGGCAACAAGCGCGAGACGCTCCTGGCGCTGGCGTCGGGCAAGGCGCTGCCGTCCGAGGAATGGACCAGCTTCGTCAGGACCCTGCGCCAGAGCTACACGCCGTTCTTCGGCGTGCGCGTTGCCGACGCCGATTGGGACAAGCTGGAGAAGGTGCAGGCGCAGGAGACCATCGCCCGCTACGGCTCGGCCTTCTACCTGCTGTTCGGCAACGAGGGCACCGACTACCTGGCCTTCAGCCGCAAGGGTCCGGCGAGCCTCGACAAGAGCGGATCGCCCATCGACGTGCAGGGCGAGGACGCCTTCAACACGCGCATGATGATCGAGGCCGAAGCCTCGCGTGAAGTGCGCGAGGCGCTGGCGGCCGCCACCAAGGCCCGCGCCATGAACAGGAAGCCGCCGAGCAACTGATGAGCTACGACCCCAAGGCGACGCCCTACGAGATCGTCTCCCGCCGCATGTTCCGCGGCGAGGACGCCGATCCCGCCTATGGCTTTCCGACCGACCGCACCGTCGCCGACTTCTTCAAGGGGCAGGTCGACGCCCAGCGCCGGGCCGACAACCCCGAGAACCTGGTCGGCCCGCTGAACGAGGTCGATCGCGTCCTGTCGCGTCACATCACGCCGGGCGTCCTGTCGGCGCCCGACACCGTATTCCCGATGTTCGGGACTGTGCGCGACGCACCGAAGCAGGGCGACTTCTTCTCAGGGTTCACCTCGGGCCTCAAGGACACCGTGGCGGGCTCGATCCTCGGCTGGTGGCGGACCCGCTCGATGGTCGAAGCGGCCGTCGGCGAGATCGTCCCCGACCCCGACTACGACTTCGCCCAGGACCCGCGCCTCAAGGACCCGGCGATGGCCGACCTGAAATGGCTGTTCGCCCGCTCGCAGTCGGCCAACGAGACGACCATGCTGATGCAGCAGATCGAGCAGCGAAAGGCCGACCAGCTGGAAATGTCCCAGCAGGGCGACGCCGCCGCGATCGGCCGCTTCATCGGCGGCATGGCCGACCCGATCATGGCTTTCACGCCGCAGTTCACCGGCGCGAAGATCGCGGCCAAGCCGTTCTACGGCAGCCTGTCCAACGGCGTGAAGTTTGCGGCCTTCAATGCCGCTGCGACGCTGGCGGGCGAGGCGGCCAAGAAAGAACTCGACCCGACCTACGACGCCTCGGGTGTCCTGGAGGCAATGGCGCTGGCGGGCGGCGTGGGCTTTATTGCCGGCCACCTGACCGGCACGGCCCGCGGCCTGAACGAGCGCCACGGCATTCCGCGCAGCGTGCGCGAGGGCCTCGAGCAGACTTTCCCCGACATGGGGATCGACATGCCCGAGCCCGGCACGGTGCGGTCGATGGGCGCTGCCGCCGTCCCCGGCATGGCGGGCTCCCGGCTCGACCAACTGCTGGAAGCTGAAGCCCTCAAGGAAACCGGCGTCGGGCTGGAGAAGCTGCCCCTCAACCCCGCCCTGCGCCTGCTCCAGTCGTCCTCGCTGCGCGCCCGCCAGCTGGTCGCCGAAATGGTCGACCTGGGCGGCATGAAGCAACGCAAGAACGTGATGGACGAGGCGGGCGTCGCCGAGCCCACCGCCGTGCCGGTCGAGGCCGACATCGCCCGCCAGTGGAAGGCACGGTCCATGACCGCTTTGCAGGACATGCAGGCGGCCTGGCTGGAGGCCCGCACCGGCGTTGCCGCCGCGATCGACGCCGCCCCGACGCAGGCCATGAAGATGCAGCTGCGCGACTGGTGGAAGGGCGAGGGCCGCCTGACGTGGGCACAGTTCGACGAGCGGGTTGCCAAGGCGATGCGCCGGGGCGACACCGATCCGGTCCTCGACCAGCACAGCCCGTTCGTGAACAAGGCCGCCGCCTCCGTCCGCAAATACATGGACGAGCTCAAGGCCGCGGCCGAGGACCCGAACGTGGATCTGTTCGGCAGGGCCAACGCCAAGACCATCGAGAAGCTGAAGGCCGAGGTGGCCGCCCTCAAGGCGCGGCAGGCAAACCTCGTGGAGATCGAAGCCGCCGTGAAGCGGCTCGATCTGGCGATGGGACACGCCGGCAAGACCGGCACGCAGTCCACGGCGTTGAGCTACTTCACCCGCTACTGGAACCAGAACGAGCTTATCAAGCGGGAAGGGGAGTTCGTTTCCCGCGTCAAGGCGGTGTTCGAGCGCTCGGGCATGGACCCCGGCGAAGCCCTGAAGGTCGCCAAGAATGTGCACGAGACGCTGACGCGCTCGGGCTTCCGCACGATCACCGAGGAGGCCGAAGATTTCCTGCGTCAGGTCACGGACCCGATGTCGTCCAAGATGCGCAGCCTGCAGATCAACGACCTTGAGATCGAGGACTTCCTTGAAAGCAGCGCCGTGCTGGCTGTTCGCCACCAGGCCGCGACCTTCGCGCCCGCCATCGAACTGACCCGCCGCTTCGGCGACGCCACCATGGAGCGCCAGATCGCGGCGATCCAGGACCAGTACGCGCAGCTGCATGCCAAGGCCGCCAACACGGCGGAGCGCACCGCACTCAATCGCCGTATGGCGCAGGACATCGAGGACGTGCAGGCGCTGCGCGACCGGCTGCTCAACGTCGCCGGCGCGAGCAAGGACCCGCACTCCTGGGACCAGCGCACCATTCGTATGCTCAAGCACTACATGGCCTGGACGACGATGGGCCTGTCGGCTTTCTCGCAGCTGGGCGACCTGTTCCGTCCGGCCATCACCGAGGGTCTGGATGCGGTGCACCGCCACGGCTTCGGCACCCTGATGGACGAGAGCCGCAAGACGATTATGGGCATGGCGCGCCAGGAGCGCCTGTTGTGCGGCGACAGCCTCGAGGTGGTGCTGGCGTCGAAGGCCATGGCCCTGTCCGACATCGGCGACGTGTTCGCGAGCCGCAGCAACATGGAACGCCAGGCCAACCGCTTCACCGGCCTGTTTTACATGCTCAACGGCATGAACCACGCCACCGACCTGACCAAGGATTGGGCGAGCGTCATCATCCAGGGCAACATCAACGACAGCCTGCGCAAGTGGGCACACGAGTTCGGCACCCTGCAGCGCAAACCTCGCGAGAGCGCAGCCTTCACCGAGTTCATGAAGGACAACAAGTTTCTCGACGAGAATGGCCAGCCGATCTACGTCGTGCACGGCACACCCAACACGTTCGATCGCTTCGACGATGCGAAGCGGGGTAGCAACACTAGCGCCGAGAACGCCAAGCAGGGTCACTTCTTCACCAGCCACCCCGACGTGGCGAACGCCTTCGCCACCGAGTTTGGCAGCGGCGCTCCCAACGTGCGGCCAAGCTACCTTCGGATGAAGAACCCGAAGGTGATCGAGGACACTCCGGTCCACGAGGTTACACCGAACGAGCTTATGCACCGCATGGCAGCGCTCGACGACACCGAGGTGTTTACCGACATTGCAGGCAAGAAGTGGTCTTTCGTGCGAGATGAGGACGGCAGTGTCGTCAATATGTTCCAGGGAGAAGCCGGCGAAATTGTGGAAAGGATCAAGGTCGTGGATCGTGACCTTGACTACGGAAAAGAGATCGCGGCAGCGAAGGCGGCTGGTCACGACGGTCTGGTGATGCGCAACACCGTCGATGGCCCCGCCATCAGCAATGTTTATGTCGTGTTCGATCCCAAAGACATCATGGGCTTCGACCAGCGCTGGCACCCCGAAGACCTGACCATGGCTCGCGCCGGCGAGACGATGAAGGAGCGCCTGCGCTCCCTCTCCATTGACGGCACCGACGCCATCCGCATCGCCAAGATGCTTGAAGAGCATGGCGTGCAGTTCAAGTCGGTGCGCCTCGCCAATACCGAGGAATGGACCGACACCGGCGCCCGCGACCTCTACCGGCAGGCGTTCCAGCGCGCCCTGCAGCGTACTGTCGTAACGCCCGGCGCCGGCGACCGGCCGACCTGGATGACTACGGCGACCGGCTCGCTCATAGGCCAGTTCCGGTCCTTCGGCATGAGCAGCGCCATTCGCACGCTCTATGCGGGCCTGCAGGATCGTGACCGCACCTTCTGGACCGGCGCTGCCGTCCTCGTGGGCGCGGGCGTCGTCCTGAACGAGATCCGCAACCAGGTGTTCTCCGGCCGCAGCAGCTTCGACCAGCCCTATCTCGGGGCGCTGGCTGACGGCGTCGACCGCTCGGGCGTGCTGGGCGCCTTCATGGACGTCAACAACGCCATCGAGACCGGCTCCAACAACCGGCTCGGCTTTCGGCCCCTGCTGGGCGCTGCACGGAACTACCCGACCACGCCGGAACGCATGGCCAACGCCTTCCTCGGCCCGGCCGCGGGTAAGGCGTTCGCCGCTGCTGACCAGCTGGGGAGGGTGGTCAACGGCGACTTCACCGCCCGGACCTGGCGGGGAATGCGGCAGTTCGGGCCGCTGCAGAACCATCCGCTGGTCGACCCGCTCGCCGACCGGGTGTTTCCAAGGTGAATAGAGGGTCCTAGGGGTCCGCCCTAGGGTCCGCCGATCAAGGGGGACTGTGCCTTATGGCCGCCATCACCATCACGTCCGAGAACGACCGGACCGTTACCTACGCCATCGGTGGCACGCCGAGCACCGGCCCGTTCACGGTCGACTTCCCGTACTTTTTTGTGACCGAGCTGGTGGTCACGAAGATCAAGGCGGGGGTGCAGACCACGCTGGTCCTCTCCACCGACTACTCGCACACCGGCGTCGCCGCCGACGACGGCTTCTCGTCGGGCTCGATCAGCCTTCTCTCGGCCGACAGCAACTGCACGATCACGATTTCGAGCAATCTGGCGACCACCAAGGCGACCAACTTCCCGGCCAACGGTCCGTTGTCGATCCCCACGCTCAACACGCTGTTCTCCCGGCTGTTTAGCTGGTGCCAGGACCTGCGCCGCAAGTACGGCTCGTCGCTGCATTATCCGGCCGGCGAGGAAAGCCTTGGCAGCCAGCTGTCGCCGGCGACGGTTCGGGCCCTCAAGTACCTGACCTTCGACGAGAACGGCAACGTCGCCACGGTCAACGCGATCGGCAGCTGGAAAAGCACGTGGGCCACGGCGACCAGCTATGTCTGGGGCGACCTGGTGATCGACGGCGCGGCGGGCGCCGACACCAAGAACATCTATCTCTGCAAGACCGCGCACACGTCGGGCACCTGGAGCACCGATCTGGCTGCAGCCAAGTGGGTCCTTGTGTTCGATGCCGCGACGGTCAATGCTGCTGCAGCAGCGAGCGCATCTGCCGCCGCGACCAGCGCTTCGGCGGCAGCGACCAGCGCAACGGCTGCGGCTTCTTCGGCCACGGCGGCAGCCGGTAGTGCCACGACGGCCACGACGCAGGCTTCGACGGCGACGACGCAGGCCAGTAATGCCAGCGCGTCGGCAACCAGCGCCGCCACCAGCGCGACCAACGCGGCTTCGAGCGCCTCGGCGGCCGCCTCGAGCGCCTCGGCTGCATCTTCTTCGGCGACGGCTGCGGCCAGCGCTGTTGCTGCCTTTACCGGCACGGCGACCGACAACCGCACGCCGGCCGTTGCCTCGATCAGCTTCACGACGCAAAGCGGCAAAAGCTGGTCGGTTGGCACGCGCCTGCGGGCGACGTCGGACAGCAACTCCGCGGTCTGGATGGAAGGCGTCGTAACGTCCTATTCGGGCACGGCGCTAACGATCAGCGCCGACGTGATCGGCACTGCGACCGCGAAGGCCGACTGGACGATTCAGGTTACTGGTGATCGAGGAGCAACCGGAGCAACCGGATCTACCGGCGCTGCTGGCCAGGGCGTACCGGTTGGCGGCGCGGCGTCCAGCATCCTCGCGAAGCTGAGCGGAACCGACTACGACACCGGCTGGATCGCGGCGGCGCCTGTGCGTCAAATCGTTTCAAGCTTTTCCTCCGCCGTCGCGACGGGCACGACGCAGATCCCGGTCGACGACACGATCCCGCAAAACACCGAAGGCGACCAATATCTGTCGGTCTCGATCGCGCCCAAGAGCGCGACAAGCAAGCTGCTTTTCCTGGTCCCCTTCAACCTTTCGCTCGGCGCCGCAAATTTCGCGACTGTCGCCCTCTTTCAGGACAGCACCGCCAATGCGCTTGCTTCAGTGAACGGACTCGCCGCCAACGTCAGCGGCGCGGCGACCTATCCCTTCGAACTGGTGCTTATGCACGTCATGACATCCGGCACTACGTCGTCGACCACGTTCAAGGTACGCGCTGGCCCCAGCGGCGCTGACACGCTGACGTTCAACGGACAAAGCGGCGCTCGCAAAATGGGCGGCACCATGTCGTCGGGCATCATCATTCTGGAGATCGGCGGATGACGGACCTTTACGCAAAATACCGCGCCGACGTGATCGTCGCGGTTCACCAGGAGGATCAGGGTGAAGGCGAGGCGACGACGCCGATTACCGTCGGCCATCCCGACTATGTGTTGTTCCTTGCGGCACGGGCGGCAGCGGCACTGAACGGCCGGAGCTGCACGCCGCTGCAAATGCGTCGGGCGCTGCGTCAGCTCGGCCTTTTTGAAAACGTGCAGGCCTACGTCGCCAGTCTGCCGGCCGAAGCGCAGGAAGCCTGGGAATATGCGAGCACCATGCCTGCCAGCGATCCGCTGATCGTCACCGCCTGCGCCGCCCTGGGCGTCGACCGCAAGGCGCTCTACGACCTTGCCGAAACTCTTTGACGGCACGCCGTGACCGACAAGAACACCTTCATCGAAGGGCTCGGCCCTCCGGCGTTGCGGGGCGGGTCACGAAAGGGCAGGCGATGGACGGCCTGAAGCCCGCCATCGACGCGCTTACGGGCTTCGGCACGGCGGCGCCAGCCATCGGCCTGTTGCTCTGGCTGTTCTGGCAGGAGCGCACCGAGCGGCGCGAGCTGGCCTCAGAAAACCGCAAGCAACTGGCGGAAGCCATCGAGGCCGAGAAGGATATGACGCAAGCGTTGAACGCGCTGGCGGGAAAGCTCGGCAAATGAAAACCGTCCGCGAATGGCTGAAGGGCGCTCCCTCACCGGAGAAGCAGGAAGTCGATTTGCAGGCCGTTCGGCTCGAAATGGAGCGCCACAAGCGCAAGTCCGCCTTCTCCCGGCTGCTGTCGGCCATCGACGAAATTCCGATCGAGGAAGGCATCACCGCCATTGGCCACGACATCGGCAAGGGAAGGTGCCGCACATGAGAGATATAATTTTGGCCCTCGGCGTGAACAGCTCGCAGGCGCTGGCTCTGCTCGCCCTGGTCGGCTTCGGCGCCGGCCTGTTTCGCTGGCGCGCCGCCGCTCGCCGCGACTTCCTGCTGGCGTTTCTGATCTTCCTGTTCGGCTCCGCCGTGCGCGAGGTGCCGGTCTACTTCGTCGGTATGCAAGGCTGGTCGCTCGACTGGGTGCTGCTTTCGGGCGTTGCCCGCCTCGTGCAGCTCGTCGGCGTGGTGCTGTTCGTGCGCGCCGCGCTGCGCGACCACTGCGGCCCGTGGGGCTGGTGGGCCGTGGTCCTTGCCGTGCTGTTCCTGACGGCGGTGATCCCGTGATCGACCCCGCTAAGCCCTTCAAGGATGGAATGACATGACCCCCAAAGGACTGTTGCTCAAGGCGATCGACCCAGCTCTTGCCTTGCTCGAGGAAACGGCAGGCATCAAGGCGGACCAGAAGGCCCGCGTCATGGTGACGGCCATCGCCGGGCAGGAAAGCGCCTGGGAGCATCGCCGCCAGATCAACGGACCGGCGCGTTCGTTCTGGCAGTTCGAGAAAAGCGGGGGCGTCGCGGGCGTATTCCGCGTTTGCCCCCGGAAACTGGAGCCGGTCTGCGCCGAGCTCCACGTGCCCTTCAACGTCGACGACGTGTTCGAGGCGATGGCGTGGAACGACGTGCTGGGCGCCGCCATGGCGCGCCTGCTGCTGTGGACCGATCCCGCGCCGCTGCCGGAGCCTGTGCCGGCCTCCGTCGACGTCGCCTGGAAGTACTACCTGCGGACCTGGCGGCCTGGCATCCCGCACGAACGAGTCTGGCCGGGACGCTGGGGGACGGCCCTGATGGTGTCGCGGTGATCCCGGCACCGCTGCTGGCGTGGTTTACCCGGCCTGCCGCCAAGTGGATTGTGGGAGCCGTCGCGATAAGCCTTGTCGCTATCGTTATGACGGCAGTGCTGCGCGGGGAGTTCAACAAGGGCCTGAAGTCCGGCCGGTCGGAGGTCATCACGACCGTGCAGGGCGAGACAATCCGGCAGACCGAGGCGGCCCGCCAAGCCAAAGAGAAGGCCGATGAGGAAATCCGCAATCGTTCTATTGATGCTATTATTGACGGGCTGCGCTGAACGCACCCAGCTGGCTGTCGTCAGCGTCGACACCTTCTGTACCCGCGTCGAGCGGTTCCACGGCGCCGAGCCCGAGCGGGCGGCGCTCAAGCGGGCGGTCGTTGCCGAGCCGCTGATCGAGCGGTTTGTCCGGTGGGCGGGCGGCATCAACGAGCAGCATGGCGAGCGCTGCCGGGCGGCTATCGCGCCGTGATGCTAGTTCTTGAGATCCTTGCTTCTATATACGCCGGTCGGCGGGCAGGACTTGTAGTTCACCTCGATCACGTAGCCGGTGCGGCCGACATCGAAGCCCAGCACGCAGACGAACTGCCCGGCCGACCCGTACATCCTGTAATTGATGGTGCGGCGGCCCTTGCCGCGGTCGATCGTCGAGGACGGTGTTCCGAAGAAGGCGCGCAGCTCGGCTTCGTCCATGCCGAGCCAGCTTTCGGCGTCGGCGCGCACGGTGTCTTGGCTGCAGGCGGCGAGGGCTGCGGCGAAAAGAAGGCTGGCGCTTCTAGCAATTGATTGCTGGTTCACGGTCTGTCCTTGGTGTGAATCGCGAGGAAGCAATTAAAGATTGCGCGCAAACCCTTGCAGGGATTGCTGAACCGGCCAAAGCAACAAACGAACTATCGTATAATATATATGTTGACTAGAATCACATGGACAACAACATCTGGTGGTTGTGCCGCGCTTTCTGAAGTTCAGGACTTCCTGCGGCTTCTGCCGGTAGGGGTTTTCCCCCTCATCAGGACGACCAGATCGGCGGCGGTCTTGATGATGCTGCGCAGGTCGCGGCGCTGGCGCACCATACCACGGGCGTGATCCTGGGTAACCATCAGGGCTTCGGTGAAGTGGCCCATCAGCACCTCCAGCTGCTTGCGGGTCTCCAGCGGGTCCTCGAAGCTGATCTCGATCCGCACCGGCACCAGGAGCCTGTCAAGGTCTTCCAGTGTCCAAGGCGTCATCAGGCGGGGGTCGCTGTCGGCCGGCGCCTTGAGCACCGCCGGGTCCCCGAATTGCCGTTGCCGCCGCGCCATCGCCTCTTGCCCCTGCTGCAGGTCGATCAGCGCATCCTCGATAACTGTCAGTTTCATCGCAAGCCCTCCGTGATCTAGTTGAATCACGAAAGGGCGGGAGCTACCCCGGCCCGGCCCTGTCCTTCAGAGCGGCGTCGATCATGGCCCGATACCGCAGCCGGTGCTTGAGGGGTGCCTTTACCCGATACCCCGGATAGTCGCTGGCTCGTTCTGGTTGGCGGCGACGGGCAGTGTCGTGACGCCGCGCTTCTCCATTTCAACCAGCCAGGCGGCTTCGAGCTTCAAGAAGGCCGCGGCGCCCCGGCCGTCCGCCAGGCGCTCAAGGCCCTTGCGGCGGGCGACGTTGATCGTGGTGTGGTCGCGTCGCAGCAGCCTGCCCATCCACACTGTAGAAATGGCTGGCTGCCAGCGATAGACCATGCAGATGAAGTCCCGGCGCACGTCGGAGATCCACGACGCCCTTCCGTCGTCGCGCATCGTCTCGTAGGTCACTCGTCTCTCGGGGTGCACGGCGCAAAACGCCTCGATCATCGTCTGGAACAGCCTGCTGCGTTCCTCATCGTCCGGCTTGGCGTGCGAGCGCCCCCGCTTCGGCCATCCGCCCTTGCTATTGAGTAGTTCGTTGATCGCGCCGGTCAGCGCGTCGAGTTTCTCGCCGATCGCCAGCAACACTTCCAGTGGATCTGCCTGACTGACATTTGCCAGCTCCTGCTGGGTGGGCAGCGTCTTGAAGACCTCGCGCAGCCGCGAGCGCGGGATCATGCCCTTGCCGATCTTCACGTAGTCGTTCATCGGCTCTCCCGGAATGCTGTCATCAGCTCAATCAGCGCTTCCCGCGCTGCCGGCGCTGCGCCGACGAACACCACGTCTTCTCGGATGGCGTTCTCCATGCCGCGGCCCGGAGCAGTCGGCACACCGTCCAGCGCTGCACCGAACACCAGCGCCTTGCCTGCGAAGAAGCTGCTCAGCCGGTGGGACCAGAACAGCCTCGCGCCTGGCTCAAGGACCGCCAGAGGCGAGTAGGCAATCAGGTGATCGTCGGTGATATTGTCGGTTGCGACCGGCGGGACCATGATCAGCCGCACGGCCTGCGGGAACCCCGCCATTTTCGGAGCAGGTCCAACGAAGGCGCGCTCCGGGTCGATCAGGATGGGGGTCATGACCGGCGCCGGCGAACGCAATGCGCGAACTGCGGAAACTCCTCGCCCTCGATGAAGCGCAGCACCTTGACGTCGCGCTTCTCGATGACGGCGTTCCACGTCTTGATCAGCAGGGCGAACTGCACCCTGTTCTGCAGCCGCACGCTCTGAGCCTTGGAGTTCACAAGGTAGTTGCGGCAGGTGAGGCGGGGGTCGCCCTTGCGGAGGTCGGCGCCACTGTCTATTGCCGCCAACAAGGCGTTGGTCTGCTCGAGGTCGGCGTCCATGGCGTAGTAGACGAACGCCGCCATCGCCGATTGCGAGGCCACCCGCTTGACGCCATCCATCGGCCCGACCAGGCCGACAGCTTCCTTGATGCGCGGGTATTTGGCGACTAGTTCCATTGTCTCGGCGTTGCTGGTGCGCTGGATCAACTTGTGATCGCGAGCGCCATTCTCATAGAAGCTGACCAGCCGGATCGCGGCGGCCGTCAGCGTGCCGTACTGCAGGCCCGACTTTGTCAGCACGTCGCCGGCCGACCGCTTCATGCCGCTGTCGATGGTGTGGAAGGCGTCGGGGTGGACGCCGCGGACCACCACGCTCTGGAAGGACTGGGCGAAGCTGTAGGCCGCCCACAGCCTGTGCTGGCCATCGAGCAGGCCGCCGTTGCTGTCGAACACGATGGCCTCGCCGTTCAATTGCCAGCGGGCCTCCTTCATTTCCTTGGCGAGCATCTGGACGTGATGATCGCGGATCGGCCGGTTGTCCTTGTTCTTCTCCAGCCACGACTCGGCCATTTGAGGCGTGATTGTTTCGGTGCTGGTGCTGACCTTCGCCATCGGGCGTCTCCTAAGCGGCTGTACTCGCAGCCGCCTGGCTCTCGGCCGGTGGGGGGTTGCCGTTGGCCGCGGCCTTCTTCAACTCGGCTTTGCGCTCCTTGTACTTGAGCACGACGAGGTTCATGTGCGGCTTGTCCATCTGCTCTATGGCGGGGAGGTTCTTCCTGTAGGCCGCGTCGACGTCCTCGGGCGTCGCCGCATCCTTGGCCGCCTTGATCGCGAGCTTCACGCTCTCGGGCAGCTCGGCGTCGGGAGCATCGGCGGCTTTGGCGGCAAACTGCTGGGACACGCGGTTGACGTACTTGTTGTCGTCGAACAGGCCCAGGAAGACGTCGGCCGAGACGCCCATATGAGACAGGCCCTTGGTCAGCGCGTCGGTCATCGCCTTCTTGGCCGCGTCGTCGTCATAGGAGACCTTGCCGCTCCTGCTGGTCTCGGTGAGCGGGCACAGGCCTCGCACCGGACCATAGGACTTCTCGCGGCCATCGCACAGCCACCAGATCGTGACGTCGGCGACGGCCAGCGACAGTGTCGGGATGATGTGGTGCATGTCCTGCACGGAATGAGCGACCCTGTAGCCCCAGCTTTCGCCTATTGGCCCCAGCACTTCGGTCATACGCATGATCTGCCAGTGGGCGTCGATCGACGTGAACTTGCGGCCGAAGTCGACTTTCTTGGTGTGGTTCGGGTCGGTGGTCTTGAACTGATCCCACAGGCGCATCTTGGTGTTGGGCGTGCTCACGGCTGCTCTCTCCATGTTCTGACACCGATGGTGTTGTTCTCGAGGACCTTGCGTGTGACCAGCTTCCAGCCCCCGAACAGGGATGGCTCACGCACGCGCAGGCCGAAGACGCAGTTGCGGATGTAAGCCTGCTTGAGCCGAGTGTCGGCTGGCAGGAAGAAGGAGCCGCCGATGAGCAGGTTCATCATCTGGCGGCGGATCTCGGGGTAGAGCGGGTTTGCCACGCCGCTGATCGGCGGCGGGAGCGGAACGACTTCCATCAGCGCAGGGCGTAGACGGCAATGCGCCGGGCGTGCGCGCTGGGGCGCTTGCTCATCACGTAGCCGTCGATCTTGAGCCGCTTGTCGCGGAACACCGCGCCCATGGCGTTGTGGTGTATCCAGGGCGGCATCGGCGCCAGTGCGTAGATGTCGTCGGAGGTGACGCTGCCGTGATCGCGGGCGTGGCTGACGGCCTTCTCGCGGGCCTCGGCCATCCAGTCCGTGTAGTTCACCTCCATCGTATTGATGGCGATGTCGCGGCCGGCTAGCCCCTCGATCAGGTCGAGTTGTGCGCCCTTACTCTGTGACATTGCGCTTCCCTTGCTGGTGTTCGGTGATGTGGCGCATCAGCGAGGTGTAGACGTACTCGCTGAGCTTGCCGTGACCCTGAATGGCTTCCTTGATCTGGTGGGACATGAAGCCCGAGCGCCGGGTCAACTCGCGGGTGCTCATGCCCGCGGCGACCAAGGCGGTCTGCAGTTTGGAGCGCCGAACCTCGTCGCCGCTCATCCGACGGCCCGCAGCGACTTCTTGCCGGCGCGATCGACCTTGACGATCACGCCCTTGCCCTCGGCGTTCTTCCACGTCGCGCTGATCGCGTCGACGGGCACCGCAGCCTTAAGGTCCTTCTCGGCCTTGGCCGCCTTCTTGGCGGCCTCGTGGTTGTCGATCCAGTCGTTCGCCAGCACCGAAATCTCGTTGCTGTCGGTCGGCCAGGTGTGGTGGCGGCCACGCTCGACCTGCGGTGCCGGCATGTTGTCCTGCTGCATGCCCTCGGGCAGCACGCCCGTCTCGAGGTATTCCTTGAACAGGTAGGCGCGCAGCTTGTAGGCCTCGACGAACGGCTGATCGACCTCGACCTGCTCGTACTCGAAACGGGCGTAGTGGCCGAACAGGACGGTGAAGTAGAGGCTGTCGGTCTGGGTGACGAACAGCTGGTGCTGGATCTGGGGCCAGTACTGCTCCTTGAGCTCGGAGAAGTCCTTCTTCATCCAGTGCGACTTCACCTCGATCAGACGGGCATCCTGGGCGATGCCGTCGGCGGTCATGCGGAACCACGGGTCAAGCCCGCTCTCGATCATGATGCCGCGGTTGACCACCGGCATGACGGTGCGGTCGAAGTGATCGAGGATCACCGGCTCGACGGCGTGTCCGAGGTCGAACAGCAGCCGCAGGCTGTCGGCGACCGGAGCCGCCGTGCCTGTCAGCTTCTCGTCTCTGAGGGCCTCCCAGGCGACGGGGTCGCTGCCGACGACGATTCGGGCCTCGCTCGCGCCGAGGCCCTGCCTGCGCCACGCCAGCCACTTGTCAGCGTCCTTTCCGGGGTCCTTGAGATTGGTCTGCATCCTTCGTCCTTTCGTGATTGGTAACGCTATTCGCGGAGTTAACCGCGCTCTATGCACACCGGGGTCTGGTCACGGCGATTACACTTGACCTACCCCCTCAGAGAAACACGAAGGCGGCCAATGGCCAGTCGTCGACGGACACTCACCCAGTTCGAATTGGAGCTGATCAGCCAGTTCCGGCTCGCCCGCAGCGCACGCGATCTGTCGTCCCAGGCGCTCGATGACGTGCTGGGCTCCGCGCAGGGGCTGGTAGCCAAATGGGAGGTCGGGATCCGGAAGCCGACCCTTTTCAATGCCTGCTGCTGGGCCAAGGCACTGGGCCACCGGCTGATCCTGCAGCGCACCGACGACGCGCTCAGCAATCAGGTCTGCTCCGTGGAGGAGCTTTCAGCCAGTTGGGCTCGTGAACGGCGGCAACCGACGTTGCTCGATGCCTACTGCTGGACGCGAGCGCTCGGCATGAAACTTGTGCTCATAAAGGATGACGATGAGAGTGTGCGGAATAGACCCGGGAAAAACCGGAGCACTGGCGTTTATGCAGAGCGATCCACGGTCGCTGGTGTGCGTCGTGCCGATGCCCCTCAACAAGGCAGAGCTGCGCGGCGCGCTCAAGACCAGCGTGAACTGGTGGGCCGTGACCGAAGCGATCCGCGAACAGGACCCCGACCTGATCGTGATCGAGCGGCAGGGGGCGAGGCCCGGGCAGGGGATCAGCTCGACCTTTGCGATTGGCTATAAGTACAGAGCCCTCACGGGCATCGTGGCAGCGCTCGGCAAGCCCTATGAGATCGTCGAGCCTCGCGTCTGGAAGAACGACGTCGGCCTGATCAGGGCCGACAAGGACCACAGCCGGGCACGCGCCCGCGAGTTGATCCCCGAAGGCGCGCCCTTCTTCGTCAAGCAGCTTGACCACGGCAAGGCCGAAGCCTGCCTGATCGCCCTCTGGAAGATCGCCTATGCAGATCGTCGTCGCTGATCCGTTTCAGCGCGTGCTGGCGGTCGACCTGATCGCCCGGCAGGCCGAGACGCTGCCGATCGAGATTATCCCGGTGACGGACGAGGAGCTGGTCGACGAGGCGATCCGCACTGTCGAGGCAACCCTGGCGCCGGCGGGCTACGAGCTAGGCCGCGGCGCCGTCGACTATTGCATCCGCCTGCTGTCGGCCAAGCGGCCCGACATCGACGTGCTGGAAGGCTACGCGGCGATCCTGGGCGACCTGCCGCGAGACCTTTTGGGCAAGGCTGTGAAGGCCTGCCTTGCGGCCGCGACCTATCACAAGCTGCCGCCGCCCGGCCAGTTCAGGGACAAGATCAAGCACCGGCTCGAAGAGCGGACCTCGTTGCTCTATCGTCTGAAAAAATACAAGACGCGCCTCCAGCTTTTGAGCCAGAGGCGCGCCCCCTCCCGTCCCACGCCGGTGGAGGCTGGCGTCGGCCAGTCGGTCGTTCCGAAGCTGCGAGCTATCTGATCGGGACGAATTTCTTGGTGGCGGCAAGAACGTCGACCACCAGATCCTTCTTCTTCTTGTCCTCGAACGGCACGCCGAGCTTCTTGGCGAGGTGCTGCAGCTGGTCGAGGCGGTAGCGGCGCAGGAAGCCCGCATCGAACCGGAACCACTCGACGCCGAGCCCGTCCAGTTCGCCACGCAGTTCCTTGTCGTTGCTGCGGATCGTTTCGATTGCATGGAGGGCTGCCGATCGCACAAGTTCCATGACCTTCTCCCACGGCATCTTTTCGAAGGTCTTGCGGTCGGGGAACTTGTCGGCTTTTCCGTAGTTTTCCGGTGCCTCGATCTTTGCATCGAACATCGTATTGACGTTGATGTAGGTCGGCGTCTTTCCGCTTACGCCGGACCACGCCGGGATTTTCGTTGGCATGTCGAGCAAGGGGGTCAGGATGGCCTTGAGGGCGAGGTAGGTGTCGCCGCCCTCGATCGCTGCCTGCAACCCACGGGTCTGCAGGGCGCCGATCATTTCGTCCTGGGAGGTGCTGAGGTCGTAGCAGGTCAGCCGCTTGACTTCGGCCGCATCGGCCGTGTCGTCTCCGGTCTCCTGGCCCACCTTGACCTTACCCGCGACCTTGCGAAGTACAAGGCCTCGATCAACAGCGACATCGCCGCTTCCCGGAGTAAATACGACCACAGAGACATACTTGCTCCTGTCAGCTTTTGTGATCCGGCCCTCGACCTTCACGTACTTGCGGCCCTGGATGCTCTGGGCCGTCTTGGTGACGATTTCCCGGCACACGCCGGCAACGTCGGTTGCTCGGCGCATCAACACGCCGACGTTGGCCTCCAGCGAGTTGGTGACTGGCTCGATTACGGCGAGGGCTGCGTTTCCGTCTTGCATGACTGCTCCTTAACCGCAGTACAGCACCGTGGGAACGCAGTACG
>JAAOEI010000147.1_pt1 | contig 28991 bp, 39 predicted proteins | sample 7059261 | NCBI WGS metagenome assembly JAAOEI01 (sample SAMN14008812, study PRJNA610033) | viral metagenome | isolation source: viral particles filtered from seawater | place: China: Hangzhou Bay, Yangshan Deep Water Harbour | collected 2017-10-31 | reverse complement strand
AGTTCCTTAATTCGTCGGGTGTTAGGGCGGGCGAAGAAGGCGATGCGGGTGTCGGTGACGCAGAAGCAGGTGAAGGGGCCGAGTGCGAAAGCGTATCAACCGAGGAGGAAGGGATGAGAGCGACGAGGCGGCTCGCGTTGGAGATGGCGGCATGGCCGTGGTGGGCACGACGGCGGTTCTGGAGCATCATCACACCCCAATTCCGTGCGGTCATGGGGATGCCGAGACGGTAGATGGCGGGACGGCAACGACTCCTCAAGACGCATCCCTCGCAGACGGAGCAGGCGTTTGACCTGCCGCTGAATCTGTGGCATCCCGACCGGCCCAAGTATCTGCCTACCCAAGCGCAGTTTGTTCAGGATTGGAGCAAGCGGTTTCGAGCCTACGGCGGGGGCCTCGGCAACGGCAAGACGACGGGCGGGGTAGCCTTGGCCTACTACCTCTCGACCTGTTTCCCCGGCAACTGCGGGTATATCGGACGGTGGGACGGCAAGGAGCTGGTCCAGACCACGATGTCGGAGTTTTTCCGGGTGATTCCGGTGGAGATGTTTGAGGTGCAGAACAAGCAGATGGGGTATCTGCGGTTTAAGCGGGAGTACGGGGGCTCGGAGATTTACTACGGGGACGTGAAGAAAGAGGAATGGGCGTCGTCGTTGAATCTCGGATGGTTTTGGATCGACCAAGCCGAGGAAGTCGATGAGGCCCGGTGGAATCATGGGGTATCCCGTCTCCGCCGCATGGTCCCGTTGCTCGATGACGATGGCACGCCGCTGCGGGGGCCGGACGGGAAAGACCTCCTCGCCCCCACCTACGGCTTTGCGACGTTCAACCCCGAAGGCACACAGTCGTTTCTCTGGCGCTTCTTTCATCCCGACTCGCCGGAGCGGCAGCCGGAGTATGCGCTCTATCAAGCGACGACCTATGACGGTCTCGCGGCGGGGTTTGTCCGGCAGGATTATGTGGACGGCATGCTCGCGGTCTATCCCGAAGCGGCCAGGAAGCGGTATCTCGACGGCTCGTGGGACGTGTTCGAGGGGAAGGTGTTCTCGAACTTCGATCCGACCGTCCATGTGATCGACCCGATCCCATTGTCCCCCACCTGGACCTATTACGTGTCGATTGACCATGGACTGAAAAACCCAACCTCCGCCGGGATCTGGGCCATCACGCCGGAGGGGATCAAGATCCGGATTCGGGAGCATTACGAAGGAAACGGGAAGCCGATTTCCTACCACGCCGCGTGTATTAAGAACCTCCTGAGCGACCTGCCCATGAAGCCCGCGCTGATGATTCTGGATCCGGCCTGTTGGGCGGGCACGCAATCCCGTGACAACCGGGTCTTGAGCGTGGCCGACGAATACGGCGAGCACGGGATTTATCCGGTGCCGGGGCAGAACGAATGGGAACGGACGTTCAACCTGATGAACGAAGCCTTGGCCATCGACCCGACCCTGCGTCATCCCGTAACCGGGGCACTCGGCTGCCCCCGTCTCTTGGCGTTTACCTCGTGTCACAACTGGACTCGCGAGATGTCCAATTACAAGTGGAAGAAAGCCCGTGGGACGGTCCTGCGGAATGCGCCGGACGAACCGATCGACTATAACGACCATGCCATCGACGAAACGCGCTACTTCTTGAGCCTTGCGCCGACGACGACCAGGCCCGTCGTCACCGCCCCGACCTTGACGGCGCTAGACAAGTGGACTAAGATGCGAACCGCATGGAACCCCTTAGGGGGTTCCTGGACGACCCCGACGAGTTGGATGTCGAACTAAATGGCGAAGCGCCCTCCGAAAACCGACACGTCCAAGTCCGACGCCAAGCGCGTTTCGGACATCATCAAGCAATACCAATCGTTTTTCACCAGTACCGAACTTGTCCGGCGCGAGATGCGCGAGGATATGGATTTCGTCCAAGGTGGACGGAAGCAATGGTATCCGCAGGACATCGCCAAACTCGAAAGCGACGAAGAAAAGCGCCCCATCCTTTCGTTTAATATCACGCAAGCGAAAGTCAATTTCGTCACCGGCCTGCAACAGGAACGCGAGGCCGACTACCGCTATTTCCCACGCGGCACCGAAGATGAAGCCTTCGGGCGCATCATGACCGCGCAGGTGAAATACATCATGGACCGCTGTGCGGGCGTGCATGAGGAAGCCGAACAATTCCGTACCGGCTACATCACCGGCGCGTCGGTGCTCGAAGTCGCGCACAGCTACGACTATACCGACGATTTCCTCGAGGGCGATGTGTGCCTGACGAATTTGGCGTTCAATACGTGGTACTGCGATCCGCTGTCCCGCCGATACGACCGCTGCGATGCGCGGTTCCAGGGTAAGCTGATGTGGTACAGCCAGGAGGCCGCCGCGCAGGCGTGGCCGGAGCACGCCAAGCGCATTATCGGCATGGGAGACTGGTTCCCGCACGACCCCCTCACGACCGGCGTCCCCGATCAGCTTTTGAACGAACTCTACGACCGTGAAACAGGCCGTGTTCGGGTGTTGCAACATTGGTACAAAGTGCCCGTCACCGCTACCTTGGTCGTGAACAGCGCCGAGATGGACCCGTCGAAAGCCATCATCAGGATGAAGAACGGCAAGGACGCCGAAGCGTTTATCCAAGCGCAAGCGGATCAGGCTGGGGTGGCGGCTGCGGCCCCGTTCAGCATCGTGCAAACCGATACGTTTGCCACGCTGGTCAACAAAGAGACGGGCGGCATGATGACCTTGACCGATGTGAACGAAGGGGACCGTTTTATTGAACAAGTCCGTGCCGACGCCGGGGCGTCTGTGGCGGCGCAATTCGACATCGTGACGCGGCAGGCAACCTCGATGCGCGTGGCACACTTGACCGGCGCGGAACTCTTGTCTGATACGCCGTCTCCCTATGATGACGACTGGAAATATCCGTTCTCCCCGTTTTTCGCCTATCACGATGGGGAAGATTTCGGCAGCATCAAGGGTGGCGTGCGCGACATTAAGGATCCACAACGGGAAATCAACTGGCATCACAGCACCATCGTCGATACCATGGCGCGAGCCCCGAAAGGCGCAACGTGGATTGAGATGGCGAGCATCGGGGGCGATGCGTCGAAACTCAACGAACTCAAGAAAAAGCTCCCGCGAGCCGGGTTTGTCGGCACCTATACGGGCTCGATGCCGCAATACTGGCCTCCGGGGTCGTTTAGCCCCGGCGATCTCGCCATGATGGAGATTGCCTCGGATTTTGCGGGCGTCATTACCGGCACGGACAACCTGCAAGCGAATCCGCAACAGAAAACGGTCAGCGGGCGGGCAATCGGGGCCAGGTTTGCCGGTGGCGTCGTTTCGCTCGGGACGATTTTGCAGCATTGGCAACGGACCAAGGAATATACCGGCATGCTCCTCGCCAAGCGCGTGCAGCAATTCCATAGTCCGGAGAAGATGAACCGGATTTTGGGCCAGGAATTCCGCATGAAGCAGATTGCCGGGATGGATCTCAAGATGGAGATGCCGCCGGAGATGGTCTACGAGCAGTATAAAACCATTAAGGACTTGTCCTACGATGTGGTCGTCGGCTTCCAAGACCCGACCACCACCGCACGGGAAGCCAATTTGAACCGGATGATGCAGATGATGGCAGCCGGGTTCCCGATCCCACCGAATCTGATCGTGGAAGCGTCCGATCTGCCGTACAAGGAAGAAATTACCGCCGCCCTGCAACAGCAAGGCATGCAGCAGCCGAATGCCGATCTCGCAAAGGTGCTCAGTGCCGGGCAAGGACAAGGTGCCGATGGCGTCAACACCAGCCAATAAAGACGACGTTCGCACGCGCAAGATTATTGACTTGTTGCGGCAACTGGAGTATGTGAGGAAGCAGCTCAAAGCGCTGTTGGACACATAGCACGCTTACACGCCCAGAACACGCGGCGTCACAAGCCCCTCTGGATGTTCCACGTGGAACACCGTAGGGGCTTTTTGTTTGTATCACCTGTTGATCGGGAATGTCCCCGATCACGTACCGAGGGAGCCTATCATGGACGAAACCCTTGATGAGACAGCCTCCGCTGAGGAGCAACCTGTCTCTGAGGCCGTCGAACCGACTCCCAGCGCATCACCGGAAGCACCCAGTCAGCCCGAAGCCTCGCTAGAGCAACCTTCGGCGCCGTCGCGGATGTTTGCGGGGAAGTATACGAGCCCTGATGAGCTGGAACGCGCCTATCTGGAACAAAACCGTGAAGCCTCACGGATGGCGGGGGAGCTGTCCGCTCTCAAGCGAACCCCAGACAAGCCGACAGCCTCAGAGCCGAAGTGGAAACAACTCGAATCCGAACGGAACAAGTGGGCCAGCCAGTTGCGCCGGTCGGATTTAGACGATCAGGCTCGGTGGGAAGCCGATAACCAGGTGCGGCTCTACGACCGGGAAATCGCCTACGAACGCGCCAAGCATGACATGGGACAGGAAACCACACGGTCCCAGGCCCAGCAACGGCTGGAGCAGGATAGCGTGAAAGTCCTGACCCAATATGAACAAGACCTTAACAATCAACAGTCTCCCTTGTACCAAGCAGCGGCAGACCGGCTCGGTCAACTGATTCAGGCCGGGTATCCCGAAGATATTAACACCAAAGCCCTTGCCGTGGCCTACGCGGCAGCCATTACCGGGGCCTCAGTGTCCAAGGCGGTGCAGAAGGACCGCTCCACAATGCTCAAGACCTTAAATCAGCAGGTCAAGCAAGCGGTTGTGGCGGGCGCAGGAGGACCGGCGACGGTCAAGCCGGGTGGCGTGACAGCGAAGGACATTGAGCAGATGTCGGATGCCGAGTTTGCCAAGTACGAGCGGAGACTAGCAGGAGTCTAACCCATGGCTACAGTTGTTACCTCCAATTTGACCACCGATCTCGGTTCACAGCCCGATGTGACCCAAGCGTATTACAGCAAGCGCACGCTCACACGGGCCAAGCACAAAAATTATCACGGGCGGTTTGCTGCGGACACGCAGGAAATCCCGAAGATGTCCGGCAAAACCATCATTATGCGCCGGTGGCTGCACTTGGCCTTGGCGCTCTCGCCGTTGACGGAATCGGTGCCGCCTGCGGGCAAAACCCCAAGCCTGGACGACTACCAGGCGACCCTGTATCAGCACGGCGATTTTATCGCCCTGTCCGATTACGCGCAGTGGACGCAGCAAGATCCGCTGTTGCAGTACTGGACGGCGCTGTTGGGGGAGCAGGAAGGCTACACCATCGACGCGGTGGATCGTGATACGGCGATTGCCGGGACAGGCGTGACCTATTCCAACGGGTCGGCCAGAACCGACATTACCGAGATTGTGGATTTCAACGATCTCGACCGGGCGATTCGGACCCTGACAGACAATGGCGCGGAAACCATGCTGGGCGGGAATTCCACCAACGGCACGGTGAATTCGTTTCCCACGATGCCTGCCTATCCAGCCATTACGGCCCCGTCGGTCATGTTCGACGTTCAGAACATCACCGGCTACAAGTGGGCGTCGGAGTACAAGGGCTGGGCCGAGGGCGAAGTGGGCCGCTATAAGCAGCTCGCGTTCTTCCAAGCGCCCGATCCGTCCAGCTTGGGCGCAGGGGCCAAGGTGTTTACCAGCGGGGGTGGCTCCAGCACCCTTGTCAAGAACACCGCTGGCACGGTCAACGTCTATACCATTCTGATCTTCGGAGAGAATGGGTTTACCAAAGTGCCGTTGAACGGGAAAACCAGCCAGTTCTTCGCCAAGCCCCTGGGCTCGGCAGGGTCGGCGGACCCGTTGGATCAGGTGGCCACGCTGGGATGGAAAAACATCGGCGCACGGTCGCGGACCAACGAGAACTGGATTCATCGGATTGAATGTGCCGCCAGCTTGTAAGAGGCACGCATGCCGATTACTGAAGATGTCTACTCCGTGTTCTTGGATGGACGGCCCATTGAGCGAGGCTTGACGAAAGCCAACGCCTACGCCCAAGCCGAATATCTGGCCCGTGAGCAGAATCGGAAGAATGCCAGCGACAAGCGGCGGAACCCCGAATGGGAAGTCCGGCTCGATCGTCAACTGGTCGAGTCGGATGACCGTCTGTATAAATGGGCCAAACAAGGAGGATGACATGGCGGGAAAAGAGCGGAAGCATGAAGATCCGTGGAAGGTTGGACCGATGGTGAACTTCTATCTCGCGTATCAAAACGGGATGGATCGGTCACGTCGGTATGTCAAGGAGCTGGACATCAATGGCTTTAAGGCCACAGTGGAGTTTGGGAAGGATAACCTCATTCCCAAGCAATACGTCCAGCTCTTACAGAACGCCAAGAGCGCGGTGCATCCCATGGCGGGCACGTCCCGCGTGGAGACAGCGCGTGGTGGTGAAGGGCGGCCTGCGTCGGAATTGCTGCATTCGCAGCAGCAGGTCCAGTATATCAACGATTACGATGTGGTGATTCACCAGGAGGGTTAAGTCATGGCTGTTGCAACCGTTACCATTCGACCGGGCATCAATTCCGCGTTTGTGGAAGGGAAGTATGTCTGCGATGGCACGCCGTCGAATACGAACGTTAACATTGGGTTTGTCCCGTCTCGCGTCGTGGTCATCAACACGTCGGACAATGACGTGTCCTGCACCTGGACGCGGGATATGGCTGATGGCACCGGCATTACCGATGCCGGAGCCGCCGTCGCCTCTGGCGGCATTACGCCAGTGGCCCAGACCGATGGGACGAACCATGGGTTCCTCATCGGGACCGATGCGAGTGTCCAGGAAGCCAGCAAGACGTACAGTTTCATCGCGTATCGCTAACCCTCGCCAGACCGGAGGCGGTCGGTGTGCCGCCTCCGTGAGCGAGAGAAGGAGAACACCATGGGCGAAGCCTCACGATATTTCTCGGATAAATGTTTTGTCTGGCGTCCTGGGCGGCTCTACATGCCGGTCAGCGAATTTACCGGCTGGATTGGCGCGGCAGGCGTCAGCGTTGGCGCGGGCACAGGTGCGCCGGTTCAGCAGGAAGTCTCGACCTTCGGCATTGTGGCCTGCATGATGGACACCGCCGGGGATCTGCTCGATCATAACATCCGCCTCCCTGGCGATGTGGACCTGAAGCGGGACATCCGGTTCCGTGTCGATTGGACCTCCGGCAGTGCCACCACTGCGGACACGATTGACTGGAAAGTGTTCTATCGGGCCATTGTGCCGGATACGACTACGATTGCCGCTGCGGCCACCGCGCTCGATACGGTCATCGCACAAGATACGGTCATCGGGGCCTACACCTGGCAACGGACTGCCTACGGGATTCTCAAGGGCGGCACGTTGGCACAGAACGTCGAAGCATTGATGTTGCAAGTGGAACTTGATGCGTTTGCGGCGGGGCTGACGGAAGATAAGTTCCTTCTGGGCCTCGAAATGACGTACACCCCGAAGCGTCTGCGTGGGCCGGATGGCATGGCGAATCCGTCGGCGTATCCCACCACGTCGCTCGGCTCTCTCTACTAACCTCTCACCTGATGGGGGTGGGCTTCAACGGCCTGCCCCCATGCCGGAGGGCGCATGACCGCGCAACAAGCCATCGACATCATCAACGGATTGATTAGCGAGCGTGAGGCGCTACAACACTGTGCGGAGATTCTTCGCATGGTGGGCACGCAAGAACAAGTCGTAGAGGCGCTGCACCATGAAGCAGAGAAGCTCGATCACACCCTTGTCGAGAAACGGCAGGAATTGGCCGACCTGGATGAGCAAGTCCGTGCGAAGCAGGAACGGGTTGCTGAACGGTTAGCCCTGCTCGAGCAGGACGCTCGTGAGCGCAGGAAAGTGATTCTGGATGACCTGACGACCAAGCAAGCCGCGCTGGATAATTGGCATGTCACGGCCAAGAACGAGGAAGTGGCCAAGGAAGCGGCGTTGGCGGCGATTCAGGCACGTATCGACGAGGCGCGACAGGAATTGCAGGCCGTGCAAGCCCAGGTCAGTCGCGTCAAGCAAGAGCGGGCCGCGTTGGCTGCCGCTCTTGGAGTCTAACCGATGAGCCGCGCTCTTTCCGTCAAGCCGTATTCTGCTGCTGTAACGAATACGGTGGTAAATGTGGATCATGTCTGCTGCCGGTTCTGCTGGTTTGACATCGGCAACACCAATGCAACCGTGGCCTATGTGCAGGTGTTTAATATGCCTGCGGCATCGGTGACGCTAGGGACAACAGCGCCGATCTTGTCGATTGAAGTTCCTGCCACGTCAGGGCGTGTCATCGCCAACGGGGCCATTATGGTGTTCGGCGGGAACGGGTTTAGCATCGCGGCCACCACGACACGGGGCGGCAATACGGCGCTTGGGTCGGCAGTCGATGTGAATATCGCACGATGAAAGGGCTAAGGTATGGCTGCTGGAAACTGGACATTCACGGATGCGGGGCGCACCGATCTCCTGAACGGGACGTTTGACCTCGACACCGACACGTTCTTGATGGCGCTGTTTTTGTCTAGCTCCAACATCGGGGCCGCGAGCACGACCTACGCGGGGCTGACAAACGAACACGCCAACAACAATGGGTACACAACCGGCGGGATCTCCCTGGGGCAGTTGTCCCTCTCTGGCACCACGACCGTTACCGTCGATGAGACAACCAATCCGGTGTGGACGGCCTCTGGCGGGTCGATTCAGGCACGGTATGCGGTGATCTATGAATCAGGCGGGCGGGTGTTGTGCTACTGCCTCCTCGATAACACCCCTGCTGACGTGACTGCGACCGACGGCAATACGTTGACCGTGACGTTTCATGCGAGCGGGATCTTTACCTTGGGGTAAATATGGCCATTAGCTACGTCGGACAAGCGGTGGCATCCTCCTCTCCGACGGCAGATGCCATTATCACGCTGCCTGGGAGTATGGATGCCAACGACCTCATCATCATTGCCGCTGCGGTGGCAGACACTGCTGACAATGGACTCGCTGCGCCCACTGAAGGCGGGTATACCGATGTCTTGGGTGCAAGCGATCTCTACGCTGATGATGTCAACGATATTTGCCTGGACCTGTTCTATAAGTTCCACAACGGAACCGACACCACGGCGACTTTTGCCGACGTGGGCGGGGCCAACGCCTCCAACGTGGCGGTGTGCATGGTGTTTCGCGGAGTGGCAACGGTCGCGCAAGGAGGACCGTTCAGCACTGCTGCCGTGACGGCGACGGGGGTCAGTAGCTCCAATGCTGATCCCCCATCCATTGCGACGGCGGCAGGCGATGCGGTTGTCATTATCGGGGCAACAGGCCATACGGGCGGGGGGACCGCGACCTACACCAACCCGACGAACTATACCACCAACCCTGCTGTGCGAGCGCACAACGACACAATTGACGGGCTCGTCGGTATGGGCTACCGCCTGAGCGGATACAGTAACCCAGAAGATCCTGGCGTATTTACGGCGGCGACGATTGGGACGGCGGCAGACAATGCCTGGGCCGCGATCTCGCTCGCATTGAAAGAGGCCCCGCCGACGGTGGTGCCGATTCCTCCAACGATCAAACGTGACGCGGTGCATCGGTCTTTTTACTGGTAAGGAGCCACTATGGATGCAGTCTACATGACGCGCAACACCGTGTTTGCGGCGACGGCTGGGGCCAAGACGGTCCTGAAGCTCATTACGCCCACGTCGTTCAATATCAAGATTCATGAGATTGGGGTGTCGATGGATGGCGTCACGGCGACGGCGGTGCCTGCCACGTTTGAGTGGGGGACCTCGGACGAAACCACGGCAGGCACGGGGTCGGGGACTGCTGTGACGACACAGATCAAGGGTGCGGCGCTCGCGCACGGGCTTACCGTCGGGCAGAACTTCTCAGCGGAAGGGACCACCTATACGATCCACGGCGGGGTCTTTGTGCCGCAGTTCATGGGGATCTTTGTGCTGCAAAATCCGTTGGGGTTGGAGCCGGTTTCTCCCGCTGGCCTTGCTGACAGCTTTCTCCTGCGAATCAATGTCACGGCCAACGTGAATGTGCTGGCCTGGATTAAGTGGAGTCGAGGATAAGCGATGGCGCAATTTGGTCGCGCATACGGGAAACTGATTGCCACGAAGGGCTCATTGCAGCCTATCGCGGTCGGATTGGCGGCGGCGGTCGCGTTGGTGCTCACCACCTTTGCGCCTACGGTTACGATCTCCGACAACAAGAACGTGGTGCCTGGCACTGCGAGCTTGACGACGACCCGCTTTGCTCCCACGGTCGTTGCGTCCGATCACAAGAACGTCACGCCGGGAACGGCCTCGCTGACCACGACGACCTTTGCGCCAAGTGTGACGGTGGGCGTCAATGTTACCCCTGGGGTCGCGTCGGTGACGACGACCACCTTTGCGCCCACGGTTGCTGCGACCAACCATCAGAACGTGGTGCCGGGGACCACGAGCCTCACGACCACACGATTTGCGCCGACCGTCACCACTACGGCGCATGTCAATGCGGTGCCAGGGACGGCTTCGCTGACACTCACGCCATTTACACCGACCGTTACCACGACGGCGAACGTGCAAGTTACCCCTGGCACGGCAAGTCTGGTGCTGACGGCGTTTGCTCCGACAGTATCCGTTGGAGGGTCATTGCCAGCAGTGCGAACGGAGATGTGTCTCTTAGGGTGTGGGGGATAAATGGCTGTTCCATCGAATCCAACCGTCTCCTCGATTGTGCAAGATGCGCTCAGGCATGTCCTGACGGCTGCGCCCACGTCCGGCCAGGAAACGGAATTGACCAACAACGGGTTCCAGACGGTCAAAACGGAAATCTGGGCCGCCTGTGCGAATGACGACCTCTTACGGACTTCCACGTACATTATTCTACCAATCGGCAACGGGCAAGTGGACACGCCGACAGATTTCAATTCCGAAGTTGCGTTGGACGTGTACGCGGGACCAGAATCGTGGGCCTTTACGGCGGTGGCGGGGGCGTCAGGGACGATTACTCTGCCGTCCACGTTCAGCGCCGACGTGTCATCGCTGCGCGGTCGGTATCTGTTTACGACCGGCGGGACGGGGAGCGGCCAGTATCGGCAAATCACCGCATACGACGATACAACCAAAGTGGCGTCGATTACACCGAACTGGACCGTGAACCCCGACGCGACGACCACGGCGTTTATCGGCTACCACCGTCGTCAACTGGTCCGCAGTGATCGTGGGTTCGCGCAAAACCAAGGACTCCCGCAATGGTATCGGCTGGTGGGGTCAACCTCGCTGAACTCTGACACGCCCGCGATTGAATTGATGCCAGTGCCAGATCATGCCCGCTATGCGTTGGTCCTGACGTATGCGCCGAATCTGACCAGGCTGGACGAGTCAGGCAGTTTGTTTGTGAAGCACCTCCGCGAGCGGCGGTTTCTCTGGATTCAAGGGCTCGTCGCGCAAGCCACCAGACGGTACGACGAAGCTCGATACCCCGCAGAGGAAGGCAAATGGCAAGCGGCGCTAGCAAAGTACAGCACGCACAATCATCTGTACAGTCGCGTTGAAGGCGCTCGCTAAGGAGTTGATCACATGCCGACACAAGTTCTTGTCGATACAACCAGCGCTCAAACGCTGACCAATAAAACCCTGACGGCCCCAGCGGTTACGAATGGCGTATTTACTACCTGTACCGCAGCGGCAGATCCAACGGCCCCTCTGGGGCTGGCAACGAAGCAATATGTTGACGACCTTGTATGGTCAACTGGGGATGTGAAAACGACACTCAAAAACGTCGCGGACTCAGGGTGGGTGTTAATGAACGATGGGACGATTGGGAATGGATCGTCCGGCGGGACGACTCGCGCCAATGCGGATACTGAGGCATTGTTTACTTTGCTATGGAATAACATTTCAGATACGTGGTGCGCGGTCAGTAGCGGACGCGGTGGAAGTGCGGCGTCTGATTTCTCTGCAAATAAAACGATACGGCTTCCCAAAGCGATTGGCCGCGCTCTCGCCGGATATGGTACTGGCACTACAACTGAGTCTGGGGTAGACGCTGGGGTGGATACGGGGGCTGACACCTTTACGGTCTTGACCAATAATACTAAATGGGTGACGGGCATGGCCGTGGCATTTACATTGGCATCTGGCACCATCACAGGACTCACGAGCGGGAATACCTACTACATCATTCGTGGAAGCAGTACAACGGTTCAACTTGCCTCATCGTTAGCCAATGCTCAAAACGGCACGGCAATCAATATGACGGCGAAATCGTCGCCGGTCTGGACGCTTACCCATACCTACACAGCAAGAGCATTAGGTGAACACGGGGGAGAGGAAGCTCATGCAGAGAACGATTCTGAGCAGCTAGCGCATACACATAATTATACTGCGATGAGGAATGTGGCTGGAGCCGTGTGCGCGGGAGGCTCAGATAAGGGCGAGCAAACTAATGCGTCCACAAGCAAAGGTGGCAACGTGGCTATGAATATCTTGCAGCCGACGCTGTTCGTAAACTTTATGGTGAAACTATGACATTAGAAATCCAGACGCTTCGGGATGACGGATCGGGGTATATGGTTGTGACGAATGATGACGGGGCAACTTTTGGGCAGAATTTCCACCATATGCCAGTCCATGACAGAGATGCGTTGGTAGAGAAACTGTCTGACCTTGCAGAGGATGTTCTTGCACGACAAGCGCCAAGACCCCCTGCTTCTCCACAAGCTATCGCTATGATACGGAATACGATTCAGTCAGCACCACGGCGAGGCGCGGTATCGTAAGGGGAGACGATGTTACGCGGGCAGATTCCTGACAAATATACAGAGTATGGGCAACCCGTGCTTGGCATCAATTTAAGGGACCCGCTGCATACCTTGCGAACTGATGAATGCGCTTTGATGCAAAACTGTTTTTATGATGGAGGTGTAAGGCCGATTCCAGGAACACGTCGGCTTACAGGAAGTGCCTTAGCCGGGGCGACCCGCATTCGTGGTGGGCATCGGGCGTATTGGGCAACGGCTGGACGAGCCTTGCGGCGGCTTGTGGCGTACAGCTCCAAGGTGAGCGACATTTCTGATCTTGGTGCGGAAACCGTACTCACGAGTAGTCTGACTGCCGACTTGGACACCTTTTTCACGACATGGAGCATCACCGATAAAGTCTATATTGTGAATGGGACAGACACGCTGTACAGCTATGATGGGACAACGTTTGCCGCAGTAGTCGGGACGGCCATTCCGATAGCAAAAGGTGGCGCGATTGTCCCGATACTGGATCGGCTGTTTGCGATCACAGCGAACGGGATTGAGCGGACCAACCCACGGAGCGATTCCGTGTGGAGCAATAATAGTACCTGGGCGACGTTCAGGGGTGTACGCCCTGGTGCATTTACAGCGCTTTATCCGTTGTCGCTGAAGGAGGGTGGCGTTGTCTACCCTGGAGCTATTGCATTCCAAGCCAATGCCCATTATGTCATCGCCGGCACGAATTATGGCGGAGACGTAACAGCCGGTTCTCCCCCGACCGATCTGGATACGTCCATACAGCTTCTTGATCCCACGATTGGGACAAGCAGCCCGCGTGGCGTGTGCAATGTGCCTGGGGTTGGGCTGTTTTGGGTGACGAGTGATTTGAATGTCTACCATCTTCCGTCCGGGGCATTGAGCGGGTATTTTGTCGGAGATAAGATTCGTTCACGATGGATCACGACAGGTCTTGAAAATGCGAACTTGGCCGCACTAAACCAGATTCAGCTTATTTATCACGACAAGAAACTAATCTTGAGATTCCCTGACGGGTCCAATACCTATTGCAATCGTGAATTTTGGTTGGATCTCCGCTACCAATTATCAGCGATTGATCCCAAGCCTGTTTGGTATGGCCCGCATACCGTGACGAGCATCGGAGTCTTGTGGAACGAGAATCAGGCTGGGGAATTGGCGTTAATGGGCGGAGAAGGGAATGCGACAAATGGAGCATATGTCTACAAGGCGTATCAAGATGACATCGTTTCTCATACTGTAGGGTCTGGCACTACCCTCCCGACGCTCGACTACCAAACGTACCATATCGGAAACATGGGGGGGTCTTCGTTAAAGTATGTGCAACGGATACGCTTGACCGCTCAAGTTGGGTCTGCCGTCCCATATGTGGGGGTCACTGATTTAAACGCGCTTGGAGCTTTAACAGGACAGGCCTCACTGTATGATTCCTGACAGGATCGGGGAATATATCCGCATGATCGACGGGGGCGGGCTCCCAGCCGTCTCAACGAATTGGACGTTGACCAGCCCGAACTTGACGGTGTGGAGCCCCTCGATTACCACGGGAGGCGTGGTTTCATTTGCCTCAGGCGGGGCGGCTGGCGACTCGGTTGTCCTAGTAGGATTAGATGGATTAGCGTGGACGCCTTCGATTGACAATAGCGGTATTGTGAGCGTAACGAGCGGCTCGGAACTGACGAGTTCGCAGACTGCGGCATCGTTAGTCGATAGCGGGGCCGTGCAATGGTATTTCTACGTAGACCTTAATGGGCTCGTAACGATCAGTACGGTCTTTGCCTATCCGTCGCTCTTTCGTTATCCTAGCGTCACGGTACGGTGGACGCCTGACTCGGCAACCGATACGTTTATTCTCTATAGTCTGAGAGCCAGTATGACGGTTCGACTGAAAACGTCGTAAGGAGGGCATCATGGTTATTCCCCTACTGCCAGAGTTACAGAGCGCAATGGACCTCCTGTGGCTGATGCCGGTCGCCGTTGGGTTCCTGTTTGACATCTTTGAGGGCATTAAGGGCGACACCAACCACGCAGGGAGTAATGATCCCAACAACCCGTATTTCACAGGCGGGAGCGGGAACCTCTTTACCAAGGAACTCAAACAGGATTATGACCGGCTGCGGAAGATGCACAATAGGTCTGCCGCGCTGAAGTTTGACAACATCGTGATGCCGGGGGCTGACGGCTACATGCCCTATCAGCGTGAAGGGCTGAACGTGTTTGCCAAGAATCTGTTTGGGCAATCCAGCGGCGACTGGTCAGCGCGTGGGTTTAACACCCCACAAAACATGAACGCGGTGGTGGGGAGTGCGTTGACGCAGGCAGCCCCGAACCTCTTTGCCATTCAAAACCAGAACCAGATGATACCACGGCAACTGGCAGGCATGATTACCGACACGCGGTTAGCCCCGTCCAATCTGCTGTTCAACGCAGGACAGTACAGCCGAGGTGCAGGGACGGGCTACAACAACCTCAACCAAGCATCATCGCAGTACTGGGACATGATGAAGAACATTGGGTCATTCTGGGGAACGGCTGGTGGCGGGAAAATGGCCATGTGAGGATGGGAATGGAACTCAAACCGTTATCACCAACAGAATATCTTAGGACGTTCGGGGCCGCAGACAATGAAGGGGAGTGGGCTGGCGTCGATACGTCGCATTCGCATCCGTTCGGGGCGCTTACGGCTGCGGGGCAACGGCGCGGCAAGCTGCGACAAATCCAAGGCGGGTTGTTGCAAGGCTATGAAGATTACATCAAGAAGTTTAACCAGCAGCACGTGAAACAGATGTTTGCGCCGAAGGACTATCAGGAAGCGTCCGGGGTCGTCCCTGGGCTGGAAAAGCTGGCCCCGCGCAAACAGGAGTCGATGCGTGCGTCCGAAGCGATCCCGACGATTGGCGGGTATCGTGACGATGAATTACTTCCTGGGCACTTAGACCCGTATCGGTACGATGTGCGGACGACCATGGGGTTTACGAATGAGCCTGTGGGGACGCCGATTGTGGAGCGGATGCCGCACCCGAATCCCTCGCAGTTGATTCCGATTGATGGGGGGCCGAATCTGCACGCGCCGCTGTCGCCCGCACACCTGGAACTCTACGACCGGCTCACATCGGTCCCGTCCACCGTAGACCCTGAAACAGGGGCGTTGGTGCCTATTGCGCTCGCCAAGCCTAAGCCTGGGCTGATGAGCCCTGATGATATTATCGCAGGATCACAGTTCAGGGAAACGATGGGGTTGGCTCCAGAAGGGACAACCGAATCGTTACGGAAAGCGCCACCGACACGTCCGTTGCCTTCCACGCAAGTAGGGCAAGCCCTCGATGATGTGACGAAGAAATTTGTGGACGCTGCCAAAGACAGGACCGCGAAGCAAGAGTTCCGTGAATTGGAAGATGAGGACACAGGGGCGAAATCTGTCTATTTGGTAGACAAGACCACCGGCGAGAAGGTGAAGAAAATAGGGAAAGCCCCCAGATCGGTCAACGATCTCCTTGGCCTGGACCGTACACGAGAAGTCTTGGTTCGTATGGGGCATGATCCCTATGAAACGGCGTTACGTGCCACTCGTGGCGATCAGCATGCGACGGCGATTGTCGAAGAAGCGCGACAGCTTGCGAAGCAGGAAGAAATTGAAATTAAGTCGTCGGGGGAACGCGCACAAATCGAGGCTCGCCCGTTGGATCCTGTAGACAGGAACGCCATTGTCATGGTGAACGAGTTCAAGCGGAATATCGCCAACATTGAAAAGATCCCTGAAAAGAAGCTCAAGGAATATGTGGGCTACTTCTCGCTCCCGTCGCACCAGTTGATTCAAATTGCTCGGCAGGACAACGACTTCGCACAATTTATGACCAGCATCGGGTTCTTGCAACGGGACTTCTTCTCTGACGAAACCGCCGGGTCCGCGCTCACAAAGGCAGAAATTGGCATTCTCCGCATGTCCATCCCCACCGGGAATGAATGGGGAGCCTATACGGACTTTAAGGCCAAGCTAAATGATGCGAAAGAGCGGGCCGATAGCATTATTGACGGCAGAACTCAGCTCTCAACAGAAACCCGTGGGCAATCCCGTGATCGCCTGACTGGGAAGAAATCCTCTGCGGCCTCACGCGACATTGATGCGAAACTCGACAAGCTCATCGAAGAATTGAGGAAGTCGAAGTAATGGCACTGTCTGACACCATTGCCGACCTGGAAGGCGAAGAACTGTCTGCGGACCAATACCGCAAGCTGCAAGAGATTAAGCGGCTGGCCGTCGAAAAGGGCTATCTTAAATCCATCAACCCTGCCGCGCAACCTAACCGACGCAACGAAACCATTCAGCAAGCTCCTGAGTCGGGGCGGACGTTCGCGGACCACGCCACAGACTTTATCACCAAGGATGTCCCAGAAATCGGGGCGGCGACGGCAGGAAGCATGCTAGGGGCGCAGCGGGCGGCTGGGCTTCCGCTGCCTGGAATCTTGCGGCCTATCGGCGTGGCCGCAGGCGGGGCGTTAGGTGCGGTAAGTGGGCTGATGGCCATGCGTGGGGGGCGGCAGATTGCGGAACAGGGGCGGCCCTTATCGCTCGATCAGTTACTTGGCGAAGCCAAGCGGTCAGGCATTGAAGGGGCGACCGGGGAGGCATTGGGGCAAGTGCCACGGCTACTTGGCGGGGCGTATCGTGCGGGGAAACGGTCATTACTCGCGGGGCGTGCCGCCACGCCGGACGAATTGAAAATCTTTGACGATGCCGCAGAGATTGGCGTGCATCTACGCCCTGCCGATGTCACGAAAGCGCCTGCGGCACTTCGCGCTGAACAAACCTTACGCGGAACCCAGGCCGGGTCTGGGATGTTTAGCAAGACCGACCTCTTGAATCAGAAGAATTTCGAGCGGGCGTATCGTGAGCAGATTACCGATGTTGTGGCAAGTCGGGCGACGCCGGAGGAGCGCGGGAAGCTGATTCAGGACGTGATTGAACGCAAGGCGATCCCTGAATATCAAGAAATGGCGCGACGGCGGTTTGATGAGTTGCGGCAAGTGACGGGTGGGGAGGAGGTCGTGCTCCCACGTGAGTCATTTGAACTCTTGAAGGAGTTGGAGCATAGCATCACGGCACAGGCGACCCCACGGGCTGCGGCGATCTTGAAACGGGTTCGAGAGCAAATCTCCAAGCCTGGCATGCAAACAGGCGTGTCGGTCAGCAAGGAAATGGGGACGGTGCCTGGTCTCCCGTACATGGCCGGGATGAAGGTGAAATCGACGAGCACGGTGCCTGGGGAGATGCCGACCACAGGGTTACAGGTGAAAGCGCGGCGGGGGGAAATTAGTGCTGAGGATCAAGCGATTGAGGATTTAGGCGGGAAACCAGCCGAAGCGCCGTTGCTCGGTTTGAAGATTAAGAAAACCAGCGAAGGGACTGAGGTGCCGATTACCACGGGGCTCAAGGTTGCTCCACGGATGGAGACGACACCCGACACCAAACAACTGGCAAAGCTCACGGTAGAGACGACAAGCCGGTTACCTGATAAGGCTCGCCCGCTTGACTTCATGCAAGCACATGATGTGCGGTCGTTGCTGGGAGAGTTTGGAGCGACGGGTGAAACCCTGCCGAAGAAAGCGCAAGGCATTGCCAATCGGTTATGGGAAGTCTTGGGGCATGAAATGGAATTGGGGGCACTGAAGTTTAAGGAGAAAACCGGCGTGCCGGTTGATCATCTCTGGCGAAAAGCTGATGCGTTCGTGAAGGAACAAGGACATGAGTTGTTTGGGGCTAATGTGATTACCCAAGCCTTAAAGGCGACACCCGAAGATGTGGTGACGGCGACGTTTAAGCCTGGGGGGATCACGGAAGTCAAGCGGATTATGCAGGCGCTCAAAACCACTGACGACACCACGGCGCTGGAACAATGGCAGCGTGGCGTTCTGGAGCGTCTCTGGGAAGAAGGAGTTGTCAAAACTGGGGCGCGGCGTGGGGAATTCTCTGGGACTGCGTTTGCTGACGCCGTGGCGAAGTATGGAGAACCAACGGTTAAAGAAGCGTTGGGTGACAGCTTCCCACGGTTTCAAAAGTTCCTGAGAATTGCTGCCGACATGGACCCCAAATCTGCGTCAGGCTATGGTGTCTCGCTGGTTGATAAGGGCATTGTGGTCACAGCCCCGCTGTTTGGGATCGGAGGGAGCTTTCTCCACGGGACGATGATGCCGATGGTGGCCGCGACAGCGACAGCGGGCACGTGGCTCATCGGAACACATCATCTCTCAAAAATCCTGAACGACCCCAAGCGAGCCGGGGCCTTATTGCGGGTAGTGCGGAGTGAGCCTGGGACAGAAGTGTGGTCGAGAGCGGTAGGCCAGGTGCTTGGGGTAGAAATGGGCGAGGCGGTCATGCCACAGCGTATTGACCATGGGCAGCTCCAGCCTGCCCCATAATAGCAACAAATAAGGAGGGCTACGATGTGGATCATATTTGCAGTGTTCTGGGTTGTGATTGGGCTAGGACCTCCCGCATTGGCTCAGGAACGGTATGGGAGCGCCACGCTGCAAAATGCAGCGGTGGCTGTGGGAAACGGGACCGCAATGCCGGTCGCGCAATATACGTCTGTGGGAGTCACGGTAACGATTGCGACAACCGCCACGGTTACATTTGAAGTATCGCAAGACGGAGCAAACTGGGCTGAACGGGCCTGCGTGGCAACCGGCACGACGGATGGCACGCTGACTACTACAGCTACAGCCACAGGAACCTATCAGTGCCCGATTGCGGGGATGCAGTATTTCCGGGCAAGGATTTCCTCGTGGACGGCTGGGGCGGTAACGGTAAAAGCAACCGCCACCACAGCGCCAATGGCCAAGTTCGGTGGCTCCGGTGGCGGCGCAACCACCCTCGATCAAGCCTTTGACGGGGGCCAAGATATTGATGGCGCAACGGATCTCACCAATGCGTTCTGTGTTGGAGACGGCTTGCCAGCAGTGGGCCGGGTCATCTGTATCTATGGCGATGCGACGTTAGGACCAGTAATTCGGCCTCGATCAGCCGGTGCCGATACTGACAGCGCCATTCGTGCGTGGACGAATCAAAATATCGTGCTCTACGACGTAGAGGGTGGCGCGGCGATGCTGACCGTCGACCCTGATGCGGCGTCGGTCAACGCCATGTATCAGTTCGGGGCCAACTACCGGCCACGCAAGTCGATCTGGTTTCCCGCAGGATCTCTGTCTACTGACGGCACAGAATGTTCGGCCCCGGCAGAGTTGACCATCAACAGCGGGCCAAAAGCCTACGGCATTGTCTGTTCTCTGCCGGGGACCAACTTGGATGGTCATATCTATGGCTCCGTGGTCATGCCGGATTCGTGGGACGGCGGGACTGTCACGTTTAAGGTAAGTGCCGTGCTGGATACCGATGGCGCGTCGAGCGTGACCTTGCAAGGTGTGGTGGCGGCACAGGCCGTAGCAACCACTGGGACCATCGCTGCGACCTACGGCACACAGCAAGACTTAGACGTGTCAGAAGCGGTGGGCGATGTCCAATGGGACATGATTCAAGCCACGTCCGCGGCGGTCACGGCCTCTGGCTCACCAGCGGGTGGGCAGATTCTCGTCTTTCGGTACACCGTTTGTGACACCGGGACACCTCCCACAACGGGGTGCAGCGCCAGTAGCGCAACCGCTGTCGCAGACTTTACCATTCTTGGGTTGACCCTGGAATACTCCACCTCTAGCTTGAGTGACTAACATGAAACGGTTACTAATACTCGGATTGCTCCTGTGGGCCACTCCGTCGTGGGCAGCGGACGTTGCCGTGGTACAAGCCGCCGCCCGCACCACGAGCGGCAATCAATCATTTACTTCAACCGGGTTTGGTACGCCAGTGGCCGCGATGTTCATTATTTCTCGTGCCAGTGCGACGGATACCGTGACGGCAGAGGCGTCGCTGGGTATCGGATTCACGGACGGGACTCGTAATGTCTCGACTGGTGTGCGCGCCGAGGACAATGTGGCCACCACCGATACCTCCAAGCGGTATATGACAGATAAGGCAATCTTTCTCATATCGCCCACAGACGGGACGGTGGAAGGCGAAGCCAACTTCAACGCATGGGTCACTGACGGCGTGGAACTGAATTGGACAACCGCCCCAGGAACCGGATGGCTGGTGACGGCGATACTGTTTGGCGGGACTGGTATCACCAATGCGTATACGGCCCACGGAGTCTCAAGCGCCAGTATCGGCGGCACCGTCGATGTGACTGCGCCGGGGTTTCAACCTGATGTGGTGATTGTGGTATCGCCCGTCGGCTCATTCACAGTCGATACGGAGACTGCCACAGCCTCAATCAATGTGGGGGCTGTTGTGCGCGGAGCAGGCAACCCCCATACGCAACGTAGCGCGGCGGTGACGGTGACTTCCGGTGTCACCACACCAGGGAGTTGCTTGGTGGTGGACACGAACTCGGTGCATCGCGCCACCACAAACGCGACTGGCGAGGAAGTGGAAATCACAGATTTCGATTCTAGCGGGTTTACCCTGACCACGCGAGAAGTGGCCACGGCCTCGCGGATTATATATTTAGCCCTCAAGTTGTCCGGTATTACGGCCAGCCTGCAAACCATTACCTTCCCTACCGGCACGGGCGATGCCTCCATCACGGGCACGGGCGCGACCCCGCAGTTTGTCCTGTTGGCACAAACCAGCGCCGATAGCACCGATGCACGAGATTGCGCGAGTGGTGATTCTGAAACCTTTGGGCTGGGGGCCTTTACCTCGTCGGCGGCAGGCGTCCATGGCTTTGCCTCCCAAGATGCAGCCGGGGTCGAAAATTCCGCTACCGCCAGCATCGCGGACACCAAGCCAGTCAATCAGATTCGGGATGATGCGACCTTTATGGAAGCCACGTTTGTCTCAATGGATAGCGATGGATGGACGTTAAATTATTCAACCGCAAACGGGACGGCGCGTAAGGGGTGGGGGCTGGCGTTTTCTACGGCTACCGCAACTCCCGCTCATCAGTCTGTGATTCTTTTCCAGTAAGGAGACGCTATGTACGGATTCATTCTCATCCTGGTTCTGCTGTGGATTACTGATGCAACAGCCGCCACGCGCTACGCATCGCAAACCGGAAGTGGGTCAGCCTGTACGAGTGGCACGCCATGCACGGTGTCAACCGGCATCGGCCAATTAGTCGCGGGCGACACGCTGATTTTGTTGAATGGGACCTACACCGGAGCAAGCAGTATGTTGTCCGTGACGAACAAGCATGGGTCGCCAGGGAGCCGCATCACGATTCAGGCCGAAACAGACGGGGGCGTGACCATCAACGGGCAAGATGTCAGAGTGCCGATGGATATTGTGGATTCGTCCTATATCACAGTGACAGGGTTTAACGCGCACAATTCAAGTTCAGATGTGTGCAAGGTGCGTGGCAGCGATTCGGTGGGCTACCCCTGGACAAACAGCTTTATTGAGATTAAGCGCATGATCTGCTGGAATGCGGTGGCCGGGCAGAACCGACACGCATTCGACGTGCATCGGATCAATGATGTTCTTCTGGAGGATGTCGCAGGCTTTGGGGTAGCCCGCAAAGTCTTGGCCCCGTTTTCGTCACAACGGGTCACCTGGCGACGTTGTTGGGCGCGGTGGAATTCCAGTTCCTATGATTCTCCGAAAAGTGGAGCCGACTTCACATATAATTCATGGGATGGGCTGTGGGAGAACTGTATTTTTGAGTGGGACCGCATTGGTAGTGCCACGCAACAGTACGGCAATGCCAATGCGTCGGCAGGAATTCACCCTGGTACGAGCGGGCAGACCGCGAGGGGCTACACGACCAATCTCCGCGTCTTGGGCAGCATTGGGTATGTGCTCACAGGCCAAACCACGGGTCAGCCAAATATTTTTAACATGCCTGCTCACACGGGCAACGCGGCGAACGGCGACCCGGCGACCAATACCTGCACCACCTCATCCTGCACCACCGGCAATACGTTCCAGCACAATGTCGGCTTCATTCAACCAGCCTCCTCCGGCATTAAACCGTTTAATCTGAATGACAGCATGACGAATACGACTGACACGGCGGCGAATCTCACGTCGATCCACGGCACCGGCGGCACGGCTTCCACGTATGCTGGGGCGTGGAGTTGTTCAAATTGTCTCTCACAAGCGACGGTGTCCACGTACAACCTCTATGCGAATCCCCCCAATGCGACCGGCGCGACCATTCGCTACCGCTATGTCGATGGGGCCTTGACCTCCACGTTGTTGTGGCCATTCCCAATGGCCGACCGGATTGAGACGGCGCTCACGGCGGCAGGCTATAGTTCGCACAATGTCAACACGGTGATCCAAGCCCATTTCGGGACATTCCCAACCGAAAGCGGGGGCAGCGGCTCACCAACACTCACGCAAACCTATGGGCGGCTTGAGAATCTGCGTGGAACTGAAGCGGCCCCCGAGGTGCTGACGGGCAATAAAACAATTCCTGGTGGGGCGTTCCGCGTGCGCCTCAAAATTGCCTGCACGGTGTTAGACTGTGCGGCGATGTCTCCAACCCTTCGGTACTCTCGGAATGGCGGCGCGTATACGGCGGTGCCGGATACGTTTGGGCCTGATGATATTAAGCTCTTTGGCCTTGGCACTGGTGAGAATCTCCCGGCTGATGGGACAGCAGTCACAGAACAACTCACGAGTGACCACGCCACCAACGTGATGACCTGCTCATTGGTCCGTGTTAGTACGACGACCCCTCCCATCGATCTGTCACAAAACAGTGAGACTGAATGCGTCTGGGTGATTCAGTTAGACAGTGACGTAGCAGAAAACACCACATTCGCGTTTAGGGCCTATGCCGATGGGACGACCCCATTGGATGCGTACACCACTTCTCCGACGATGACGGTGGGGCCGTCGCTTGGCGGCGTGGCGGAACTCCTCGATTGGATGACGCTCATGCTTCTGCCAGTTCTGGGACGGATTGACGCGAACATCGCCAAGCCGTCCAGCAACTTTGCCGTGGGCTATCCCTCGGTCGATGTGGTGACGCTGGAGTGCCCGACGGGGGTGAGTCTCAAAACGAGTGGCACGGGGCTGAAACGCACCGTGACCTGCGCGCATTGAGATGCGGGGATGGCAGCGGAAATGCCCTGTATGCTGGCGCGTGCTGGAGAAAGCCACGCTGGAAGATCCCTGGATCTGTCCGTGCGGCTGGAATACCAGCGTGGAGCATAAGCGTCGCGTATATCGTGGGGCTCCTTACCGGCGGACTCACGGAGGAGAGTAACATGGCCCGGATTCTTTCAGAGGACTCGTTGGCGATCATGACGATTGCTCAAGAGGCGTTAGGCGAACCCTACGAGGGCAAGGTCGCGGTGGCGGAGGTGATTCGCAACCGCATGGACAAGAAATATTCCAGCGACGGCACCGTGGCGGGCACGGTTCTGCGAGCGTGGCAATTCAGCGGGTGGAACACAGATTCGGTGGGCCGCGTTCGGATGACCAAGCTCGATGATACAGACCCCAAGGTGGCCGATTGTGCGCGGGCGTGGCACGCGGCGAAAGCAGGCAGCCAGACGGTCCACGGCGCGGTGCTGTATATGAATAAGAAGCTAGTAGCAAAAGACCCAGATTGGGCAAGTCCTGAAAATGCCGATCATGTTGGCACTGTTGGGCAACATGACTTTTTTATCCCTAAACCAAGACGAGGCGGAGCGTAACTTTTACCATGAATTACGCGCAGTATTGTTCGCTTATGCACACCAAATTTTCTTGCCAACAATTCCGCGCTAATCTTTCGTGGGCGGTAGGAGCCTCTTATTTCAATTACATCAGCGTCACTCAGTTTTGCATTGGGGCTGTCAGACCCTCGCTTCCCAGGTGTAAAGCTCTGCCTTCCCTTAGAGACTTTATCAATCATATTGTCAGTTCGCGTACCGAGAAAAAGATGGTCAGGATTGACGCACAGAGGGGTATCGCACTTATGAAGAACGCACATCCCTTGGGGGATGATGCCGGTATGCAATTCGTAGCTAATTCGATGCGCGAGAAACAACTTGCCTTGTCTCCCGCCGAATTTCAGAGTCCCGTACCCATTGGTCAATCGCCCCCCTGCCCATATCCAGCATTTACTGGTTTTATTCGTTCTTGCATTAAACATTGTGTGAAGGTCTTGGCTTGGCGCTTTCATGGGGACATAGTGTATAGCGCCAAAAGTGTGCTGTCAAGCGCCCCAGTGGGCGCGAGCGGAACATGCCACCCAGGTGGCTGAGGTGGGGGGACATGTCTTTTTCGTGCCTAAAGCCTAAGTGGGGGGAGGTTCCATGTGGCCGATCTTATCGCTGTGTTTAATCGTCTTGATGCTAGTCCTCTCGTTGCGCTTCTACTTCTCGCACTGTCTGCCGCCCTCCGGCAAATCGGCAAAGGGCTGGCCAACCGTCTCGACTGCGCTGAAGCCCGAATCGAGGAATTGGAAGCGCGACAGCACCACCACGACATGGCACTCGCCATCATCCGGACACGCCTCGACATCCAAGAAGAAACTAACCGTTTAACCTAAAGGAGGATCTATGGGAACCAGTTGGATTACGTCGGCCCTCGGCTATGCGGTGATCGTGTTAACGTGGCTCAATCAGGCGTTTGTGGAGCAAGGCATTCCCAAGACCGGCAAGGAATGGATTGCCTTTGGCATGGGGAACGTCGGCGGCTTGATCGGCGTGTTTGCGAAGGACTACAACAAGTCCAACGCCCCGCTGCCGGATGCCGCCGCGCACAAGGTGGACTAATGCTTGACTACTTGAATAATTTATGTGGGTGTTTTGCGTTTTTCTTATGATTGCAAGGAAGACATGCAGGGATAACATTATCTTTAGTATGTGTACCGCCTAATGCTAGAGGCATATAGTGATCTTGAGAAAGTCTATCTCGTGACCCGCAATAAGCACAACGAAAATTATACGCTACCAAAATACATTGCCAGTCTTCAGCCGTTAAACGGTTTGGTATTTTCCATTCCTTACTTCTCCTTTTCGCCTCCTCTCTCCTTCTGGCAGCTTTCCCCTTTGCGCTTTTCTTGTATTTTCTCTTTGCCTCACGCACTTTCTCTTTGTTATTTACAATGTATCTTTCGTGACACGCCTGTACAAGCCCACGTTTCTTCCTTTGAATGTAATTTTTATGGGCGCACTCTTTCCCTGCAACGGTTTGTTTCCATTTTCTGGCAAGTAATAAGTAGTGCTTCTTATTGGCAACGTAATTTGCCTTACTCCTCTTATTGCAGCACTTCTTGCACCTTGCATAGAGCCCTGCGCCATGCTGTTTATAAAAATTATCAAGAGGCAAAATACTTTTGCATTCCTTGCACGTTTTCATATTAATGGAGTATACCACTTTGGGAGATGTAGGACTAGTAGCAAATCTGATTCACCGGATGGTCGATCTGTTCGTGAACGAAGATCAATTGCCAGAGATTCGCAAGCGGCGGGAACTCGCCGCATTGAAGAAGGAGTGTCGGGATGCGCTGGTTCGCAATGATTGGGCTGCTCTCGCTGTGGCTACTCAACGGCTGCGCGACGCCGCCACCAAGCCCTGATTGCGGCATCGCGGAGAAGGAAGCGCGGGCGTATCTGCTCCGGTACTTCGATGCTCTAGAGGAAAATGGCCTGCTGCGGCAGCAATTAAAAGCTGCGCACGAGAAAAGCGGCCATTAAGTATCTAGTGTAATTCACCTGGCAATCCTTTTCCCATAACTCACTCCATTGTTGGAAGCCTGCCAGGAACGGCGCTAGAAGCACGTTGTGGTACAGTTCCCGCCGTAACAGCACACCTGACAGATCACCGTCCGGCCATCCGGGGTGAAAATCGTGTGGGTCGTACAGCTTGCCAGCGCCGGTTCCGCCATCACCGCGAGACCCCACACCATCACCACCAGCACAATCAAGGTTTTCATGGCTCCCTCCTCATGATCAACGCCCCCACCGCTAAGCACAGCGCCAGGAGCACCGGCACGCTCGACACCCCCACGCCCACCCCGATCCAGAACGATCCCCAGCAATCCATCACGGTCTCCTTAACTCACGTTCGCTCATCATAATCGATCAATACTGTATATGCCTGGCAATCGGCAATCATGCGCTCCAAGCATGCGATGACCCCATCTTTCGTGTCTCCCGCTGCCGCTACCCCTTCTTCTGTCCACCCCGTCGGGTTCTCATAGACCTCCACGACATCAAAGAATGGCTCGCCATTAACCATGCGTTGTCGTATCTGATAGTGCCACCCCATCATCCCCTCCTCCGCGTCGCCGCCTCAATCTTCCCCATCATGCACATGCTCCTCTATCGGTTTCCCGCAGTAACAACAGAACTTCATTTTGTTGTCACTTGGTGCACCGTCATCTATCCTGAAGTAGCCGTGACACGCCGTGATCCATAGATCCTCGTCACCGTCTTGGCTCCATACGCATGTCACAGCTTCACTGTTCATTGTGCCCTCGCACTTTCATCGCCGCCTCAATCTTGCCCACCGCCACCTTTGCCTTCATCGTCGCCCCCGCCTTGTACGGCCCTTGCTTCTGCGTGCGCTTGCGTCGGGCCTGCATCGTCTCAGACTGTTGCTGCTTGCTCAAGGTCATCGCGCCATAGTGCCCGTGCACGTAATCCTTCGGCTGGCCTTTGATCCACCCCCGTTTCGTATCGCTGTTCCTGGCGATCGTCGTTGGCATCCCGCACCCGCATAGACAGAGGCCGCTAGAATTCATCGCCACCTCCCTGCCGTGCCCTTTACCGCCTCAATCACTCTGAGCGCCCGCTTGGCTCGTTGCGCTGACCTGCGGGCACGGTGCCCGTTCTTGGTGTTCTTCTGATCTCCCAGCCTGGTCACAATCTGCTTTGTGCGGTTTACGAGTTCCGCGCTGGTATGGTCACTGCGTGCAATCATGCTACTTCCGATACCGATGTGACGCCTTGCGCCCACGGTTGATATTCTCCATCCGTTGCCGCCAATGACGGTCACAGAGGCCGTCTCGTTCCGCTTTCCGCCCACACGTCCCGCCCTGGCTACAGATGTCGCCGCTCGGCTCAGGGGGGAACCAATACTTCCCGCACATAAGGCAACGAGTTTCGTCGTGATACACCACCACCAGCCCACGGCACTTGCTACACTGTGCCATCGAGAATCTTTCTGGCGCGGACCTCATCGTCCGGCAAGACCGTATTGACACCTGCATATTCCGTCCACTGGATCAGTGTATTCGCCGCCCATTGCGCGTCCTGCTTCCATCGCGCCACCTGGTTATGCAGCTCCTCGATCTTTTGGGCCTGCTGCTCGATCTGCGCTTGCGCCGTTGCTGGTGATGTCCTCCAGGCGTGAGACTCCAGCTCGTCCTCTAGTTGTTGGATCCGCGTGGCCTGCGCCTCGACCTTTTTGGTGACATCACCAATATGGTCCAGACACATCGCCAGCGCCGAATAGACGCCGATCCATCCCCCGTCAGACGCCCGCACGATGTCACGGTCCTTAGTGGCCAACTTCCTGAATTCAGCAAGATCGTCTCGATTCATCGCTGCTCCTTGGCCTGCATAAGGACATACCTAATTGCAGCGTTGACGCCTTGGTTTCGACTTGTACCGTCTCCATCTTTCCCTACCTTGTTGTCATACGCTTCATCTTCAATGCAATAGAGCACATCCTCACGCAATCCCACGGCCACCGTCTCCAACACCGCTGCACGCTGGGCGGCAAGGAGGGCGACCAGTTTCCGTACCGCATTATCGTACTCGCCCAGCGTGCCTGCGAATGGAAGGCGCTGGATATATGCTTGCGCCACCTGCTCCAACTCGGCCTGTTGCTCCGCCTTCATCGTGGCGCCCCCTTCCCACTCAGCAGTTCCGCATCCTCCCGCGCTTGCCGGTACAGATACAACAGCTCGGCATGGTGGATGCCCTGTTCTCGCCGCTCCCGTGGCACCCCGTCCCGCACGTCCTGGTAGCCAAACAACTCATGCGACACCTTAATGGCGTCGGTGAGCTTACAGTCTCGGCTGAAGCACTGAAACAGCTTCTCTAGGTTCTCAATCGCGTGGTCGAGATCGGTCATGATCTCATTCTCCAAAACAGCGCCAGCATCATCATCGTGAGCAACATCCCGACATCCATCATGCAGCCTCCATGCCGCCGCTACCCCTACGAAACCCCAATGTTTGAGATGACGTCTACCTTCCCTGTGGCGTCCCTGCGCCGTGGTGTGGCAGGATGGCCTCACAGCGGCAACACTTCTTGCCCTAGCCGCCGCACCGCAATCTCGCAGTACTTCTC
>JAAOEI010000146.1_pt1 | contig 29029 bp, 46 predicted proteins | sample 7059261 | NCBI WGS metagenome assembly JAAOEI01 (sample SAMN14008812, study PRJNA610033) | viral metagenome | isolation source: viral particles filtered from seawater | place: China: Hangzhou Bay, Yangshan Deep Water Harbour | collected 2017-10-31 | reverse complement strand
CTTAATCCTGTGCCTGCTGTTAATGTAATTGTAGAATGGTCTATATGCTCATTGGCGACAAACCCTGTTAAGTCGTCGTGTGTGAAGTCGGAAGATACATAGGTGGCATACTCGGTGCTGATTGGAATGTTGTAATAGGTAGTTCCATCATTAGTGAATTCCCATCTATCGGCAGTTTCGTTCCACCTTAAAAGTACATTGGTAGAAGTACCACGCTCTACTTCTATTCCTGCGTTCTCTGTTGGGGATCCCGTGGCATTACTATTTAATATTACTATATTATCAGCCAGACTAATCGTTTCTGTGTCTACAATAGTAGTAGATCCAGAGATAGTCAAATCCCCACTAACAACTAAATCGCCACCAACAGTTGCTGATCCGGTCCCTAATGATATTGTAGTTGCCGTGCCATCGCCATCGTATATTATCTTTTCTGTCGCAGTTGCGCCACCATCTAAATGTAATAAATTGGAAAATCCGTCTTTTATTGCGACATTGGTAAGATCTGTGGCCATATAATTATAATCCTTTCACCCTATAGACTTTTAGACTACAAATAAAAAAGGGGCAGACAAGCCACCCCTTTTTATGATCAATCCTAAAAATTAAGGATTAGTGAATGTAACGATACGGTTATCGAATACAGTTGCGCCGCCATAAAGGATATCAGAAACTATTTCAGTTCCAATATGCTCTAAACTTGGTGCGCTTTGCACACGAGGACCGCTCTGACGAGCAAATGCTACCGCTGAACGGTCGAACATGTACCCTACATTTGTGCCGGTTGTCCCAGAATTTGAAACAGCGGTGCTACTATAGACTGGAATTCCATATATCATTCCAAAATTTCCAGACATAGCTGGTGCGCCGGAGCCAAATTTGCTTGCATCTACAAAGTCCTGTATCGAAAACAATGATCCGTATACATCTGCATTCACAACAAGTGCCACGTTACCATCTTCTGGTGAAACGTCTTCGTTACGCAGGGTTGTGATAGCAGTACGCAAGTTTGCAGCTGACATTGTATTATCTGTTGAAAGAGCAACGTCATTCCCGGCCGCTCCACCGTCTAATTTAGTAACGATGAAAGCATCAGCCGCTTTTGCAAGGGCATAGCCCATGCCTTCTACTTCACGCTCAAGTAATCCAGGAATACTTTGGATTGCGGCTATATCGTCCACGATTTTATACACAGCTTTGTGCTGATCAATCGTTAAGGTTGCTTCTGTATGCGTATTAGCTGCGGCTGTTAGTGCCGTACCAGCTGTTTTAGTTACTGCTGAATCTTCAGCATATTTAGGGATGTGGCTATTGTTAATGCGTGGCTCTTTATCCACGCTCTCCGCTTTTCAACGGAGTATCAGACTATCTCTTCACCCCAGTAGGGTGTCGCGGCCTCGTGCGGAAATTATTTCATTCCGTAGTCGTTGCGGCTGACTTATGTCTTCACCTCTGATTGCCATGTCTTTCGATTTAGGTTCCCAGGTTTTTTCCGCGATAATAATGATCATAATTACTTATGAAAACGTCCCTTTGAACACGTCCCCACGGCCTTGTACAAGACCATTTAATGAAGTGTCAACAAGTGCTTCAAGAACAAGCTTCCGCTCCATGTAGTTTTTAACACCCGCTGACCAAATTTCTGGTATATATACCGCCACAATGTTAATGATAAGTTTTTTATCTTATCTCTCTTTGTTTCCAAAGAGTATCGGCATATCTTTTCATCTCGAAGAGATGTTGGGAACTCGTGGAAGGTTTATATTCTGTTTATAGTTTCACCTTCTATGCTCTGCCCCTGTATCAGTTGTTAGGCTGATCCTTCGGTTCGGATTAGCGTATTACTACCAGAAGTAACTTAGCTTTCCCGCTTAATTTCCCAATGTTCAATTTATAATCGCTTATAAATGCGCCACGATAGTAGCGGTTGTTGGCGTTACAGTTGCCATATTATTATTAGTCCCTTCTCACCAGCGACCTTAGATATTCGTTCCAATTGCTTTTACGATCTTCTGCTGACATATCCCATATGTCTTTATCGAATTTTGTAAATGCGCCGGGACGAGCATCGTCGGTCCCGATGTTCAGTTTTGAGTTTTTCCCAAATCTATCGACAAACTTTTGTAGTTTTTCTGGATCTTTTACATCTGCTACAAGTTCGCGATCTTCATCTGACAACTGAGATCGAAGGTTATTCATAAATGAATCAACAATACTTGATTTTTCATTTACGCTTAATTCCAATTCTTTTAATTTGGCCCCACGCTCATCAGCAAGTTGTTTATAATTTTCCTGCTCGACAAGTTGCGCTTCGCGGAGTTTTTCAAGTTCAGCTTTTAGCTGATCTCTCTCCGATTCTGCTGTCTGCGCCCTACTGCGAAGTTTTTTCGCTTCGTAAATCATTTCTCCAGCATCGGGCTTTGTACTGGTTGATTCTGTGACCTTTTGGTCAACGTCATTGCTGACGTTCTTGGGGCTTTCCCCGGAGTCTGTGACTCCCACTAATTCTGACATATTTTCCTCAAGAATTATTTGGTGATCAATTATTTGACCTAATTGCGACTTTTAAATTTTTCGCAAGTATGTTAGTAATACGATTTATGACGTACTTCCATATACCTACAGGCAATGGTTGACGCGGATCTGTAATAATACGAGCCTTTGACACGTTTCCATGAGGAGCCTTAGCGTAATTTACCTTTCGAGCCTGCTCTATAGTCGGCCAACCCACTAAAAACTCACGCTCAGTAGCCGTAATAACTTGTAAATCCATCATCATTTTGCCTGTAAGTGACAAATTAGGTGTTTTCTTTTTCCATTCTGGCACTTGATCTGGATATAGACCAGCAAGTTTTTCTTTTTCGTATCTTTCTGTATATTTTACAAATTTTTTGTTAAAAACATCTTTACCGCCAAGCTGGACGTGATTTCTGTACCTTGCTACTGTTTCTTGAGCAATATCATCCATCTCTTCCCGACCAAAATCAAATAATTTAGCGGTATCAATGGTAACTCCTTCAATTTTTATATTAAACATTGTTTATCCTTGCTTCAAAATATTGTTGCAGAGTCTGCACCTTGCTTGGCCATTTATTTTTTCGTTTTAAAAAGGCAATTCTATTTACCGCCGCATTTTGCTTGGTTTCAGTTTTAGTTATTCGCGTAGACGGGGTCCACCGATGTCGACAATTAAATCCGCCGCCATCTTTCAATGCGCCAGGATATCTTGATTCTACTTCAGACAATGGAATTGCGCCCTCTGATACCATTTCTAAGCAAATTGGGCGCGTTTTTTCGTCCATAGGCCCCAAATAATAATATAAACGATCTGGCGAATGAGATTCACTCATCTTTTGTGTAACGGTACGCGAAAAGTTCATTAATGACGTGTTAATATGTGCGCGTATCTCACGATCAGTAAATACACCACTACGCAATAAATCATAGGCCATTTGTTTTTTAGTAGATCCGGTCATAACATGAATCATCAATCTTTTTCTTATCTCTTGGGCTTGACCATTAGCATAAGAAATCCAAGATGCAGATTCAGCGCGTGTAAAAGCTTCTAAAAATTGTGGTGTAACCGGACCGGTCATTTCCATTGCGCCTAAAATATTGCTATAAGTTCCAATTAGTTCATTAAGCGCAGCAGATACTTTTGTTTTTCTATAAAATGTATCTTCTATATCTACTTTTGACAATATTTCAAAGATTTGATCTTTTGTATAATTTTGTCGCTGTAAATCTAATACATAATCAATTAATTGATTAACGCTAACACCAATAGCCTTGGCGTAGTTCTCACTTGCATTAAGAACAATATCTTCTACTTTAGCCACTTACGGGAGATGCTAATTGACTTAAAAGTGGATTCTCTGGCTCTTCAACCTCGCCAGATTCGACTTTGGCTTCCGCCATTATTTTTTCAATCTCATCATCGGGAAAATCTTCACCAAATGTTGATTTAAACCAATCTTTTTTGGTTGCTAAACCATTTTCCCATCTAAATTTCCATTCTTCACGTTTTTCTTGTGGACTGTAATAGATATCTGGCTCAACGTAGTCAACAGAAAATTCATCAGTAATAGAAATGCCTGCTCTGTTTTCAAGAACGCGCTTATCTACCTCAAATCTTTGCTGTTCAAAAGGTCGCCATACCATTTCAGCCATTTGCTCGCGGGCTTCCAAAGTGCTTATCTCTTGTACGCGTAAACTTTCACCAGATGGAGAGTTTCCTTTTTCATCAGCCCATTTAATTCTCAATGAATTATTATGCAAAGCTTGAGATACCATCCATTTTGCTGCTTCAATCAAATCAATTAGCGATGTTGTTGGCCCGACACTTCCTAGCGATGCTCCCTCGGGAAGCATTAACATTTTATCTGGCGAAACTGCCACTAATTCATCAGAATCCACTCCTGTTGCGTAGCGAATTCCTACTGCTCCAAATCGCAACCCTAATGCTAACTCTGTTAGTGCTAAATCTAATTGCTGATTGGCTTCTACAATATCTGAACCATCAGATCCGTTGCCCCAATCTCTAACTGGTGGATTGCGATGCGCCCAAGTCACAGGTATAATATCTTGATACGGATTAATCATTTGAGGATTATTATGTGGTGCGTATATGTTGCCATCACGATCAAAGCTAAAATGCAAGCCGGGATCTGAATCACGCCCTTCTGTCCAAAGCACATATCTGTGATTTTGCGATTTAGACCTAGAAGCCCCCTGTGTTTCAGTTTGATAAACCACTCCAAACGGCTCTTTTTCTCCCGGCAGGAATATTGGCTCAAAAAAGTTTAATAAATCATGGCGTAATTGTTGTTTAGATGCATCCCAAGTAGTTAATAGCCCTACAGTACCTAATAAAAATGTAAGTTGCTCTAATAAATTCATTTTAGGCCATAAGCCTTTAGTGTATTGCAAATATTTAGGGTCGCATCTGTAATGTGGTGCTTTTTTAAATACTAGGGATCTCGCTAAACATACTTGTCGCGTTAGACCACTTGTAAAAATAGGAACTTGCGTTAGCGTATCCCCAGAAAAGTATTTATCTATATATTGTTCGGTGGCCGTATGTTCCCAATAGTCTAAGGATTTCTCCCGCAGTTTGTTTGCATCCAATTCGCCTTGCAATACTGCTTCCATTGCTGATTTTTCGACGACCTCGCGAGATAGATCGTTAATTAACATAGTTTACTCCTCCTCAGAAGTCAAAGAAAAATGGTTTCCGTTTTTTAATCGGAAAATGATTAATAAAAAAGTATCGAGTTTCGTCTGCCCCATGTTCAAAGTAGCCATCTTTCAATGGTTCTTCTTTTAACTGTCCACGGTCACGTTTTTCCGGATATCGATAATTATCAAAGTCTGCAATATGCCCTTTACATTTGTTGGACATAAAAAATCTTATTTGTCCATTAGCATTTAAAATAAAATTACGCACATGGTTAATACCATTTACAATAGACCGGGAATCCTTATCTGTTTTGTATCTTATTCTTATTCCATTTTTCCGGAACTGCTGTATATCGGTTTCCCCACTTTGCGATTGGCGTTGTCCCCCTGCCGGATCCCCGTAAAATTTATCTATATATCTATAAAACGGTTTATCTTTTATCATTGATATTAAATCAGATGTCTTCACTTCGGTTTTGTGCGATATTTCGTCGAATAAATATACACATTCGACCCCGTCGATGTATTTGGTTTGGTAAAATCCGACGCTTGGCATCCGGTAGCCGAAGTCGATACTTGCGTATGTGGGTAGGTCCGGGTCAAATTGTATGTCTGATCTGACATTTGTTTCCTTAGAAAAGTCCCCGTATACCCTACCCGCAAACGACGTAAAAGCCGCACCATACTCTTGATCAAAGGTTTCCCTTGTAAGCGTTTTTTTAAGTTCTGTAACATCATCTTTAAAATATGGCGATTCCCAACTTGGAAATTGCCAAGATTCCCAATCCGGATAATTTTCGTCCTGGCCACGGCGATAAAGTTCCTCAAACCAATTAAACCCCTCTGGCGTACTGCAAAATAACGCCCAGCCGTTTCGGTCTGATAATGTCGGTCGCAAATACTGTTCCCATATCCGAAGCGGTATCTTAGCCGCTTCATCTATTACCATGTAATCTAAGCCTAATATGTAGAAGATTGACCCCGCAGGGTCAACCCTCACCAACAAGTGAATCGGTATTTTCTGCTGACCGGATCCACAGTTCTGAGTTTAGGCCCGCTACTTTCACATAGTACAGCTGACCGCCAATTTGCTTCTTTGCCGCCATTGGCACTTTCATTTTGATAAACAACTCTTCTTTTATAATCCGAGTTATCTTATCTGCCAATTCGTAGTTCTTACTTACAATCCAACCCCGCGTATTCGGAGTGAGTAAGTAAGGCATTACTTCATAAGCTGCGCTATAACTTTTTCCAGCGCGTCTGCCCTGGCAATTAACGCGCCACCTCGAATTGCTCTCGTGCAGTAGCTTCTGATTATGATACGGTTGATACCCCAGCTTCTGAAATAACTTCCATTTGTTCAGTACTTTCTTCTGCTTTGGGGAGTTTGTGCTTTCCAGACGTATCGCCTTCCGTCAAAAGCGGATCATCAATATATCCGCATTCTGACAATAAATCTTTGATCTGATGAGAAACATCGACTTCTTGCTTCTCGGTTTGTCCTAAATATTGTTTGCCAAGCCAAATTAACATGGCATTTGATCCCTTTTCGGCACTTTTTAGCTGTAGGGATCTCAATCGTACTCGCAGTTTTTCGTGACCTTTTTCAATCTCTCGTTTAAAATGACGGCGAATAGTTCTATCGGATACACCGTAGAAATCACCTATCTCTTTTTGCGTAGCACCTAATGCGGCTAAATGTACTATTTCATCTTTTGGAATCCATTCATCGGCCGGGACATTACCAGGATTACCGGATTGACCCTTTTTCCATTTGTGCGGTTCCAAATTTTTATATCTTTGTTCCAATGCTTTTGGTCCCCTATTATTACGAGGATATATTCGTTTTGGCAACCCAGATCTCTCTTCAAACGCAACTTGCGGTTTTTTACTTGCCATTCTACCTTATATAGCTATAGTCTACACGAATATATCACTTTATACGCTTGGCTTCTTTTCTACAGCGCGTTTCCAGTAGGTTTTTACCGTAGATGGATGAAGCGTTAAGCGATCAGCAATTGTATAAAACGACATACCCCGCAACTTCATTACTACCACCGATCGCTCTCTCTCGGACAAACGCTTCGCCCACCTTCTCCCAGCATTAAACCAAGTTTCTAGTTCATCATCAAATAATAAACCTCGTAGTAAGTGAATTGTTTTCTGATGAAACTCATCTGATAGATCCACAGCTTCTTTCATTAGCCGATTGGCCTCTGCTTGATTGATAAATTCAAATCGGTCTGCCATGCCTATGACCCCCTATTTTAAGAAAAAATTTGTGTGGCGATCCGTACAAACCCCTATTTAGCGTCTTGGTATACCGGGGTAAAAAAAATATTTAATCAAACAAATTTACGGAAGGGAAGGGGAAGGTCCGATGGTTATTATACATAATGTTAATTATACATCGTATGACCGCTGACAAGTCCGCCCCGAATTTGTTTAACGAACCAGCGGGCGCGGTTATGTGATTTAGCCCCCTTTTGAATAAAATATTTTTCTATTGACATATTAACAAATTCAAATTATTTTAAACTAGTTATTCAGTTTAACATAGGAAGGAAACAAAAATGACAAATAAAAAATCAAATAAAATAAATGATACAATAAGATTAGTTAACCGCCGCGAAATAATCCAGGAAAAGCTAGAACATATTCTTTACACGGCGGCGGCTTTCATTTTTAGCAGCTTGGCCGGCTCCGGTAGTGTGTTTATTTATATAATCATTACACAAGGCCCCCGCTTAAATGAAACAGCCGGAAACATTGCCGCCGGTTTAGTTGCTGTTTTGGCAATGGGTGCGGTTTCATTAGTTGGTATTTACTCCGCAATTGTTTTAGTAAAGGGGGGTAAATAATGAATAATACAGAAGCCGTTTTAACCGTAGGCTCCGGATTAAGTAATACAACTAAAATGCCTTGTAGTTCATTTAATTTGAGCGCGGCCCATTGTATAACCGGGAGCAAATTAACAAAAATCAAGGGTTCCGTTTGCTTTGGGTGCTATGCATTAGGCGGTAATTATTCCCGATTTAAACACATTGAGAAAATGAAGCCTAAAACCCAACGGTTAACTCATCCAAATTGGGTTGAGTCTATGGTCTATTTAATTACCTACAAAAATAAAAAAGACAAATCTTTTTTTCGTTGGCATGACTCCGGCGACGTGCAATCATTGAATCACCTTGAGAAAATTGCTCAAGTTGCCAAGTTAACGTCGCACGTATGGCATTGGTTGCCTACCCGCGAATATAAGATAGTAAGGGACTACCTTAAAAAACATGGTAATTTTCCAGAAAATCTTACCGTCCGCTTGTCCGCTCATATGGTTGACCAATTGCCGCCGCAAATCCCTGGGACCGTTGGAAGTGCGGTCCGTGATCAAAAGGCGGCTAAAGGTTACAGTTGCCCCGCGCCTACTCAAGGCGGCTCTTGCGCGGACTGTCGAGCGTGTTGGAATTCCGCGGTGAAATTAGTAACATATAAAAAACACTAAATAAGGATAAAAAACAATGAATAAACATAACCAAGAATATAATGCGACATTAACTGACAAAGACATGGAAAAGCTATCGGAACTTGGAGCCGTGATAATTGATTCACTTATGGTGAATTTAAACAACGAAGGCGTCCCTGGATATACTGACCGCATGGCAGCGATTAAGGCAATGGTTTCTTACCTTGAAATCCATGACCATGTGGTATTAATGCGCACTAAATAAAACAATACAACGCCCGGCGGCGGCTAAAGGCCGCGCATGTTTCAAGACATGACCGGGCGCAATTAACAAAGGGGATAAACATAAGATCGATAATAAACAGCCTACTTTTTAGGCTTTTAAAAGCTATTAATCCGCGCGCTAAAGTGACGGTATTAATGGCCTACAAAAAACAACACTAAAGCCCGCCTTTTATGGCGGGCTTTTTTAGTGCCTATTATCGAAAATATACGCGTTTTTTAGGATTGCCTACCCTAAATATACACTAAATAAAAAAAGCAAGAATTTAGGCGGAATTAATAAGGCTTAAAATTAAGCGGTTTAACCGTTTTAAGATTTTTGCGCCTTGTTTTACCTAGCTTTTTTAAAATAAAATTTTTGTAATTATACATAATTTTTATTACAAATTAAATTTTTTGATATTGACAAAATCCCAAAAAATGCGTTTTTTGACCTCAAGTAAAACTTGAGCAAATTGCCGTAAGCATCAAAAGAGTGAAATGGGCTGTTTTTTCTTATATTATTGTTTCCCTCGAAAAAGGTATTTTGAATTTTTGTAATATTTTTTTTCTAAAAAAACTCAAAATTTTACCCCCCCCTACCCATTTTAGTGCCAATTATTATGTGCTTAATGTTCTAAGGTTTTGTTTAAATTGTCTTGAGATAAACAATAAGCTGGCCCCCAGCCAAGATTTACGATCAAACTTTTGTCAATGATATGATCATATTCCTTCCAACCTACAAAAGTAAAGTCTGGAAAAGTGCCTATGACTAAAGCATATAAATCTACACGCTTATGTTCTTTCCCTGTGCGTACAATTAGCTTACCGTTTTTATAAATAGTGTTTTTAACATCGACAGTAAGACCATTATTTAAAACAGCATCGGGATTATTGTAATGATTATCATTTTTATTGGTAGAAGAATCAAATTCAATACCACAAAGCCTACAAAAGGCTAACTCTGCTCCAAACCCATTAAGATTCATATTATAGAGTTTAACGCTTTTATCCTTTTTAAAATTATTTACAAAGTAACTTCTATCCTGGTTACATATTGTAGCAGACATGTTTTCTATTAGCTTCTGATCGGCTAAAGATAGGGTTATCTTAGTCCCGTAATGTAATTCCATTATTGAGTTTAACTAATCTATCTATTGTGATAATTTGATAATATGTCCTCTAAAATTATCATATTATCACTCTTGGGATACTTGGACGTTGATAAATATTAATTATGACCTTCTTTTCTGTTTTAACTTTTTACGATATTCCCATCGATAAGCATTTAGTAACTTATCTAATTCCTGCTCCGTAAGATCTGCCATACGCCTTCGACCAAACAAATCACGCTTAATGTCAAGAGTCCGATCAACAGTAAGGTAGTCACTTTGAATAAGCCCCAGCTTTTTTGCAAAATCTTCATACTTCAAGCTGATCAAACCATTCTACGACTTGACCTTTGTTTGCAGGCAGACCACATATAATTTCCTTAAAATAACGATCTACAATTTGAGGATAGCTGTATTCATCTTTATAGGATCGGCTATATCTCTCAAGTTGTATTGTAGGATACTTTTGGAAATAACTGCTAACACCTTTAGTAACTGCATTGCTGCATTTACAAACATAATTAGTCATAACATCACGATCGATATGAGTTTCAATGGCCGGGACAAAGCCTGTGCCACCACAATACCAGCATTCATCATAGTGCATACTATTTTTGCTAGTCCTGTTAAAACTTGCATATACACGTTTTAAATCGGCTAGAGAAGGAAAAAACTTTTCTAAATCTATCCAGAGATTAACTGTTTTTTGGATCTGTCTTAAATTACAAGTTCTAGCCCAATTCGTATACATGACAATCTGTTTTTCGTTATATGGCTTTCCATATGCATCATATAGATCCCTAATAATATCATATATATCTTTCATCGTTGCTGCGCTTTCAACTTATCAATTATATCTCCCTTATTGTCCTCTGCATAATTAATCCAATCCTTGCGACAAAAATTACTAATGTTACTTACTGGTTCTCCACGCTCTGCTTTATTTTTCCGGACCTTAGCATAATTTTTAGCGGTTTCAAAATCATTGCCTAATGCACCAAGATAGTTTCTCAAGTCGCTTAATACAATCTGATTAAACATACGTCCGGTGTTATCCCAACGCTCAACTTCCTTTTTAGGCGCAAGCAACATGTACAATTCTTCGTAAATCTGCTTAGTGCCTTTTGCATTTAATTGTGCATCTACCACCCTTAATTCCCTGTGGGGGGTATGGGGGGTATTATTAGAAGTAGTAGTAGAAGAAGAAGTAGAAGAAGAAAAGCTATTTTTTGCCATTGGCGAATCGATAGGGTTGCTATGCGATTGCCATCGCTTTTCTGCACCCTTTTTTCCCGCTTCAGACGCTTGTTTTCTATGCTCTATTTGCTTTTGTCTTTCCTTGTAAAGTCTTTTATTGTACAACCTACCATCAATTTCAACGAATTTATGCTTTACACCCGCCCACAACTGTTTCCATTTAGGCGTACCCCCTAATAAATTTCTTATATAAGAATCATTTTTAGGCAAACCGTCGTTCAACCATTGGTACGATATAAGCACAATATAAGCACCTTTTTGGGCAAAATTCATTTGCATAACGTCTGGATCCGATAAAAAATCCTTGGGATACCATTGAAATGATGGTGCATCATGTTTGTCCATATTTACTCCTTGTTTAAAGTTTTTATCAAAATTAACCCGCTATTTATTAATTTTGTTAGCAACGTAAACAACTAACATTAGAGAAAGTAAAAACGTAGTCATTAATCCAATTAAATGTGGCATACAGATATGCATATTTACTATCTCCTTTTATTTTAGATTCCACAATAGCCTTCTTCACACATAAATAACTCTTCTTGATCTTCTTGTAAATAAGCTTCGTCAATCGGAACTAATGATCGATGTAAAAATAATTTGTCTTTTACCCCACGCTTTGATGAATCTCTTATAGCATTATCAACTTTTTTAACCCTTTCCCATTCTTCTGGGTAATTTTGCTTGATCTCTTTCCAATTCTTATTGCTATGATATGGACAAAAGACACAGGATGACTTTTTAACATTGTTAAATCCATGTTCTTCTAAAAATCTTACACAATCACTACGAGTGATCCTTTGATCTATTAAAGGATATTCATACGTTATATTCGGCAGCAAAGATTCTTTCATCCTCTGTATCTCATCTAATGAAATGCCTAAGTATAAAATCGTTGGTTTCATACGACCATATTTCTTCAATCCATACAACTCACGAATCGCTTTCACAACTACATCAATCTTATATTCCCTAGTGCATTGCCTTCTGACCATACCCTCGGATTCAGTAAAAGCTGGAATACTTGCCCATCGCTGTCCAGTAGAATTTTGTTTTTTTATAATATCATCATATAATGACTTCTTTTTCTTAATAAGCGGTATCCCATTATTTCTTTCTCTCCAAATATTAAGATCATTCCATAATTCATAAGTATCTGGCAACTCTGCCCCAGGATCAGCAAATATCGCATAATCAGCACGATCTATATGACCTAATGAACTCATTAGATACATAGCCGTTGATTGTGTGCCTAAACCTAAGCTAATTATTTTCATTTTCTCATTTTTTCAATTATTCAGATTTCCTGGCGTTTTTTCGATCACGCCTTTTCTTCGCTTTATACAGCGCAATAGCTTCACGTTTTTTACGGCGCATTTGCTTTCTCAATTTTGCTTGCTTATTTGGAATAGAACAATTCTCCTTGATTTAAAAATTCATTAACCCTGGATTTAGCGGCTGTGTAATAATCCTTATCTATTTCATAACCTACCATGTCATATCCCATCATTGCACATGCCACGGCCAATGATCCGCTTCCTAAGTGAGTATCCAAAATAACAAACCCATCTTTAGCGTAATTCTTTAAAAGCCATTGATATAATTGTACAGGCTTTTGTGTTGGATGAATTCGCTTATTAATACCCTCATTTTTCCAATTAATGCTTTTACCCTGTCTGTTACCATCCCAAAGATAACGATACATAGTAATTCTTTTTTGCATGCTACAAGAAGCAATATCTGCTTGTGAAAAACGCCAATTAGTATTCTCTTGATAATCTATCTGCTTATCATGTATAATCCTTCCAACAGCGGGTATAACCCCTTTAAAATAATTGCATCCCCATATTATTTGATGTTTGCTAACACGATGCAATTCTGAGAAATACTCTTTTTTAGGAATACTATGATTCCAATTCTTTAAAGCATGGGTTGTACCATTGGCAGTAGTTTGAATTCTATGACCAAGCCCATACGGTGGATCTACGATTGCTAAATCATATTGGTTATCGTCCATTTCGCACATTGCCGGTAAACAATCTTGATTGTAAAGCGATATATCTATCAATTAATCACCATTGTTTAACAACTAATCACGATCAAGTTTTTTTCAGTTTTATCGCAACTTTTACATGTTTGTTTTTTTAGTTTGAATTTTGGAAATTCAACATAATTATATTGGAATAGCTGCATAATCCTTTTACCATTTACTAAATTATTCTGGGTACTATACTCATAAACTGCGCCACATTTGTCACAAAGCTTAACCCTAAAAAATTCTTTATTATCTTCTTGTATGTAGTTAGCACCATCTTTAGGACCAAATGGCCAATCTTCACGTTCATCGTCTTGTACATGTTTTTTTCTAGCCACTATATATTGTTGTATGTTATCGTTATTTCAGTTCGCGGCTTTGAGCCATAAATTTTTGTCGCATATAAACAAGATACTTGTGAATCATCTTTCCAGAATATTTTATTTAAAGCATCCATTACAAACTTAATCATATTGTCAATATCTGGTTTTTTTAGGTGGTCAGCGTTTAAAAGTGAAAGCTTTTTTTTCTTTGAATAACTTTTAGGTATTGGCATTATAAATTTAAGATCTAAACGTAGGGATCCTTCCCAGTTTTCGATCATTAAGCCTAATTTTTTAGGTATCTGGTTAAAACATAATGCTAAAAAATCAGATTTATCTTTACTTGATGGATCGTAGGTACGCACAAACTTGCCAACTGATGTATGCCTATGTCTTTTTTGTGCTACGGGCGTTCCTTCTACAGTTAGCCGTACTATAGGTAGATTTGTATCTTTTGTTTTGTGCATGGCTTGGGCCGCCTATCTGTGGGTAATAGGCGGCTTGGTATGTGGATTTAAACTAGTTTTATCCGATAAGCCATCTGTCGATCCATTCCGGACGAAAAAGGTTTTTACCTTTATTCGCAGATACTTGTAACTCACCGTTTTTGACGGCTCTTTTAATTGTGGATAATGAGCATCCCGTAAGCCTCACAACCTGTTTGGTGGTAAGCCAAGGCTTATACTTCTCATCTATTTTATCTTCAATCCTATTTAGCTGTTTTTGAAGATTTTGGATTAGTTTGTCCATTGCTTTATTTCCTTATAATTATTTAAAATGGAGTATCATCATTATTAGAAGGTACGTCATCCACCCATTGTATTTGCCCACTAAGCACGGGACCACTACCTTCTTCTTTTTTCCAAACAGCTATTCTGAAATCATCGCCTTCTGGTGTTTTACCAGATCCTGTAAAGTCTGGTCTATTTGCATTGTTTGCTTTATCATTTTTAAACAGACTAAAACGTCCAGGTTTATGCTCATATTTACCTTGTACCATTATTTTATCCTTTTTTTATTTAGAAATTCTTGTGCCATTCCACGCAGATCAGTAAAGTCTGCATAGCCATGCTTTGCATACCATTTTATTACATCTATCGCTTCAGCCAGCATGTTTTGTTGTTGTTTGTATAGTTGTTCGTAATTTGTAGTATCGTCACCGCTATATACCTCGCCAATGTCATCCAAGTCGTAATTGTTTTGTATGCTAAATTTATTAGCGGACATGGTGGCCCATATAACCTTTTTTTATTAAATCACGCGTTAATTTGATTTTAAGACGCTTTTGCCCGCTAAACATTATTTGCCCCATTTGTTTTGCATAAGCACCAGGGCTATTTTACCATAAATACTTAGATCCATAAACGTATCTTTAAGTGGTTCTTGTTTATCCATTGGATTTAAACCATCATTATGGTATAGAATATTTAGAAGCCGCTGAACCTTGTCATTCATCCGAATGGATAATGCCAAAAGTGCCAACCCTTCATTACCACCCATCGAAATATTGCCTGGCCCATATGCCATTTGCTTTCTGGCAAAGACCTCGTAATGTTCATTATTCAGCGACTTCATTGCTTTCATGGTTTCTGGGTATTTAGATTCCATGTGTTTTATAATTTCTGCTGTTGTCATCTAGTTTCCAAATCTTGCAAATAACTTTCTAAAGATTCTTCACTTATTCTAATAGTTCTGTAGCCTATCTTCACAGCGTTCAATTTGCCGGTTTTGATTAGCCGCATAACCGTTAGCTTATGTATTCTTAGTTTGCTTGCTACTTCTTCTGGAGTTAGCATTTTATTTGTATTTTGTATTGTCATAATTAATTCTTGGGGACATGGTAGCTACCACCGGTTCGGACATGTTCAGATCACCAATCTTACTCATTATTGTTAGCGTTTTTGTCCCCATTTCTTTTTAATAAATTGATTTGTGCGTCTGCCCATTTTTGCGTCGCGCGATTATCTTTAATTGCATCAGCAATGTGTTTAATTGTTAGTTCATCTACATCCTTACATAATTCACGCAATTGTTTTTTTTGCGCCTCTGTAATTAAACTTGTATTGTCATTTTCAGATTTTTTAACGTTAGATTTTGTTTTTGATTGCTTGCTAGGCTTTGGAACCTCTAAAGCATCAAGATCTTTTGTATCGTCTAATAAAAATAAATTGCCAAGCGCATATTTTTTAGCATAGCTACTTGATGCACCAAAAGATTGACCCATATCCATGCCTTTGCGATTAGGATCAACTCCTACATAAGCACACGCTGAATCACTAAGACCAGATCCAGTATCATATAAAGTTGCGGTGCTTTTTAAACACAAAACCCCGCAAACTTCTAATAATTCTTCACTAATTTTAAGCATTACTTTATGCTTTTTAAGATGAGGCTTTATGGCTTCAAGTATATCCTCTGCGGATCTGTATTTATATTTGCCAAATGTATTAACTTGATTTTTGGGAACCTTTAATTCGATTTGAATTTGATTTAAAATGCTAGGCACTATCATTTTCATTTTTTCGCTCATATCAAGTACTCCTTTGTTAATAATGCTGCCATAATAATCAAAAATGCATGCATCCAATATTTATTTACATACCAATTTATATGACCCAGTAGGTCAAATATTTTTAAATTTTTCATATGTATATTCCCTTTTACTTTCAAGTTGTTTCAAAGCTAGAGTTAAATATTTGATTCTGTCTTCATATTTTTTCAACTGTAGACCACGATCATAATTACATTTGTAACAATCTTCTTGATAAAATTTATGAGTTGAATGCTTACTCATTATTGATACTTTTTAAATTAAGTCTATTATTAACGCGGTTTAATACTTTCTCGGTTATGCTTACGCCATTATGATAGGCGCATTTTATTCGAGGATTACGCTCCATTCTAACCATAGAGTGTTTGCCTTCCATAATATATACAAAATATTCGATCAATTCTCTAAATGTGCTTGCAGTTATCCATAAATCACCAGAATCTTCTCTTGGTGTGTCCCAGATAACCATTCCACTATATTTAGGATTAAATTGTTTTTTGTATGCTATCATATATCTGTAGGGTTGATTCCAAGTATCTGTTCGACTTGTTTAATTTCATCAACTACTTTTTCTTTTTTTGGTTTAATGTGTGGATTGATAACAACCTCACAACCTTTACGCTCACATAGTGCTATAATTTTCTCTGTAAGTTCAAGCTTACTAATATTATCTGGTGGTATAATTTCTATTTTATCGATTTGCATAGGCTTCCTAAAGGATGACGGGCATAGAAAAGTTAATCAAACTATGCCCGCCTGTGGAGTACCGACGAGTTTTATAAGGAAGGAAACAACGTCGGCGTATGAATGAACTTTTTGTCATAATTAGAATAGCCAAAGTTAATCATTGCAAGCGAATATAAGCAAGCAATTTTTTATAGTTAAAAATATAAGTCGTTTGCTTATTTTTATATAAAAAATTTAAGTAGGTTACACTATATTGTAAATATTATTCTGAAATTTGCAAATTTGCAGAAAAGCGATTAGACGCAATTTGACTTACTTGTGGCTTACCAACTGATCGTACATAGTATTTATCATTATTGTCATCAATAAATAAGAATTTTTTGTCTTTTCCATCTAAATTTGCGAATAACGTCTGTAATTGCCCCTCAAACGTCGAATCAATATTAGGCATACTTACATTCCAATTAGACTTAGAAACGCCGGTTTTGTGTACATATTCAAAGCCGTTTTCAGCCAACATCATTTTATTTTTAAAGTTTTTATTAAAATTGCCATCTAATGACCACATATGTGGGAATGTTAATAATTCACCCAAAATAATCTCTGATATTTCAACATCCATAGTACTTTGTGACGAAGAAAGTTGAAACACCCAATATTGTTTATTAGTTGAAGAAAATGTTATAATGTTCCACCCAGCAGATAATGATGCAGAAGTAAGTTCGCTATAATCAGATGCTGCTGATGCTGAAGTGTAAATATAAAAAGTAACATTAGAATCAATTTTGCCGCAATAAAAAGCAACAAAATCACATTGTTCAGACGCAGATAAAGAATATCTAACGCCACTATTTTTCGCTGTAAACTTAGCCGGCGCACCCGATAAGTTATCATTCACTCTACCAGGACTATCTACGTTTGTTGTTGTAACAAAAGACCATTGCGCTGATCCGGAACCGCCGAATGTTCTAAATTCTGCACCAAATGTTGATGTTGCATTACCAAATGTAAGAGATCCCGCGCCAGATGTTGTTTCTATATAGCCTTGGTCAACAGTTCTGCCCTTCATGCCGGCGGTATCAGCGTATATTTTTGGCAGGGCCATATTATGTAAGTTGTTGTGTAAGTTCTATATTTGTATTAAAAGTTTGATATGCGATTTCCTTTTTTTGTAAAGATTTATCGCTCATTCTTACCCAATGATAATCTGTTTCATCATAATATATAAATTTAAAACGAGATCCCTCAACCGCATCTCTAAGCGTTATAAGATTATTCATATGAGCATTGGTCATGCGTGTCCATTCCCATTTCCACGTTTGTTTGCCATCGTGACGCTTGTGACTATATTCGTGGCCACCATATGACTCAACTGTTGAAACGCCAAACTTTTTACCAAACTGACCACCTAAATCAAAGTTGCGATCAAATGTATATTTTGTGCCGACCAAAATTTCAGCAACATAATCCAATTCACTAGCTGTAGTATTTCTAACGTAAAAATATCGTTTATCGGTGACGCTTACATCAATAATATTCCAACCAACACCTAATGTACCGCTATGTATTTCGGACCCGACAGTAGTTGTATCTGAAGCATATAATTTGATTGTTTCTGATTCAGCTACCGTTGTATTCATATATATAGCACAAACATTAGGCGAACTATCAGCACCCATATCTATTTGTATAGCATCATTCTGCGCCCAGCTAGATACAACGCTACTAATATTCTGGTCAACGACTCTTTCGTGATTTGTAAGGCTATCGCTACTAGCAAAGGTAGTGGTTGCAATAGTTCCTTCGGTTACTGCACCGGTATCATATATGTTAGGATCTGAGTATATAAATTGTTTAGCCATTGATTTGCCTTGCTGAAAATTTCATTGAGTTAGCACTTCGCGCTGTTGAGGTGACCATAAATACTTTACCGGTCCAAGCTTCGCCAAAAGGTGCATAAGGATAATTATTGTCAATTGCAATTTGGTCACCTACTTCTAATTTAAAGTATAATGGGTTGACAATCTCTCCATCAATTTTTATATATACATCGCCAACTAAACCATTATAATAATCAAAAAATCTTTGTGCAGAACTTGCATCCGCATAAGCATCAAGCTTTACTTCTGACACGCCTTCTAAATCCTTGGTGATATTAAGTCTTGTGCGCGTAGTGTTAGTACCACCATCAGTAAGAGTAACATCGTTAAAATAATGATCTTTGGCGGGGTGTTTATTCCAAGATATATGCATTTTAGATTTTATGTCACTTATGGCAACGTGACTTACATTTAAATTTTTGATATCGGAAGATGTTAAAGTATCAGTTGCACTTGGCGTACCTGGAATAACAATATATTGCAAAGATGCATTTGCCCTAAATCGTGCAATAAAACCACCTTCGTATTGCAATTTTTCTAATATACTTCGTAAAGATACTGGTTGCAATATCCAATATCTTATAGGCCATGCTGATCTTTCTGTTTCAATGTCTAATCCGCTAGACCAATTTTCTGGGGTAGTATAACTGCCACCATCTACGCCCCATCCAGTATGCCGATGTATAAGGTCGCGGTGCGCGTGATGTATTTTAGTTATTGCACCCGAACTCCATGACTTTTCTCTTCCATCAGATCCAATATATATTTTATCTATTTCACCTAATTCATTGGCAGAAGCTACCGGTTCATTGCCATAATCATTTTGTGACGTAACAACTAAATATATATCGTATACTTTGCCAGATGCGGTTAACGATCCGCTGTCTGCTGAAACACCCTGCAATTCTATTTTAATTTCGTCTGGTAATTCATTGTTATTATTACCAACCGCAGTAGTCCAACTTACCGATGAATATGCAGTACCGGACCCAAAGGGATCTGCACTACCAGATGTTGAGGTTGTGGTCCCATCAGTATCTGCACTAATAATAGATACAGAACTACCAAAGCTATCGTCTTTAATTAACGCTTCCGCGTCATTAGTTGTGCCATGCGTAAGGGTAACATCTGCTTTTAAATACATAGTTGCTGCTGTTACTTTACCGCTTATTTTTGGAAGCTGTACTCGCAATCGCGTACTGCTTGTTCCCGACGTATTTAATGAATCATCTGCGTATGTAGTATTGTCGCTATCTATTGAATTGCCTGTATTGTTAAAATCCGTAGCAGCAACAATCGCAGTTGGTCGCATTCTGAATGTTCTTATAATTCTACGATCTACTCCAATGGCGTATTTATCATCAGAAAAAATACTTAGCGAAGCAGTTTGAGCATTTTGTGATAAATTAGGAAATAAATCTGATGACTTATCATAATAACAAGCATTAGCAGTTTCTACTGATTGATTAGTTGTTAAAAAATAAGTGGTATTACCACCAGAAGATCTAATTGGTGCAGGATACAATGTTTTAGACGTTGTTAATCCAGACGTTGTGTTGCCCGTATAATCACCATATGCAATAGGAACTAATACACCATTATCTGCCATTACATTTGGTATATCTATATTATCCCAAGGTCGTTCAGATACAATTTGAAGTTGTACTTTATCTCCAGACAATGATACATATCTTAGCCTACCATTAAATACTTGTAAACAATCGCTTAAAGCTGTGGCCCCATTAAGTTGAGAATATATTTTAACAGGGTAGTTTAGATAATGCGTTGATCCTGCACGATTTAGTAATTGTGTAGATATGTCAGAACCATTATAATTAAAATTAGGTATAGTAATCGAAAGATTGGTAGTCTTAGCGACAGAACGATCTAAATCTATAGACTCTCGAATTGATGGGCGATTTAATACCGACCCATAATAAAAGACAGAATCAACCGTAGTGTCGGAAAAAGAAAGGCCGATGAAATTATTGCCTGTATCATCAGAGTGTAGTTGATATAACCAATTTTCTTCAAACGGAGATTGAAGTGCCTTCTCATAATTAGCGGGATATGTAAGCATTAGGCAAGATTAATTTGAGCGGCTTCTCTTATTTGTGGAAGCACCTCATCCATAACAAATTCATTTGATAGTACATTTCCCGTAAATGTTATATTAACATTACCAGTTTGTCCCCCTAAAACATTAGGACCTTCAAGTGGTGTAACATTAACTCTTTCGCGACCTTGCTCACCCACTAATAACATTTGTGGCCCACTTGTTACAAAATCAGCACCAAGCGCGGCTTTACCCATGTTAGCCATTTGTTTTTCTATATTAACAATATTAGCCATACCAGCCGCTATAACACTTGCCGCCATCGCTATTCCAAAAAATCCACCTTGTGCTAAGGCTTTATTTGCGCCTGCAAACATATCAATGGTAGCGGCAATTTGTGCTAATCTTGCAGATACTTTAGCGTCGCCAGCCGCTGCTGTATTAAGCGCAGCAAAACTACCTAGCATTGTAGTAGTGGCTTTTACTTTTGCATCTGCAAGTGCTATTTCAACTTGTTTGCGCTTGATTGCTAATTGTATGCCTTTAGATTGATGCTCAAGAGATTGTTCTTGTCCGGCTGCCGCCAAAGCATCGGCTTCTTTTTGATGGGCAGTTTGAGCCAATCTTAAATCAAATAACTGATTTTCAAGTGGGTGTTGTCTTGCTAATTTATCTATTCTTTCTTCATCAACATTGCCAGCTTCTAATAAATCTTCAGTATAAAGTAAATTAAGCTGTTGCCTAAATTTTAATTGATCATTAATTCTTTTGAATGATTTCTCAAGATTGTCAAGAGTTTTACCAGCTTCTTTTAACTGCTCTGAAGCAACGCCTATACCCTCTAATTCAATCCTTGCTAAAGCAATAGCTGTGGTGAACGAAACTCCTTGTGTAGATGCTATCTCAAATGCTTTTGCATAAGTTGATCCAAATTCTAAAACTCCTAATTTTAACATAGAAAACAAATGAGCGACAGGCAAGCTTGTTGCGCCAATTTGTTCTTCTACATCACCAATTTTATTTCTTAATTGATCTAATTTACCTAAAGGAGTTTGCGCAAGGGCCTCTGCTGCTCCTGCAAAGTTTTTATCCAACTCTCCCATGAGAAAGGCAAATTCTTGGGCAGGACCAGCGGCTTGTGCTGTAGATAAAGCAAATTTATCTAAAACAACACCCGTTCTTGATAAGGCTGATGCTTGTCCGGTTACCGCCTTACCAGCCATAATTGCCGCAGAATTTAAGTCTTGGCCTGTAGCGGCCGCCATATCAAGTACGCGGGGTGTTAATTGCGCTATTGTTGCTTCTGTAAGTTGAAATGTTGCAAGCAATGACATTGCAGATATGATTTGCTCATCTCCAAAAGTCGTAGCTTTTTGCAAACTTGCGGCATATTCAGTAAGTCGCGTGGAAGCCCTTTCAGACATTCCGGCTACATTGCTTAAATTATTTTCTAATAATTTTTCAGCTTCAGCTTGAACTCTATATACTTCAACAAGTCTATTTATTTTTGTTATAATTGCGCCAATTGCAAAGCTATAAAGCAACATAACATTACGCAATCTACCTATGTCACGTTGCAAACCAGCAGTAACGCCACGCATATTTTCCGCACCTTTTGTATAACCTTTTTGCGCTTGATTTGCTTTGTCGGTAGCTTGTTTTAGTTTTTCAATTTGTTGTCTGGCGTTAGGTGCGCCTTCAACTATAATTTTAATTTTAGCTGTGTTTTGCGGCATTTTTTCTCTGCATCTCTATTTTTCTGTTCTCAAGCGCAATGACTTCTGTGTGTATAATAGCAAAACATTGAATACGCCATGCTGAAGTTGAATCAAGATCCTTCCCCAGCGGGATATTAAGTCTTGTGCAGTAATAGTATTCATTTATAATTCTTTCAAGTTCGGGATCCCTAAAGAGTATTGGATTGCAAAAAAAGGGTGCATTGTAATAAATCTGTTGTCCAGGAGTAAACTTTCCTTCTTTATCTTCATCACAAACTCTTTTAATTTCACGCCATATCTCATCTTGATCGTAATCAAGCGTTTTATATAGACTCGGCGATTGAGCAGTATAAGTTCCCTTGACCGGAAACTTTGACTCCGGGAAACCCATATGCGTGAACCAAACTAACCCCCTCAATCGCCTTTCGACTTTTTCGGCGGTTGTATGTATGCATTGTGAATGGCCGAGAGAATAGTATCAATTTCTTCTTGACGAAAATTTTGTAATTTATCAGCCGCTTCTTCCATTGTTCCAAATGCTAAGAGTGCCACTTCATCTAATAGTGACATCCAACCATCCACGTCGAGTTTCCCAGAGTCTACATCTATACTTTTCAGTTCAAGCCGATGTAACTCGCGCTGTTTTGCATAAGTGATTTCTTTAACATCAAAATCACCATGCGGTGTTTTTATTTTCATTTATCCTACGCATCTTTAGCGGTGATCTGTAGCATATCGCCCGATGAATGTGCTAATACTTTAGCATTGACGCTAATAAACATGGCTGCACCTTCGTCTAAACTGACAGAAGTTAGTCTACCGTATCCAGCCGAGAAAGATATATTTCCATCAGAATCGGTAAGTGTTAATGGTGCATTTGTTCCAGCTTCGTAATCATTAAATAAGTCCATAGAGTCCGAATCATATTTAAATGATGCTTCCCAACTCGCGGATATTTCTGGAACCGCACGAGCGATTACTTCCGGATCCGGGTTTGCGCCTTGAAAGCCCATATATTCAGTTGGGTTTTCAATTGTTATTCCAAAACTGCTTAATACTACATCCGTTACGCCACATATATTATGTGTTTCCATATCTGTTAAGTAGTAATAATTAGTTGAGTAGCTATTCCGCTTTGTTGATATCACATCTGTTCCGCCCGTAAGCGTAGGCTTATAAGCCGTAACGAAACTACCTTCCATACGCATGCGACCGGATTCTGTACCCATGTCACCAGATATGGTTAAACTTTCTACCGTGCAACCAGGAAAAATCAATGTACCATTTGTTTCTGGACTTATCATAAATACAGTAAAAGTGTATTCATTACTATTGGATGATCCAACTGTGCCATGCTTTAAATCTGGTGGACTGTATGTTACAGGAATGTCGTAACGATCGTCACTTGGGCTTGGAGTGTTTTCAGCGACAGACATTACGCCTTGTAATAGTTTAGGTAGGGTATTATAGTCGGCAATCCCAGAAAAAGAGATTTCTCGCTTTTGCAATTTATTATTGACGTAAACGTCACTTGCTTTAGCGGTTCTCCCATCTCCGGATCGAACATCTGCAACCATTTCTGTATTCAAAGATGGTGCGGATATGGAATCAATGTTGATCAACTGTACTTTATTATCGGTGGCCGGTATTTCAGCCGTTCCAACCGCATCTTCCGCTATAAACCCAAGCATAAACTCTTTAGGACTATGATGAGTGGCTTGTGCCATTATTTAATCTCCTTTTTGGGTTTACCTTTTTTTGTTTTTTGTTCAATTAAGTATGGTTGAGCCGCTGGTGGTACTCTATTTAATTCTACTGACTCACCACTATTCAACCGCTCCCATACAGTAAGATCCAATCCACAGAATGAATTTGATCTTGGCATTATTTCTTTTATTTTGTATTTAGCCATTAAAATACCTCTCCTACTGAAACTTCCAACGCCCAAGATATCGCAGATAAATCTTCTTTGTCGTCATCTTCGATTGCTTCGGCTGTATAATCAACCGTCAAGACCACTAAATTGTGAAACTTATATGTACTATTATCCTGATAATTGCGATTATTATTAAGAAGCCTTTTAACGTGTTCTCCCATTGCTGTTAATCTATCAACATGCGTTGCTTTATATTCCCGTCCACCAATCATTACTAAATATTTCAAGGTAAGCGCGTATCTTCTGGATTCGCCATCTGTTTCCAATTCTTCCGTTGAATCCGTTGTTGGAATTAAACGGAACCATTGCGTCCCCCGCACCGCTCCTTGATTCCCGTAGACAATTGGTATGTGTGGGAATTCATCTTTTAAAATAGTTTCTAAGGAATCAATTACATTGTCCTTAAATAAATTGTTGTATGATATAGGCAAATTAAGTCCTTATCATTTGTGCAGATCTAACGCCACGGGGCTTATCAACTTGATCAGATGAAACTTCTATAGCCCATTGATCCCCTGTATTATAAGTTCCAGGACTAAATCTACAAGTCATGCCGTAAGCCAAAGATTGATAGTCGCAATTGATTAATTCAGTATCAATTACAATTTCAGTTCCAAGACCTTTTTCGCCTTTAACGTAGACAGAATATTTAACGGTATCATTATCCGAATTTCTTGTAATCGTCCCACCTACGGCGATTTCAACGCGTATAGAGTCCCATACTGCACCACTTGGTCTACCTCTTGTATCTATAATGGTCCCTGTAGTTGAAGCATTTACTGATACCTCAGATATGGCTCCGGAACGCTCAGAAAGCGTTATTTCATTCCAAAGCTTATATTCTCCGGATTTTAATCTATCTAAAAGCCCAATCTTTTCGACCGGGTCTATAATTCTTGATTCAATTTGATCTGCCCGCTCTGGATCAAATCCTCTTATAATTTCGGCAACTGCTAAAGAAGCATTACTATAGATTAAGCACCAATCGTAATCTCTTAGTTCTGCTCCCTGCTCCCCCGTGCCTTTTCTTTTGTATATTGGCCGATCAATAAAACTAATAATTCGGCTAGCCATTTCATTGCATACGCGGGCTTTATAATCTTCCCAATCTTCTCCTGCATCAAAAACATGGCTTGTTGGGTTACCTTGTGAATTGTAAAAATAAAGCGCATCTTTAGTGTTGTCGTAGTACCAATAATGATCGCTTGTAACCGCGCCAATTGAAGTTTGCTTATTATCTTCAAGGTTTTCTCCATCAACAAATAAGTTACCAACGTAACCACTACCATAATAAACAAACTGATGGGTAACCCCCGTCGCTACAAATTTAGCATTGTATAGATTTCTTTTTGGTTGGAAAGAATCTATATTAGGTTCTATCGAATATAAATCGCTATGTGTATTGCAAAATCGTTCTTGAAAACTTGTCATTTATTTAAGCCCTTGGCAAATCGTCATCTTCTCCATTTGGAAATAATTGATGAGGTATATTGTCTTCGTCTAACATAAACTCTAATTCTGGGACCTTAATCCCATTAATTGTTTTTAGCAACAATGCAAAAGCTGCATAATCTTCATCCGTTGGACGCTCCAAAAACAGCGTTAAACTAATTTGATTTGAAAGCTGCTTTGCTTTACGCAAATCAGTAAACATTCTATTGAGTTCATTTGTTAAAGACATTCCTCACCTTATATGGTTTTGGACTACAATTTATATGACGACTTTATAGATAGTAGTGTTTGATTTTAATTTGTTTGATGATTTTGCATTATAAGATGCAATGCTTTCGTCTATACTATATCCTTCTATGTCTTCAGCATTTTGCAAATCAATTTTGATAGAATCTCTACGTTTATCTGAATGGAAGATATGTATATTTTGACTGGCTCGACTTACCAATTGAAGGTTGTCGTCAGAATAACTATTTGATCCTACCATAGATGAGGATCTGGCGTATGTATCGCCAATTCTGGCTGAGTGCAAATGCCCAAATATTATAAAATCAACATTAACGCCTTTATCTTTCCATTTGCCAATAATTTGCTGCACTTTTCTCTCTACGCCCGATTGACCAATAGATTCTCCATGCATAATTAAAACATTTGAGTTATTGCAACTAATAACATTTTCTCTGGGGCCACCACGAACAAAATGTACGCCTTTAGAGCCTTTAAAAATATGCTCTAAGAAATGGAATATCGTCCAATCATAATTATCGGTAGCAATTAAATCGTCACGCTCGTGTATTAAGTTGACACGAGATTCATTACCAGATACGCATGTGACCGTTACGTTAAAATGTTCGTTTAAATGCTTAATAACATAAGACATTATTTCAGCTGCTAATACTGTTGCTTGGGATCTATTAGTAGCCATATTTAACAATTCGGACAATCTGCGGTCGCTATTAATCATATCTCCCGTCATTGCAAGCACAACATTATTAACATTCCATAACTTAAAATACTCTATAGCCTGTGAAACAAATAATTGACATCGCTTAGAAGCAATGTTAAAATCATATTGATTGGTTTGTGTATGTGATTTGTGAACCAATTCATTGAAATGCACATCGCTAAATTGTATTAAACCAACAGCAGATTTTTTTAAGGTTTTATGTTTTTGAGTTTGAGTTGCGAGATTGCGCTTCTCAAGCAAAGAAATCAATCTGCGATTATATTGTACAATTGCATTTTCTATGCGCGCATGTTCTCTAAATGCCTTACGCTCATGGGCATTGCGATCTTTATATGCTTGATTTTGTTTTGCAAGCCTTGTGGACTCGGCAACCATTTCGCTATCAAGCATTACCGGATTAACAGTTTGTCCGTTACAATACCGACATAAATAATTTTGCTTATCTCTTTTGTTCCCGTTAAGGATCAAATCGCGACTATTGCATTTAGGACATAATAATATTTCACTCATAACAACCCTATGTAGTTGTATGTCCGATTAAAAAATATACAATTAATTTAGGGCTAAGAAAAAAATTATATTACACTTTCCAATGCGCGCCTATACCAACCAAACCAAAATCGCTCTTGTGTAGAGTTTTTAATTACTATATTGGCATAATATAAAATAATATAACTTTGCAATCTTTGTGGCTCAAGCTTTTGACTTGCGCGGATAGTCATTCGTCCAATACGACCATCCACGCTAATCTGTTCGCCTTTACCATTTTTTGAATTACACGCTTTTTGAAGAACTTTAACCGCATTTCCCTGTCCGCTATTGACAAGAAAAACAAAGTATGGCAACCTTAATCTCTCTGGCAATCTTTCTGCTTTGCTTGGGATCCAATAATGTTCCCTGTAAATAGAAATTGCATCTTCTACAGTTAGTTTTTTTATATCTACATCTGGATGCGCTCTTTTGGAAATCCCATATGCAGTTTGGCCACCACGATCAAGATCGTCATCAACGAATCCACCTTCATGCTTTAGCACTTCAGTAATAATTTCGCCAAACGTGACTTTCATTATAAATTTTTCTTCATTTGTTCAAACCAAATATCATCTAATTTGTTTTTACTTGATTTAACCAATTTCTCTGCAACCGAAATAAATACTTTTTTAAGTACTGCTTCACTTAATAAAGATTTAAATCCAACCATGTACAATGATCGCATAAATGGCACATACCAACCACCTACTGCCATTAGCACTACGCCACCAGCTACATACATCCAATCGCTCATATTAACCTCATTATTACGTTAATCGTTAAAGGAATGACAAAGATAGCAACCATACCTATAGTCTTAATTTTAATTAGACTTGCTTCGTGTTCAGCAACTTTGCCGTTAATTCGTTCTAAATGCTTTTCAATTCGACCAATTCTGTGAATCATTTCTTCCTGTCTTGTAGAAACGCGCACTAACAGATCGTGCATTTCGTTTCTATATTCATTTGTCTTCATTTACTATGCCCATTCATACGGCCTTTAATGAAATTTAAATCATCTGTAACGTCGTTAAGTTCCTTGACTATGTCTTCGCGATGCCTTTGAGATGTTTCGTCGGATCTGTTCCAACGATCGACCAATTTGAGGACAATTGATTCTACGTTAGCCATCTTTGTTTCTAATTTTGCATTTACTTGGCGAATCTGGTCTAAGTCTTCATTTTGCATTTTTTGACTTTTAATTAAGTTAGTAATCATTAATACAAATAAACTTACGATTACACCAATAGCACCATATTCTAAATATGCTTCTACCATTTTACTTTTGATGACCAAAATGCCGCAGACATTTTACCTTTGGCAATGTTTTTTGCATGTCGCGCCTTAAAGGCTGCTCTTCTCGCTTTTTGAGCCTTTGTTTTTGGCTTTTTGCCGGCTCCTTTTACGCCCTGCTGTCCAAATCTTATAAGCTTGACCTCGCTTCCTTCTTTAGCCAATACTGCATGTGATTTGGTCTTGTGCTTAGGTGTGCGCTTCGGTTTATTATATCCCGCAAATCTTTCTCCTCGATAAGTAATAGCCATTTACTTACCAGACTTTGGTTTACGCGATTTGCGTTTTGACATTTTCTTCTTAGGTCTTCCGACTTTACTTCCGTATGTCCCT
>JAAOEI010000144.1_pt1 | contig 29152 bp, 45 predicted proteins | sample 7059261 | NCBI WGS metagenome assembly JAAOEI01 (sample SAMN14008812, study PRJNA610033) | viral metagenome | isolation source: viral particles filtered from seawater | place: China: Hangzhou Bay, Yangshan Deep Water Harbour | collected 2017-10-31 | reverse complement strand
GAAAGAGACACAGATTTCGAAAATAAGTTGGACGACCAAACGTTTACGGAAGATGCCTTCCACGAGAGTTTATCTATACCAACATTAGCATGGAAAGATAATACGAATCACGGATTCGTAGAATGGGATAAAGAGAAAAAGAGGTTGTCCCATTTTATATTCTTTCCTACTAGAAAGGCAGCAGAGGAAGAAGTATTTCAACTTGAGGACTTACGACCTGCTGATTATGTTATCAAGGAGATAGAGATATCCATATAAAAACCTAGTATTTACTTATCGGGCCTTTTAGTTTATAGATAATTCTATGGATAAAGGACCCGATAATATTATTGATTTTACGAGTGCCGAAAGTAAGATTTTATCAGACAAGGAAAAGAAGTTTGTTGAATTCATATTTCAAGGTTTAGGTAAGAAACAAGCGGCTTTAGAGGCCGGTTACGCACAATCTGCAGCGCACGTTCAAGCGACACGCCTACTAAAGAAGGATAAAATTAGAAAGGCCCTTGATCGTTTACGCTCTCTTCAACACCAACAAACAGTTCATACGATGGACAAAGAGATCGAATCGATTGACGCCATGATCCAAGAAGCTAGAGACAGAGGGCAAATCGGTGCAGCCGTTCAGGCAGCTAGACTCAAAGCACAAATGTTAGGGTACCTTGTTGATAAGAAAGAGATCAAGACAACAAACCTTGACACTATGAGTGATGACGACATAGCCCAATACCTTGATTCCCTAAAAGCATCCTACAGCAACCCACAATAGTGGTTGATGGCTGACGGTTGTTGACTGTTGATCCTTGACCCTTGATCAAACAAACCTAAGAGTAAGGAGTAAGGGGTCAACAAACCACAACATAGCTCGGCGCATCTCGGTACAAGTCTGTACAGCGAGGTACCACCAATATTATATATGTTATGTTTATAATAAAGATGTTTACTTCTGTTAATTATTTTAGTAAAATAGAGCAACCAAGAAAGGAAAAAGAAAAATGAAAAAAACACAAACTAAACTACCTAGAACTGTTAACCAAATCGGAAACGATATCTGTCTTTTTAGACTGGTTAACCCGAAGCAACAAGGAAGTAAATCACATGAGATTTACTCAAAAGCTATGAAAGCCACAACGATCAAGGAAGCTTTTGAACAGGGTTACAGAACTATCGATATAGCTTATGATTCCATGTCTAATGGAAAATTTAAAAAGCCTAACGTTCTGATAGCTAGATATCTAACCAAAGATAAGAAGGAATTATACTTGACATTCCTTAAAGAATTTGAGGGGGTCAAGCTTTCACCTCAAATGGAAAAAAACGTCAAGGAATTCAAAACCTTAGTTAACAAATTATAATCTAAATTCGGGGGCTTCGGCCCCCATTTTTTTAAGCTTGATCGATTGATCACCGTTGATCAGTGTTGACTGTTGATCGTTGATCACTGACCTAGGTACATAGTACATAGTAAGAGGTACTATGTACACGACTGTACCTCCCTGATCCAAGAATATAATATATATTCGAACATCTTTAATTTCTTAGATGTTTTCGAAATAGAAAAAATTTAATATAAAGAATTAAGAAAGGAGAATTATGAAAGAAATAATTTATATAATTATTATCTTAATTTTTTTTAAATTAAGTATTTACTTTCTTTAAAAAATTTTTTATAAATATACTTATCTTTATATTAAAGATAGAAAGGAGAAAAAGAAAATGAATAAAACTTCTAAAGTAGAAGAAAAAGGAAAAGGAAAACTTTCTAAGTTTCCTACTTCTTTAATTCTTCGAAAAGAAGAGAAAGTACTTCATCTCTTAGTAAATACTAAGAAAGGAAAATCTTTCGAAAGAATGGAAAATTTTAAATTTTCTACTACTATTCTAGATTCCGTTAATAACGGAATGAATAGTGAAGATTTTAAATATAATACTTCTATTCTTAAAATTCCTTTTACTTTAAATTCGAAAGAATTAAAAAAGGAAAGAAAAGTAGATTATCTAAAAGTAATTTCTCTTAATGAAGAATTCATAAAGGAAAATAAAAATTTTCCTAATAGAGAAGAAATTATCTCTAATATGAAATTCTTTAAAGAAGAAATAAATAAATTATAATTTATTTTTCTAATAAATATTTTAAAGAGAGGAATTTAATTCCTCTCTTTTTTTATTTCTATTTCCTAAAAAATTTTCTTAAAAAAATCGTATTAAGTTTAAACGTAAAATTTTTATATAAGTTTCAAAAAATTTTTTCGCTGTGGCTGTAGTATAGAGTAAACAGTCAACAAATGGCTTTTATGTGTATAAATTTAGTATATAAATAAAATATGGCTTTTCTTACTGTTAATGTTCCCCCTATTGAAGTTTATGTCAAAAAAGAGTATCTTTACGACCATGAAAAAGGTCATGGAGAATTTGAAAAAGGTGTTTGGGTCACTGCTAAGTCGATTACCGGCCGAGCTTTGTATTTCGAAACGTACCTATATAATTCTGGCGCTCTGTTTGATAAGCTACCTATATCTGCGTTCTGCTCAAGTCCTGTAGAACCAAAAGATAGCTTACCACTAGAAGAGTTACAGTTATGGGATTGTTTTAGTTATCATGTAGCTGTAATCCAGAAATGTAATCCCGGGACAGGGCGTTGCAAGTATCTATCCCCAAGTAAAAATTGGCACTACGGAACTTATTTGTTTACGATAGATTCTGCTCACCCTGATCCCAATATTCCTGATGTCGGATATTCTGAAGTCCCGAGCCAACATAAGTCGTTTAATATTCTAGAACTAGATAACGGCCACTATGCGGCGCAACCCAATAACCGAGTTATATTTTACGATAAAAGTTTGTCTCCGAAAGAAATGACGTTCCCAGATTATAAAGTTTCGACTATTGAATATAGTGTCGAGCATCATTCTAAATGGGTCGCAGGAGATGATGAAAGTTTCTTTTATGAACTTAGAGATACTACAAAAAGCTGAACAAATAATCTTAGATAAGAACGCTCCTCAAGAGATTCGAGAAAAAGCGTTCCTGGTCATCAAAAATCAAAAAGAAAAACAGGAAGTATCTGGAGCACAAACTTCGATACTAAAGTTTGCTCAGCATATGTATAACGGATATAGTACTCCTGCTCATATACAATTAATCGCTAAGAATCTAGAGGCGCTTGAACGAGATGAATTTGATCGTCTAGCGATCTTTATGCCACCAAGACATGGAAAGTCTATGCTATGTTCTGAAATGTTTCCCGCCTGGTTCCTCGGTCGTAATCCTAAAAATTTCGTTATTCAATCTACTTATGCTCAAGAACTAGCTGATGATTTTGGACGCAAGGTGCGTAACCACGTGAAATCGGAAGAGTTCCTTAAAGTTTTTCCGAACACGACACTTCGAGATGATTCAACTTCAGCGAAACGTTTTCACACTGTTCAAGGTGGAACATACTCAGCGGTCGGTGCGGGTGGCGCAATTACAGGTCGTGGTGCTCACTTGCTCATTATTGATGATCCGATTAAAGGGCGTGAAGATGCGGAATCTCAAGTTCAAAGAAGGAATCTTATTGAATGGTATAAGTCGGTTGCTTTCACACGATTAATGCCGGGCGGAAAAGTAATCATCATTCAAACGAGATGGCACGAAGAAGATCTCGCAGGTTTCGTTTTAGAAAATGAACCAGGTCAGTGGAAAGTTTTAGATCTTCCTGCGATTAACGATAACGGGGATGCTCTCTGGCCTGAAGCCTATCCTATTGAAAAGTTAAAAAAGATTCAAGCGACAGTCGGAGAAAGAGTCTGGCAAAGTTTATACCAGCAGAAGCCATCAGCAGAACAAGGACAAATTCTAAAAAGAGATTGGTGGCATGTATGGGATAAGAAAAGATTCCCAGCATGTCATACGATCATTCAATCGTGGGATACTGCTTTTAGTGCGAAAGAGTCTGCGGACTATTCAGCGAGAACAACGTGGGGAGTGTTTACACATATAGACGAAGAAGGAAGAGATCAAGCTTGTATAATTTTACTTGAAGCTTGGCGTAATCGTGTGGAATATCCTGAACTACGAAAAGAGGCTCAACAATCATTTTTCGATTGGAAGCCCGATGTCGTCTTAGTCGAGAAACGAGCATCAGGGCAAAGCTTACTTCAAGATCTACGAAGAGCAGGGATTCCTGTAAAAGAATTTACACCAGATCGAGATAAAGTTTCGAGAGCACATGTCGTAGCTTCCATGTTAGAAACGGGACTGATTTGGGTACCGAAGGAAGCGTGGGTAGATGATGTGATTGAAGAATGTGCTTCCTTTCCTTATGGAAAGCACGACGACTTAGTTGATACGACAACTCAAGCATGGCAACTCATACGAGATAATTATTTAGTTTCTCACCCGATGGATCCCGAAGATGAAGATTGGGACGATAAACCCTATCGAGTAATACAGAAAAAGTCCTTTTACAGTTAAACAAATATCGTTATAGTATTTGAATGGCAAGTATGTACAAAGCGACCAAGCCCATGCCGGCAAAATCTAGACCTAATTATGCGAAAGCTTTAATCGAGGAAGATGATCGTTTCTACGATAAATATCCAGGTTGTCTCAGAGATGATGAGATGCTCGTTGAAGCTATGAATAATCCAGGAAAAGAAATTACCAGCGATAGCATGCAAGAAACACCTATGAAAATGAGTGGCATGATGGTCATTAAAATAAAGGGTTAGTTATGAAAAAGAAAATGACAGCAGGATCAGGATCAGGAAAAGGTCGTCTACAAAAATCTAAAATGGTAAAGAAAATGGATTTGAATAAAGACGGCAAGATTTCTGGTTATGAGAAAAAGCGTGGCATGGCGATCATGAAAGCTATGTCTAAAAGAAAAAAGGGGAAGAAAAAATAATGGGCGGAAGTAGATATGAACAGTTAAGAGATCTGTTAAAAGATGCTCAAGAAGCTGATGATCAAGATACTATCGATATTATTAAACCTGAACTAGAGCAACTTGAATCAGAAGAAGATGACGATTAATGCCTAGAAAACGAGACAAGCAACCCCCTAAGACAAAAAAATATTTTCGCTCTACGAAAAGTGGTGCGGGTATGACGAAAGCAGGAGTTGCTAGGTATCGTAGAGAAAATCCAGGTTCAAAATTATCGACAGCGGTTACAGAAAAAAATCCTAAAGGGAAACGTGCCGCTAGAAGAAAATCATACTGTGCTCGTTCCGCAGGCCAGATGAAAAAATTTCCAAAGGCAGCTAAAGATCCAAACTCAAGATTACGTCAAGCGAGAAGAAGGTGGCGTTGTTAAATGGCAGTTTATGGATTTACAGATCCAGGCGGAGAAAGACCTGTTCGACAGACAGTACAATCTTACGAATCTAAAGTTCGAAGTAAACCTTCCGGCGGCCCTCAAGGTGGTAAAGGAAAATATTCTAGTAAAGGTGCTATTACGACTGCTATGGAAGCAGCACAGTATGCGAGAGATCAAGGCGTTACAGGAGCTAGTTTTAGTGATTTATTAAATAAACAAAAAGCATACGAAGTTAAATACGAAAGAAGTCCCGATCAACAAGATTATACAAATTATTTAGATAAACTTTCTAATTATCAACAAGGATTAGCTGCAGGTGGATATTTAGATACACAAGGTAACTTACAATTTCCTAAAGGAAAAGATGATCAAAAATTTTACGATGCTGAAGGTAAACAATTATTATCTATGCAAACACCTATGTTCACAGTTCAACCTACTTTAGGTCAAGCTTTTGGAGATATGGGAAGAGCATTATTCTCAGGCTTTAATGAATACATTCCTCAGTCTGCTGCAGTCATAGGCCCATATGGACTCCCTGTAGGACCGGAAGGTTCCGTTCCATTAACTTCAGGTGGTTATGTTCAAAGACGTCAAGGTTTAGTTCCTAGATATCTAGGAAGTGGAGGCGCATTAGGATTAATAACCGGCACTCTTAAATCTATTAAAGAGAAATTATAGTAATGAATAGATCTTTATTTTCTAAACAGATTAGTGTACCATCAAAAAATGGCAAAAAGAAAAAAGCTAAAAAGAGCGCCAAAAGAAAAGGGCGTTCCAAAAAAGTATCTTAGTGGCACTTCCGGTTCACTTCGATCAAGAAGAGCTGCAGCCATTAAAAAAAGAAATAAGAACTATAAAGGGGAAGGAGCACTACCTGGCGATTTAGATTCTAAAGGAAGATACAAAGGTGGAGCTAAGAAAAGTAAACACACAGCAAAATTTAAAAGGATGTACGGATAATGTCTAATGTAACTAAAGCACTTCAGAATAAAGCCAAAAAAACAGGGAAGTCTGTATCTACGTTAAGAAAAATATATAATCGAGGACTAGCTGCACATCGAACTTCAGGTCATCGTACGGGTGCTTCACCACAAGCATGGGCGATGGCGAGAGTTAATTCAGCGTTAACAGGTGGAAAGGCCGCTAAAGTTGATGCTGATATTTTAAAAGGCAAGAAAAGTAAAAATAGAAAAGCAGATGGCACGAAGAAGAAAACGAAAAAGAAAGGCAAGAAAAAGTAATGGCTACTAAAATAGAAAACGAATTAGAAAAATTAAGAAAAGAAAATAAAAGATTAGATAAAGAAGTAAATAAACTTCAATCGAAAGTTTCACAGAAAGATCAAGCGTTAAAAGAAAAAGATTTACATATAACATTTCTAACTGATCGTTTATCGAATTGGGCAGATAAGTTTTTTGAATTACGAACTAACTTTATAAATTTACCAATCGGAGATAAAGTTAAGCTACAGGAGAGAATGCAAGGTGGCGAGTGAAGAAGAAAATAAAATTGAAGATGTACTAGAAATAGAATCAGACGGTTCTATTAACGTAGATATATCTGAAAATGATGATGAGGAAGAGGAAGAAGAATTCGTTAATCCTTATAAGACAGATCATTATGCAAACTTAGCTGAAGATCTAGATAGAGATAAACTAGCTGAAATTTCTTCTGATCTTTTAAATAAATTCGAAAACGATAAGTCATCTAGAAAAGATTGGGAAGATCAATATTCAAAAGGATTAAAAATGTTAGGGGTAATCTCCGAAGAAAGAGATGATCCATTTCCTGGTGCTTCTGGAGTTCATAACCCTTTAATGGCAGAAGCTGCAACTCAATTCCAAGCGAGAGCAATATCAGAGATGTTTCCACCAGGAGGCCCTGTTAAAACACAAATTATTGGAAAAATAACTGAGGAAAGAGAGCGACAAGCACAGCGAGTTCAAGAATTTATGAACTATCAGATTACTCAGTTAATGCCAGATTACTTTAGCGAACTAGATCAGATGTTATTTAATCTATCTCTCGCAGGTTCAGCATTTAAAAAAGTTTATTATGATACTGCGCTAGATCAAGTATGTACTAAATTCATTCCTGCGGAAGATTTAGTCGTTTCATATAGCACGACAGAGTTAGATACTTCTCCTCGATATACTCAAATTATGAAATTAACTACTAACGATGTTAAAAAATACATGAAAAGTGGTTTTTATCGTGATTTAAAACTAAGTCAAGCTGCAGATGATGGTGAAGATACTCAAATTCAACAAACTTTAGATGAGATAGACGGAATTAGCCCTGGTAATAACGATCAAACTAGACAAGTTTTAGAGTTTCATGTCGATTATAACATAGGAAGTGATGAAGATGACTTAGAATTACCTTACATTATTACAATAGATCGTTCTTCACAGCAAGTTTTAGCGATTAGACGCAATTGGAAAGAAGATGACGAGTTACAAACTAAGAGAGTTTACTTCATTCACTATAAATATTTACCCGGTTTAGGTTTTTATGGCTTCGGTTTAATACATATGATCGGAGGTTTACAACATGCAAGCACTGGTGCTCTTAGAGCGTTACTAGATAGTGCTGCATTTGCGAATTTAAATGGTGGATTTAAAGCGAAAGGTGCTCGAATTGAAGGTGGAGATATAACAGTATCACCTGGTGAGTGGGTTGAAGTCGAAGCTTATGGCGATGATTTAAGAAAATCATTTATTCCACTTCCATTTAAAGAACCATCACCAACTTTAATGCAGTTATTAGGAATTTTAACAGAAGCTGGTCGTAGATTTTCTTCAATCGCTGATGCGATGGTCGGAGATGCAGCAACTTCAGCACCAGTCGGAAGTATTGTAGCACAAATTGAGCAAGGATCAAAAGTATTTAGTGCGATTCATAAAAGATTACACATGGCTCAAGGAAAAGAACTTAAATTAATCGGAGAATTAAACGGAGAATTCTTAGATAATGAATATCCTTACGAAATTATCGGCGATGAAAAGATGGTTAGACGAAAAGATTTCGATGGACGTGTTGATATTATCCCTGTTAGTGATCCGAATATCTTTTCTGCAGCACAAAGAATAGCGATGGCGCAAACTGAACTTCAATTAGCACAATCTGCTCCGAATATTATCGATGTTAAGAAAGCATATGAAAGATTAGTACGTGCTTTAAATATTCCAGAGCCAGATGAACTATTAATAGCTGATATGGAGCCAAAAAGAATGGATCCTGTCTCAGAAAACATGGCAGTATTGAATGGAAAACCGATTGAAGCGTTTGCAGATCAAAATCATACGGCGCATATCGCAGTTCATCAACAATTTTTAGCTGATCCACGATTTGGTGGAAATAAACAAGCACAACAAGCGATCTTAGGTCCTATGTTAGCGCACTTAGGAGAGCATTTAGCGTTCCAATATCGTCAAACAATGCAAAGTATAGGGCAACAAGCTGGTATGAACATGGAACTTCCGTTAATTGATTTTGATGAAGAAGAAACAGGTCTATCTCCTGATATTGAAAACGCTTTATCTCAATTTGAAGCACAATCTGCTCAATTACTTGCTCAAAGTCAACCACCGACTGAAGATGAAGTTAAGCAACAGCAACAAAACGCTAAAGATCAAGCTGAACTTCAATTAAAAGCTGAAGAATTAAATATTAGAAAAGCTAGATTCCAAGAAGGTGTGAAGAAAGATGCTCAAGTTCAAGATAGATTAACAAAAGAATTCCAATTAAAAGCTTTAAAAATGGGGAGTGATTTAAAAAGAGAAAGCGAAAAGAAAAAATGAGCAGACCTACGGGTGAAGAAATAAGACAAGCTAAGAAATTTCTTTTAAATAAAAATATTAAAACTCAAATCGTAAAACCTAATCTATTTGCGACTGCAGCAAAACAATTAAATAAAAATTTTAACGATACGCTAGATGTTATTAGAAAGGCGGTAAAAGATGCTGAAGCTAACGGAAGCAATCCTCGAGGAAATAAAAAAGCTTAGAAGAGATTTATCTGAACGAACTGTTAATCCAGGTTTTGATACTCACGAACAATATATCAAAACTATCGGAACTGTTTATGGTTTAGATAGAGCCAGAGATATTATTAAAGATATTTCTGAACGATACATGAAAGGAGATATACTCGAAGATGAGTAATATAGTCATGAACAATGATTGGCATACTGATAATGATGTTGCTGATCCAAAAGAACTACCAATCCCATGTGGATTTCGAATGCTCATTCGACCAATGGCACCGATTACAAAAACTAAAGGTGGAATTATCTTAACTGACAAAGCTGTAGAAGATCAAGCTTATCTTAATAGCAAAGGAAGAGTTCTTGCTATGGGAGATGAATGTTACGATAAAAGCAAAAAACCATGGTGCAAAATTGGTGATTATGTTGTATATGGTAGATACGCAGGAAGTAAAATTGACGTAGGTGGCGTTAAGATGCTTCTATTAAATGATGATGAGATATTAGCAGTTTTACCAAACCCTGATATCTTAACAACTAAAGTATAAACACGTGGCTCACACCCACGCAATACATGGGAGGTTAAACCATGATAGACGAAGAACTAAAAGAAGTCGAGGTAACACTTGACGAAGAAAAAGAAGAACAAACGAATCAGAATCCAATTGAAGAAGCAGTCAATGCGCAACAGTTGGATAATGAAGGAGATTCTTCAGAGGATGCAGGACAGGAAAAGCCTGAACTAGAATCCGAACTTTCTAACCTAAAATCTGAAATAGAAGAAATTAAAAAAGAGCCTTACTCGGAAAGAGTAAAGAAACGTATCGCAAAAGAAGTTGCTAAAACTAGAGCGGCAGCTGAAAAAGCAAAAATGCTTGAAGAACGTTTAGCTAAAATTGAAGCTTCTATGGAAGAGAAAAAGGAAGAAGAAAATGCTATTAAATATCAAACTGTAGCACAGCAACTAAAAGAAGCAATCGAATCTGGTGAAACAGATAAGCAAGTTGAGTTAATGGAACGTATGTCTGATCTAAGACAAACTAAAAAACCACAACCACAACAAACATCCCAAGCGCCTAAACAACCTGATGAAGCGCCGGAGTTAGCGAAAGAATGGATTGCTAGAAATTCTAGTTGGTGGAATAAAATGGAGCACATGGATGCTACATCTTTAGCTTTAGGAATTGATAGCCAATTAACTAACGAAGGTTATGATATTCATGATCCAGAATACTACGAGGAAATGGATAAAAGAATATCTAAATACTTTCCTCACTTAATAAATCCGCAACAAACAGCAGATAAAAACACTTCACAAGAAGAAAAAAAGGTTGTATCTTCAGAACAGAAGAGAGTGCAATCGCCAGTTGCAGGTGTTTCTCGATCAACATCGGGTTCTGCTAAGAGCGTTAAGCTGTCGGCCGAAGATTTGAGCAATGCTCGAAAGTTCGGAATTGATATTAGCGATCCAGCGGCACTGAAAAGATATGCAAGGGAACTTGCTAGTCTTTCAATACAGGACAAATAGAAAAGGAGCCTGATAATGACAACTAAAGAAACACGAGATGAGCTTTCTCGTAAAAAAGCTTGGAGACCGCCATCATTGTTAGAGGCGCCCCCAGCGAGGCCAGGATATAAGCAACGTTGGGTAGCGACTAGCATTTTAGGTCAAGATAACCCAACTAATTGGGCGAAACGTATGCGAGAAGGTTGGCAACCAAGAGATCCAAAGACAGTGTCTAAAGATTTCGCCGTAGCTACTGTTGAGCATGGTAAGTTCGCCGGTTACATTGGCGTTGAAGGAATGGTTCTCTGTGAAATGCCAGAGGAAATGGTTACGCAGCGTAATGAATATTATGCAAACAAAACACGTAATCAGGAACTATCAGTCGAAAACGACTTACATAGAGCAGAAACACCAGGTAATCCTATCCAACGAGAACATAGATCTAAAACGACAACAGGTGGTGAGTAAGGCAATGGCAATTTTAAGGAGGTAAATATAAAATGGCTAACGCAGACACACCAAATGGTTTTGTACCAAAAAGGCACTTAACCGGCGGCGTAATCAGAGCCAATGAATACCTAATTGCAAATGGAAAAGCAGCAAATTTCTTTTCTGGCGATATCGTAGATCTCGGATCAGATGGATTTTTAGATACTTTTGCTAATTCTGAAAAAGCAATCGGAGTATTTTACGGCGTTGAATATGTCGATGAAACTACCGGTGACGTGAAGTTCTTAAAAAAATGGGCTTCCGGTACCACAGTAAAAGCTAACACAGATGTGAAAGCTTACGTTTATGACGACCCAATGATTACTTACACAGTACAGGCCGGTAACGGTTCTATTGCTCAAGCTAATGTTGGTGAAACAGCAAACGTTCTATTAACAGCAGGTAATTCTACTTATGGCTACTCACAACATGAGTTAGACAACGCAACTTTAGGAACAGGTTCTCTTGTTCTTAGAGTTCTAAGAAAAGTAGATGAGCCAAATAATGACTTTGGGGAAAATGCTAAAGTTGAGGTAACAATCAACCAGCATAGATTATCAACCCAAGGCGCAGGAGTATAATAAGTTATGGCATTAAATAGATCTTTATTTACAAAACAGCTTAACTTAGGTCTCAACACTATTTTTGGTATGGAATACGACCGTTACCCAGAACAGTGGAGAGAAGTATTCTCCGTTGAGCAATCACAAAAAGCTTTTGAAGAAGATGTACAGATGATTGGTTTTGGTGCAGCTCCTACTAAAGCAGAAGGCGCAGCCATCTCTTACGAATCAGGAAGAGAAGGTATCGTAGCAAGATATACTCACGAGACAATCGCATTAGCATTCTCAATTACTGAGGAAGCTGAAGAAGATGGTCTTTACGGTTCTCTTGGTGCAAAATACGCTAGAGCTTTAGCAAGATCAATGCAGCACACAAAAGAAATCAAAGGTGCTAATATCTTAAACAATGGCTTTACAACAGTAACAGGTGGTGATGGAGTAACTATGCTTAGTTCTGCTCACCCATTAGGCGGTGGCGGAACTGCATCCAACATTCTAGGAACTGCAGCTGACTTATCCGAAACATCTCTTGAGACAATGTTAATTCAGATTTCTGAAATGACAGACGATAGAGGTATTCCGGTTGCAGCAACAGGTCAGAAGTTGATCGTTCCACCAGAGTTAATGTTCGTTGCTGAAAGAATCGTTAACAGTAACCTAAGACCAGGTACAGCTGACAATGATATTAACGCTATGAAATCTATGGGCATGATCCCTGGTGGCGTAGCAGTTAACCAGCGTCTAACTGACCCGGATGCGTTCTTTATGCTAACAGATGTGCCAGATGGCCTAAAGCATTTCGTAAGACGCTCACTTAAAAAAGCTGTTGAAGGTGATTTTGAGACAGGGAACTTACGCTACAAAGTATCTGAGAGATATTCATTCGGTTTCACCGATTGGAGAGGTATCTTCGGTACTACAGGCGCAGCCTAATAATTAAAAAAACTGAGAGAGGGTGTTATCGCCCTCTCTTTCCCAAGACATAAAACGACTACAAGGAGGTAGACTATGGGAACAACTACATTTTCCGGCCCTATTAAAGCTGGTACAATTAAAGATACAACAGGAACTACTCTTGGCAATGATGTTAAGAACGTAGGTCAAGTTGTTATGGCTCAATCTGCTAAGATTGACATTACAGGTGCTTCTCACTTAAATCAAGTATGTGGTACTATTCCTGCTAAATCACAAATTATTGATGTTGTGTTAAACGTAACTACAGCAAACGATGATACTAATGCAGCTACTGTTTCAGTTGGTACAACTGATGACGGAGATGCTTTTATCGCAACTGCGAATGTGAAAGCAACAGGTACTACTAGAGGTACTTTAGATACTGAAGCTACAAATATCGGTACTACAGATATTCAAGTTTTAGCTGATTTTACAGGCACAGACGGAGATGGCGCTAACGGTGCTGCAACAGTTACTGTAACATATTTACAGAGCAATGAAATTGCAGACGCTGGCGATGTCCCTGCTTAATTAATATAGGGCCTTTCAAAGGCCCTATTTATTGTATATAGTTGCACTTATGAGCGTAGTTTCAGATTATTTCGAAAAGACAAAACTAGAAGATATAGAAGATCTTTTTGACGATTTTACTAAAAAGTTAGAATCTGTAGCTGAAGCAATGTCAGGAAAAGACGAAGAAAAAGAAGAGATTGTCGTTTCCGATAAAGAAGAACCTGAATCTGATATTGAAACTCAAGAATCTTTAAAGAAATTAAAAGATAGTCTAGAAGCTTATAGCAAGATGACTGGTGGAAAGACAACTACTCCGGTTTATAAAGGACAGAATCTTATGGGTACTCCTAGTTCAATGTCTCCTTATGGACCAATGTCTCGTGTAACTCCACCTGTAAGTCCTTTATTTTCAGATTTACAAACAACTCAAAGAGGTGCACTACAGAATTTAAATACACAACTTACAGCTTTACAAAAACTTTTAAGAGGAGGTGTCAATGTCTAGTTCAGATATTTTCGCTAATAGCACTACTACAACAGGAAGTGATGTAACTTTATTTGCAGGTCCTACAAGACTAAAAGGATTTATCGTAACTCCTACTGCAAATGCAGGCACTATTGCTTTTAAAGATGGTAGTACTAGTTTGTTCTCATTAACAACTGCAGCTAGTGCAGCATCTGGTCCAGTTCAGATTTCATTACCATCTGAAGGATTAAAATGTTCTACTAACTTAGTTGCTAATTTAACAAACGTTGCGGCAGTTACAGTATTTTTTGCATAATGGCTACATCAGGAACAGCAACTTTTAACTTAACGGTTAACGATGCGATTCAAGAAGCTATGGATCGTATCGGTGGAGAACCGATTTTAGGTTATGATATACGTTCAGCGAAACGTAGTCTTAATGTTATGTTTGCTGATTGGGCTAATCGTGGTGTTAATCAGTGGACTCTTGAAAAGAAAACTGTAACAGTTACCGAAAATACACCTAACTATACTCTCGACTACGATACTGTAGATATCGTAGATATGTATGTAACGAGAGATAGCACAGACTATAACGTAGAACGTATTAGTTTAACTGATTATAATGCTTATCCTAATAAACTAACGACAGGAAGAGCAACTCAATTTTACTTACAAAAAGATAGAACACCAGAACTATATATTTATCCAGCACCAGATAATAGCACTGACGTTATTACTTATTGGAGAATAAGAAAAATAGAAGATATTACAGCTCTTAGTGCTAGTGGAAGCGAGCAAGATATTGATATTCCTTTTAGATTTTATGAATGTATGGTGGCTGGTTTAGCTTATTATATGGGAATGAAAAGAGCAGGCGTAGATTTAAACAAGTTATCGTATTTAAAAGCTGAATATGAAACTGCATTCACTAGAGCGAAAGATGCAGATTTAAATGAAACATTTAGAATAGTACCAGGTTATCGCAGTGGCTTTTAATAAACGTGGACCAACTAAAGCACCTTCCTTTCCGTTTGCTAGAGGAAAATATGCTAGAGCAATTTCAGATCGTTCGGGATTAGAATATCCTTATTTAGAAATGGTTCGTGAATGGAACGGACTATTAGTTCATACTAGCGAATACGAACCTAAGCAACCTCAATTAGACCCAATAGTTTTCAGTGATCCAGAAGCACTAAAAAATGCCAGACCTCAGGCTCCTCTTTCAGCTACAGGAGGCGTACCTGATCAATTATCAGTAATATTTCCCGGTACCTTTGGAGACACAGGACAAGAAGTAGGCGTAGCTACGGGAAACCAAATAGGATTGGAGTTAGGAAATGTCTCAGTCGTCATCAGTTAATTTAAACGAAACATACGTTATGGTAGGAACACCTTGTTATGGTGGACTTATGCATGAAGCATACTTTCATAGTATAATTAAGCTATTACAGGAAGCAAGAGAGAAAGGTTATAAGATTCATTTAAACACTATGGGAAATGAAAGTTTAATTACAAGAGCACGTAATACTATCGTTTCTCAATTTATGGATACCGAACACTGTACTCATTTATTATTTATAGATTCAGATATAGCTTTTCAGCCTGAACTAGTTACTAAGCTAATACAGTATGATAAAGATGTTGTTACAGCTATTTATCCAAGAAAAACTATTGAGTGGCAAAATCTTCAATATTATTTAAAACAAGGAGATACGGAAGCATTAGAGCAGAAGTTATTAGGATATAATATGAACTTTGCTGATCCCATGAATATTCAAGTAGAAAATGGATTTGTAGAAGTACTAGATGCCGCTACAGGTTTTATGCTTATTAAAAAAGAAGTATTTGTGAAAATGAGAGAGCATTATTCCGAATTAAAATATACTTCAGATCAGATTATTAATAATCAACGATATTCTAGTGATTGGTGTTATTCCTTTTTTGATTGTATTATTGATCCAGATAGCAATAGATATTTAAGTGAAGATTACACATTCTGTCGTAGATGGCAAAAAATGGGTGGAAAAATATACGCTGAAATAGCCAGTTCTTTAACTCATTTCGGAACTTATGGATTTAGAGGAAATGTATCGCATAAATTTGCAAAAAAAGATAATATACAAACATAATGGCGACAACTTATTCAGATCTAAGAACAGATATCCAAACTTGGATGCAAAATACAGGAACTGATTTCACTAATCAGCTAGATACGTTTATTAATAATACGGAACAACGATTATTAAGAGAAATTGATCCTGAAGCGTTTACTTTTAACGTTACTACTACTTTAGATGTGAATAATAAATTTATGAATAATCCAGGTGATTTGTTAATTATAAAGAACTTAGCAGTATTTAACGGAAATAATAAGATATTTTTAGAAATGAAAACAGATGAATTTATCGCTGAATATTGGCCAGACGGAACTCAAACCGGACTTCCGAAATACTTTGCTAATTTTGATGACGCCACTTCTATATTAGCACCTACACCAGATCAAGCTTATACAGTAGAAATGCAATACATTGCACGTATTCAAAATCTTTCAAATACAAATACAACTAACTGGTTAACTACTTACGCTGACGATGCTTTACTTTATGGTTGTTTAGCAGAAGCTTCTATCTTTACAAAAAATGAAGTAGATTATCCGTTGTATGATAAGAGATATCAGGAGATCGTTGCGGGTCTTAATAATCAATCAAGAAGGCGCAGACGAACTGATTACAAATTCCCTGCTAGCGTAGCTGGCACGGACACCCTAACGGGTAGCCAATAAGGAGGTAGAACTATGGCAATAACACAAGCACTCTGCGTGGCGTTTAAAGAAGATTTAATGTCACCAGGAGCAAACTTAGAAGCTAACACATTAAAGTTAGCTCTCTACACCAATGCGGCTACACTAAATGAGAACACAGCTTCTTACTCAGTAACTAACGAAGTTTCTGGTACAGGCTACTCAGCAGGTGGAGCAACATTAACAAACGTAGCAGTTACAACAGATGGTAACGTTGCAATTTTTGATTGTGATAACGTAGCATTCGCAAATTCAACAATTACAGCTCAAGCTGCATTAATCTATAATAACTCAAATTCAAATTCAGCAATTTGTGTTTTAGATTTTGGTAGCAATAAATCATCTACAAACGGTACGTTTGAAATACAATTCCCAACAGCAGACGCAAATAACGCATTAATTAGAATTAGTTAATGTCGACTGCCCAGGTTGGTTGGAGTAGAGAAGCCTGGGGTGACGGTGCGTGGGGAACATCTAACGATGCTGCCGCCGTTATCACAGGGCTATCCCTTAACGCTTTATTAGGAGATGAAGTTGTCAAGGGTAGTGCTGTCACTTTAACAACTGGTCTAAATTCAACTTCTACTTTAGGAAATGTAATACCAGGAACTGGTCAAGGTTTAACTGTTACTGGTTTCGGAATTACTTCTACTTTAGGAAGTGTAATTGCAGGTGAAGGAAAAGAAATACAAGTTACCGGTGTATCTGCTACTGGTGATATAAATTGGAGATTCGGTTGGGGCTATAATGAATGGGGCTCTGGCGGTTGGGGAGAACCCGTAGGTGGAATTATTGAAGGTGTCGGAGTTATATTCTCCGTTACTGGATTTGAAGCCCAAAGTATTCTTTCAGATGAAACCGTTGTAGGCGGAGCTGTTGTAATTGAAGAGGGACAACAAGCTAATACAGCATTATCTAGTGTTTCTATTAGTAGTGAACAGATAATATCTGAAACAGGGTTTGAAGCTACAACTACATTAAATTCAGTTACAGCTACAGGAGCAACTGAAAATCTAGTTAATGGATTCGAAGCACCTACAGCTTTAGGAACTGTTAATGTAGGATTAGCCACTTTTGTTGAAGTAAGTGGTCAACAATTAACAGGAAGTTTAGCTAGTGTTGCTGTAACTAGTGAACAAATACTATCTCCGACCGGAGTTCAAGCTAATACTGCAGTAGGAAATGTTACAGTTGCTGAAGGACATGGCGTTGTAATTACAGGAATTCAAGCTGATACTAGTGTAGGAAATGTTACTATATCAGCACAACAAATACTTTCAATTACAGGATTTTCTGCTATAATTTCACTTGATGATGTTAGACTATGGCAACCTGTTAACACAAGCTCTACAAACACGTGGAGTAATATTGCTGCATAAGGAGAAATAATGGCAAGTACATATTCAGATAGATTAAAACTAGAATTAATGGAAGCAGGCGCCAATTCTGGTGTTTGGGGAAATAATACAAATGAAAACTTAGAAGTTGTAGATGCAGCTATTGGAGGTTATCTTTCTAAGTCAGTTGCAGGTTCAGCTAACGTCACTTTAACTACAGCTAATAGAGATCCAAATGTAGAAACTACAAATGAATCTATGAATAAAGTTATAGAATTTACAGGAACACTAACCGGAAATATTTATGTATTTGTTCCTGCTGTTGAAAAAGAATATATTTTTTATAATAACACTTCCGGTTCATTTTCATTAACAGTTGCACCAACAGGTCACAGTTCTAATGGTGTAGCTATTACTCAAGGCGCACATACTATTATGTACAATAAATCAGGTACGGGTATGGTCGATCTATTTGCAAATTCTTTAGGAACTTTATCTGTTAAGGAAACAGTTAATGTTGCGGGCAACGTAACTATTTCTTCAAACGGTGTTGTTAATGCTACATCTTATACAGGTAACGGTGCTGGTCTTACAGGTGTTGATCCTTTTGAAGCTAATACTTCAATGATATTTAATCAAGCTTCAGCGCCAACTGGTTGGACTAAACAAACAGGTGCAGCTTTAGCTAATACTGCGATGTCAATCGTTACAGGAACAGGTGGCGGAACTGGTGGAACAGATTCTTTTTATTCAACTTTTGCAGGTTCAAGAAATACAGGTTCAGGAACTTTACCAGTTTCTGGAGTGCCAGTAACTGGTTCTGTAAGTGGAACTGTAGGAGGTACAACTCTTTCAACTCCAACTATCGCTTCTCACCGACACGTACCTACTAAGGTAGCTCCAGGTGGACAAAATCCTCTTCCAACAAGATCATTTGCTCCTGCAGCTTTTATTGCAGTTAGAACAGAACCTCAAGGAATGAGTTTTGATCCAGAAGGTTTCTCTGGATTTACTGGTGGAGGTGGTTCACACGCTCACCCATTTAGTGGTAGTTTATCAGGAGCAAGTACGGGATCAGGTAATACAGGACCTGGTAACTTCTCCATGCCAGCTATGGACGTAAAATACGCTAACGTTATTGTAGCAAATAAAGACTAAGAAAGGAGAGGGCATATGCCCATATTCGATCCGGACGGAAAATGTCCACTTTTAAATAAAAAATGCATTAAACATCAATGTATTTGGTATAATATGCTTCAAGGAGCACATCCGCAAACTGGTCAAGCTGTTCAAGAATGGGGTTGTTCAATAGCATGGATGCCGTTATTAATGGTAGAAAACGCTAGACATATTCAAGGAACTCAAGCTGCAACTGAATCATTTAGAAACGAAATGGTTAAATCTCAAAACGCTATGAATAAACTTTTACAAGGAAATGATTCTGCTAAAAACTTAGCTATGAATGCAGCCAGTATCTTTGAATTAATTGGAAATCATCAAAAAGCTATTCAAAATAATGATGAAAAATTAGAAGATAAAACTATTAGACAATTAAGTAATAATAAGATAAAAGTAAAGAAAGGAAAAAAAGATGGCAACAACAGTAAATAACACAACAGCTAATTCTCGAATAACCATTATTTTTGATGCTAACGGTCCTATGAATGGCGATGGTCCAAGATCAGGAACTGGCAATACTGAATCAGATGTAATAATTGACAGTCTATCTTATTTTAATATTCGTTCTCATACGGAAATTGATGCTAACATTCATGCATTACAGTGGGATGCTACTACTAATACTGGTGAGATTGAATATGTAGATAATAGAGATAATGAATCAATATCTTCTTTTCCTCAATGGGCGACCAATGTTGTAATACGATGCGAAGCTTACGATGTTTATGAAAACGCTAGAGCTGATAATTATGATTCTCAGTTTTCAACATGGCGTTCAAATAATCCAGATGCTGATAAAAGTGAATATACAGCTAATGACAGTACTGCTACAAGTCATGCAGAAACTCAAAGAAATAATTATCTTTCTGCACACAACATTACTTATTAGTTTAAACTAATAAGAGAAAGGATTAAGTGAGAGAATATATTCTAGAAATAAGAAAATTAATTTCACAAGAACACTGTAAAAAAATTATTTCAATCTTTGATAAAAATTTAGAAACAGCTCGTACAGTAGGTGGTGAAAATAGATCTATAAGAAATTGCGATTTAACATCTATTTTACATCCTATTTCTTTTGGTGAAAAAATTTGTTCTAATTTTATACAAAGCAAAATGTTTGAATGTGTTGATCTTTACAAACAAAAATTTCCATATTTAGAAGTTGAAAAATTAAGTGCCATAAACTTTTTAAGATATGATCATAATGAATATAAAGCAGGTTATCTTTTTCATTGTGATTTTGGAACTAAAGTTCCTCTTAGACACATTTCTATATCTATCTGTTTAAATAATGATTTTGAAGGTGGAGAATTTGTTTTTGATATTCCAGGCGGTGAAATGACTGTTCCTCAAAACGTAGGTGATGCAATAGTTTTTCCTTCTAATTTCATGTTTCCTCATCAAGTAAACAAAATAATAAACGGCACTAGATATGCATTAGTAGGGTGGGTAATATAATGAATCCGATATTTATAAAAGAATTTCTTCCTTCAGAGATATTAAACATAGCTTACAGTTATAGTTTATTAAAATATCAAAATCCAGAGTTTATATCACTAGATAGTCAATCAGGTTCTTTAATTAAGGAAAATAATGATTTCTTAATGGAAACTTTATTAGACATGAGCACTCCTGTCGTAGAACAGAATGTAGGTAAAAAATTATTTCCTACATATTCTTTTTTTAGAATTTACGATAAAGGTTCTGATTTAAAAGTTCATACAGATAGAGATTCTTGCGAATACACAGTTGCTCTTTGTTTAGGTGCAAGCCCAATAGATAAACCTTATGAGTTATTTATCGGTGAAAAAGATAATACTTCTGATTATAAATATTACAATAGTAAACCTAAAAAATGGGAAAGATATAGAATAGATTATAAATTTCCGATGCTTCCTAACAATGCCATAATATTTAAAGGAATAGAAAAAATTCATTGGAGAGAATATTGCGAACACGATCATTTTATTACTGTATTTTTACATTATGTAGATCAAGAAGGCCCTTATAAAGAATTTAAATTCGATAAAAGAGCTGCAATAGGATTAAAGGTTTAGTGAAATTTTATACTTTTGGAATTCAAAGAACTTGTACTAATTACGCTAAACAATTAGTTATCACTAACTTTTACAGCGAATGGGGAAATATAAATGACGCAGGTCATTGGTCATGGAAACACAATCCTAATGCTGATGAAGCTACTATTAATATTTCAGCACAGACACCTTTAATATTTTGTTACAAAACACCTTTAATGTGGGTAGAAAGTATTATTAGAAATGATGTAGATTTTATTAATCATTGGCATCTTACAAAATTTAGTGACGATACAGATTCAGATCTAATTATAGGAAACGATAAATATAAATTTAGTTTACGTTTATGTATAGAAAAATGGATAGAATTTCATATGAACTGGATTAAAAATTTGAATAGAACTAACTACATAGTAATGAATCAAAGAAAAATGTGCTTACCAGGTAATGCTATCGATACTTTATCTCAAATAGAAAGTAAATTAAAACTAATAAAAAAGAGTTCTCAATGGACTATATTTACAAATAACGTAGATTATCGAGTAAGACAAACTGATAAAAGTTTTGATGAACGTAAAAAAGATTACATAAGTAATATAACTAGAAATTTAACAGATAAACAAATTGAGTACATTAATAGTAAAATACCGAAGGAAATAATTAATTTTTTTGAAACATGATAATTATTAAAGATAATTTACTAGATTCAAATACTTGTAATTCCTTAATTAATTTTTTTCAAATGAATGAAAGTAAAACTCAGAAATGGAGAGATACTTTTGTTTTAAATATTCAAGAAGTTGATAGTCAATTTTGTAAAAAATTATGTTATTTTTATTCTTCTTTTTTAAGTTCAAAAGGATTAAACGTATATCCAGATCGTGTTCAAATAGTTAAGTGGCCTACAAATTCATCTCAAGATTTACATATAGATTTAACTAAAAAAGAAACTGTTTATACGTCTATAACATATTTAAATAATAATTTAGAAGGTGGAAATACATACTTAGAAGGAGACATTTCTGTAAAACCAAAAACTGGTAGAGCATTTTTCTTTAACGGAAAAGAATATAAACACGGAGTATTGAAAATTTCAAACGGAATTCGCTATACTTTAGCCATTTGGTATACAGATAATTTAGACTATTCAATTTAAAAATGGTAACAGAAAAAATATTATTTAAAGAATCTTTATTTCATACTAAATACATGGGAAATATTGATGTTATTGATAAACATATTGAACATATATTATTCTTTGATAAAGGTCGTCATGGAAGTAATAAAGGCGGTTATCAAAGTCACGATATCACTTTTGGCTTTCAAGAATTAATTTCGTTTATGCAAACAAGCGCAAAACAAATAAGTGAAGATTTAGTGTTTGAAAATTTTTGGTTAAACATTAATAAAGGAACCGATTATAATTCAGAGCATATACATGAATTAAACGGAGCATCTGCTGTTTATTATCATAAAGTTTGTTGTGATCAATGCCCTATATTCTTTAAACATTTATGTCCTCATGTAGTATTAGATACTGCAAAAGTTTCTCCTAAAGAACAAGATATAGTATTTTTCCCTTCTTATTTACCTCATGGTGTTGAGTCTTGTGGCAATCCAGAGCATAAAAGAATTTCTTTAGCTTTTAATTTTAAATTTCATAAACCTAGAGTATGAAAAAAATAATTCCTCAACTTACTTTTGATTTTATTGATTGGATTGAAGAACAAGATGTAAAAGAAAAAACTTTAATAGAATTTGGCTCTGGTAATTCTACTATTTATTTTAGTCATAAGTTTAAAAAAGTAATTACTTATGAAGATGAGCCTGAATGGATTGATAGTGTAAAGTCTAGGAATCTAGAAAATGTTGATATGAAATTTCTAGATTATAATTTTTATAAAGAAAGTCCTGAATCTTTCATTAATGCTGATTTTATTTTAATTGACAATAATCCTCGTAATAATAATTCTAGATTATACGTAGCACAAATTTTAATGAGAAAAATTAATTATCAAAATATTTTAATTCTAGATAATAGTAATTGGAATGCGGAAGCTTACTTTTATTTGCGAACAAAATATAAAAATTATGAAGATTTTATAAGTATGAATTTAAGAGGAGATAGAACAGTTACTTCGGTTTTTTATGATAGAAAATAATAATTTTTTTACAATATCGGAAAGAAAAATTTATAAAAATAAAATTGATTCTGAAGTATGTAGACAGTCTTTTGAATTTATTCAATCTTTTAAAGATAAATTTACAGAGCAAAAATGGGACTGCGATCTAAAAACTTCTTATAATTTAACAAGTAATATTTTAAATGTAATAGAATTAAGACCATTAAAATTTAATATTCTATCACATATTGATAATTATATGTTTCAAACGGAAAAATTTTATGATGGTTATATTTATAATTCTTGGATTAATATCTATGAAAAAAATTACTATCAAGAATTTCATACGCATGTCCACGATATTTATAAAGGAATAAGTGGCGTTGTTTACCTTACTGAAAAAAATTCAAACATTATTTTCGATACTCATCACGCTAAATCTTTTAGTCCTGAATTTTCAGAAATCATAATATTTGAAGATGATATGCACCATCGAGTAAAATCAAATGAAGAAGAACTTAGAATTAGTTTAGCTTTTAACTATGTTAAATGTATGCCTTGGACAGGGATTAAATAATTGTTCGACTATATTATAAATAAAAAAATAAATCTTTCAGAGGAAAGTGTTTTAGAAAAACTATTAGACAGGAAAAGATGGCCAAAAAGTTATCTTGACGGTCAACCAAGTATAGAAGCTATTAAAGAAGATGGTACAAAACATCAAAACTTTTTTAACGAGGACAGTTATTTAAATTCGATAGATTGTATTAAATGTTATGAAGATGGACATACTTTAATATTATCAAGCATAGAAGGATTAGATAAAGATATATGGCTAATTCAACAATATCTAAATAAAAAGTTAAAGACAGATAAAATAAACTGTAATCTATATTTTGGAAATGGTAAAAAATCAGTTTCTTTTCCTAAACATCAGCATGAATACCCTGTTATCGTTAAAAATATATATGGAAAATCAAAGTGGATTATTAATGAAAAAGAAGTAATTTTAAAAGATCAAGAATGTGTATGGTTCGATAAATTTATTGACCATCAAGTAGTAGAAATAGACAATTCTAAATTATCGCTTACTATTAATTTAACAGTTTAATAGCAATAAAACATAATATATAGTATCTTTTATGCTTAATAAAGTACAATTCCGTCCAGGTATCGATAAAGAAAACACTGAATATGGCGCAGAAGGCTCATGGGTCGATTGCGATAAAGTTCGCTTTAGATTTGGACTTCCTCAAAAAATAGGTGGTTGGCTTCGTATCGCAAGTTCAGCGATGGTAGGAGCAGTGAGAGGAATTAAAGCTTGGTTTGATTTAGCCGGCACTCGTTATATTGGACTCGGAACTAATAAAAAAGTTTATATTTTTACAGGTGGTAATCTTAGCGATGTTACACCAATTCGTCAATCTAATACTTCTTTAACTAGTATGTTTACGACTACAACTGGTAGTTCTAACGTGACTGTTACTGTAGCTAGTCACGGTGCTAGTACAGGTGATTTTGTTTTCTTTGAAAATATAACTAATCTTACTACAGGAACTTCATATGTAGCTTCTGACTTTGAAACAGGAGAATTTGAAATACAAGGAATAGCTAACTCTAGTGCTTTTTATATTCAAATGCCGTCTAATGAAGCAAACGCTGGTATTACAAGTACTGGCGATGGTGATGCTAGTTTTGAAATAACAGTAGAACCCGATGTTCAAACTCAAGGTTATGGTTGGGGAACAAGCACGTGGAGTGCTTCTACATGGGGAACTGCTAGAGCGACATCTAACGTAGTTCTTAATATGGGAATGTGGTCTTTCGATAACGCTGGTGAAGATTTATACGGTTGGAAAAAAGATGGTGGAACTTATGTATGGGATACTTCCGCAGGAGTGGCTACTCGAATGACAGCGGTAGCAAACGCTCCTACTTCTTCTATTACAGGTTTAGTATCTACACCTGATCGACATTTAATTTGTATGGGAACGGAAACAACTATCGGAGATCCATCTACTCAAGATGATATGTTTATTCGATGGTCTGATCAAGAAAACTTTACTGAATGGACCGCTAACGCAACTAATACCGCAGGTTCTCAAAGACTAGGTCAAGGTAGTAGAATCGTAACCGCAAAGAAAACAAGAAATGAAATATTAGTATGGACAGATCAAGGACTTCACAGTATGCAGTTTATCGGCCCTCCTTTTACTTTTGGCTTTCGACTACTAGGAACTGATTGTGGAGCTGTAGGATTAAACTCAGCTGTTGTAGTTAATGATACAGCTTATTGGATGTCGGAAGGTCGATTTATGGTTTATCGAGGTGCGATACAAGAACTTCCTTGTAGTGTTAAAACATACGTATTTAGTGATATTAATACTACTCAAAATCCTCAAGTTTATGCGGGTGAGAATAACGGATTCAATGAAGTTATCTGGTTTTATTGTTCAGCTAATTCAAGTCAAATAGATCGATATGTAATTTATAATTATCAAGAAAATGTATGGTATACAGGAACATTAGATCGAACAGCGTGGATAGATCAAGGCGTTTATTCCGTTCCTCATGCTACGGAATACGATGCTAATTCTACTGCGTCTACAACTCAAACGTTAAACGGAGTATCTGCAGGTCGTAGTTTCATTTATGAACAAGAAACTGGTACTACAGATAATGGTAACGTAATGAATACTTTCCTTACTAGTGGAGATGTCGATATCGCAGACGGAGATCAATTCATGTTTATTCGAGGATATATTCCTGACTTTAAAAACTTACAAGGAACTGTAAAGATGAACTTATTATCGAGAGAATTTCCTGCCGATACTCAAACAGAATCAGGAGAAATAGATATTACTTCGGGTACAAAAGAAGTTAATACAAGATCGAGAGGTAGACAAATAGCAGTAAAGATATCTAGTGATTCAAGTGTAGATGATCAGTGGAGATTCGGAACTTTACGTGTTGATGCTCGACCCGATGGTAGAAGATAATGACTTTTAGAAGACCTCCTACGATTCCTTTAAGTCGAAATAAAGACGATATAAACGAAATCTATAATCGAGCAGTTACTGATTTAGAGCAGTATTTATTAGAGATTACTCAGCCTGCTGGTACAGGCTTTTCTACTAGCAATGTTACTACAACTAAAACGATTGATCCTACAACAGCAACTTTAGGAGATGTCGCTAACGTTGTCGCAACGCTAATAGATACTCTAAAATCGAAAGGATTACTTGATTAATTATCGCAAAGCGACTTTAGAAGATGTTAGACCGATTAGAAATTTACTTCTAAATTGGCTTAAAGAATCACCTTTTAACTTAGGAAAACCTAATACAGGGAAGGGAGATGAGTATATTTACGATATTATCTATAATCATTTCGTTGTCGTAGCTGAAAAAGAGGGAAAGATAGTAGGAACGATATCTCTAGTTTTAGGAGATATGTGGTACACTGATAAAAAGTTCTATCGAGTGAATTGGCTTTATGTAGATAATAAAAAAAGGAATAGTAGAATAGCAAAAAAATTGCTAGAATATGTTAAGGAATACGCTAAAATAACAAGAATGCCTTTAATATTACAAATAACTCAAGGTCACGATATTGATAGAAAACATCAGTGGTTAATGAGACAGAATTTTGAATATCTTGGTGGAACGTATGGAGATAATTTATAATGGGAAGTTTATTTAAACCAACAACAACTGTAGTACAAGCACCAAGCGAATCGCAAGTTACATACGAAATTCCACAGTACATGAAAGATGTACAGGAAAGTTTAGTTACAAGAGCAAATGCGGCCAGTCAAGCTGGCTTTACACCTTACGAGGGTGAAAGAATTGCTCCTTTAACTCAATTGCAAAACGCTGCCATTACTCAAGCACAATCTCAATTAGGTCAGTTCGGAGCATCTGGAGTAGTACCAGAAGCACAGCAAAGAGTTGCGGCTGCAGCTAATATTGCAGCTACACAGTTTACTCCTGAATTAGCACAGCAGTATATGAATCCTTTTACTCAACAAGTTACAAATGCCGCTATAAGAAATTTACAAGAACAATCAGCGTTAGCTTCACGTCAGCAAAGAGCACAAGCAGTTCAATCTGGTGCTTTTGGTGGAGCGAGACAGGGAGTACAAGAAGCAGTGCTTCAAGCTGAAACAGCAAAACGAGCTGGTGATTTAACAGCTCAGTTACAATCACAAGCATTTTCTGAAGCTGCACAAAGATTTGCAGCTGATCGTGCTTCTGCAGCTCAAGGGCAAATAACTGCAGCACAAGCGATTCCTGCATTACAAGCACAAGCCGGTCAAATTGCTCTTCAAGAAGCTGCCGCAGGAACTCAGTTCGGAGGTTTACAACAAGCAGTTCAACAGCAACAGTTATTAGAAGATTATCGTGACTTCGTAGAACAGCAAGGATTTGAAAGAGGACAGCTTCAGTTCTTAACTGGATTACTTGCAGGGCAACCGATACGATCTTACGGAGAAGAACGTTCTGGTATGCTAGGCCAAGTCATAGGAGGGACTTCTCCATTCGGTCAGATTGTAGGAGCAGGAACAGCATTATCAGGGTTTATGTAAACCATGGCAGAAGTTTCAATTAAAAGAAATCCTCGTAAGGATTTAGAATTCTTAAATCAACTATATCAAAATACAGGTGGAAATCCTGAGTATGATCGTCAGGAACAAATGATCTTCGATGCTTATGGTGGAGAAGAACAGTTCGTTAATGCAGCTAAACTAACTAAGAACGCTGAAAATAAACAAGTAGTTCAAGAAGAAACAGTTACAGAAGAGCCAGCTTCTAGTAATGTATCTACTACTGTTGGTGATGTTTCTATGGGAAATGCTTTAGGTGGTGAAGTAAATACTCTTTTGAATCAGCAAGGAATTATCGAAGATATAGAAAATAAACTTAACTCCGATGACCAAAAAAGAAGTGAAATAGATTTTATCGCAGAAACAGCTGGATTAAACGATAGTCAAAAGAGTGCGATGTTAACTGCTTTTGGACTAAATGATAAAAATCTTTTTGAACGTATTACAGAAAATGTAGGAGCATTATTTACAGGAAGAGAACAATTTGGAATTGATCCTCAAACTTTAGATTATACTTTCGCAAGAACATCTCCTGCGGAAGAAATAAAAGCTAGATTAAAAGACCCTCGTGTTGGTATCGGTTTAAATATTATAGAGCAAGCAGGAACGCCTGGTTTCGCTTCTCCGTTTGCTAGAATAGCTAAAGGAATAAATGAATATAATAAATCTTCTCAAGAAGCAGATTTAGCTAAACTTCGATACGGAACTAAAACTGATCCTAATAAAGAATCGTTTTCTTATTCAAAAGGAATTAAATATACTATCGGAGATATAAGAGATCCAAAAAATCCAGATAAAGATTTATTTTTTCCTAATGAACAAATAGGAATTTCTGGTGTTGCTTCCGGTGTTGTAGGAAGTAAATCAGGGATATCTAAATTACAAACTTTCGTAAAAGATGACGAAGTAGTTACCGATACTACCGGTGAAGATGATATTAAAATAAAAGATGAGTATGCTATTTTAAAAGATAAAAGTGATGAAGTTGCAACAACATATAGAAGTCAAGTTGAACCTGCGTTTTTAGAAGCTGAACAGTTAATTCCTACTATTGAAAGTCAAATGGCTGCAATTAGAAATAACCCAGATGCGTTTCAAGATTATGGACCTAAAACTAAAGTATTCGCAAACTTTTCTAATTTTCTTAAAGCGATTGCTCCTAGTAGAGAATTTTATGAAAAGTTCTTTGAGCCAGTAACTAATATAGGATACGATCAGTTATCACAATTAAAGTTTGAAGATAAAATTTCTACAAAGAAAGTTCTTACTCAGTCTAAAAAACTAT
>JAAOEI010000143.1_pt1 | contig 29351 bp, 43 predicted proteins | sample 7059261 | NCBI WGS metagenome assembly JAAOEI01 (sample SAMN14008812, study PRJNA610033) | viral metagenome | isolation source: viral particles filtered from seawater | place: China: Hangzhou Bay, Yangshan Deep Water Harbour | collected 2017-10-31 | reverse complement strand
ATAAAACTGTACCGGCCCAGCAGACCGGGGACTCTTACGAGTTAAAGCATGACCACGCCATATGACATCATTACACGCGCCATGAAGGATATTGGCGCTTTGGCTGCGGGCGAAATACCCACGGCAGATGAGGCGCAGGATGGGCTTGATTTGCTCAATGACATGATTGCCCAATGGTCAAACGAAAACATGATGGTGTTTTATCGCACCGAGATTGTGTTTCCATGCGTACAGAACAGAACGCAATACACCATAGGGCCAGCGGGTAATGTGTCAGCCAGATTCATCGGATCAATCAGCGGAACAACCCTGACGGTGCCTGTGGATGGCGTGACCAAGGGCGCGATTACCATGGGCATGACGTTATCCGGCCCTGGGGTATTGCCAGGAACAACCATAGTGGCGTTCGAGACCGGAGCGGGTGGTAATGTCAACGAACAGGGTACGTATACTGTAAGCCGCGGTCATTTAACGCCTGTGGTAACGCAAATCATCGATGCTTACTATCAACGTCCACTGACTATCGAAAGCGCGTTTGTGCGCGTTACAACGACATCTAACGGCGTTCCTATTTACGGTGGTGGCTTGGACTATCCGATTGCCATCCTGAGCCTCGAAGAATACGAATCCATCGGTCTAAAGACGTTAAACGGCCCATGGCCTAAGTCTTTGTATTACCAGCCGTCTGAATTGCTGGGGACTATTTATTTGTGGCCCAATCCCTCGCAAGGTGAAATGCATTTGTTTACGCAGACCATCTTCCGCGAGTTTGGCGACTTGTACGGCGACATGCAATTTCCGCAAGGCTACAATATGTGTATGCGTTGGGGTTTGGCAGAACGCATGATGCCGATGTACGGAAAAATGAATCAAGTGCAAGCGGCGCAAATTTCCGCGTATGCTGGTCAAGCCAAAGCAACGGTAAAACGCACCAACATGAAGCCGCCGCAGATCAGCCGGTATCCTGATGTATTGATGACTGGCAGACCAAAAGATGCCGCTTTCATATACGATGGAGGCTTCAACTGATGCCGGATTTCGGTTTTGTCGGATCATCCTACACAACTAGGTCAATTTATCAGGATGACCAAGAGTGCATAAACTTTTACCCAGAAATTGACCCGACTAAGCAGGCGGGCGGGAGGGGTATTGTTGCGTTATATCCTACGCCTGGACTGATAACAGAAATCCAACTACCCGCGTTTTCTGAAGTGCGCGGGATGCGAGCGTTGTCCGGCCTTCAATACGCTATTGCGGTGTGTGGTAATCGTGTTTACCGCATTGACCAGGCGTTGTCTTATACCCAAGTCGGAACGCTAACGACAAACGCTGGGCCGGTATCCATTACCGACAACGTAATGACGGCTCAAGGTCTGACAGCGTATATTGTTGATGGTGTAAACCGCTATTACTACGTAGTGGGTACGAACACGTTTGTCACATTGCCGCCGTCTGACGGAGCATGGCAAGGCGCGGATGTATGCGACACAGTTGATAATTACATCATCTATAACCAGCCTGGGACGCAAAATTGGTCATCTACAGACCTTGGTTCGCCTCTGTCTACTCAGGCATGGTACGGATCAAAAGATGGATCTCCTGACAAGCTGGTGAGTTTAATAGTTGACCACCGTCAAGTGTATCTGCTGGGCGAAGTTACAACCGAGGTGTGGACGGACGTAGGGACTCAGATTCCTGGACTTTTAACGTTTCCGTTTCAACGGGTTTCGGGAACATCCAGCCAAAACGGTATCGGGGCGCGGTTTTCGTTGGTGCGTTATGCCGAAACGTTTATGTTCCTGTCTAGGGATACTTTGGGGACTGCCACCATCGGCATGATGAAGGGCTACGAATACCAAAGACTCTCAACCCACGCGGTAGAAAACAGCCTGATTGGGGTTAATGTTGATAATGCTCGCGCATGGTCGTTTCAGCAGGAAGGACATGAGTTTTACGTTATTACGTTTCCCGAAATTAACCTTACGTGGGTTTATGATTTAGCCACGCAACAATGGTTTAAGTGGTTGTGGTGGAACAGCCCCAATGCTACTTACCAGCGTCATCGAGGGCAAAACTGCATTGCTTTTGCCAATAAAAACTTGGTGGGCGATTACGAGAACGGCAAGATTTACAGCCTAGATTTTGATACTTATACCGACGCAGGAAACCCCATACGTAGGCTGCGACGCGCTCCGCACATTACTTCAGATTTACAACGGCAGTATTTCGAGGAATTTCAGATCCAATTCCAACCTGGCGTTGGTTTAAATACAGGATTGGGTGACAATCCACAGGCCATGTTGCGGTGGTCAAACGATGGTGGATCTACATGGTCAAATGAACATTGGGTAAATATCGGCAAAATTGGCAGATATCAAAATCGTGCCATTTGGCGCAGGTTGGGATGGTCGCGTGACCGCATTTTCGAGGTGGCTATTACCGACCCTGTAAAGGCAGTAATTGTATCGGCTAACTTAAAGGCATCGGCTGGGGATAACTGATGCCCGCGATTTACACTAACATCAGGTTTCCAACTTCGCCGTTTGTTGAGCCAGAAACAGGCAGACCTGCGCGTGAGTGGATACAGTGGCTTCAGAATCCCAACATAGTAAGCAGTACCGTTCAGTATCAGATTATTAACGGTGGTGAGATTAACAACACCTTGATTGGTAATGTAACGCCAGCGCAAGGTACGTTTACACTACTAACGGCACTGAACGGCATTGGTGGGGGTACGTTTTGACTGAGTTGGATGATGACAGGGAAACGGGCTTAAAGGTTGGTTATGAAGCCACAGAATGGAATACTCCAATTTCGTTTGATGACTACAAGTTAGCTTTAAAAGACTGGATAATTAAAGCCATTATTAGAAATGGGGTTCCGATTGGCGCGTTTTATAAAAAAAACGATGAAATTCATTTTTCCATCAAACGCGAGTGGCGTAAAAAATGGCTTACCAAAAGTTTAAAACGCAAAGTGTTTGACGTAAAAAGAGTAACAACCAGAGTAACACCAGGGCGTGAAGAAATTATTCCAGTTCTAAACAGATTGGGGTTTAAGGATAATGGAACGGGATTGTGGATTAAGGAGTAAAAATGGGTATTGAAACAGCATTATTCATGGGTGGCGCTAGTTTACTTGGCGGCTTGATGCAATCAGATGCAGCCGAATCTGCTGCACAAACGCAAGCCGCATCCGCGCAACAAGCTAGTAATCTGTCAGCGCAATTAGGACGCGAAAACTTAGCATTCCAGCGCGAGATGTATCAAAAAGGTCTGGAATTAAGTGAACCATATCGTACAGCCGGTTATGGGGCGCTTACACGCATTGGTGAAATGTTGCCGGGTCTTACAAAGCCTGTGTCTCGTGAAGAAATCATGGGATTACCTGGTTACCAATTTGCAATCGATCAAGGCACCGGAGCAGCTCGCGCAGCAATGAATGTTGGCGGCGGCGGGTCTAATGTTGATCGAGCAGCCCAAAAGTTTGCAATTGATTACACAGTTGGTACGGCGATGCCACAGGTAATAGCGCAACGTCAAAATATTTATAACACGCTTGCTAATGTGGCTGGTCTTGGTGGAACTGGCGTAAGTCAAGGAATTAGCTCAGGTCAAAACGCATCTACAAACATCGGTAATATTTACAGCAGCATGGCGGGCAATCTTGGACAAGCCGCTATTGGCGCTGGCAGTGCATTGGCTGCGGGTCAGATTGGTTCCGCTAATGCTTTGGGTGGAGCATTTGGTAACATAGGAAACACGGCACTAATGTATCAATTATTGAATCGCGGCGGTGGCGGTGGCGGTGCGGCAATGTTGCCTTAAATAAATAACTACCGCTAAAAGGAAATGTTATGGCAGATTTCAGCGTAAAACCTGTTGCAACAGATATCAAGCCGACGCCCACGATGAGCCTGAGCGATGTGATGAATCTCGCTCGCGGAACGCAAGCATATCAGCAAGCGGAGCAAATGAATCCGCTTTTGTTGCAACAACAAAAACAAACAGTCGGTTTGGGTGAGGTCAATTTAACGCTTGCAAGACAACAAGAAGCAGAACGCGCACGCATTCAAGAATTTTTATCAAATCCTGAAAATTATCAAACAGATCGTCGCGTTGATATAAACAAATTAAATCAAAACATCACCAAAATTGCGCCACTGACGGGCGCAGATTGGATGCAGAAATTTACAACGTTAAATACAGCGCAAACTGAAGCAACAAAAGCTGCGCAAGATTTAACGCAATCTGAACGTGGCATTATTGCTTCAGCAATCGGCGTTATGGGACGTTTGGGTGTAAACGACAAACGCGCATATGTATCGCAACTTGATGAAATAAAAAAGCTATATCCAGATAACCCTGGAATGGAAAGAACAATTAACGCTTACAAAACAACGTTAAATGCTTTGCCTGAAAACTCAAATTTCGCGCAATTGGCTATTGCTGGCGCAAACTCATTGTTAAGCCCGCAAACACAACAACAATTGTTCGCGCCGCAAGCGGCAACAATAAACACCGGTGCCGCAACATTCCAAACAGTTACACAACCGTCTATTGCGGGAGAAACACCGCGTATGGCTGTAGGACAAACACCGTTGGTTACCGCACAGTTGCCGCCTGGTAGCAGAGAGGAATTTATCGGCTACGATTTGAACAACAATCCGATCATTAACATAAAAGATGCAAACGGGAAAGTTGTTGGTCAACGTGTTGCCAGCGAAACCCCTTCGCCTACACAGTTGCCTGGTGAAACATTGCCAACGCCGACCGGAATGGGCGCTATGCCAAATGTCCAAGCGCCAGGTCAACCACCACGTGCGCCTAGTATGCCTGGTGCGGTAAATCCTGTTACAAGGATGCGGCCTGGCGAAACGCCGCAAACGTTGGAAGCTGCAAATAAAATCAGAATGTCAGCGGCTGATGCGGCGGCACAAGTGCCAATGCAAACGTTTAACAGCAATCAGATTATTAAACTTGCTGATGACGTATTGACGGGTAAGGGGGCTAAAGTATTTGCAAGCCTTACTGGTGGATATGCTGCGATTCCTTGGACTTCAAATAACGCAACTAATTTTAATCAGTTGGGCCATTACATGGCGATGCAAACTGCGTCATTGTCACAATCATCAGGATTGGGTGGAACCGATGCGGCTCGAAGTATTGCCGGTGAAATATCGGGTAAAACAGATTGGACAGCGGACGCTATTAAACAAACAGCACGCGTGAACCGGGCATTATCAACAGCAACGGAGTTGTTTAATCGCGGCGTTCAAAATGCGTTTAGTTCGTCACGAGGCGATGCGTTAAGTGCGCGTGACTTTCAAAATACATGGTCTCGATCTGTTGATTTGAATGCTATTCGTTTGTATGACGCAATTAAAAACAATGACAAGCAAGCTATTCAGGAAGTTGTCAAACAGGTCGGCGGGCCTCAATCTGCTGGATACAATAATTTGAAAGCCAAAATTGCTGAAATGCAAAGACTCATTGGGGTGCAATGATGGCAACAGACGTACTTGACCCGTCGCAAATTGATGCAGCGGTAGGCGGTGCTATGGGCGTGCAAATGCCCAAGCAAAAGACTGGTGTAATCACCAATGAATTGCTCGACCGTTTGAAGATGGTTGAAAGCAGCGGCAATCCGTTTGCTGTTAATAAGCAAAGCGGCGCAATGGGGGCATATCAATTTATCCCAACAACGGTAGAGATGTTGGGGAAGCAAGGCATTAAATTCGATCCGTTTAACGAACCCCAAGCGCGGGAAGCTGCGAAGAAGTATTTAGAGCAATTGGTGGCGCGTCATAAGGGCGATGTTGAACTGGCATTGCGAGATTATGGTGGTCATAGGTCAATGACGCCGGACGCTCAAAGATACATTTCTAGAATTATGGGAACTGCTGCCGATTCCCCTACTCCATCCTCGCAAAGTCAAGTAACGTCGCAGCCGCAAGTAACCGCCCCAGCACAGCAAAGGCAACCCGCTAGTGCTGAACCGGATTTGTTTTCTCCGCAAAGTATTGATGCGGCAGTAGCGGGCGCGATGGAAACGCCGCAACCAAGAGGCAAGGTTGCCCAAAAAACCGCAGAGTTTTTGCGTAACACAGGACGAGCCGCTGCAAGTATGGTTGATGTGCCGCTTAACATTGCAACTGGTGTATTGGATTGGGCTGCGTATCCTTTGGCAAGATTTGGCTATGGCACGCAAATGTCCAGAGATGAAGCCGCAGCTAGAGCCAAAGCAGAAACGACCAGCCCTAAAGATATCGTGGGAACGTATTTCGGTGTGTCTCAAACGCCAGAATACAAAGGCGAGATACTTCGCAGAGTGTTGGAGGCCGCTGCTGAAGTGCCTGGTTGGATAGAGGGCAAAACGGGCATACCTTTAACTGCCAAAACGATTGCACAAAAAACGGGCCTCGCACAGCCGGACGTTGAGAATCTTTTAATGTCTGGCATGATGATGACTCCTGCTGCTGTTGCGAGCAAGCCAGGGCAAGCGGTGACCGGTGCTGTAGGGCGCGAAATAGGATATGTCGGTGAAGCAGTTAAACAAGCAGGACAAGCCGTCACACCGAAGCCTGTGCAAGCGGGTGTTGGTCGCGCTGTAGAAACGCTTGCGCCTGGAACTACCGGCGCTCGTGGTTTTGGCGAAACGAGACCTCCAACAGCGCCACAACCGGTTGGTGGGCCTGGGGAAATGGGACGCGTCAGTGCTGGTGCGGCTGCTACATCAGATCCGACCATTATTCGCACTGCGTTGCAATCAGCCACACCTGAATTTCAAAGATTGTATGGAAATATGCCGCTGGATAAGGTCAACACTCCAGTGGTATTGCGTCACTTGGAAGGTGATTCGCTGCCTATTCCTGTTCGTTTGACTGAAGGACAAGCAACAGGTGATGTTGTAAAACTGTCGCAAGAACAAAATTTACGCGGCAAACATCCAGAATTTGCACAACGGTTTAATGAGCAAAATAAACAATTGGTTGAGAACGTTCCGCTTATCAGAGAACGTGCTGCGCCAGACGTTTATGCAACCAAAACCATTGAATCCAGTCAAGCAATTATTGATGCATACAAGGCATTGGATAATGCTAGGAACGTTGACATTCGTGCGGCGTATAAGGTACTGGAAAATGCCAACGGTGGTAAATTCCCGGTAGATGCACAAGCCATTGTGCGAAATGCCGATGCGTTGCTTGCCAAGCATCTAAAAACCAATTTTGTGCCGCCTGAAATTGCCGCAGACTTGCGAGCATTTCGGGAAGGTGCGCCGATGACATTTGAACAGTTTGAAGCATTGCGAACAAACTTAGCATCGGAAATCCGTAAAGCTGAAAGGTCTGGCGATGGCAATCGTGCCATGGCATCAAGCCTAGTACGTCAAGCATTAGAAGAATTGCCACTAAAAGGTGAAGCTGCAAAATTAAAACCGATTGCTGATACTGCTCGCAATTTGGCAAAACAACGATTTGACGCTCTAAAAAAAGATCCTGCATACAAAGCCGCAGTTGATGATGCCGTTGCCGCCGATAAATACTTTGACAAGTTTGTTATTAACGGAATAAACAAAAATATAAATACCATGGTTGATACGTTGGGCCGTAATTCAGAGGCCCATCAACACATGAGGGCTGGCACTATTAACTGGCTTTCAGACAAAGCTGGAATAGTTGACGGTAGAGGAAATTTTAGTCAAGCCAATTACAACAAAGCAGTAAAAAAACTAGATGATGTAAAAAATTTCCAATCTATTTTTGATCCTGAAAGTCAGTTGCAATTGCGTACTTTGGGTAATGTTGCTGGTTATACGCAATTTCAACCTCGTGGTGCATTTGTTAATAATTCAAATACGTTGGTTGGCTATTTGGCAAATAAATTTGTTGGCGGACTTGAGGCTGCTGGCAACGTTGTTGGTTTGAAAACGGTAGGTTATCCTTTGGGCAGTGAAGCAAGAAGAGTTAGGGAATCCGCAAGGGAACGCAAAGAAATTTCAAAAGCATTAGAGCCGGGTGCAGGATCATTATTAAAAGACGTTGCGAAAGGTAAATAATGCATCAACCGGAGATTGATCCAATTAAATACGGCGTACTATGGCAAAAGGTACAAGACTATGAACGCCGGTTCGATGATATGGATAAAAAAATGACCAAGATGGAAGAACATTTAGATCAATTGGTGGCACTGGCAAATCAGGGTCGCGGTGGGTTTTGGGTCGGCATGGCTGTAGTTTCTGGGGCGTCAGCCATGGCTGGATATGTAATGTCGTTTTTCAAACATTGAAAGGAACATTATGAAAAGCTATATATTGCAACGATTGAAAGAGCCTTCAACCTGGCGCGGTTTGACTTTGTTGCTGACCGCTGTTGGTGTGCCTATTGCACCTGGCGTTGCTGATGCGGTAATTGCGGCGGGTATTGCTGTGACCGGGTTGATTGGTGTAGTCACGCCGGATAGATAATGTTTATCCTGTCTGAGCGATCATTAAATAACCTGAAGGGCGTAAATGCCAGTCTGGTTGCCGTGGTCAAACGAGCGATTGTTTTGACTAAAGTTGATTTTGGCGTGATCGAAGGCGTGAGAACGCCAGAAAGACAGCGGAAACTGTACGAGCAAGGTGCCAGCCAGGTGAAGGAAGGCGGGACGCACGTACAGGGCATTGCGGTGGATCTGATGGCGTATTTGGGCGATCGAGCATCGTGGGAACTAAACCTTTACGATGACATAGCCGACGCCATGAAATTAGCAGCTAAAGAGCAAAACGTATCAATCAGGTGGGGCGGCGCTTGGACTGTAAAAGATATATGCAAGTGGCAAGATACTATGCAAGCTGCCATGAACTCTTACATTGATATACGCAGGGCGCAGGGTCAACGTCCCTTTATAGATGGGCCGCACTTTGAACTAAGTTATTTTTCATAAAACAACGCAATTGCAAGAACCACTACGCAAAAGACTGCTAAAAGGACATCGTTAAGCCATTCCATTTGTCACCCTTTAAAGTAATTGATAGACAACCCATCTCTCATATGGAGGCCACGCTTTCCCAGCGTCTCTACGCTCCTTGAGCCTGCGTTTACTCTCATGCACGCACGCAATGCAGTGTGGATGCAAGCCAGATACAGTTGCCGCGCAGCGATAGAAAAACTCCACCGTAAACGGCAACACCTGCTTGCACTTGGTGCAGGTTTTATTCATGGTTTATTTCCTTTTCGGTATTAGTGTGATTGAATCCATGTCCACACGCCCTATGATAGGACGTTCTCGCATGGATGACTTGAGATACGATGCGGTTGACACCGGGTGACCAGCGTCATCAAACCCGATGCAGTGAGCGCCGGTATCCGATACGGCGATCACCAGCCACCATGTAGTGCCGGGAGTCTTTCGTCCACCTTTAGCGGGGTATACGTTACCGGGTATCACATCGCTATCCTCCTTCGCCTTGGTGAGTAAATCGTGGGCGAATCTCATGTGTTTTTCTCTTTCAGTTTGTCTTCGATGGCGTTCATTAAGTCTTCATCGTCATGCGATGGGTCGCCCCAGCCAATGACATCCCGCCAGAGACTGTTGCGCTCCTCATCCGCCAGCCCTTTCCACTGGCGCTCCGGCTGCGCCAGCCTCTCGCGCAACGCTTCGATAAGCGGCGTGATCGTGCGCCACGTAAAGTAGTCGCTTTTGCTCAACGCTTTAAGCGCCTGTTGCATGAGTTCTCTATCGGTCACAGCCGCACCCACATGCGGCTTGTGGAGCCGGGTATCCTACGCGAAGACACCAGCCCTTCCCGCCGCATTACTTGCAGGATGCGAGACACAACGGGTGATAGTAAGCCGGTTTTATCTGCAATTTGACTGGACAAACATTCGTTTCCCAATTGCTTCATAGCCTCGTTGATCCTTCGCACGCGTTCAGCATGTATGATTTCCTTGCTTTTCCTGCTCGCGTTTGCGTATCCAGGTTCTTCTGGATCGGCAAATGACACAAGCCTCGGAGCCGTGAATCCGCGCACGATTGGTTGCGCGGGTGTTAAAACGTCAAGTAGATTCATATGTTTTCAAAAAATGCCCACAAAATTAAACCAGCAGATACAGCGGATGCTATTAGCCATTCTATTGTTTCTTTCATTTCTTTCCTTTCGGTATGTCGCTAATTGCCAAAACATCAAAGTGTGAGGACATTACATACTCATAATCGAAATGCTTGCCGAAACAATCTGCAAACGCAATCAATTCATCTGACCATGCTTGCACTGTGTTGGCGTAGATGTATGCTGTTTTCGGCACGCGTATCTTTCCAAGTATAAAATCTAAACCTTTAGCAGTGATGCGCCAATAACCATCAGATCGTTTGCTTGTGTCGCTATTGCCGCCATGCTCTATCAGATTCCACTTTGCCATCATTGAGTAGTTTTTTCCTCTGAGCATCCAGTTAGGTGCTATGGGAGGCACCAGAATCCAACCATCATCATCGCAAGGCGCATCTGCAAACCACTTGAGTGATAGAGCGTGCGTTTCCGTTAAGGTAAACGGTGATATTTTTCCCCAGCGATCACAACAGGGGCAATAGCCCCCGTCGTTTTTGATCGTGGAAAGCCAGTCCTGCCGCAACTTATGTAGGTTATTAAAAAGGTCAAACATTAGAAATTGGGCAGGTCATCATGTTCAACATTCTTTGGGCGCGGCTCGTTCATGTAGGCCCAGCCATCCCAGCCTCCTTCGACGATTGGTATAACGTCAATCTTTAACATCTCTCCGTTTTTGGTTGCGATCACACTACCTATGCGTTGATAGCGATTCTTTTCCTCGCCTTTCGCGTTGGTGTAACGACCGACGATGGTGCTGATTTCTTTAACAATTTTTGATGCCATTTTAATCTCCGATGATTTTTTTGAGTGCTGCTACTTTGGCATCTACTTCAGCCAAAAACTTGATAACTTCGACTTCCGTTTCAGCCAGCCATTTACCATCACGATGCACGCGTGTGATGAACAATTGGGCCTTGGTGGGCATACGAGGATCAAACACAACATAATCGCACCAATCACGGTCAGCGCAACGCATTTGCCACTGCATTTGAGCGTAATACTTTTTTTCTACCGGACTGTCGGACAGCCAACACTCCAAAGCTGTCTTGCTGTCGGGGCATTTGATCTCAACCATGCCGTAATCCCCAACAAGGCCGTCAGGCGAAGCCCCAGACATTTCTATGGTGGGGTGAGGCACAAACCCTACTTCATCAACCATAACGCCTTTGTTGGCTTCATACGCAGCCATTGCAAACGGTTCTTGGTCAATGCCCCATTGCATCGAGGCGTTGGTGTAGGACTCAGCTTTGCTGCCGGTAACACGCTCCAGCACCAGTTGAGTTAGATAGTTTCCACGGTCAGCGCCCCATCCTGTCTTAGTTTTTGCTAAGACTTTGTGCAGACTGCTTGCTGTTACCTTGCCCAAACGGGCGTTAAACCATTCGTCGGTGCGTTGTTCTATGTTACTCATTTGTGGTTCCTTTCGATTGCTTATCTTTTTTGGCGCGTTTAATGCGGGCTTTCTTGGCGGCAATGACCTTGGCCTGAAGTTGCTGGTTACCCTGGCACGCGTTATAAGCTGCGGTGTAGGCGTTTGCCAGTTCTTCGCTGTTGGCGCTGTTTTCTATCGCCAGCAAGTGATCCGTGATGTCAGGGATTGGCTGCGCCGGAGGGCGTTTGATGGCGGCATTGCCATCATCATCTTCCGGTGCGATGCCACACGCAGCCATTAAGCTGTAGCGGCGGGCGTAGGTCAGAGCAGACCCGTAACCCTGTGGGTCTTGTTTGCTGGCGGGAACATGCAATTGTCCGCAGTTGATGATTTCGCCTGATTCGTGAATAAACACGGTTTCGACAATCACTCCATCGTCACACGGTGCCACGCGTTGAGTAAGCGCGATTCCGGCGTTGTTCAGTGCATCGATTACCGCTTCGACGCACGCAGCCAGGTCAGCGTAGCGTGATTTGAAATGCGGGTTGGTGCTGGACTTCAGCGCGGGGCCAAATTCTTTTTGGGCCTTTACCAAGGCCGCTGCTACTTTATTGAAAGTACTCATTTCGTTGTATTCCTGTTGACGTTGGACTGTTTGTTAGTGTTGCTGTTGTGTCATTTTTTGCCTTTTTTGGATGGTGGTTGCCATCCAAACCTTTGCCACGTTTTTTGCACATCCGTGGCTGCCGATGGAATGTATTTAAACTTTGGATTGAGAATTGACACTGGCGGGATTTGAGTGTTTTTCATTTGTTTTTGCATATGGTTAATGTTCCGCTTTGCCCGGTTTTAAAATCAGTAAATTGGTAAACATGGGGCGCAGCACGCTTAAACGCGCCTTCAAAGCCGCTCATTTCTGACAAACGAGTGGAATTACGCCACGCGCTCAGGATGCGAGCCGCTCTATCGCGGCTCATGTTGTCATCGCGGCGGGGCTGTCCGTTTTGCCAAGCCCAGAAAAACGTAGTGGTTTTGTTCATGTTAATGCTCCTTAAAAGACCCGTGAGGGCGTTGTCATTCGTAAAATTAGAAGGGGATATCTTCGTCATTACAAACAGTTGCTGAACCAATTTCACATTCATCATCACCGTCACGATCATCTTGTGGATGACGAGCGGGCGGGCCTTCGTAAAACGGGTTTTTTATCCATACGTCGTATGGGGTAAGAATCCATGCACAATCACGATTCTCACATCCTTCGTTGAATTGATGCTCACGCATTGCGTCATCGTAAGTTGCTAACATTTTGAACTCCTTAAAAAGACCCTTGCGGGCGTTGTCATTTACTACGGTTCCCATGTTAAGCCCGCTTTACGACGCTGTCAAGGGGTCTTACAAAATATTTTTCGCGTTGTTGCATTTATGCGAAAGCCCGCTTACTATTCCGCGTTATGGAAACCAAAAAAGCGATAGAACTTGCGGGTACCGCGATGGCCCTTGCTGAATTGCTGGGCATCACAAGACAGGCCATCAGCCAGTGGGGAGAGCAAATGCCTCAGGCGAGGGTGTGGCAGTTGAAAATCTTGCGCCCAGGGTGGTTTGAGCCGTAAAATGTTGTGAAACACGGATAGGTTGGGAGTAGCTACCCGACCGAAAAGCGAACTCCCCGCCTGCCGTTGTTTCCTTTCAGGGAGATTTGCGGAGGGTGCTATGCACTATTATTTATTCAACATTGGTGACTATCAAAGTCACACTGCTCATCTAGACGAAAACGAGGATTTGGCGTACCGCCGGATGCTCGATTGGTGTTACCTACACGAAAAACCGCTTCCTACTGAAATTCCAGATGTTGCAAGATTGATACGTATGCGAACGCATAGCGAAAGCATTGCGAACGTCCTGCGTGAGTTCTTTAAACTTACGGAATCAGGGTGGTGGTCAGACAGGGTCGGGAGGGAAATCGCTGCTGTTCAGATGAAAAGCGAAAAGGCAAAAGCCAGTGCGCACGCGAGGTGGAATGCGAACGCATTGCAATCGGATTGCGATCGATATGCTATACAAGACCCAAGACCCAAGACACAAGACACAATACCCAAGATACAAGATCCAAGACCCAAGAAAACACAGGCGACTGTCGTCGCCGCGCCTGACGGCGTTAGTACTGATACTTGGGAAGCGTTTGTGACGTTAAGACGGGCAAAAAAAGCGCCGGTAACGAAACGGGCATTGGACGGAATCATGGCGGAAGCACAAAAGGCTGGTTGGTCGCTGGATGCCGCTATGACCGAAATGGCGGCCCGTGGCTGGGCGGGATTTAAGGCTGAATGGGTAGCACTCAAAGAAGGCCCGAAAAGCGCCCAGGAGCGCAATAAAACAATCCTCGAAGGTCTTACGCGCGGTTTGATCGGGGGAGGCCATGCAAAATTTATCGAATAAGTGGCGGGAACAGGATTTTTGCACTGTAGACCAAGGTATGGACTATATCTTTGGCAAGATGGGTGCGATCTATGGTGCGATGTTTACGCGCAATTGGGCGGGTGTGGATCCGACGCTGATTCGCCAGGTATGGGCGGATGAATGTGGGCGGATGCTTACATACAGGGTAAAGTTGGATTACGCTCTAAAGCACATGAATCCAGACCGACCGCCGACTGCTCTACAGTTCAAAGCCCTGCTCAACGCGGGGCCGCTGATACCTGACAAGCCTGATTTCCATTTAGAAGTCAAAAAGACTCCAGAGCAAGTAGCGGCGGATGCGAAACGGGCGGATGAGGCGCGGGCGATGATTCGGCAGTTGGTGGCGAAGATGAAAAAGGGAGGGAATGATTAACAATTCCGAGGAATGGCGACGCGAATGCGAAGCGAGGGGATGGATTAAGGATTACAGGGCGAAGGTGATCCAGCTAGGCAAAGTAGGTGCTGATGATTGGTGGCAGCGAATGAAATGCGGAATCGAAGAAAAAAGGGGCAAAAAAGCCTTGTTGCAGTTACTTGCTGACATGAATGAGTTAAAAAATGCGAAGGGCGGCAAAAATTGATGGAAACCAAACCGAAATCGTTGAAGCCTTACGAAAAGTTGGCGCATCGGTGCAGTCTTTGGCTGCTGTTGGGCGGGGTGTTCCTGACTTGTTGGTTGGGTACAAAGGTAAAACGTTTCTCATTGAAGTCAAGGATGGGCGCAAACCGGGATGGCGGATAACTCAACAACAGGCAGAGTGGCATGGAGCCTGGCGTGGTGGCCCTCTGTTTATTGTGGAAAACGTAGAAAAAGCCCTGCAAATTTTGGGAATAAATGATGATTGATCCAGAGAAATGCACGCAAACAATACGTGCAAAAGCCGCAGAATACGCAAAAGCAAAGTCTGAGCGCGTCTATACTGAGAAATTTGAGGCATCCAAAAAAGCGTTGTGCATGAAAGACGCCATGATTCGAGGTGTCGAATCGGTGGCTGCTCAAGAGCGGGAGGCTAAAGCAAACCCCGAATACCTAGAATTGCTGAGAGGGCTGGCGGCGGCGGTGGAAGTTGAGGAAACGCTAAAATGGCAATTGGAAGCCGAACGTCTGGACGTTGAGATATGGCGAACGCAGCAAGCCAACGAGCGCATGATTCTGAAGTCACACGAATGATGATACCTAAACATCGGTATATCAGGTCAAAAAAACTTTTACGCTTGGTTGCCGAACTGGATTGCCAACTGTGCGGAACAAGTCATATGATTCAAGCCTCACATAGCAACTGGCTGGGAGGTCGAGGCATGGGCATCAAAGCCGACGATAACCTGGTGGCGGCGTTGTGTTTAAATTGTCATTATAAAATTGACTTCGGCAAAGATTGGACGCGTGAAGAAAAACAACGTTTTTGGGTTGCGGCACACCGCAAAACCGTGGAAAAATTGCAAGCCATGAAACAATGGCCCATTGACGTACCTGCGCCAGATCTCAGTCAGTGGGATAAAATTTATTGAAGCTGCTTTGTGGGGGGTCTTTGCACTCCCCATTTTTTTGAGTAATATAAAATATGTCCAAAAATGACGATTCGGAAAATGCCGCAGAGTTTGTGGCGCAAATGCTGCACAGCAGCACCGTAACGCATTTCATGCATTTATCGACAGATTCTTATGCCGCGCACAAGGCGTTGGGACATTACTACGAGGATATTATTGATCTTGCGGATGACTTTGCCGAGGCGTATCAAGGTCGGTATGGCAAGATAAAAACGTATCCCGATGAGTTTCACGCCGCCAAAGACCCTGAAAAATACTTAAAATCCATGCAAGGGTTTGTTGATGACGCGCGTAAAGAATTGCCCCAGGACACTGAAATTCAGAATATCATTGACGAAATAAGCCAACTGATTGATTCCACGTTGTATAAACTGACGTTTTTAAATTAGAGGAAAATCATGAAAGACAATGCAGAAATGACTCCCAAAGGTTACGGTTCCGGCGGTAAAGCACCTGCTGGTGCGACTTCGAGCGATAGCAGCGGAGAGCGCCACGGCAAGATTATGAACGGTGTAGCGATGGGTCGCGCTGATGGTGTTGGTAGCGATAAGCAATACAACGGTGGTCGTTCAAAAGGCACTTGTTACACGCATGATCGTTCGTCCTATCAAAAATGAGCGATGTGCGGTGCAAGACTTGCCGGTTTTTCACTCAGGCCCAGGTGATGGGCCTTTGTCGAAGGTTTCCCGAAACGCAAAATAAGCACGAAATGGACTGGTGCGGGGAGCATCAATTATCGGTAATGATGTCGGTGCCTGTAATAAATATTGAGCGCAAAAAACCCGGTAGAAAGCCCAAAAATGTGTCCAATTCGCCCATTGCGTGACCGTTTGGTGGTGCAACCCAATGTCCGTAAGTTGTCGGATATTATTGCCATTACCAACACAGAGAAATTCAACGAAGGGCGGATTGTGGCTGTTGGGCCGAGCGTCACGGACGCGAAAGTGGGCGATTTCATCAAATACGGCAACGGCACATATCTGGATTGGCCCGTACATGAGTTTGACGGGCAGGATTACCAGATAATCCAAGAAGGTGACATTTGCGTTATAGTTGAGGAAGAACATGCCTAAAGGCCACGACAAACCGATAGCACGAACGACAACCGGCAAGGGGCGGAATTATCGTCCGACTGAGCAGGGTGCTGGGATGACGGCAAAAGGGCGTGCGGCGTACAACGCCAAGAACAACGCGAACTTAAAACCACCGGCTCCGAATCCGAAGACAAAAGCCGAGGCTGGACGCAAGGCATCATTTTGCGCCCGCATGGAAGGGGTTGTAAGGAAAGCCAAAGGCCCAGCGGAACGGGCAAAAGCATCTTTAAAAAACTGGAATTGTTAAAAGGACTAAATCATGCCAAATACTCAAGCAGTCGGTGTTGCATACGCTGATCCATCATTGAATAGTTTTCAGGTTGGTACGTCATCGGTGCCGATCGACGTTACCGCATCGGGAAATTTGAGCCAAGTTTATGCGCGCACAACGCACGCATCGGGTGATATGCGTGGTCTGTATGCCCGCGTTGATTACGCTGGTGCCGGAGCGGGTGAAACGCTGCGGGCATTTTCGCGCGTAGTAGCGGCTCAAGGGTCTGGTCAAACGACCAACGGCGCACACATTAGTTTGTCGGTAAACACCGGCGGCACGATCAGCGGGGCGGCGAATGCCATTCGCGCGACTATCGGAGGTTCGTCTACCAACCCTGGCGGCACACTGGCTGCGTTGCAACTGGATTCCGATTTTGCGTCTGGTGGAACGTGGTCTAACGCATCATTTATGCGCGTAACCAATAGTGGAACCGGCGAAGTGGGTAACTTTGCAGCGATGCCAGCGGTGAGCGCAACGGGTGTATTCCGCGCCAAAGTGGGGTCTCCGGTGGTGACGCACACCATTCCCGTGACCAGCGGCGGAACGACTTATTACATTATGGTAAGCACCGTTGCGTAATGGAAATAAGCCGCGACTTTATCCAAGGTGAAATCGATCAGGTTCAAGCTGAATTAACAAAAGCGAGAACCTTTATCATTCAAGCCGAAACATCATTAGCGATTTACGCTATGTTGTTGAATCAATTGGATAAAGTAGATGATAGTAAAGAAAATGTAGGGGATGTGGAAGTTAAATGACCTTTGAGCAAATGCAAAAGCGCCTGGCTGAACTCCAAGAACTGGCGAAGCAGCATGAATCCATACTGTTGCAGATCAGCGGAGCCATCCAGGAATACAACCGCCTAATAGCCGAAGAAAAATCAAAGGCTATGGCAAAATCTGGAGATGTAAATGCCGCTAACCAAGTCAACGAGTAAACAGGCGTTCTCAAAGAACATTAAAGCCGAGGTCAAATCCGGCAAGCCGGTGAAGCAAGCAGTAGCAATAGCCTATTCGGTGAAGCGGGAAGCCGCCAAAAAATCCAAGGGCAAGTAATTGTGCCCATCCGTTTCCATCCGTTTCCATCCGTTTCCATCCGTTTCCATCCATAATGCAAGTGGTCACTAAAAAGGTGACCGACCTGATTCCTTACGTTCAGAACAGTCGCACGCATTCTGACGAACAAGTGGCGCAGATCGCTGCGAGCATCAAGGAATTTGGCTGGACAAATCCGATTTGGCTATATGATGGAACTGTCGCCACATTACTGCGATGTGATCGTCAAACGGTGGGAAGATTTCACGGGGAAAAAAGCCCAATTGTTGACAAAAAGCGGTGAAATTTCCCCGATATAAAAGAAAATGAGCCGAAATCCGCATAAACCGACGCCAGAAACGCGCCGCTTGGTAGAAACAAGCAGCGGTATCGGACTGCCGCATGAGCAGGTGGGTTTGCTGTTGGACATTGATGACAAAACGCTTAGAAAGTATTACAGGGATGAACTGAATAAAGGCAAAGCTAAAGCGCACTTGAAAATTGCCCAAACTCTTTACAACAAGGCCACAGGTGGAGATACGACCAGCCTGATCTGGTGGACAAAAACGCAAATGAAGTGGTCTGAAACCATCAAACAAGAGGTTACTGGTGCTGATGGCACGCCACTTTCAGGCATCCAAGTAACGTTTGTGGCTCCAGATGGAACAAATTGACCGGGCTATAGCGAAAGCGCAGTTTCCGGTCAAGCTGCAAGGTCTGTTCAAGAAAAGCCGTTACAAGGTTCTGTACGGTGGCAGGGGCGGCGCAAAGTCATGGGGGATAGCCAGGGCGTTGCTGATATTGGGTGCCAAAAAGCCCATGCGCGTCTTGTGCGCCCGCGAGTATCAGACCAGCATCAAGGATTCCGTTCACAAGCTGCTGTGCGATCAGATTGAGACATTGGGACTACTGTCGTTTTATGAGATTACTCAGGCCAGCATTCGAGGGTTGAACGGGACAGAGTTTGCGTTTATCGGACTCAAGAACAATCCGACCAACATTAAGTCATTTGAAGGTGTGGATATATGTTGGGTTGAGGAAGCGCAGACCGTAAGCCGCCTGTCTTGGAACATCCTAATCCCCACCATTCGTAAGCAGGATTCGGAAATTTGGGTGAGTTTTAACCCAGAACTCGAAACCGACGAAACCTACCAGCGGTTTGTGGTCAAGCCGCCGAGGGACTGCATCAGCATCAAAATCAACTTTTGGGACAACCCATGGTTTCCTGAAACCTTACGCTTGGAAATGGAAGCGTTAAAGGCCAGAGACCTACCTGCTTACAACCAGGTGTGGGAAGGAATGTGTAGGCAGTCGGTAGATGGGGCGATATTCGCGCATGAAATGCAGCGGGCGGAGAACGAGGGCCGGATCACCAAGGTGCCTTACGACGCTACCAAACCGGTACATGCGGTGTGCGATTTGGGATGGGCAGACGCTACTGCTTGGTGGTTTGTGCAGTTTGTGGGGATGGAAACGCGGCTAATCCGGTACTTCGAGGATAGCCAGCGGACGATGACAAGCTACCTGGCGCAACTTCAGACCTACGGATATGTGTATGACACCATATGGTTGCCGCACGACGCGCAGAGCACCACGCTGGCTGCTGCGGGTCGGAGCATCGAGGACATAGTGCGAGGCGCGGGGTTTAAAACCCGCATTCTTGACCGCGTACCGGTGGTGGATTCTATCAACGCAGCCCGCACGATATTCCCTAATTGCTATTTCGATAGAGACAACGCTGCGGATGGGTTAAACTGCTTGCGGCATTACCGTTATGATGTGGATGCGGAAACCGGGCAATTCAGTAAACAGCCTTTACACGATCAATACTCCCACGGGGCTGATGCATTTAGATATATCGGTCTGATGATAAGGGAGCCAGCAAAACCCAAAAAACGGCAAGCATTGGCTATGGCTGGTAATTGGATGAGTTGAGAGGATAAATATGGCTTGGCAAGATACCGACATGGATGGGCGGATAGGCGACGCGATTAAGTTTCTACGCTTGGTTGGCGAGGCCGACAGTCAGAACAGGGCCGAAGCCCTCGGAGATCTGAAGTTTGCCGCTGGCGATCAATGGCCCGTCGAGATCCAAAACTCTCGAAACTTGGAATCGCGGCCTTGCCTGACCATCAACAAGATTGACGCCTATGTGCGGCAGGTTACAAACCAGCAGCGGCAGCAAAGACCTCGCATCAAGGTGCATCCGGTCAACAACGAGGGCGACCTGAAAATTGCCCAAGTGATTGAGGGCATTACGCGGCATATTGAAGTCAATTCGAGCGCGGATACTGCTTACGATACGGCTTTTGAATACGCCGTAAAGATGGGCTGGGGTTACTGGCGAGTGACCACTAACTACATCAGCGAGGACAGTTTCGATCAGGAAATCTACATTGAGCCGGTGGATGATCCGTTCTCGGTGTATTTTGACCCTAATAGCGTTGCCCCCGATGGATCGGACGCCGAGCGCGTGTTGATTACTAGCGTTATGAGCAAAGCGGCATTTCGGCTGGCTTACCCTAGTGCTGATGATGGGGCTAATTTCAGCGCCCGCGCAACGGGTGATAGCGATGCGGAATGGGTGACCAAAGAGGACATACGGATTGCAGAGTATTGGTATGTGGATCGGGAAAAGGCCACATTGGTTTTGCTATCTGACGGCACGAGAGTTTACAAAGACCAGTTACCTTCGCCTGAAATGCTGCAAGCCGCTGGGGTGATGATTGTAGACACGCGTTCCTCCTACCGGCGGAAGGTCAAATGGTGCAAACTGACCGCCATGGAAGTACTTGAGGAACGAGACTGGCCCGGTAAGTACATACCCATAATCCCATGCTACGGCGCACAGGTTATCGTTGAGGGCAAGCGCAAGAAGTATGGGCTGGTGAGATTCGCTAAAGACCCGCAGCGGATGTACAACTTTTGGCGTACCAGCATGACCGAAAGCATTGCCCTTGCGCCGAAGGCCAAGTGGCTGTTGGCTGAAGGTCAGGACGAAGGCCACGAAAGCGAATGGGCGCTGGCTAACATCAAATCCACGCCGGTCTTACGTTACAAGCAAAAAGACATTGAAGGGGTACCCGCTCCGGTTCCCACGCGGTTGCAGCCGGAGCCGCCGCCGCAGGGCATTATGGTTGCTGCGGGCGCTATTGCTGACGATCTTAAGACGGTGCTGGGTATATTTGATCCGGCCCAAGAAATACCGGGAAACATCAGCGGCAAAGCCCTACAAGGCCAGCAGCAGCAGGTCGATTTGTCGAACTTCCATTTTTACGACAACATGACCCGCAGCATCAAACACACGGGCAAAATTATCCTAGACCTGATTCCGAAGATTTACGATACCCAGCGAGTGTTAAGGATTATCGGGGTGGATGGAAAGCCCGATTTAGTGACCATCAACGAAGTAAAAGCCACCGGCGAGGTGATGAATAACGTCACGGTGGGTCTGTACGATGTCGTGATGGACGTTGGGCCAGGCTACAACAGCAAGCGCCAGCAAGCCGTCGATACCATGATGCCGCTGATGAGGGATCCGCAGGTATTCCAGGCTGCGGGTGATTTGCTATTCCGTAATATGGATTTTCCTGGCGCGGATGTAATAGCGGATAGACTGGCTGCGATGAATCCGTTGTCGAAAATCAATGCGGATTCTGACGTTCCGCCGCAGATACAAATGCAATTGCTGCAAGCGCAAAAAGCCGTTGCGGATATGGAACAGAAAATGATTGCTTTGCAACTGGAAATTGAGAATCGCGGGCAAATCGCAACGATCAAGGAAGAAGGCCAGAACCGCCGCAAGTTAATGGACGTTATCAGTCGCGCGTACAACACGGACACGATAAACGAGGCCAAAGTAAATCAACAAAATCAGCGTGCAATGACGGATCAAAACCGCTCCGAAATCGACGCCATTACCAAACTGTTGCTCAAAGGCATGGATATTCGGCAGTTGCAATCTGAAATTGACCGCCGAGATGCAGAGCAAAGGGCGGAAGCGCAATTTGGTGAGCAGGAAGTTAATCAAACTCAAAATCCGTTTATTCAAGCCGGTAAGGAATTATTGGCGCAACCCGTTCAAATGCCGCAACAAATGCCGCAACAAATGCCGCAGCAAATACCGCAGCAAATGCCGCAAATGGGGATGCCCATGGGTTTGCCGCAGTAATTGACACAAGTTAAATACGGGTTGACAATAACCCAAAGCCTACCGATGGGTTTTCATCGGGTTTATTCGTAGGGGAACCTATGTCGGAAGTAGAAGAACGCGTTGCTAGTAACCTAGTGACAAGTGAAAATTTAGCCGAATTTACCGCCCAAAAACTGGGTCTAGTTGATTCTCAGCCTGTAGACGAGGCGGCAAAAGACGCAGAGAGCGCCGTTGCCGAGCCGGTTACCGAGGCAGATCAGAGTGGACAGGAAGGGGAAGGTACTGAGGCGACAGCAACAGAGGAACCGAAGGAAAAGAAACCGAATCCGAAACTAGAAAGGCGCTTTTCGGAGATTACCAAGCAACGCGAAGCCGCACGCGAAGAAGCGCGGCGGGAACGCGAAGCGAGGCAATCACTGGAAAGTAGGCTTAAGGAACTCGAAGCCAAAGTAAATCCGCAACCTGAAGCGGATAAGCTGGGCGACGAACCGAAGCCGGAACAATTCAGCGATATGTACGAATACGCAAAAGCGTTAGCCGAATATACCGCTGATAAAAAACTGATGGAGCGGGACAACGAAGAAAAAGCGCGCAAGGCTGCGGCTGAACAGGAACAGAAATTTAAAACCTGGGCAGACCGTGTGAACGCCGTCAAAAATGAGTTGCCCGATTTTGATGATATGGTGCAAAGCAGCGAAGTACGGGTATCAGACCCGGTACGCGATGCCATCATAGAATCGGAAAATGGCCCCAAAATTCTTTACTGGCTTGCTGAGAACAGCGAGTTTGCAAAGAAATTAGCCGACATGTCAGTAGTTTCAGCCGTTCGAGAAATCGGTAAAATCGAAGCCCGTTTTGTGCGGGATTCAAAGGAATCTGTTCCCGAAGTCAAGCCTGTTGTTGGGAAGTCAAAAGCGCCAGCGCCGATTAACCCGCTGCGCGGTGCGGTGAACACTGTTGATGCGAACTTGGATGCCGATGGCAATTTCCACGGAACGTATCAACAATGGAAAGCCGCGCGTGCCGCAAAGAAAATCCGCTGACATTTAACCTTTTTCCAAGGAAATAAAAATGGCCAACAATTTATTGACTATTTCCAAAATTACCAACGAAGCGTTGATGGTTTTGGAAAACGAACTGACTTTTACCTCCGAAGTAAACAGAGAATACGACGATCAATTTGCGGTTGTCGGTGCGAAGATCGGTAACACGCTGAATGTCCGTCGTCCCGGTCGTTTTCTGGGTACTACCGGCCCCGCTCTTAACGTTGAAGATTTCAACGAGACCAGCATCCCGGTTACGCTGTCGACTCAGTTCCACGTTGACACGCAATTCACCACTCAGGATTTGGCCTTGTCTCTGGACATGTTCAGCGACCGCGTGTTGAAACCTGCTGTTGCTGCGATTGCCAACAAGATCGATTTCGACGGCCTGACGATGGCGAAAAACAACACCGCCAACATCGTCGGAACCGCTGGAACGCCGCCCACGGGTCTTATTACCTACCTGACCGCCCAGGCATATCTGGATTCGGAAGGTGCGCCTCGTGATGGTCGCCGGTCTTGCATCATCGAGCCGTTTACCAGCGCAACCATTGTGGACAGCCTGAAAGGTCTGTTCAACCCGCAATCCGCTGTCAGCACTCAGTATCAAAAGGGTCTGATGGGCCGTGATTCCGGTGGTATGAACTGGAAAATGGATCAGAACGTTGTCGCACAAACGTTCGGTGCATGGACTACGACAGCTGGTACTCTGACTGCCAACACGCAAAGCATTGGTATTTCTACCGGCTGGGCGTCTAGCAGCACGATTACCCTGACCCACAGCGCCGGTTTGACGCTGAAGCAGGGCGACGTAATCCAGATTGCCAACGTGTTTGCGGTTAACCCGCAGAACCGTCAGGCGTATGGTTCCAATAAAGCCCGTAACTTCGTCGTGCAAAGCACCGTGACTGGATCGGGTTCTTCCACGATGTCGGTGACGGTGGTTCCTGCCATCATTACCGGTGGTCAGTTCCAAAACGTCACGATCCCCACGACCTCTGCTACTGCGACGGTTACGCCGTTCTCTATCGGAACGTCTGCGACTGGCGTTGTTAGCCCGCAAAACGTTGTGATGCATCGCAACGCGTTTACGCTGGCAACGGCGGACTTGGAACTGCCGGACGGTGTGCATTTTGCGGGTCGCGCATCGGACAAGGAACTTGGTCTTTCTATCCGTGTGGTTCGTCAGTACACGATCAACAACGACAGCATTCCGACGCGTCTGGATGTGCTGTATGGTTGGGCACCGTTGTACCAAGAACTTGCTTGCCGTGTCGCGGCTTAACATTAACTTAAAAGGATACTGAGATGAGCAATCCAGGCCCAGCATCAACCCAAACCGCGCATCCGTCGAACCTTGCTACCAACCAGGCATATCGTCTGTTGGCGAGCGCCCAGGGTGTAAACCTCAACAGCGTAGCGGATACGGTCGCAAGTATTGTGAACCGCATCGGCAACGTTAGCGTTCAAGACATTATCGTTGCGAACGCGAGTGTTGACCTGACCACCGCGCAACTGGCTGTTTACAGCGGCGCGGGCGCTACGGGAACGACCGTAAAATCGGCTTATGCCCTGACCGGCAACAGCACAAGCGCCAAAGTGGTTGTAACCGCAGCTACCAGCACTGACGCACTGAATGTGGATCAACTCTACATTCGTTGCACCACGGTGCAAGGTGCGGCGGCTACCGCTGATGTTTACATCTACGGTTACGACCTAACGTTCCTGTCCTAATCGGATGGGTTTGTAAGCAGAGAAAGCCGCCCTCAAAAGGGGTGGCTTTTTCGCATTTAACGCATATAATTTCGCAAAAAAGGGATCCATCATGTTGCCAAGTTTCAGACCCAACGGCCCGACTTACAGAATAACGGTGCCGTCATCGGCATCAACCCCGCTTGCAATAGTCCCGAATACCAACGTAGAAAACAACTATGTCGCGCTGATAAATACCGGAACCGCATCGGTTGTGGTCACGCTGGGAACTGCATCAGGAACCACCGCAACGCCAGCAGTGCCGACTTCTACAAATTCGACTCCTGGAATTATTCTGCCGCCGGCAATGAATTATCCGGTTGTCGTTCCCGCGCCCCGTAATACGTTTTACGTTGCCATTATTGGCACAGCGGCTAATGGTGAATGCTTCATCACGCCTTTGGCGGCGGGGTAAATCATGGCGGTTGCCAGCCAGCAGACAATCAATATCGTCCCGGTTCAGGGTATTTTTGGCCCTGAACCAACGTTCACGCCGATAACGCTGGTTGGCCCTGCCGGGTCTTATTTTTACCCGGTAATCAATCCTTCTCAATCTGGCTTAACAATCACCAATTCGACGATTGATTCGTCGGTGATTGGGGGGAATGTTCCTGCGGCTGCGTATTTTTCCGCTGCTCAAGTGGCGGCAACTCCAACTGCGGATGCGGATGTAGCCAATAAAGCGTATGTTGATTCCGTTGCACAAGGGCTGGACATCAAGGCGTCTTGTCTTTACGCAACCACGGGCAATATCACGCTGTCGGGTCTAGGAACTCAGGCTAACGGTGATTGGACGGGGACTTTGACCGCTGGTGATCGTATTCTGGTCAAAAACCAGACTAATCAGGCGCAAAACGGCATTTATTCCGCAGCCTTAAGCGGCTGGACGCGCACCTCCGACATGAATACTTGGGCTGAAGTGCCTGGGGCATTCACGTTTATTGAGGATGGCGCGACCCTAGCATCAACAGGATGGGTTACTACTGCGGGATCGACCGGCACGATTGGCGTTACCAATATGCCTTGGACGCAGTTTTCTGGGGCTGGGACGTATACAGCCGGAAACGGGCTGCAACTCATTTCCAATGCGTTTTCGGTCAAGCTGAACGGCACCAGTTTAGATGCGAGCAGCAGCGGGTTGCGGATTTCCGCTACTTACGCGGGGCAGACCAGCATTACGACGCTGGGAACCATATCAACGGGTAGTTGGGAAGCCACCGATGTAGGAGTGGCTCACGGCGGAACTGGAGCCTCCGACGCTGCTGGGGCGAGGGCGAACCTTTCCGCTGCGGTGTTGGGCGCAAATAACGACATTACAAGCCTGTCTGCGATTACCGGAGCAATTGCAACCCCGACTTACATTGACTTCAATGCAACGCAAAATCCGTTGCCGACAGACGCAACTGCGCGGTTGTACTACAACAACAACGATCAGTTTCAGACTTTTTCGTTTCGCATGAACGGCAACGTTGTGCAGAAAATTGGCGAGGAACTTTTTTACAGGGTCAAATGTTCGTCTGCGGTGACCAAAGGTGAAGTGGTGATGTTTACCGGCACGCTGGGGGCATCGGGTGGATTGACCGTAGCACCAGCTACGGGCTTAACGAAAGACCAGTCGCAGTATGTTCTAGGGGTAGCCTCAGAATCGGGTAGCACCAATGCTTGGATTTTTGTTACGGCATTTGGTGAGGTCAAAGGAATAAACACCACGGGCGGCGCTGAAGCCTGGGCGCAGGGCGACGAACTGTTCTATAACCCCTCGGTGACTGGCGGGTTGACCAAGATCAAACCAACAGTTCCAAACGCTATTGTTCTTGTGGCTGCGGTTGTTCATGTTGGCACTTCCAACGGCATTTTGTTCGTTCGTCCTACGTATGGATCGGTTTTGGGCGGCACTGATGGAAACGTGCAATTTGGAACTCTGAACAACTTGGACGTTTTGCAATACAACGGCACATACTGGACAAACGCAGCAGCCAGCACGTTATCTGTCAGTTACGCAGCTACGGCGGGAAGTGCGGGAAGTGCCACCACAGCGACAACAGCCACAAACCTTGCTGGTGGCGCAGCGGGCGGCGTGCCGTATCAAACGGGTGCAGGTGCTACCACGTTCTTATCTTTGGGAACCAGCACCTACATTATGACTGCGGGCGCAAGCGCCCCAGCCTGGACTAATCCATCAAGTATCACGGTTGGAAGCGCCACAAGCGCCACCAGCGCGACCACAGCGACGAATTTAGCCGGTGGTGCAGCCGCTAGTATTCCTTACCAAACCGGGGCGGGCGCAACATCATTTATCGGGTCTGTAGCGGGTGATGCTGGAAAGGTTCTACAAAGCAACGGCACCAGTGCGCCATCGTGGGTTACGCCAGTGGCTTACGCGACGGTGACCGATGACACCACGACGAATGCGACGTTTTACCCGTTGTTTGCCAATCAAACAGCCGGAAACCTGACAACCACTTATTCTTCATCTACCAAGTATCAATTTAATCCATCTACAGGGACGTTGGCGGCTACGGTATTCAGTGGATCTGGGGCGAGTTTAACTAATTTGCCCGCTGGTCAACTGTCAGGCACAATCCCATCGGGTGTTTTGGGCAATTCCAGCCTTTACATCGGCACCACACAAATTGCATTAAATCGGGCAAGTGCTAGTCAAAGCCTTACCGGAGTAAACATTGATGGGAGTGCTGGATCGGCTACAAATGCAACAAATGCAACAAACATCGGAATTACTGACGATACGTCAACAAACGCTGATTATTACCCGGTTTGGGTAACCAATTCTACCGGTAACTTGCCCGCTAAAGTGACCAGCACTAAACTCAAATTCAATCCGTCGAGCGGTGCAATGACCGTGACCGGCGGTATAGGCGGGGGTGCATTTTGAACTACACATGGAAAATTCTGAGCATCAAGGCCAAAGATGACGGCCTAATTACTCAGGCGCAATATCACGCCCGCGCAGCCGAAAATAATGCGGCTGTAGAAACTGAGGGGACTTGGTTTTTTAAAGGTCAACGTCTGGTTGTGCCGTTTAGCAAGGTCAAAGAAGATATGGTGGTGGAGTGGATTAAAAACGAATCTGACGGCCTGATTGAAAAACGTATGGCCCAACAATTGAAAAACCTGGCTGCAAAGAGCGAAACGCCGTTGCCTTGGATGCCCCAGGTTTACACACCGAAGTTATAGCCATGGCTCAAACAGGTTACACACCGATACTGATATACAGCAGCAGCACGACCACAAATGCGCCGTCTGCTGGCAGTTTGACCAACAGCACGCTGGGGTCGGAACTTGCCATCAACATTACCGATGGAAAGCTGTTTTACAAAGACAACGCAAACGCGATTCAGGTTATCGGGTGGAAAGTAGTACCTACCACGGCTGGGGGTACGGGGCTTACGTCTTACACGGCGGGCGACACAATCTATTACGCCACGGGTACGGCGTTTTCCAAACTGGCTATAGGCAGTAGCGGTTATTACATGAGCAGCAGCGGGTCAGCGCCGCAGTGGTCGGCTCCAGCCGCATTGACAAAAACCGATGACACGAACGTTACGCTTACGCTTGGGGGTAGTGCTAGTACGGCATTACTCAACGCGGCATCGTTAACTCTGGGATGGACTGGACAATTAGCCGTATCAAGGGGTGGCACCGGTCAATCTACGTTTACTGATGGTCAATTACTGATCGGGAACAGCACTGGCAACACTCTGACGAAAGCCACTTTAACCGCAGGTGCGGGTATCAGTATTACCAATGGCTCCGGTGCGATTACCATTGCCGGAAGCGGATCACTGACGGCAAGCGCCCCGGTAACAGTAACCAGCAATTACACCGTTGTTGATGGGGTCACATACATCATCAACAACAAATCAGGTTCCAGCCTCACGGTTACATTGCCGACAGCATCAAGTTACACGGGGAGAATCATCACGATTCAAAACTACCAGGCGCAGACGGTTATTTCTGCTTCCTCGAATGTAACACCGCAGGGCGGCGGGTCAGCCGGTACCGCGATTTTGACCAATGTTGCAGGAAATTGGGCAACGCTGGTATCTGACGGCACAAATTGGGTCATCATGTCCGCAGCGGCGTTTAACAACCTGCTGACTGAATAAGGAATCAAATATGGCAGTCAATCTATCTCCCGTTTACGGCGTTGCCGGTCAAGTTTTTGACAACAACGGGAATCCGCTGTCCGGTGGGAAAATCTACACTTACCTGGCTGGGACAACCACCAATGCGGTGACGTACACGAACAGCAGTGGTTCAACGGCGCATAGCAATCCTATTGTTCTGGATGGGGCCGGACGCGTGCCTACGGGCGAAATCTGGCTCACTGATGGCATTACCTATAAGTTTGTAGTGCAGGATTCAACTGGCAATCTTATCGGCAGTTACGATAATTTATCCGGCATCAACAGCAACTTTGTTAATTTCACCAACGAACAAGAAATCCAGACCGCCACCTCTGGTCAGACCGTATTCACGCTGACCACCATGCAGTATCAACCTGGCACCAACAG
>JAAOEI010000142.1_pt1 | contig 29423 bp, 36 predicted proteins | sample 7059261 | NCBI WGS metagenome assembly JAAOEI01 (sample SAMN14008812, study PRJNA610033) | viral metagenome | isolation source: viral particles filtered from seawater | place: China: Hangzhou Bay, Yangshan Deep Water Harbour | collected 2017-10-31 | reverse complement strand
ATGTATCTAACTATGGTATTATGGCAACAATCGTTAAAAATGGTAAATGGGGTAAATAATGGAAAGACATTGGGGAGAGAAACAAAAACCAAGGAAAGCTGATACTTCTACTGGTGAAAAACACATATCGGTACAAGACAATAAGATATACTTTTACTCTGGCGTCAATCGGAATTCTTGTGTAGAGTTAAATAAAAAAATTGGTGAATTAGAAAGTAAAAGCTTGACATTATCCAAAACTCTTGGTATATTACCACCGTCAGTAAAGATATTTATCAATTCAGGTGGTGGAACTATAGTTAGTGGTATTGCTTCTATGGATACGATATTAAGATGTAAAGTTCCTGTTGAGACATATGTTGATGGTTTTTCTGCTAGTGCTGCGACATTCTTAACAGTAGTTGGTAAGAAAAGATATATGAGTAGAAATTCTTATATGTTAGTTCATCAACTATCTACTACATTTTGGGGAACATACTCAAACTTTGAGGATGAGAAGCAAAACTTGGATTTGATGATGAAGAATATTAAGAACATCTATAAAGAATACACAAAGATACCAATGAAGAAACTTAACGAAATACTAAAACACGATTTGATGTGGGATGCTAAAACTTGTTTAGAATATGGAATGATTGACGAGATTATTTAATGGCACATATATCACATAGTCAGTTTACCACTTATAACGATTGTAACCTTAAATGGAAACTTCGTTATATAGATAAGTTAGGGACTTTCGTAGGTAACATACATACTCTCTTTGGTTCAGCAATGCACACCGTAATACAAGAGTATCTATCGGTAATGTACAATAAATCTATTGTTGCTGCTGAGAAGATTAATATGGAGTCTCGGTTAAAAGAAGAGATGGTTGCTGAGTTTACTAAGATAAAAGAAAGTCAAAATGTATTACCTTGTACCCAAGACGAAATGATGGAGTTCTATCAAGATGGTCTTGCTATCTTAGAACATTTCAGAAAGTATCGTAACAAATACTTTATGAAACAGAATTGGGAGTTGGTTGGTATAGAAGTTCCAATCTTAAAAGATGTCCAAGAAGGTGTGGAGATGATGGGTTTCTTGGATGTTGTTTTACGAAACAAGATATCAGGTAAGGTGGTTATCATTGACCTTAAAACTGCTAGTCGTGGTTGGACAGATTTTCAGAAGAAAGATTTCAATAAGAAGTCTCAGTTATTACTTTACAAGAAATATTACTCAGAACTATTTGATGTTCCATTGGATAAGATAGATGTAATGTTTCTAATTCTAAAGAGAAAGATAGCTAAGAATCCTGATTTCCTAATCACAAGACTTCAGAAGTTTGAACCAGCAAACGGAGTTCCAAGTATTAACAAGGTTATGACTAAGTTTGAGGAGTTTAGAAAAGGTGTCTTTGATGAGAAAGGTAACTATCTATTAGAAAGAACTTACGCTGCGAAGCCAGGTAAGGTATGTAAGTTTTGTGAATTTTATGACACGGAGCATTGTAAATGGGGGAAAATCCTATAAGGGTAGGAATAGTAGGGAGTCGTAAGTACGAGAACCGAAAGAAAATAAAAGAGTTTATCTTCAAGTTGAAGACAGACAAGGGTTCTGGCACCATCATCGTAAGTGGTGGGTGTAAAACAGGCGCTGATAAATATGCTAAGAAATATGCTCTTGAGTTGGGACTACAATATCAAGAGTTTCCACCATTTCACGAAAATTGGAACATCTATTGTCCAAAGGATAAACGAGACTATGGAAAACCTTACAATGTTAAAAACTTCTTTGCTCGTAATAAGATAATAGCTGCTTACTCTGATTATGTGGTAGCTTTCATTCCACGAGGTGTGGAGTCAAAAGGTTCTATGTCAACCATAAATTATGCTAAAAAATTTGGAAAAAAACATCTTGTTATTGATTAAAGTATATATTTATATATACGAGTTATAAACAAGGAATCGGTTATGAAAAGAGATACTTTAACAAAGTTGACATCCGTAAAAATACTTAAATCGCTATATGAACAATTTAAGTTTAAAACGGTCAACTCATCAATGAATTTACAAAAATTAGTTAATCGTTCTATTCATCAATACATACACGACAATGCTATTCAAGAACAAATAGAAACTTACGATAAACTACATATAAGTGGGAGTCAATTCTAATGAGAGAAGAATTAATCAAAGCGAGTAAAATGCACTTTGAGGCACATATAGAAAAACATCGTATTAATGTTGAAAATCTTTTACACAATTCAGTTGGTGTAGCAGAACACGCTGATATAATGAAAACTATAGAAAAAGAGTTAGAAATTATTGCTGAATATGATGATAAATTAAGTGTTTTGAACAAATACTTTCCTAATGATTATCAAGGTGACGATGTGAGGAAGTTGATAAATGGCTAAGAAAAAAATATTATTAATGTCAGATGACTTAAGAATGCATAGTGGTGTAGCTACTGTGTCTAAAGATATTGTGTTTGAGACATTAAATGAATACGATTGGGTTCAGATTGGTGGTGCAATAAAACATCCTGAAAAAGGTAAAGTTATTGATATGTCACAGGGTCTTGACGAGTTTGGAATAAAAGATGGTTATTTAAGAGTATATCCTGTTGATGGTTATGGTAATGAAGACATCCTTAGAGAAGTTATGGCTTTAGAAAAACCAGATGCTATACTTCATTATACAGATCCTCGTTTTTGGATTTGGTTCTATAATATGGAGTCTGAGATTCGTAGGGAGATTCCAATATTCTATTACAACATTTGGGATGACTTACCAGATCCACAATATAATACCAACTACTACAAGAGTTCAGATTTGTTGATGGCAATATCTAAACAGACATATGGTATAAACAAAAGATTATTACCAGAGTATGAAGATTGGCAAATAACTTATGTACCACATGGTATATCAGAGAGAAGATTTCACAGAGTAGAAGATGATGATACTTCATTACTAGATTTTGAAGCTAAACACGGTATAGCTGATAAAACATTTAAGATACTTTATAGTAATAGAAACATTCGTAGAAAATCACCAGGTGATGTTATGTTGGCGTACAAGTATTTCATGGATGAATTAACACCTGAACAACAAAAAGAATGTGTTCTTATTTACCATTGTGCTCCGATTGATGAAAATGGAACAGATTTACCGAGAGTTAAGAGACATCTATGTCCTGATTATGATATTTGTTTCACATATGATTTAGAAAATAGACCTTTTAATGATTCAGAAATGAATTTATTATTTAACTCATCTGATGTCTATATTAACCTTGCTAGTAATGAAGGTTTTGGTTTAGGTAGTTGTGAAGCTATGACCGTTGGAACACCAATCATCGTAAATGTTACTGGTGGGTTACAAGACCAATGTGGATTTAAGAAAGACGGTGAGTTCTTAACACCTGATGATTATGTTGAGTTAGGTTCTAATCACACAGCAACTTATACTGAACATGGTGAGTGGGTATTTCCTGTTTATCCTTCTAACAGAAGTTTACAAGGTTCACCAACCACACCTTATATTTGGGATGATAGATGTAAACCAGAAGATGCAGCCGTTCAGTTAAGAAAACTATACGATTTAGGTAGAGAACAAAGAAAAAGATTAGGTTCAATGGGGACAGATTTTTGTAGAGAAAATCAAATGACATCAAAGGTTATGGGACAAAACTTTATTGATTCCATGAATGGTGCTTTTGATAATTGGAAACCACAACCTAAATATCATATGGAGGCAGTATGAAGAGAAATGTGTTAATGATTGCACCTTTCAACACTCGTAGTGGTTATGGTGACCACGCTCGTTCAATGTATTATTCTATCATGAATAGACAAGATTTGGATATTAAATGTATTGATGTGAAGTGGGGGAACACACCACGAAATCATCTTAGACCTGAAGTTCCAAGACACAAGAAGTTATTAGATACCTTTATAAATCAAGACCAAATAAAAGGTCAACCAGATATTCTTATTGATATTAGAATACCAAATGAGTTTGCTAATGGTGCTAAAGTAAATATCGGTATAACTGCTGGTGTGGAAACAGATGTTGTTTCGCCTGAGTTTTTAGATGGTATGAACCGAATGAGCTTTAATATAGTTCCATCTAAATTTACAGCAGAAACATTTAATCGTTGTACTTTTGACCGATTGGAAACTCAACCAAACGGACAAAAGACAAAAGTTGGTGAAGTTAAAAACGAAAGACCTATCCATGTTTTGTTTGAAGGAGTTGATACTAACGTATATTCTCCGAAACAAAAACATCAATTAGAGGGTAAACTATATGAAGAATTAAACGAACTTATCAAAGAGGACTACGCTTATCTTCATGTAGGTCAATGGGGAAATGCTAAATTTGGTGAAGACAGAAAAAATATCGGAGTTTTAATAAAATCATTTTTAAAGTCTTTCTCCAACGTACCTAATCCACCAGCACTTGTTCTTAAAACTAATGGTGCCAACTTTAGTCTTCTTGATAGACATGAAATGAAAAAGAGGATACGAGAAGTAAAAGATATGTTTACAGGAGTAGACTTACCCAATATTTATTTAATACACGGTGACTTTACCATTGAAGAGATGTCAACACTTTATAATCATTCTAAGATTGGTGCTTTTATTACTTGTACTCACGGTGAAGGATTTGGAAGACCGATGTTAGAGGCTAGTTGTTGTGACTTACCTGTAATTGCTACCAAATGGAGTGGTCACCTTGACTTCTTAACAGATTCAGAATCTATGTTGATTGATGGATTTTTAAAAGAAGTTCCTAAATCAGCTTTGTGGAAACCAATTATTGTAGAACCGTCAAAGTGGTTTGATGTAAATGAGGCTGATGTGGTTAGAAAGATTAGAACTTTTCACAAGAAAAGAAAACTGATACAAAAGAAAGCTGTTCGTTTGGGTAAAAGAAATAGAAGAGAGTTTTCTTTGACAAAAATGAAAAGTGAATTTAATAAAATATTAGATGAAGTTTTAAAGTCAGTACCACAGTCCGTGAGTTTGAAATTACCAAAACTTAAAAAAGTAAACGGTAAAACATCACAACCAGCAAAACTTAAATTGCCAAAATTAAAGAAGGTAACTTAATGGAAGATTTCACACTTAGAGTCCAATGTCCAAATGATGGTGATAAATGTTCAGTATCGGGTGGAGAGATAAAAGAGTCAATGATATTGTTGGGTGATAATGAACAAAACATGCAATGTTTAGAGTGTGGGTATGCTTCTAATAGTAGTATGAAAACTCACATCAAACCATTTCCTGAAGATTTCAAAGATGTATGTGTAGAAACAGATAAGGGTAGATATTGGACACCATCAGTATTCACTACGGAAAACTATAATGTTGTTCCTATAGTCGATGAAGGTGTACTAAAGTGGAGAATATTTCCACATCAGGATCTTGAAACAGAAGTGATAGTTCCTAACTTTATAGATGCCTATAAAATGGTAGAAAAAATGGAGAAAGTTCTTGGCGAGACGATACAACAATAGAAGAATAGTTAAGTCTATTCAAACAATACCATTTGGTAGATTGTTACCTGGTATGATAGTTACTTTTAACTATTCAGAAAGTGGTGTTATGGATCCTCGTCCTATTTTACTTTTTCTACATAGAAATGCGGTAAGTAATAACCTTGAAGGTTTAAACTTAAATTACCTCAATCCGACAAAGTTAAAAAAATTATTTCAAGTTGTAGATTTTAAGAAAACTAAAGTAGACGAAGTTGAGAATTTAATTAACTTAACAGAAGACTACTTTAGGATTCAGATTTCTAATCCAAAGAAAAGGTCTGCTATGTCTACCAAAAGATTTTATGGTGATGTCGTATCATCCGATAAATATTTTAAAGAGGCATATAGAGCATATAAACTTAGTAAATTAACTTCGTTAAAAGTTACACAAATAAATACAGAATTCATAAAATGAAAATTAGTTATTCAATGTTGGTTCATAATGAAACCAACACCCTTGAAAAGTTATTAGAATTTTTAGTAAAATTTAAACAACCACAAGACGAGATTGTTGTATTAGATGATTATTCTACTGAAGAAAAAACCAAAGCTATTTTAGATTATTATTCTTCAGCAGAGGGTGTTGTATTAGACCAACGAAATCTACTACATGATTTTGCTAGTCAAAAAAATTACCTTAAGAATATGTGTTCTGGTGATTATAGTTTTAATTTGGATGCGGATGAAATGGTTTCACATTGGTTTATGAAAGATATACACGAGATACTTGAGGGTAATGAGGTTGATTTAATTTATGTTCCAAGAATAAACACAGTAGATGGGATAACGGAAGAACATTGTAGAATGTATGGGTATCAAATAAATGAAAAGGGATGGATAAACTATCCTGATTGGCAACCTCGTATCTTTCGTAATAGACCTAACATCCGTTGGGAAAAACCAGTACATGAAAGAATAGTAGGTTTTCAGACATATGCTCATTTACCAATGGAACAAAAGTATTCTATCATTCATCCAAAAACGATAGAGAGACAGGTAGAACAAAACAAATTCTACAATGAAGAAATAACTGCAAAACTTAGAGGAATTTAATGGCACATAAAGAACAATGGGTGTTTTGTGGTAAAGTAAAAGCTTTACATCCTGATTATTTTGAAAATAAAAAGGTTTTAGATATTGGTTCATTTGATGTGAACGGAAACGAAGAGTTTTTGTTTAAGAACTGTGAGTTTACAGGACTTGATATAGGTCCCGGTGATGGAGTAGATGTTATTTGTCCAGCTGAAGAATATAATAAACCTGATAATTATTTTGACACAATAATTTCTTGTGAATGTTGGGAACATAATCCTAATTATAAAGAAAGTATTCAAAATGCTATTAGGATGTTGAGAAGTGGTGGTTTGTTTTTCTTTACATGTGCTACAACAGGTCGTCCAGTTCATGGAGTTTCTTATTTAGAAGAACAATGTTCAAAACAATATGATGATTGGAAAACACTACCAAATGTACAGAGAGAAAATTGGGACAATGATTACTACAAAAACATAACCGAACAAGATATAAGAGAAGCTATTGATGTAGATGAAATATTTAATAGTTACCAATTTGAAGTGGAAGAAAATCATTGTGATTTATACTTTTGGGGAATTAAGAAGTGATAAAAGTAAGTTTACTTGAATTAGACAAACACCGTAACGAAACTTCTTTTAGGTATTATGTCGTTAACCAAAATCTTTTTAGAGATATTGGTATAGAATTTACAACATCAGATACTTATGATTTTGCTATGGTTGGTCAGGCAAGTATCATAGATAAAAAGTTACCTCTAAAAGAATCCGTAGATAAAGGCCTTGAGTTTATATCAAAAATAAATGGTGATTATATAATATTTGATGGTCAAGATTCTACGACTTTGATGGGAACATTTGATGTTTTTTCACAATCTTCTGCTATATTGTTTTTAAAAACAGTTTATCTAAGTGATTTTGAATTATACAAACAAGGTTGGGCTAATGGTAGAGTATATTGGGGTAAAGGTGACTACTCTGTTCCTAACATAGATGAGTATAAACACAAGATGAAATTGTCTGGTACTAATTGGGGTAATACTTTTTTTCCAAATGGCATTTTTAATTTTCACAGATACGACTCTAACAAAAAGTATGATATATGTGGTATGTTTCAATATCCATTACTAGAACAAGTTTATGAACATGAATTATGTCAGACACCTTATTACAATAAATGCAGAAAACCTGTCTATGATCTTATTCAATCAGAAAGATATAATGCTTGTAAGTTAATTGATGGTCAACGAATTCCACAAGAAGAATATTTAAAAAACATGTATGATTCAAAAATAGTATTTTCTCCATATGGATTTGGTGCTTATGGAGCTCCGAGAGATGTACAGGCTGCACAATTTGGTTCTGTGTTAATAAAACCAAGAATTGATTGGGTAGATACAACACCTAATATGTATGTTGAAAATGAAACTTATATTGCTTGTGAACAAGATTTTAGTGATTTGGAGGAAAAGGTAGATTATGTATTAAGTAACTTTAATGAGTTACAACCTTACCTTACCGAAAATTTTAGAAAAAGACTAACAGAGGTTTACAATCCAATTAATCTTGTTAAACATACATATAATTTATTTAATGAATTAGATGAGGTAGAGACATCATGAAGTTTGGTTTAATGACAGACGACACGGCAATAAATTCTTATTATATAAAAGATGGAACTGCTTTTGGTTATCATAATGATGAGCCGTACATTTATCATCATGCCTTTTCATCTGAATGTTTTGTTGCTATGATGAACTTACCATTTTTGTTTGAGTTTGGATGTTACATAAATTGGATAGAGTGGCAAGACAAAGGGTTGCCAGATTATGACTTGGATTTAATATTCTATGATAATGGGAAAATTGGACTTGAAGATAAACATTATCAAGACTACAAGGTAGACATACTGAGGGAAAAATATCCTAACGCTAAAATAATGGGTTGGATAAAAGAAGTAAATGTGGCTAATGAAAGAAGATTAGAAAACAGAGTCAAATTTTTGAATGATTGTGATGCTATAATCACATCTGGTATTTCGGAAAATTTTAAAAATATTGATATGTTTAAGTATTTGAGAAGTGTTGTAGATAAAAAGTGGTATTTTATATCACAGCCAGTAAATACTAATTATCTATTTGATAACTTTTATTCTGAAGAAAAAGAAAATGTTATTTACGCTTACTTACCTAATCCAATGTACAGAAGAGGTAGGACGTATGACTTTACAAACTATCTTGGTGACAAGTATAACATTGAAGTTAGAAGAAAACCACTTTTACCAGGTCAAGATTTTGCTCATATGAGTCAATGGGACTTTATTGATATGTGGTCAAAATGTGCTTACCACTTCAACATGGACCCATCTGATATTCATCCTGGTAATCAAATTATGCAAACTGCGTCTGTTGGGTGTATAAATCTTGGTGGTTTAAATGAGTCTCATAATATATTGTATCCACAAACGGCAACTTGTGACGAGAATATTTTAGAGGAAAAATTTGTAGAGTATTTGAATGATGAAAATAAGAGATTCGAAACGATTCAGTATGCTTGGGAAAAGGTAAATGAGGTCTATGGATATAAATCAGTTTTAGATCAAATAAATAAAATATATGAGGAACTTAAATGAAAGCTTTAGTAACTGGTGGTGTAGGATTTATTGGTACTAATTTAGTTAAACGATTATTGGACGATGGTCATACAGTTGTTAGTTTAGATAACTATACAACAGGAGTAAAAGAAAATGAAATACAACAAAAAGGTGTTCAATACTTTGATGTTGATTTAAGATATGTACACGACTATGACTTTTTTATAGATAAACCTGATGTTATTTTTCATACAGCTGCACTTGCTAGAATACAACCATCATTACAGGATCCAACTACGACCATTCAAAACAATTTTGATAGTACACTTAACATATTAGAGTGGGCTAGACGTAAAAAATGTCCTGTTATATTTGCTGGTTCAAGTTCTTTTCATCAAGGGTTGTGGGGTAGTCCTTATGCTTGGTCAAAGTTTGCTGGTGAACAACTTTGTGAACTATATAATAAGGTTTATAATTTACCAACTGCTATTTGTAGGTTTTACAATGTATATGGTTCACATCAGATAGAAGGTGGTGATTATGCTGCTGTCATTGGTATTTTTGAAAGACAATATAAAAATAATGAACCATTGACCATAACTGGTGATGGGGAACAGAGAAGAGACTTTACTCATGTAGATGACATTGTTGATGGTTTAATTAGATGTGGTGAGAATATGGATAAAGTTAGTGGTGAAGAATTTGAACTGGGTAGTGGAGTTAATTTTTCAATTAATGAAGTAGCAAATATGTTTGGAGATGATTATTCGAAAGAGTATATTCCTGCAAGAGATGGGGAGTATGAAATGACATTATGTACTGATGATAAAGCCAATAAATTATTGGGTTGGAATCCAAAAAATAATATTAACGACTATATTAAGGGAGTTGTAAGATGAGTGTAAGAATACCAAAACATCTTGAGAAAAAAAGAGATGTTACAATTACGAAAGAAGAGCTCATAGAGTTTGAAACTGAAGTTAAAAATAGGTACGAAGACGGAGAAGTAAAAGCTCCTATTCATTTAGCTAAAGACAACGAAGATGAGTTAATTGAAATTTTCCAATACATAGGTGTAAATGATTGGGTGTTTCAGGCTTGGAGAAATCACTACCACGCTTTACTACATGGTTTTGACAGACAACAATTAATGGATGACATTGTTGAGGGTAGAAGTATGGCTACAAGTAGTAATATCCATAAGTTTTATTCTTCAGCGATAGTAGGTGGTGTAATACCAATCGCTCTTGGAACTGCTATGGCGCTAAAGAGAAACAACTCAGATGATAAAGTTTGGTGTTTTGTTGGGGATATGACTTTTGAAACTGGTGTTTTTCACGAGTCATATAAATATGCTAAAAACTTTGACTTACCAATTCAGTTTGTAGTCGAGGATAATAATTTAAGTGTTCACACACCAACCGATGCTGCTTGGGGTATTAGACAAGAAGTACCAGATGATGTCGTGTACTATAGATATGAAAATGGATACCCACACCACGGTACTGGTGCTTGGGTTAACTTTTAAGGGGTTATCATGAAATACAAAGATGAATTAATTAGGTCAATGAAATGGCTTGGTGAAAAAGAAAACACATTATTTTTAGGTCAAGCTACAGCATTTAGTGGTCACGCTATTTCTGGTACTTTAACTGAAGTCCCTAAAGACAGACTAATTGAGTTACCTGTAATGGAAGAAGTTCAAATGGGTATGTGTGCTGGTCTTTCACTTGAGGGGTATGTACCAATATCAATATATCCAAGATTTAACTTTATGATGTTAGCAATAAATCAGTTAGTTAATCATATCGATAAAATGAAAAAAATGAGTAAGGGTATGTTAATTCCAAAAGTAATTGTTAGAGTTGCTGTTGGTGCTAGAAAACCATTAGATGGTGGAGAACAACACACTCAAGACTTTACTAAATCAATAGAATGTATGTTAACCGATACAACTTTAGTTGAGTTAACGGAGCCAGAACAAGTATTCGACACTTTTGTTGACGCTTACAATAGAGATGGTTGTACTGTAATTGTTGAGTGGGGGGATTTTTATAGTGAAAAATAAGTTCAAGTGGCAACTGATAAACGATAGTATCACAGATAGTGACAAAAAAGCATTAACAGATTTCATCAACACACCTAATCAAAGATTTACGAATGGTCCCAAAGTTAAAGAATTTGAAAAAGCTTGGTCTGAGTATGTAGGATGTGATTTTAGTGTATTTGTAAATTCAGGTGCTTCGGCTAACTATATTATGGCTTCAATTATGAAAGAAGAGAAAGGAGTTGGTGAGGTTATCGTGTCTCCTTTAGGTTGGGTTTCCGATGTATCACCATTAGTTAACTTGGGATTTACTCCTGTCTTTGTTGATGTCAGTATGGAAAATATGTCTATCACTCTTGATAACATCAAGGCTGCTGTTACAGATAAAACAGTTGGTGTTTCTTTAGTTCATGTTCTTGGGTTTGCTGCTGTAACAGATGAGATGAAAAAGTTTTGTGATGATAACGATTTATTTTTTATTGAGGATTGTTGTGAGTCTCATGGGGCAACTTACAAAGGGACTAAAGTGGGTAACTTTGGTGATGTTTCTAACTTTTCTTTTTACTTTGGGCATCACATCACTACGATTGAAGGTGGTATGGTTTGTACAAATGATGAAAGGTTATATGATTACGCCAAACTATTTAGGTCACATGGAATGACAAGAGAAGCTTCAGTTCAACTTCAAGAACAATATGAAAGAAGTAGACCAGACTTAAATCCATTATTTACTTTTGCTGTTCCTGGTTACAATATGAGAAATCAAGAGTTAAACGCTGTCTTAGGATTAGAACAATTAAAAAGACTTAACTATAATTGTGACAAAAGACGAGACAACTTTAAGACTTGGGTTGATTCATTAAATTCAGATAAATTTTTTGTTGATTTTCATCAGAACGGAAATAGTAATTTTGCATTACCATTAGTTTTAAAAGAAAAAGACTTGGAATTGTTTGAAAAATGTTGTATATTATTAGAAGAACAAAATGTAGAATATCGTGTCGGAACTGCTGGTGGTGGTAATCAAGCAAGACAACCATATTTAGATAAGTATAATTTTATTGCACATGACTTATCAAATGTAGACCACATCCATGATTTTGGTCTGTACATTGGAAACCATCCAGAATTGGTAGATAAAGATATTGTAAATTTATGTAAGGAATTAAACAACTTATGATTGATTTAAATAATAAAAACATATTAGTTACTGGTGCTAATGGTATGATTGGTAAGGAGTTAGTTCGAATACTAAAAGAAGAATATTCTCCAAGATATATAAGTGAAGTTGATTTACCACACTATGATTTAAGAGAAAGAGCAACTTGTGAAACAGTATGTGATGGTCAAGAGATTGTTTTTCACTTAGCTGGTATAAAAGGTTCACCACAAAGATGTATGGAATCTCCAGCTTCTTTTAGTGTACCAATGATTCAGTTCAATGCTAATATGATTGAGGCTTCATATAACGCTAATGTGGAGTGGTTTCTATACACAAGTTCTGTGGGTGTATATCATCCCGCAGAAGTGTTTGAAGAAGATGATGTATGGGAGACATTCCCATCGAAAAACGATTGGTACGCTGGTTGGGCTAAAAGAATAGGTGAAATGAATGTTGAAGCTTATATGAAACAAAATGATTGGAATAAATGCTCAATAGTAAGACCAGCAAATGTATACGGACCTAATGACAACTTTGGGAAATGGTCAATGGTTGTCCCATCATTAATTAAGAAAGCTATGGAGAACGAAACTTTATCAGTATGGGGTGATGGTTCACCGATAAGAGACTTGATATATGCTGAAGATGTGGCTCGTGGTATGATACATATGGTAGAAAATCAAATTACACAGCCAGTTAATCTTGGTAGTGGTACAGGAGTTACCATAAGAGAAATAGCAGATATCGTTGCTGGTTATTTTGATTTGGAAATAGAGTGGGAGTTAGATAAACCTATGGGTGATATGAAAAGACTAATGAGCACAGAAAGAGCTGAAAATTATGGTTTTAAACCAAAAGTAAGTTTAGAACAAGGTATAATAAAAACAATAAAATGGTACAAGGAGAATAAAGATGTTTTACAAAAATAAAAAAGTGTTAGTAACTGGTGCTGGTGGTTTACTTGGTTCACAAGTAGCAAAGATGTTAGTTGAACAAGGTGCTATTGTTAGAGCTAGTTACAGAGGTAGGGAAGTTCCGAGTTGGGTTGGAGATGTTGAGTCTGTAAAGGCAGACTTCATGAACATTGAAGATGTTAAAAAATGTGTGAAGGGAATGGACATAGTTTTTGTTTGTTCTGCTAATACATCAGGTGCTGGAGTTATGGCTCACGATCCACTACAACATGTAACGCCTAATTTAATTATGAACTCTACGTTAATGGAAGAGTCTTATAGAGCTGGAGTAGAGAGATTTTTCTTTGTTAGTAGTGCAACAACATATCCACCAGCAGACTATCCGATAAAAGAAAATGAGGTTTATAATGGAGAACCTTATAAAACTTACTTTGGTGTTGGTTGGATGAAAAGGTACACAGAAATACTTGGACAATTTTATCAAAGAAATGAAATGATGAAAATAGCTACAGTTAGACCAGCAAACATATATGGTATTCAAGGTGATTTTACCGATGAGACAGGTCATGTGTTACCTGCTCTGATAAGAAGAGCTTTGGAAAAACAAACTCCTTATCAAGTTTGGGGTAATCCTGATGTAGTTAGAGACTTTACACATTCTGTGGATATGGCTCGTGCTTGTTTAGATGTAGTTGAACATTATGCTGTTTGTGATCCTATCAACATTGCTTCTGGTAATTTAGTTACTATAGGAGAAAGTGTTGATTTAATATTAAAATGTGCTGGTCATGATGTTACGCCGGAGTATGATGAAAGTAAACCTGTAACTATTCAGTACAGAGCATTGGATACTACAAAAGCTAAAGAGGTAATTGGTTACAAACCAACCATATCTTTTGAAGATGGAATACAAGAAACTGTTGATTGGATTAGGGAGAATATGTAGTGTGGCCAGCAAGGCATACTTCACAATTAGAAATAACTGTCAATATAGCAAACAAGGGTTGTGCTGTAGCTTGTATAGTTTGTCCACAAGACAAGTTATCTAAGACCTATAATTTATATCCAGAGAATAAATTAATTAGAGACTTATCATTTGATACGTTTAAAACTGTCATTGATAAAGTTCCGCTTACTACCCGTATTGATTTTTCAGGATATACAGAGCCTTATCTAAATAAAGATTGTTCTAAAATGATAAAGTATGCTCACGATAAAGGACATCTTGTTTCAGTTTACACAACTTTAGTTGGGGCTACTGAAAGTGATGTTGATTTATTATTAGATATATGTAAACATCCAACTAGACCTTTTTCTGCTTATGACCAAGAAAATCCATTAGCAATTCACTTACCTGATGAAGGTGGTGTCATGCCAGTAAGGATAACAGAGAAGTACAAAAGGGTTTTGAAATATTTAATAGTTGAATCTCAAAAACTTGGATTGCAGTTGGGAACTAATATTAGATTTATGACGATGGATAAGAATGGTAAACTAAGTAAAGAAATTTTTGATGTTTTTCCTATCGATAAAATACCATTTCAATTTAAAGCAATATCTCGTGCTTCAAATTTAGATGATGACGGTGTTAGAAAAAAAGCTCCTACTATGACAAACTATGAGGGTGGGGTTGGTAAAAGAACTGGTAAAATTATTTGTAAAACTAATAGTCTAAAACATAATGTTTTAATACCTAACGGAGATGTTCACTTGTGTTGTATGGATTATGGTTTAGAATCAAAAGTTGGTAACTTACTAGAAAATGATTACGATTACCTTCACAATGGTGAAGAAATGAAATATGTTACTGATAGGATGGAAGACGATTCATTGGAAGGTGATATTATTTGTAGAAGATGTGAAAACGCTGATTACGAATTTGATGAGGATTTTATTATGAAAACTGTAGACATGCAAGAAACTTTAACTTATCTTTATGATAAATTAGACTCAAACAATAAAGTTTATTATAGTCGTTTTGGTGATGGTGACTTTGAGATAATGAAAGGTAATGGGGAGATGATGCACAAATATTCACCAGAACTAGCAGAAGAACTTAGAGAGTCTTTTGGTATACTTGATGATAACTATATTAGAGGAACGATGTTTAATGAACCAACTTACAATGGAAGGGAATTAGTTCATCAACCTCCAGAAAACTTTAAACACTTATTTGCATTTATACAAAACAATTACAAGAACTATGAAGATTTTACTCTATACTCACATGTTCTGTTAACTTATATTGTCATACATGAACAAGATATATTTTTAGATTTTATGAACAATTTTATTCGACCAAAAAGAAAACTCTTTATAGGATCTATAAAAAAATCGTCAATAGAAAGATTGGTCGGTGATGTTCATTATTTTGTAGAAGTACCATCAAGAGATGCTTATTACAACATAAATGAATGGTGGCCAAAGGTTTTAGATTGTATCGATGACGTTGAATTAGTTTTACCTTCTGCTGGTATGGCTGGTAGAGTTATTCAAAAAAGACTGTGGAACTTAGATAAGAATGTTCACAGTATAGAACTAGGTTCAATGGTTGATGTGGTAGACGATTTAAATACGAGAAGTTGGATGAACAATAAAAAACAAATTATAGATAGGATTTTAATATGAACATATTAATAACAGGTGGCACTGGTTTTGTAGGTAGTCATATGATTGATTACATATTAAAACACGCCATAAAACCAGACCAAAAAATATACTGTACAAAAAGATGGATGGAAGATACTAAAAATGTTGACCATATCGATGATGAAAGGTTTGAATTTATTGATTGTGATTTAATTGACGCTCATAGTATAAGAAGAGCGGTGGAGGTTTCCAAGCCCGAAAAGGTATTTCATTTTGCTGCTCAAAGTTTTCCTGAAGTTAGTTTTAAAACACCAGTTATAACACTACAGACAAACACGGTTGGTACTACACATTTATTGGAAGCTATAAAAGAATCAGATTATGATCCTGTTATCGTTAGTGTTTCAACAAGTGAGGTTTACGGTATGCCAGAAGAAGACGAAGTTCCAATCAAGGAAACTAATCCTATCAGAGCTGCTAATCCATACTCGATATCAAAGGTTGGTCATGATTTGATGTCTCAGTATTATCACAAAGCATTTGGTATGAAGATTATCATAACTCGTATGTTTAGTCATGAGGGAGCAAGAAGGGGTAAACAGTTTGCACTATCTTCATTTGCTCATCAGATTGTCTTAAATGAAAAGGGAAGGGGAGATGGATTTATTAGACATGGTAATTTGGATTCTACAAGAACTTATGCTCACATAGATGATGCAATAAATGCTTATTGGGTTTGTTCAAATAGTAAAAAGTTTGGACAGGTGTATAACATAGGTGGGGAGCAGACTTGTACTGTCGGTGATGCTTTAGATAAACTAATTAGTATGTCCACTAAAGATGGATTACAAAAGAAGTTAGATAAAAATAGAGTTAGACCTACAGACATAACTTTACAGATACCAGATACTTCTAAATTTAGAAACGAGTTTGGGTGGACTCCGAGAAAAAACTTAACTAATGTTTGTGAGGATTTATTAAATTATTGGAGAGAAGTTTTATGATTAATGGTGTTGTAGTTAGAGAACAAGATGCCTTTACTGATTATAGAGGTGACCTTTACACTATTTGGAAAGATGGTGATTTTGATTTAAAATTCAATCATGATAAAGTTTCTACATCAAGAAAAAATGTTTTGCGTGGTATACACGGTGACCATAAATCTTGGAAATTAGTAACTTGTCTTTATGGCGAAATATACTTTGTCATCGTAGATAATAGAGAATCTTCGGATACATTTACACAATGGGAATCTATGTTATTAAGTGATAGAAATAAAAAACAAGTTTTATTACCTCCAGGTGTTGGTAATGGTTTTTTAGTGATGAGTAATACTTCAGTTTTTCATTATAAATGGTATTATGAAGGAGAGTATCCAGATGTGGATAAACAATTTACAATAAAATGGAATGATCCAATAATAGGAATAGATTGGCCTATACAAAATCCTATTCTATCGAGGAGGGATAAGTGAAAGTTAGCATAATGTGGATGACTAGAAAAAGGTCACATGAACTAATTTATTCTCTATCATCTTTTATTATGAGAGCGAAAGATAATTCTAATGTAGAATACATAGTCATTTCAGATCCTGATGATGGTGAAACATATGAGGCTATTGAAAAAATAAATAGAATGTGTTTTGTCGATGATGTAGAGATAAAGAACTTAGTTTCCGATAAAAGATATGGATATGAAGAATTAGAGCAGTATCAAAATATTGTTGGAGAGGTTTTTACTGGCGATTGTTTATTTATAATGAATGATGATGTGATATGTTTAAATGATGATTGGGATGACGAAATAAGGAACTCACTAAAACCTCATGTCGAAAATGCTAGGTGGATAGGATTAGCTGGAATAAACGAAAAGTGGAAAGGTTCTACGACTTTTGTGGGTATTAATCGAAAGTGGTATGAGGTAACAAATAGAGTTTCAGGAAACAGAGCTACAGATGGTTACATAATGACGCTTGGTAAAAAGTTAGGAATAGAGCCACTAAGACCTAAAGTAGAAATGGTTCACTTACAAAGAGGTAGAGAAACTGTTACATTTGAACGAAACAATAAACGATACATTACTGGTGGATTACCAGATGATGGTTTAGGTGGATATCCAACTAAAAGTCCAAAGCCACCAAAATATTATCACGATCCTAATGAGTTTACTAACGACTACACCGATTTTGTAGAGGGTAAAAAAAGATTTGATAACGACTTTAAAAAATTAAAGGAACACTATGCAGAATAGAAAATACTTACCAACAGTAGCGGAGTTGATAGACAGACTTTCTATCATTCAGTTAAAAGAGGTTTTTATTACAGAACATAAGGAAGAGTATGCTAAAGAAATAGAGGATATAGTTCACGATTTGTCGGAGCTTGGTTTGAACGGTGAGATGATAAGAGCAATCATAGTATTGGCTCAAATGAATCTACATATATGGCACAATGAAACAAAATACAGAGCTGGTGAAGGTGATGGAAATCTTGGTTTGACTCACGGACTAAATGGTATCAGAAATACAGCAAAAAATATTATACAAGACCATGTTGATGATAACAGTAGAAAAGATTATAAGATAGATTGTATTGCTGCTGAATTTAAAGATTGGGAAGTTTCATGGTAAAGTATGATCCTCCATTATATGTGTTTACTTCCGATAAGTATTTAGGGTGTATACCAATTTGGTGTCACTTGTTTAATAAGTATTGGAATATTTATAGAGAAAAAAAAGTTACTATCTTGGGTTACTCTATTCCAAAATACAAAAACTGGCAACTTCCTGACAATATTAAATTTGTTTCATTAGGAAAACAACAACCAGCAGAGTTGTGGTCAAATAAAATTAGAGAATATTTACTGAAAAAAGATTTTGACCATATACAATGGTGTACCGAAGATTCTTTTCTTTCATATCCAGTTAACTTCGATGCTTACGATTTTTTAGTTAATGAATTAAACGATGAAACCGTTGGTAGAGTAGCACTCACAAGTGATTTTGATGCGGTAACAAAACCAAATAAAAATGTGAGTGTTAAAGGCACCCACACAGAATCTCCACTTATTTTACTTGAAGCAGGAAAAGACGCTACAGCAAGAATTACCGGCACTTGGTCTATATTTTCACGAGATTGTTTTTTTGAATTCATGCAACCAAATACATCGCCTTGGGAGTTTGAAGAATACTTAGCTGATGGTAAACCAAGAGCTTTAAACTACAGAATTTTAGGGTTAAAAACAGAATGGCCGCTAAGAACTACTTGTGCTATAAGGACAACTGGTAGATGGAAAAAACATAAAGAAAATGTTTTTGATAGACCATTAGTATTAGATCCTATAAATGAAGAACCAGAAAGCTCAGATGGTGGAAGACCTTTTCCTAAAGACTCTTTATTGGAATTAAGAAATCTTAAATTTATAAATACGGAAAATGTTTTAAGTACCAATTATGAAATTGTTAATGTAGAGGATTATATGTTACAACATGGAAATATAAAAACACCAGTTAATATGGAGAGTTGTCATATTCCAAAGGGTTGGGGTGAGGAAATTATTATTGAAAACAATGAAATGTATTGTGGGAAGATATTAGTTTTTAAAAAAGGATGTAAGTTTTCAATGCACTACCACATGAATAAAGATGAGACTTGGTGGGTAGAAGAAGGTGAGTTTAATTACACTTTTATAGATACTGAAACAGCGTATCCAACAACAATTAAACTAACGCCTGGTTGGGTAGTTAGACAATATCCTGGTCAACCACATCAGTTGGAAGCTTTGACCGAGGGTAGGATATTCGAAGTTTCCACACATCATGAAGACTCAGACTCTTACAGAGTATTACCAGGAGATAGTCAAGCAGCAGTATGGGATAGTATTGAAAATTTCAAAAAAGATGAAAAATTAGGAGACAGACACAAATGAAGATATTAGTAGTGGGGGATAGTTGTAAAGACATTTTTGTGTATGGTAAAGTTAAGAGGTTAACACCAGAAGCACCAGTACCTGTATTTAATCCAACTAAAGAAAAATCCAATGATGGGATGGCAAAAAATGTTTCCAATAACATTGAAGCATTGGATGTTAATATATGTACGATAACTAATAGAAATAGTATTAAGAAAATTCGTTATGTAGACGATAAGTCAAATCAATTAGTGATAAGAGTTGATGAACATGATTACTGCAGGAGAATACAAAAAGATGAGTTAACACAGATAAAGGACAATTATTGTAGACCACATTTCAATGACATTACAAAAGTTGATGCTATCGTTATTTCTGATTATGATAAGGGTTTTTTAGAAGAAGAAGATATTAAATACATATGTGAAAATAACAAAAATGTTTTTATTGATACTAAAAAGAAAATGGGTGATTGGATACTAGATGCTGATTTTTTAAAAATAAATGATTTAGAATTTGAACAAAATAAACAATTTTTTGAATCATCAAAAGTTATGTTAGACAAAACAATAATAACTAGAGGTAGAGAGGGTTGTATATACAAAGGTAAGGTCTATCCAACTGATGATGTACCAGTCAAAGATATATCTGGTGCAGGTGACACTTTTCTTGCTGGGTTAGTGGTAGAATATGTAAAGAGTGGTGACATACAAAAGGCAATAGACTATGCTCAAGAATGTACAAAGATAGTTGTACAAAAACATGGTGTGTCTACTATTTAAGTTTATATTTATATATATACGAAAGGGTTATAAATGTATAAAAAAGTTTTAGCTTTAGCACCACATACAGATGATGTCGAACTAGGATGTGGTGGGTATTTATCTAAATTAACAAAAAATAAAGTTGTTGTAGATGTGATTGCTTTTTCTGAAGCACAACCTTTATCTGTTGGTGATCCTGTACAAGAATTTGAAAATGCTATGGAAATCATAGGAGTTAATAAAACAGATTTCTTAGGTTATAGACCAAGGTATTTTCACGAAAGAAGACAAGATATTTTAGAGTATCTTTGGAGCACAAATAAAAATGATAACTATGATTTGGTTTTATGTCCATCGTCACATGACCACCACCAAGACCATCAAGTTATATATGAGGAGTGTTTTCGTGCATTTAAAAAGACAAGTATATTTGGTTATGAGATGCCTTGGAACAATAGAACTTTTTCAACAGATATTTTTGTAAAATTGACAAAAGAAAATTTGGATGAAAAATTTAAAATGTTAGATTGTTATAAAACTCAAGGTGAGAGAGCTTTCATGAATAAAGATTATATTTTTGATATGGCTAGAACAAGGGGTTTACAAATAGATTCTGAGTTTGCAGAGTGTTATGAGGCAATAAGGGTGGTTCTATGAGTAAAAACGTAGTTTTTTGGGTTGGAGTAAAGAACCAACATTACTCAGAAAAATATGGTGGATGGGAATGGATGGATATTAGTCGTAAGACTTGGGAGTATTGGTGTAAAAAACACGATGTAATATTCTTTCCTTTTGAGAAACCAATTGATGATGATTTAGTAAACTATAGAATTAACTGGCAAAAATCAATATATTGTTTTGATTTGTTGGACGAAGCTGGTATTGATTATGACCAAATATTTTTAGCAGATGCCACTTGTATGGTCAAATGGGACATGCCAAATATATTTGAATTAACAGATAACAAGTTTACTGCTTGGAGAGAAACAGATAATTTAAATTGGGTTTACGATAGTGTAAAGGGTTACGAAGAATTCTTTTCTTATAAACTAAACAAACACGACTATTTTAGTTCTGGTGTAATTATTTTTAACAAATCACATAAGGATATATTTTTAGATTTTAAAGATTTATATCTTAACAACGTTGATGAGTTTGTAAAGTTACAAGACACGGTGGTAAGAAAAGGAACAGAACAAACACCTTTAAATTATTGGGTTCAGAAAAATAATGTAGAACTTAATTTAGATTTACCTTTCAGTTATAAGTTAACTCACATACATCGTAAAGATATGTTTAAACACAACTGGCAACTAAATGAAGATATGACACCTTTTTTTATTAAGTATGGTAACATTTGGGTTTTTAATGGCATACCAAAAAATCAAAGAACTGAAGTGATGTCTCAAACTTGGGGGTTAGTAAAAGATAACTATGACGAGGTTCATTTTCTTAATAGAGTTGTCCATAAAGATGAGTGGTGTAAAACAACATCAAGAAAATTTAAAGAAGATGTGCTTAGAATTTTTAGAGATAGAAAAATGGACAATTGTATAGAAATAGGTTCGTGTAGAGGTGATACTACAAGAGTATTGTCTGAGTGTTTCAAAAAAGTATATTCATTTGAACAATCACCTGATAATATAACTTACATAAAAGAAAGGTGTTCTGATGTAGACAATGTAGAAATAAGTCAAGCTGATGTGTATGACTCAAACTTTGAAATACCAGATGTTAGTGTAGCATTTATTGACGCAGGTCATTCAACTGAATTAGTAAAAAAAGACATCAGTAGATTTCTAAACAAAAACCCAAATATGGTTTTAGTATTTGATGATTATGGACAAAAAGATGAATCTATAAAGAAAGCTATTCTTGAGACTGGTGTAAAGATAAGTAGACATATTGGTGAATATAACGGATTTAAGTTTAACAGAATTAACGGAGAAGAAGTTACCATGATGGGTAGAGAAGGAGTTATTTGTAACTTATGAAGAATGTAGTTTTTATAGTAGACATAACTTTAAAAGGTTCACAAAGAGAGGTCGGTAGATGGGCTGAAACTCGTAGTGATCCTTATGTGTTTTGTACAAAAGCTTGGAAGAAATGGTGTGATAAAAATGATTGTGAGTTATTTGTGTTGAATGAAGAGGTCTTACCACACAGTACGATGCCTGTTTCTTGGCAAAGATATTATGTTTTTGATTTATTAGAAGCGAGTGGTATTGAGTATGACCAAATTTTATATGTTGATGCTGATACTATTCCACATCCTGATTGTCCTAATGTATTTGAGATGAGTGATAGGAAGTTCTGTTTCGTTCACAATGAAGGTAGTTATGATTGGATTTTAAGAAGTATTGAGAATTATGGTAAATATTTTTTTGATGGGTATATGATACCTTGGACAGACTATTTTGATTCTGGTATGTTAGTGTTCAATAAACAACACAAACAATTTTTTCAAAAAATAATAGAGTTTTTTCATGATAATAGAGAAAACTTGTTAAAGGTAGAGAGTGAGTGGCATGCTGGTACAGACCAAACTCCTGTTAATTTTTTGACTCACATCTTAAACATTGACTATAAGAGATTACCATATGAATTCAATATGTGTGATATGTTCAGAAAAGAAATATTAAATAATGATATGACTTTTACAAAATGGGGTTGGATATATCAGTATAATAGCATTCCAAACAATATAGACGACAGGTTAACTTTCCATTGGATGGAAAAAACTTATAAGTATTTGTATGAAAGATAAAATAACACTATCTTGGGTTTCTAGGAATAGACCGACATCGTTAGCAATATCGATATTTTCTTTTTTAAATAGATTATCACATCATTTAAAGTTAGAAATAATTATCAATTTAGATGATGACGATGAGAAATCAATTATAGAAGTTTCAAAAATAACTGAGATAATAAAAAAATTGTATCCAAATATTGAACTAAAAACTATTGTGACTCCAAGAAATGGATATTCTGGTATATGGATAAACCAAAATCTTATTGCTAAAGAATATACTGGTGAGTGTTTGTTAATTATAAATGATGATCATTTTTGTGACACCATTGGTTGGGATCAGATTTTACGAAAGTCCTTAAGTAATGATAAACCACTTCTCATATGGTTAGGTGCTCGTTACGAACATACGGGTGTTCTTAGAAAATCACATCCTGATTTATTATCAGTAAATAAAAAATGGACAGATATCTCTGGTGGTGTGATTTCTTACAAACAAGCTAGTGATGTTTTTCTATTGGACATCAGTAGACAATGTGGGATTAACATAATAAGACCAGACATCAACATAACACATCTACAAAGAAAAATAAAAAAGATAGAAGATGATGGACTTGTAAATGAAAATTACAGAACAGAGTCCTCGGTATTATCAACTAACAAATATCAAAAACATGTTAATAATTTAATAAATAAATTTAAGAGATATCAAAATAGAGTTTAAAAAAAGAAAGTAATGGCTAACGGTATAACAATAAACGAAAATTGTGTTAACTTAATAAAAAGATTATTACCGAATGGTGGAACTATATTGGAGTTCGGTAGTGGTGAAGGAACAACTTGGTTATCCGATGCTGGATATACAATGTTTTCTGTTGAGAATCAAAAAGAGTGGATGGATAAGTTTCCAAATCATACGACATACATAAATTGTAGAATTAAATATTATGATTCAGAATATCTTGCTCCTAATAATATATTTGACCAAAGGGGTTGGTATCATCCTGATGATTTATTTCCTAACTTACCTAATGACTATGATTTAATTTTAGTCGATGGTCCTGGAAGTGCATGGGGAAGGGCTGGTTTTTTTAAACATATAGATAAGTTTAATACTGATGTGCCTATGGTTTTTGATGACATACATAGAACACAAGATTCTGATGTAATGGAAAGTGTATCTGAATATGTTGGTAGAGAGTATGATGTGATAGACATTTTTACTGGAGTGATATATGGCAAATCTTAGTAAAACATATGTAATCGGAACTCATGTAATGTGGTTTGAGATAGAAATGTATTCTGATTTTATAGATGGGATGATAAATCTTTTACAAACGGTAGAAAATAAAGAAAATGTAACAATAGATTTATGTCTAAATTTACTCCAACATTTTGAAGAAGTTGATACTGATAAAATTAAAAAACATGAGATAGTCATAAAGTTTAAAAGAGGTATTGCTAAACTAGAAGAGTTAGGTTATTGGGTTAACTTTCAAATAAAAGACGGTGATGAGTTTTATTTTCATGCCGATTATAGACGAGACTTAAATTACAACTATTGTAAAAAAGTAGATTATGTCATGTGGGGTGAAACAGATAGTTTCTTTCCACGAGAGGCATTTCAAGTGATAGAGTCATTAGCTAAATATACAGATGAACAAAACATTCACAGATATTTACTAAGTTTTTCAGATAGAAAGATGTGGGATGCTAGTTGGGATCCGTTAGTACACAATGATTATGTGAACTTACAATTCATAGATGACGACAAAGGACATTTGAATCCTAATCAAGCTAAGTCACCTATGTCAATTGAAAAAATGAATGAAATAAACAGTAAGGCTGAAGAGTTCGATTTTTCATACATTCAACATCCAAAAATAAGTGGTGCTTGTTTAGTATTATCATCGGATTTAATAAAATCTGGTGTAAACATCCCACCTTGTTTATTGTATAACGATGATGAGGGTTTGTCAATAATGTCACATAAGTTACTTGGAGATAAATACATTCAGTTTGTAGTTAAAAATGTATTACATGTTCATGCTAGAAGACACCCTCAAAAGAGAATGTATGTTAAAGGTGAAGATAATCCTTATTCTTTTATCGGAGATAAAAATGATAATTTTCAAAAGTTTTTAAGTATGTCAAAACAAAACATACAAACTCTTGTTACAGAACAAGGTAAATTTAAAGAATATAATGATTTAAAAAAGTTATTGGAGTCAAAATGAAGAGAGTATTAATTACAGGTATTAATGGAATGGATGGAAGTCACCTTGCCGATTTTCTTTTAGAAAAAGGATATGAAGTGTACGGTATGGAAAGAAGGACATCAAGTCCAAATAGAACAAATACTAAACACTTAGAAGGTAAGATAACATTTGTAAATGGTGACTTGACAGACCAAAATTCATTGGTAAGATGTTTAAGAGAATCAAATCCAGATGAAGTTTACAACCTTGCTGCCCAATCTTTCGTTGGTGAAAGTTGGAATACACCTGAACAAACAGGTGATGTTACAGGTCTTGGTGCTTTAAGAATGCTAGAGGCAATAAGAGAGTATGGAAAAGAGATTAGGTTTTATCAAGCGTCAACCTCAGAGCTTTATGGTAGAATGATTGAAAACCCAGCAAACGAAAACACACCTTTTTATCCTCGTTCACCTTATGGAGTTGCTAAACTATATGGACATTGGATTACTAAAAATTACAGAGAGTCTTATGATATGTTTAATGTAAGTGGTATTTTATTTAACCACGAATCAGAGAGACGAGGTATTGAGTTCGTAACTCGTAAGATTACGGATGGTGTTGCTCGTATTAAGCTAGGGTTGTCAGATAATTTAACTTTAGGTAACTTAGATAGTAAAAGAGATTGGGGATATTCACCTGATTACGTTAAGTCAATGTGGTTGATGTTACAACAAGATGAACCAGACGATTATGTTATTGCTACAGGAGTTGAACATTCTATAAGAGATTTCTTGGATTGTGCTTTCGATTACATAGGTGTTTCTGATTGGTCTAAATATGTTTTACAAGATGAAAGATATATGCGACCAGCAGAGGTTGCTGTATTATGTGGTGATTCATCGAAAGCTCGAGAAGTTATAGGATGGAAACCAGAGACTTCTTTTAAACAGATGGTTTCCAATATGGTAGGTAACGATATAAAGTTATTAGGATGATAAAAGTAAAGTTAACAGATTCAAGTAATATGAAATGTTTTAGTGGGTTGATTCACACTAAAGATTTATTAAGAGATTACAGTATAGATATAACAGATTCGGATGATTACGATTACGAGTTTGTTCACGCTGATGAGTTTGTTAATTTGTCCTTACCACTACAAGAAAGTATAGATAGAGGTATAGATAACCTAAGTAAAAAGTCTGGAGATTACTTTTTGTTTCACGGTGGAGATTCCACCTCTATAATGGGAGCATATGAAGTGTTCATAGAATCTGAAGCTAAATTTCTTTTTAAAAAACAACTTCTATCTCAAGATGACTATAAGAATAAAACTACCATAAATAAATGGTTCTTCGGAAACGGTTCAGATTTAGATAAAGGCTATGATATATCAGATGATGTTTATGATAGGATGAAACTTACTGGTTATAATGTTGCTCATAACTGGCCTCATTTACAACAGATGCAAGTTGGTAATGTGGATAGAGATGTAGATGTTTGTGCTATATATCAAGGTATATTGGATAATGGTAATATGGATCACGAGTTGAGAACTGATGTGTTGTATACTAAACACAGAAAAACAGCTTGGGATATACTTGATAATTTGAATGATAAATATAATGTAGTAAAAGGTCAATCAACTCCACAACAATTTGTTGAAGTGATGAAAAGGTCAAAGGTAGGATTATCTCCATTTGGTATGGGAGAGTTATGTTACAGAGACTTAGAGTTAATTCAATGGGGTTGTTTGTTAGTCAAACCTGATATGAGTAAGGTTATAACAGAGCCAGACTTTTTTAAACCAATGGAAACCTATGTGCCAGTAAAAACCGATTGGTCAGATTTGAATGAAACGATAGAAAAAGTTCTTGCTAATTTTAAAGATTATCAGTATATTATAGACAATGCTAGAAATAAAGTGGTTGAGATGTATTCTTATCAAAATGTTTGTATGTATTGGTATAACTTTTTTGCTAATATGAGTGGAGTAGAAAATGCATAAAATAACGTCAGTAATTCCAACTTATAATAATTTACCTTTTTTAAAATTAACTGTTACATCAGTTAGACAAAATTGTTATTACAAAGATATGCCCATTGTTATTTTTGCTGAAAACTGTACTGATGGTACAAACGACTGGCTACATAATTATGGTGATGAATTAGGAATTGAATATTACATAGAGGATGGAAAAGATAGAGAAGACCAACGAGGTATAGGTGGTGGTATTGATTATTGTGTTAGTAAGGTTAAAACAGAGTTTGTCAATATTTTACACTCTGATTTTTGGGTTGGTCCTAATCAAGACATAGAGTTACTAAAACTGTATGATAACATAGAACCAAATGAAAGATTAATTGCTTCTTCATTTAGAGTTCAACCAAATATATTCCCAAATGATCCTCCCTATAGACCTGGCACTATCTTTGTTGAGTTCGATGAGTTTGGTGCTCACGACACAGATTTCGATGGTGATTACTTTGACCAATGGTCTAATGAATTCACAAAAGACAATGATGTTCATGTCAGAAAAGCTGGTGGTGCTGGTTATTTCTGCAGGGTAGAAGACCACATCCATATTGGTGGTAATGATCCTCGTTTTGAACCAATGTATTGGGAAGATAAAGACCTTTTTATGAGAATGCAGATGGAAGATTACAAATTCATAATGACAAGTAAATCTCTTATCTGGCATTTTACATCAAGGACATCAAGATTTCCTGATGGTACAAAAGAGTTGGATAATAATAAAAGACCAGCACATTTAGTTCATTGGGAACAAAGAGCAACACAAAGATTTATAGAGAAATGGGGTAGACTACCACAAGAGGATGAGGAGTCGTTTGTAGTGCCCATTACAGGAACAAATAACCCAAATAGAATAGAGTGGCCGTTTTGAGTAGAACATTATTAGTAATTACAACGTATAACCAATCTGAATATACTAGATTGTGTTTTGAGTCTTTAAAAACAATTGAAAAAGATGTTGATGTTTTAGTAGTTGATGATTGTAGCACAGATAACACAGTTGAACTGTGTAAAGAGTATGGTCATGAGGTTATTACTAAACCAGAGGGTATGGGACTAACCAACTCTTGGAACAGAGGTTACTATGAATTTAAACAAAGGTGGTTTGTAAATGAAATTGGTATGGATGATAATTACGACTATTTAATACTTGCTAACAATGACATATTAATACCTAATGGTTCTATTACTGAACTTAAGAAAACGTTTCAAAAGTGGCCTTTTAGTTTGGTCGTTCCAACATCAACAGCATATGGAGTTGGTCATAATATAGAACAATCTATTCTAAATTATTACAATGGATTATCGGTGGATAACCCAAATGACTATCAGAATATTCAAAACGCTATTTTCAATATAAAAGATGAATTGAAAAAATCTAATAACGTATATCAACTTGATCCTACAAGAATGAAAATGTTCAATGGATTCTTTTTTATGATGAACAGAAATATTATAAACTATCAGCACTCTGACAAAGAATTGTTTGAACCAAAATATATAATGACTAAGAATGAGGATGAATTTAATTGGGCAAAATTAATACCAAACGATGATTTTGCTGCCTTATGTAAAACATCTTTCGTATTTCATTATAAGGGTATAACTGCAAAGGGGGATTTGAGAGACAATGCTAAATGGAAAGAAACAAGGTTTAATAATGGATAAGGTAATAAGTTTTATACAACCAAGTAGAAACAATCTAAAATATTTACAATGGAGTTACAACTCTATCAGAAAAAATCTTGGTTACCGACATGAGATATGTTGGGCTGATGATTTCTCTGATGATGGGACTTGGGAGTGGATGAAGGAGATTGCTGAGAAAGATGGTAATATAAAGATACATCGTAACGAAGGACCTACAAGATTAGGTCACACGATACTTTACGATACATTA
>JAAOEI010000141.1_pt1 | contig 29626 bp, 51 predicted proteins | sample 7059261 | NCBI WGS metagenome assembly JAAOEI01 (sample SAMN14008812, study PRJNA610033) | viral metagenome | isolation source: viral particles filtered from seawater | place: China: Hangzhou Bay, Yangshan Deep Water Harbour | collected 2017-10-31 | reverse complement strand
GAGCCGCTGAGCTTACCGGGGTCCCAATCGGCGACAGACTTCGGAAGCGGCATGTTACTTCTTCCCTCCGAACGTCATCAGGGGAGACGAGAATTTGAACGCACCCATGGATCCCAGGCCATTGGCGAGCGATCCCAAGGCGCCCAAGGCCGAGCCAAGGCCAGACGTACTGGTGGTCGATGTTCCGTCTATCTGCTGGCCGTTGAACAACTGGAACGGCTGCTGGCTCATCAGCGCAGAACGGAGCTGCAACAGCGTCAATGGGGCCTGTAGCTGGTCGGATTTGATCTGACGCACATTCGAGCCGGTGTCGGATTGCGTGCCGATATTCGCCCGCAGGTTGGCGTCCTGCGCTCCGGCCGAATCCGCCAGCGCCCCGCCCGCCTGCAGCTTGAGCCCCTGGCTGGCGAGGTCGTAGCCCTGCCGGCGGTTGGCGTCGGCGTCGGAGAGCGCCGTGGCGCGCTGGAAGCCCTGGTCGCGCAGGCCGGACAGGATGGTGTTGGCGCCGCGCGACAGGCCGCTCATCAGTTCGGAGTCGGCGATGTCGCGGCCACGGTCTCCGAACGCCCCGCGCTGGGCGAGGCTGAGCTTCTGCTGCGCCATCGCCTGATCGGCGGAGTGCCCGAGGTCGGCCTGCGCAGCGTCGATGACGTTCTGCTGATAGGGGCTGAAATAGGAGCCCAGGTTGTCCAGCAGGGAGGCTGACTTGCCGTTGTTGTTGGCGACGCCGCGGAAGATATCCTGCGCCTGCCCGTAGGCCGCCGGATTGCCCAGCCGGCCCGCCGATTCCGCCGCTTGGTCGAGAAGGTTGTTTGAACCTGCGACGAAATCCAGCGGGTTGGCCTGCCCCAGCGCATCGACGGAGCCCGTCAGATTCTTGACCGGGTTCGTGATCCAGTCAGGATTCGTCGGCGTCACCGTCTGATGCGTCTCGGTTTTCTTCTTGGTACCCATTATAATACCTTCCGCAGCCCATCGCCGTGGGGTTCAAATCCGCTCTTGCGCAACGCTCGCGCCCATCCCTTGCGGCCCTGTATCCAGGCGTAGGTCGCCCCATGACCTCGCGCCCAGGCCTCGATCCCCGGCTGCATCGCCAGGAGGTCGCGGATATCCCCGCCGGCCAGCCACACCAGCACGTAAGGCGCATCATCCACGGCGAGCTGAGTGACGAACGCCGCGCGCTCGCCCGACCACAGTTGAGCCCGTCCCGCCATCAGATCGGCCAAGACTTCCGCCTCGGTGTCCTCGCGCAGCGCCGGCAACAGCCAGCGGCGGCAACGCACCCACTGTTCGGGCTTCATCGCTGGCCGGAAGGAACCACGTCGAAGGTCGGGTTGCCGATCCGCGCATAGGTCGGCGAGGCGTTGCCCGAGTATTTCACCCGCGCCAGCCGGCCGGTTGAGCGAAGGTCGGTCTTGTCGTCGCCGACGCCCATCGCCTGTCCCGTGGCGACCGTCTCATCGCCCTGCGGATAGAAGCGGGTCGTCAGGGTTATGGTGATCGGGCCGATCTGGTCCTTGAAGTCGGGCCACACCTGGCGAACCTGCATCACCACGTTCGGATCGAGGTAGCTGTCCGCCGCCTCAAGGAACCATGAGAAGGCCGAGCCGTCGGCGGAGTTGCCTTTTTCGTGCCAGTAGATGGCCCCGTCCGCGTCGGTGGCGACCGGGTAGCTGTTGGGGCTTGGCGGGGCGTCCACGAACGCCGTGCGGGCCATCTGGCCGCGATACCACGCCCCTTCCGGGTCATTCAGCAGGGTCGGCACGTGAGCGGCGAGATAGCGGCTGTTTTCGCTGCCGTCGCGGGCGTCGGGATAGTCGAAACGGATTTCATCGAAGGCGGAATTTGAGGACGCCACGATCTTGTCGAACTGCGAGGCGGTCAGGTTGTCGGCGAAATCCACCTGGATCGGGCAGTCCATGATCTGCGGCTGACTTCCAAGCACATAGCCGTAGATTTGCTTGTTCGGGCCGATCCAGAACGCCTTTTGACCCACCACGACGGCTGCATTGGGGCCGATCAGTCCGCACTCCTCGCCCACCTGATCGAAGCGCCAGATTTGCGTCGGATCGCCGACGTAGGTTCCCACGAACAGGGCGTTGGAGGTCCAGACCAGCAGGTTATTGCCGACCACAGCGCCCGAGACGATGCGACCGCCGCCCGGAAGCCGATAGCGGCCCGCCGTGGACGTGGAGCTGGCCGTCCAGTTGTCCAGATCCTCGATCGCGCAATGGCGGATCACCAGCGGGTCGAAGTCGTAGGGCGAGGTGTCGTCGTCGCAGCCCAGCGCGAACACCTGACGGGTTGGAGCGACCAGAACATGAGTGCAGCGCACCGGCGCATTGGTGTTCGCAACCGCCCGCGTCCCGGTGCTGTTCTGCCACAGGTAGATGGCCCCGGCGCGCGGGCTGGCGATCAGGTTCTGGCCCCAGGCCGACAGGCTCCAGGTGCGCGGGAAGTAGTCCGCCGTCGAGGGACTGGAATAGGTCCCGGTCGAATAGGCCCCCGTGCCGTAGCCCTGGCCGCCCGTGCCGTTCACAGAGCCCGAGGTGAGCACGGTTTGCGGCGTGACGATCAGGGTTGCGCCGCCGCCCGAGCCGCTTGAACTGGCCGCATCCGCCGCGCCAGCCGTGAAACTGTAGGAGTTGGCGTTGATGACCGTTATCACCCGGTCGCCGTTGAGGTTGGCGGCGTCGATGCCGTTGAGCGCCGGAGCCCCCGCGACCTTCACCGTGATGCCGTTGGCGTAGCCGTGCGCGGTGTGGGCGACGACGACCGTGGTGGAGAGGTTGGTGGTGGTCAGCGGATTGGCGCCAAGCCGCGTGGGCGGGCCGTAGGGCGTGATGTTGTAGAGCGCGCCGCCGGTCCATAGCTCGAGCGTGGCGTGGGTTCCGAAGGCGAGGTTCAGGACGGCGGAATTGTCCATCCAGCCGAATATCTTGCGGCAGGTGCCGGAAAGCGCCGTGGAGACCAGCTTTTCCCAGCCGCCGATGACTTGCGCCCGCCCGCGCCAGAAGCGCACATTGGAGCCGTCCGCGTAACGACCTGAGGCGGCATAGGTGGTGTCGTCGCCCACCAGGCCGGGCGGGATTTGGGGACTGACGCGCACTAGATCAGCCCCTCCTCTCGCGCGTGCTCCAGGCAATGGTTCTCGCTGAACAGCAGTGCCTCGATGATCGCCGCCGCGATGCTGGCCCATGCCTCGCCGTCATGCTGCGCCTTGCCGACGCGCGCCGAGAAGCTGTTCATGCAGTCGCCGCCGGTGAGCGCGTTGAGCAGGTGCGAGGCCCCGCCCACCACGTTCTGCAGGTAGGCCCAGAGCGCGGCGATCATGCGAGCGCCGCGTCCGCCTCTTCCTGGGTCAGCAGGCCTTGGCTCACCAGATAGCCGAACCCGGCAGCCACGTTCTCGTTGTCGAGGTCCACGCGGTCGGACTGCTCCAACAGGTAGAGAAAGTCGTCCACGATGGGGTCGGTGCCGCGCGCGGCGCGGATGGCTGACCGTTTCGCCAGCGGAATGCGTTGCAGGAGGATGGCCTTGCGCAACCAGCGGGTGGCGTCCACCTCCGCATCGACGGGAAAGAACCCCTTGCCGTCGTACTGCGGCTCAGAGACCAGCCATGACAAGTCGGCGAGCTCGGGATCGGTCAGATGACGCACCGCAGCCGGCAGAGCCCCCGGCTCGCCGATATCGCTCATGTCGGACAGGAGGCGAAGCTGGTAATAGCTCATGGCTTCAATCTCACTTGGATGATCTGTAGCGACCCGCTGGCGCCGCGCTGGCCGATGCTGCTATCCGTGGCGCCGCCAGCGGCGGGCGCTGTCCCAGGGAGCAAGGCTACACCGGACCCACCGATGTATTCGGTCGTGCTGGGCGCGTTGGCGCCCGCCACCATGCTGCCCGTCACCGTACCGTTTATCCCGTTCACGATCACATCGCCCAGGTTCGTCTTGGCTGTACCGACGCCGCCGGTCGATCCTTGTCCGCCCTGGGCTGTGATCACCTCGCCATCTGGCATAGTGATGGTGGTGTTCCCGCCGTTGCCACCGCCAATAGCGCCGCCGCCGCCGACCGTTATTGAGACGCGCTGCCCGCCGGCCAGGGGCCGCTGGGCGATGACAAGGGCTCCTGACGCCCCGCTATACGATCCGTTACTCGCACCCGCCCCGCCGCCGAACGCGACGAAGCGAAACCACCCGCCGGTGGGGGCGGTGAAGGTGTATGATCCGGGAGAATAGCTGCGCGAAACCGGTGAGCGCGATCGACGGACGCCGCTCATTCCCTGCCCAACAAGCCCCCGCAGGCGCTGGCCCGTCGCCATCAGTAAAGACCGCCCTCGGCGCGGAACACACAACTCACCGAAAGCCCGACCGCGACCGCGAGCCCGTAGCCGGCGCGAAGGATCAGCGGGTTGTCCTCCGAATAGCCGAAATCGACCTTGGCGTTAGCCACGGAAGCGCCGGGCGTCACCGTGGCCATCAGGGCGGAGTCGATCAGGGTGTAGGTCGAGCCGGTGAAAACGTAGAGTTGGCAGTTGATCGCCGTGCCGACCGTCGCCCGGGGAATGGCGATCAGGCGCGTGAAGCGGGCGCCGTTGGTGTTGTCAGCCTCGCTCAGCAGCGTCACCACATTGGTCGGCGCGGTGAACGCGGTCTCCGCAGTCGCCGCAATAGCGGTGCGCGAGAACGGCGTCTGTGGCGTGATGATGGAGTTGGCGGAGACGGTCATGTTGTGGCCCCTAGAGCGCGACCGCGAGCGCTACCTGTTTGCCGACAATCGCGGTCAGGTAGTCGCCCAGGTCCGTGGTGTTGACTTGCTTCCAGTAGGACGACGAGGCGTCCGTATAGAGGAACTTGCCGGCGTTCCCGGTCAGGGCGGGCAGCGAGCCCGTGGCCCCGATCACGGCGGCGGCGATGTAGTCCTTCAGCGCCAGGCCGCCATAGCCGGTCGTGTAGCAGGCCGACCCATCGCAATCGACCAGCACCCGGTCTCCAGCGTCGATGGCGACCGTGGCGCCCGCCCCCGTGGAGATCGTCAGCGCCTTGTTGGTGGCGTTGTAGATGCTCCAGCGCATCATCTTCGACGGCACGGTGATCGTCGCGTTGGCGCTCAGCGTGCCGGTGAACTTCAGCAGCGAGTTGTAGGCCTGGAAATCGGCCGCGCTGGTCGAGGACTGCGAGCTGGTCAACGAATAGTCGCCGGTGATCGCAATGGCCTGATAGCCGGTGACGAGGTAGTTCACCCGCTTCAGGGTGTTGTTGAGCTTGGTGTCGCCCCAGGTGTTCAGGTTCTCGCCGGCCGCCTGCAGCTCGAGGCCGTTCTCGGAATAGCTGGATGGCATTTACAGCGCCCCTCCTGCGGGATCGGTCCAGGTCGTCCCGTTGGACAGCCCGACCTTGTTCTTGTCGCTCACATAGACGATGCAGCCTGCCCAATCGGCGGCTGGGGGGAGGTCCGCATAGGCCACCGACCACAGGCGCGCGGGCCTGCCTGGGTTCAGCAGCGCCATGACGCCCGCCTGCAGTTCACCCAGGATCGAGCCCAGCGGGAACGGGTAGTCAGGCGGGACCGGACGCATCAGTATCCGCGGTACACATTGAAGCTAGGCCGGTTGCGGGTCAGCATCCCCGGCTCGGTCGAGAGCGTGGTCAGCGATTTCTCGCGGTTCTCCTTCGCCATCGCCTTGGAGATCGCGTCCTCGTACTTGGCTTCCCACATGCTCAGGGCGTCGGGATCGCGCAAATAGGGCGCGGCTTCCTTCAGGGCGCCGAACAGGTAGACGTTGGGATAGTTGGTGAGGATCAGGTTGGTGGTCGTGCTGTCGGAGAGCGCAACCGCGCCCTGCCAGCGGAACAGGAAGCTGTAGTCGCTCGCCGAGCTTACCGGGCAGTCGAAATAGATGGTCGAGCCATCGACGCACCAGGCCTGCGGAATGGAATTGACCGTGGTGATGCGCAGCGCCTCGCGGATCACCGCCCGCAGCTCCTGCGTGCCCGCAGAGCCAGCCCACAGCAGCCACATGTTCAGCGGCGAGCGGTAGCCGGTCGGGAGCGTGATGGTGTGACTACCGACCGAGCCCGTGAGCGTCGAGGTGCTCTCGATCTCGCGATGGCTGAAGCGGGCGTTGATATCCGCCTCGGCGAGGTCGATGAACTCGGGTATGCGGTCGGTCAGGTCCGTGCGGTTCAGCCAGTTGGCGACCGCCGTCTGAAGCTCCGCATAGGTGGTGATCGCCACCTCAGATGCCTTCGCCGACCGCGACGTGGACGTTGGCGGTCAAGGACGCCATAATCACAGAGTAATACAGCGGCTCTCCGCTATAGGGATTGGTGACCGTGAAGCCGCTCGCCCTGCCGGGCGGGACCGGGGTGTCGCTGGTGGTGGCCGCGACGCTGGAGCTTCCCCAGGCGATATAGGCCCAGGTCGTCCCATCATTGGTCACGCGGACCTGGAACTGGCCCTGCGGGTTGGTGGGGAATCTGGCGGCGGTGGACGCCGAAGTCGTGGCGGAGACCTTGACGGTGCCGCCGACGCGAGGGGAGAACAGATGCATCAGGTAGTCTCCGCAAGATCGCCGCCGGGGCGACGCCTGAGATAAGTGTGGAAGTTTCCGGGGAAGTCGTTTCCGGCGTCGTCGTGGTGGGTCAGGTCGAGGTCTGGAACGATCCAGATTTCCCCGCCCCGGTCGTTCCAACGGCGGGAGAAGGCATAGTCCTCGCCGAACCAGACGGCCTTGTGGACGCCGTGATTGAACAGGTCGTGGGAGGGATGATAGAGCGGCCCGTAGTTCAGTTCCGGGTAGGACCGCATCATCTCCTGAACGCAGCCGTCGGTGATCTTGAGGAAGCCGGCGGGCACCCAATTAGCCTTGATGCAGCCATCCTCGCGCGTGGTCGGCACGCCCTCGGCGTCCGTGAACCACGTACCCATGTACTCTTCCTTGGCCTGCTTGTAGCGATAGGTTCCGGCCACCACGTCGCCGGGCGTCTGGATCAGCCGCAGCAGTTCGCCGGGCTTCCAGCTCAGGTCGTGATCGATGAACACCACGACGTCGGGCAAGACATCCATCGCCTTGCGCAGCATCTCGGCGCGCGCGTGGCTGATATAGGCGGAGCCTACATGGTTGACCGCGTAGTGCTCGATGCCGGCCGCATCCAGAAGCGGAACCTCGGCCTCAAGGGCGTCGAGGAACTGCCTGTAGGGCCGCTTGATGGTGGGCGTGCAGAAGACGACGCGGGTTTTCTTGGGCTCGTCCGTCACGCCTTCACCGCCACGGCCATGAGGTTGTGACAATGGACCCGCATCACCTCGGTCTGCGCGAAACCGGCGGCCTGGAGCGCCTCGGCGAGCGTGTCCTTCAAGAACCCGGAGTGGTGGGCCATGTAGGGGTTGCGCGCCACATAGGCGCCGTGACCGTAATAGAGGTCATGACCTGTGATCGGCCCGGCCTCGGACTCGAACAGCACCTCACTATTGGGCGCCACGCCTTCAAGATCGGGCACGAAGACCAGCACGTTTCCGCCGGGCTTGATGACCCGCAGGAACTCGCCCAGCGCCACCGGCACCTCGTGCGGGTGCAGATGCTCCAGAGCGTGCGAGCAATAGAGCGCGTCGTAGGGGCCGATCTCGCCCAGCGCCGTCATCGACGCCACGATATCGGGGTCGCAGGCCGGGTTGATGTCCAGTCGGACCTCCTCGAACCCGGATAGCCACGCCGGAAGCGGGTCGCCCCCGCAACCGACGTGGAGCACCGTCGGCATGGGGTTAGGCCGAGCCCTTCCAGATGCCGAGATTGTTCAGCGTGTTCATAATCTCGATGACCGTGGCCTTGAGATCGGTCGTCACGTCGGTCGAGGACGCCGTGCCGATCACCGAGGTGGCCTGCCAGGAGCTTGCGCGCTGGCTGATCGCCGTGGTGCCGTAGAATCCGACCTTTTCGGACGCGGCGTTGGCGATCTTCACGCCAGACTGAGCGGAGATGATGATGCCGCTCGGGCTGTTGTCGCCAAGATAGGTTTCGTTAGCCATGTATGTATGTCCTTGAAAAGAAAAGGCCCCGCCGGTAAGGGCGAGGCCAGGTCAGCCGGGAGGGTTCGGCTAGTTATTGTGGAGGCGGCAGGCAAGCTGCGGGCGGATGGTCTTGTAGCCGTAGAGGACATCCAGACGGGCGGGGAACTTGTCCGAATTGATGTCGTACTGGCGCACGATCCGCATGGAGATGCCGTCCAACACCTCGCGGGCCGCGAAGTCCACGCCCTTCGGCATCACGAGGTCGGCGAACGCGATGGCGAACGCTTCCTTGTGGTACAGAAGGCCCGTGTCATCCGCGCCCGAGGCGGTGCCGGCCCAGGTCACGGTCTTCGACGCGCCGGCCGAGTTGATGACGATGTTCTGGTTCGCGCCAGATGTCACCGGGGTTGGCGACACCGCCTGAGAGGTGGTGCCGGCCGCGGTGACGACGAACTGCTGCAGAACGCCGGTGTCGGCCTTGGTCTCGGGGTGGACGCGGTTGACGCCTGCGATGGTGAACACGTCACCGACAGCCGAGGAGCCGCTACCGCCCGATATGGTGATGGTCGCGGTGCCCGAGGTGATGCCGGTCGAGGTGTTGCAAACGTAGGAGGCGTCCGCCGCGCCACGGGTGTTTGACGGCCACAGGGTGTTTTCCACCCAATCGAAGCCGGCCGCACGCCCGACATAGCCTTCCTTGTACTGGGTGCTGATCTCCTTGGAGTCCTGGAACAGCGCCTTGCCGTCCGTGACCGCATCGAGCATCATTTGGGTGCTGAGGTTGGCGACGCGGCCGTCCATGGGCGCCAGGGACGCGTTGAGCTTGCCGCGACCGGACAGCACGTGGGCGATGGTCAGCGCCGAACCGGAGTTCCACACCGCATTATAGACGTCCTTGTACATCGACATAGCGTCGTATTCGATGTTGGCCGCCAGCACGCTCATTGCCGGGTCGAGGATGCGCTTGGAGAAGTCATCCAGGGACAGGGTGAGGTCGGTGCTGGTGAAGTTCAGATCCACACCCTTTTGGGTGCCGACCGTCAGCGTGGTGCTGGTTTCGGTCGTGTCCTGCGCGCTGAGCGCGGCGCCGGTGCGAACGGTGTACCTGTTCGGCAGGCGAATCTTCAGGTCGGCGCCGATCTTGCCGCCGTCCTTGGCGAAGCTGTCGTCGTACTGGCGCTCGATAGAGCCGATGAAGTTCAGCTTCTGGTGGAGAACGCGCAAGGCTTCGCGCGTGACCGCCGTAGGGGTCAGAATGGTGTTAGCCATGGAAGTTCCTTCGGGCCGCTGTGCGGCGCTGGGACAGGCGCGTCATCTCGACGGGCCGGTGCGTTGAGGGGTCAGCCCGCGCGCTGTTTGGCGAGCTGTGCGTTTCGGCGGCGCGCCCACTCCTCGATCGGCAGATTGTCGTCCAGCCCGGGTTTGTAGCCGCCGGCCTTCTGGCCCACGGTTCTCGCCGGTTGGACGGACGTCTGCTTCTCGACTTGCTGCGCCGTTTTGGTCTTGGCTTTCAGGCTGGAAAGCTCGGTCTCTGCGGCGTGAAGCCTCGCCAGGAGCTTGAAGCTCCGGGTATCAGCTTTGCCGTCCGCCCCGATCAGGCTCTCGCGGACCTCATCGGCGGTGAAGCCGACACTGGCCGCGACCTTGGCGACGGATTGAACGAGTTCCTGGCCGTAGCCGGGTAATTCCCTCGAAAGCGCCTGGTCCGCTTCCTGAAGCGCGGTGACGGAAGCCCGTTCGCGCGACAGACGGAACTCCTGCTCCTTCTGGGTGATATCCTTGCTCAGTTCGCCGTGGGCGTCCCTGAGCTGTTGCCATTGCGCCATGCGTGACGCGACGGCCTGCGGCCCGTACTTTTCCGAGAAATCGGTCCAGTCGGTCTCCGCGAACTGCTGAAGCGCGGTTTCCACCTGCTTCAGTTGCACCCGCTGTTCCAGGACTTCCGACTGAATCTCGGCTTGCTGGGCAAGCTCCGCTGAGCGGGCCTCCAGTGCCTTGCGTTCGGCCGCGACCTCCTGGGTCTTGCGGGTATAGTCGGCCTGCCGCAGGGTTCCTTCCTGGAACTCCTTGGCGAGCGCCTTGGGCAGCTTGTATTTCGCGCCCTCGTAGTCGATCTCTTCCGAATCGTCGTCGGCTTGATCCTCGATGGGATTGCCGTCTTCGTCGAGTTGGGGTTGATCGTCGCCTTGGGCGTTAGCCTCATCGGCGACTCCCTCCGTGACGGGAGCAAGCTCCTCGTCAGCGGCCGGGTTGGTCGCTTCTTCGCTCATGCTGTCCTTCGTGGGAATGCGGCGTCTTGCGACGGCGCTATGGCCCGGCGCCTAGTCGTTGGCGGCGGGAATCTTCGCGGCCTCAGCCGGCTTGTTCAGAACCTGGATGCGCTTGGTCTCGGCGTCGAACGCCTTGATCTGCAGCTCCTGGGCCTTCAGGTCGTTGGCGCTCTTGGCCTGTTCCAAAGCCGCCTGCGTCTCTTGCAGCTTGGCGCCCAACTGCTGGACGATCTGCTGCGCCTGTTGCTTGACCGCATCGGCCTCGGGGTTGCCCTCGCCGCCTTGCGCGGCCGGCGGAAGCATGGCCTTCAGACGCTCGGCGATCTCGTCAGCGCCCGGCCAATCCAGGTTCTTCGCCAGAAGGTCGCCGATCACCGGGGCCGCTTCGGGGAACGCCCGGATCAACTCGATCATCTGCGAGGCGGCTTCCTGACGCTGGGTCTGGAACGAGGGGCCGGCGCTTACCGTCAGATCGTACTTGCCAAGCCCAAGGTCGTAGATGCGCGACACCTCCGCGCCCTCGTGCTGCATTGAGCCATCGGGGCCAGGAGGCTCGCCAGCCTCGGGCGGCACGTTAGCGCCAACCTTGACCATCTGGGTCTCGCCCTCCTTGCCGAGGATGCGGACGGTCCTGGGGACGCTGTAGACCTGCGGGATAAGGTCGATGAGCACCCGGCCGGCATGGCGGATCGCGCGGTTCAGGTTGTCGATGAAGTTGAAGGTCGAGGTGTCGCCTTCCAGTTGCCGGGCCTGGATCGCCTTGCCGGACGTCTCGTTGCTGCGGGCTCCGAGGCTCGCATCATACATGCCGATGACGCTCTTGATGTCGTCCGAGGCGTTCAGAGCCTCTTGCAACGCGCCCGCCGGCACGCCCGCGAACGGCATCCGCTGCGGCATCTCCGCGCCGTCGTACTCCAGATAGGCGTGAGCCTGGGTGTTGGCCGTCGCCCACTTGCCGGCGTCGGTCTCGAATGCACCCTTGCGGCCCACCCACGGGGCCTTGGGGGCCAGAGCCACGAGCTCGGTCGTGGTCGTGCGCCAGTAGTTGAACATCCGTTGCGCGTCCTTGGCGCCGCGGATCATCGAGCGGAAGTGACGCTTGCCGTGCAGATAGACCTCGTGTCCATAGACCGGGATGATCGGGATATAGCGCCCGGCCCATTCGATCTTCTCGAGCTCCTCAGCGCCCGACACCAGGCGTTGCACGACCTTCGTGGACTTGACCTCGCGCTCACCCGCCACCGTGACGCCCAGCGCCTGGAACAGGTCAATGTTGGCCTTGAACTCGTCGGCTCCGACCACGCTTCCGTCGCTGAGCATCAGGATCTTGCGCGGCGTCTCCTCGCGGGTCCAATACTCGGCGACCATCACGCCGTCACCATCGATCCACGGCGCGGAGAGCTTGCCATACTCATCGGCCCAGTTGACCGGCTTGGCGCCCTTGTACTGCTTTTCGAACTGCGTCTTGGTCAGGGTGTCGGTGACGAAACAGACGTTCCAGTCGCTGGAGTCCGCAGCGGTCGAATAACAATCGCCATAGACGCTGAGCGGGTTGACGATCCGCTCGATCACGATGTCCTGGTCAAAGCTGTCGTCGGAGGCGTACTGCGTGTTGATGCGGAAGTAGCCGAAGCCGCCAGTCACCGCGTGCTCCAGAGCCGTGTCGTAGGCCACCTCGGCGTTGCTGGACTGCTCGATGTTGCGGATCAGTCCGTTGAACACCTCAGCGGTTTCAGGGTCCGAGCCGTCATCGACCGGATGGACAGATATCCCCGGCTTGTTCTGGCGGGCGTCGTTGACAACCTGCTTGATCATCGCCCCCAGCTTGGAGACGGTGAGGCAGGGGCGGCCCTCAAGCTCGCGTTGCTTGCGGACCGTATCGGGCCACTGGTTCTCCAGCAGCGCGAAGTCGATGTCCTCCTCGAACGGCCTGCGGTTATGCTCCTCGCGCTCGGCGATGGTCTCGAACGCTTCGCGGGCCTCCTTGATGATGTCGTCAGCCATGCAGCGTCATCCCATCCATCCGCCGGCTCCGACGTGCCTGTTCACGGCCTTAGCCTTGGCCATCTGAGGTTCCTCGTAGGCGGTCATCAGGTAGCGCAAGGCGTCCGCTGCGTGGCTCGTCCAGTCGTGCAGCGGGCCAAGGCTCACCCGGCGCTTCGGGTCCACCTTCTCGCGGTAGTCCTTGATCGCCCGAAGCCCGACATCGCACTTGGCGGCGTCGATCCAGGTCCGCGGCAACATGCGCCGAACCACCTCGATCCCGTCCTCGGGACTGACGCGGGGCGCGATGCGCGTCTTGAACTTCATCTCTTCCAGCATCTCGACGCGGGACTTTCCCGTGCCAAGCTCACGGGCCTGCGCATCGTGCGGCAGGATCAACGGCGCGTAGGTGTAGGTGTGACGCTCGCGGAGCTGCTGGGCGTACCATGACAGCGCGACGCCGCTGTTCTCGATGTAGTCAATCAGCCGGATTTCCCGGCCGACGAACTGCGCAAGCCAGATGGCCGTCGAATCCCCGATGCCCAAGTCCCAGGCCGCGTGAACCTCAAGCATGGGATCGTGCGGAACCAGGCCAATACGCTTCGGCGTCGCCAGCTCAGCCTCGGTCAGCAACCGGGCGTAATAAGCGCCCTCGATGGCCGCATCGAAGCTGGTTTCCATCTCGCGGGCGTACTCATCTTCCGACATCTCATCCCGCAGGGCGTCAAGCTCATCCTGGGAGACGATGCCTGTCTCAGAAGCCCGCAGGCGGAGATCGAACCAATCCTCGGACTCAACCGCGCGCTCGTAGACTTCCCAAAAGGCGTTCTTGCCCTTCGGCGTGCCAATGAACGTGGCCCAGCCCTTGCGATCAGCCAGCGCCGGCCGGATAACCTCAGACCAGGCCCTCGGGTCCTGATCGGCGAACTCGTCCAGCACCACGCCGTCAAGGTAGATGCCGCGCATCCGGTCGTAGTTGTCGGCGCCGTAAAGCCTGACCCTCGCAGAACCCGCCGCGCTGGGGATCTCAACCCAAAGCTCGGACTCGTTGGTCTTCACGCCAGGGAAAGGCGCTGAGAACCGCTTCAGATAGCCCCAGGCGACGTCCTTGGCCTGCGTGTAGTAAGGCGCGATGTAGGCGAACCGGCCATCCGGCTGCGTACAGGTGAAGGCGCCCTTGATCAGATCATTGATCGCCGCAACGGTCTTTCCAGCCCGCCGATGCGCCACGATGCAGGCCCAACGCGTCGGGCGATCATGGAACGGCAGGAAGGCCAGCCGAGGCGCGTAGGGGATTACGACGTGCCGGGCGGTAGCCATGCAGCCGTGATAGGTCCAAGATCCTCAGCGCCGCCGATCGCCAGCTTGTCGCCGTAACGCTTCGGGTCCCACTTCGCGAGCAGCTTCAGGTCCGTCTCGATGATCAGCTTATCCCGCTGAACGTCCGAAGTGCTCTCGCCCAAGCCCCGCGCGATCTGCCGGGCGTTGTGAGCAATGGCGTCGAAACCCACTTCCCGCGCGCGCGCGATGGCGGAAGCTACGTCCTTACTCCCACTCCAATTCCGCACCGTGCGATCTGTCGGCATATGATCGTCGCGGCATATCTGAGCGAGTGGTTCGCCCTTTGAGAGGCGGTCGCATATCTCTGTGAGCAGTTCGTCGGTGTAAGTGCTCGGTCTGCCCATTGGCTCCTGAGCCTCGCTGAAAAGATGTATTACAAATCGCCGGGATGTATTACACTGCGGCATGGCTCAGCCGAAGACGCCGCCGATGTCAGTCCGCTTTGGTCCCGAGACGCTGAAGGCGATCGACGACTTCGCGGAGGCGAACAACCTCTCGCGGCACGGAGCCATCATTCATCTGGTGGTGAACGGCTTGAGCGGGTGGACGGGACTGGAAACTGCCCGCACGCTTAGTTTAAGAAAACCAACGCCAGCAGCTCAGAAGCAGACCGTCGCGCCTACCGTGCCGCTCATGGAGCGGAAGCCGTTCAATCCGCAGCCTAAGACCGGGAAGAAACGCTAGACCTCTTCTTGCCCGAGCTGATCCATCAGGATCGCCTCGATGAAACGCTTGGAGGTCAGCCGGCCTACGTAGTTCCAGCCGTCCTCGCCTATGATCCATAACTGGAACTCAGCGCCAGTGTCTCGGATGTGGTACTTCAGAGCCTTAGCGTCTCTGTGGGCTTTCTGGATTAGGCCGTGGTGGATAGCGGGGGCGTCGGGCAAGGTGCGCGCCTCCGATGTAGGGAAGCCCCGCAACGCCGCTGGGGTCTAAGGCTCTAGGCTGTGACGGGTGTCGTCGGCGGCGGGGCTGTGGGGTGGAGCGGCGCGCGTGGCGCAAGGCCGGCTCCTATCGAATTACCGTACTGATTCGGCGCGAACCTGTCAAGCCCTGGTGTGAACGGGAGGGGAACCCCGCTAGATGGTGTGGCGCGCTCCGCAGGAGTCGAACCTGCAACCGTCGGATTCGAAGTCCGAAGCTCTATCCAGTTGAGCTAGGAGCGCGGGTTGTCAGCCCTTCACACAAACCACCTGGCGCAGCGTATGGACGATCTCCACGTGATCGGCTTGCGCGGCCATCACGGCGTCGATGTCCTTGTAGGCTCCCGGCGTCTCGTCAATCACATCGGCATCAAGCCGGGCCTCGATGCCCGCCATGGCCTTTGCGTGATCCTCCAGGGTAAAGCGCCGCTTGGCCTCGTTGCGGGACATGGCGCGGCCGGCGCCGTGCGAGCACGAGCACAGCGATTCCGCCAGCGGCGCACCTTGCACGCCGCGCACGATGAAGCTCTTGGCCCCCATCGACCCTGGAATGATGCCCAAGGTATCTGGCGTAATCTTCACGGCCCCCTTGCGGGTCACCATCACGTCAGCTCCGAAGTGCCGCTCGCGGCTGACATAGTTGTGATGACAATTCACGGCCTCACACTCGCAGGTGAAAGGCTTCGGAACCGCCTTGGATAACGCGCCCATAGCCGCCGTCATCATCGTCTCGCGATTCAGGAGCGCGAAGCGTTGCGCCCACGACAGCGCCTTCATGTATTCGCCGAACAGATCCGAACCCTCGGGGATATAGGCGAGGTCTTGATCGGGCAGGTTGATGAACCAGCGACGCATGTCCTCTTTGGCGCGCTCGATGAAGTAGGAGCCGATGCGGTTGCCAATCCCGCGCGAGCCAGAGTGCAGCATGATCCAGACGCGATCCTCCTCGTCTAGGCATACCTCCACAAAGTGATTGCCGGTGCCGAGGGTGCCGACGTGGTAGGGCGCGCGTTGCGCGGCTTGCCCCAGCTTCGGGTGGCGGTCCACCAGAGCCGCCAGCCCAGCGCAGTCCATCTCCACGGCGGGCGGATCACCCCACGCGCCGCGGTCGTTCACCCCGCCGTTGTCGGTTCGGCCATGCGGGATCACCGCCTCAATCGCGGTACGCAGTCCCGACAGGTTGTCCGGCAGATCGGATGCCGTCAGAGACGTGCGATGCGCCATCATCCCGCAACCGATATCAACGCCAACGGCGGCGGGAATGATCGCCCCCTTTGTGGGAATGACAGAACCGACCGTCGCGCCCATACCCCAATGCACGTCAGGCATGATCGCGACATGCTTGTGGATGAACGGCATGGCCGCAATGTTGTCGAGTTGGGCTCGCGCCTGATCCTCGACTTGCACGCCGTCGATCCAGGCTTTGATAAGGCCGCCTTGCGCGCCTTCTAGAACTTGCATTGGATTTCTCCGGTGATGGTCTGGGCGGCTGGATTCGAACCAGCGGCCCCCGCATTCCAAGTGCGGTACTCTTCCAAGCTGAGCTACGCCCAGGGGATCACCAGCCCCTAGAGGCTGGGTCGCGGTCGATGCTGGCTTTGCCGTCGAAGAGTCATCACGTCCTCCTTCTATCAGTTCTACGCTTGTGCTATAAGAACAACGCGGGGACGGTGCGCTTCGCGCGCCATGATTTCCTCCATCCGCCTGGACGCCGCCTCAGCCGTGACGTGATAATTTTCGGCTGAACCGTCCCAGGTGTGGATGAGGTCGCAACAGGACCACCCGAACAGGCCTTTGCGCTCGACCTTGAACACGCCAAGGTGTCGCTCGATCACTCGGTACTGCGTCACGCCGCCGCCCTCCTTGGCTGTTCAAACACGGCGCGAAGCTCCTCCAGCGCCGACCACATCGCCCACACCTGTCCGTCCTTCCAGTCGTCTCCGACCTTCACCCGGCCCTTGTGGACGCCTAAACGCTCCATGATGCCGCGCCAGGACATCGGCCTGTCTTCCTCAACCGTCGCCACCATGAAGGCTTTGAGGATGAGCTGGGATTGGCCGCTCACGTCGTACAGCGCAGCCGCGACGCGCATCCCGCCTTGGATCATCCGGTCGGTGACAAGCTCGGGACACCCTACGCCGCCGTCCACGAACTCGCCCATGTGCTCTGGCTTGCCGTCCAGGCCCTTCCAGGCGGCCCAATCCTCCGCCAGCCTGTAGGCCGCGTCGAAGTGGTTCGTCGTGATGCTTCCCCGCTTGTGGAGCAGGTTGAACACGTTGGACAGCCGGGCGGACACCACCTTGCCGCCACGGTCCTGGTTGACCTCGGCGCCCATGGCCTTCAGTCGGGCGATCTCAGCCTCGCGCTCTAGCTTGGCGGCCGGGTCGTATGGCTTCCTGCGTCGGCTCATTTTGGTCCCCCTAGGCTACCCGCTCGATCTCGACGAACTTCCGCTCATCCTTCGAAAACTGCATCCTGACCTCGCCAGGCTTGCCGATGATCTCGTGATATCGGGACTTCTGGACCTTGATCAGCGTGTCTTCGTCGTTCTCCCGGTGGACGATCACGCCCAGATCGGCCTTGTTGTAGAAATTCGCCGAGCCGGCGATGTCGTACAGTGTCGGCATCCGGTAATTGCCATCCCCGTCCTTGGCGCTCTTGGTCGGGTGCGCGACGACGCAAACGTGAACCTTGAAGGCCTTGGCGAAACGCTTCAGCGCGCGGATGGCGCGGCCGATATACTCGGTCTCCGTCTCGCTTTTCTCGCGGGCGTGCTCGATCTCGTTCCAGGGGTCGATCACGAAGATCCGCGCCGAATAGCGCACCGCCGCCAGCTCCATCTTGTCCAGCAGCCAGTCGAGGTTCGCGTCGTCGTCCTCGCTCGGCACAAGGAACACATGGCGATCGTCTATCCAGCGGTCGGCCGCTTGAATCTGGACGTGATCAAGCCTCCATTCCGGCTCGCCACAGAACCAGGCCCGCAGGTTGCGGCGGTGATCTCGCTGCGGCTCCTGCTCGAAACTGGCCCAGGCGATCGTCAGGTCATGGTCGGCCGCCACCCCGCAAAACACGTCGTTCGCAAAGCTGGTCTTCCCGAATCCAGGGGTGCCGGTGATGACTGAGAAGTCGCCCAGCCGAACCTTGAAGTTCTCCGCGAACAACCGGTGCCGCGGATCGAAGATCACATTCGGAGGAAGCGGAGGAAGCTCGCCCATCCGGTAGACGCCATTGGCCTGCAGCCATTGCGCGCGGTTGACGGTCTCCACCACGCCCTTGGCGCCATAGGCCTGCAAGACCTCGTTCAAATCCTTCATCCGCGTGCCGTCACGGCGCTTCGGATAGGTCAGGAACTTGCAGCGGAACCGCCCCAGCAGCACCGACAGGTCTTGCAGCAGGGCCGCGCCATTGGCGTCTCCGTCCGCCGCCAGGATGATCGTGTCAACGCGCTCGCGGGTCAGCAGCGGCCGGATATCCGCCAACCATGCGTACTTCGATCCAGCCTCAAGCTCAGCCTTGTCGCGCTCGCCTGGAGGTGGGGCCCCGTCTGGAACGCTGATCGTGCGGGCGAACCCGGCCTGGAGCGCCGCAACCGCGTCAAGCTCGCCCTCGGTGATGATCAGCGGCTGGGGGAGCAAACTTTCGTCGCGCAGGCAGTCCTCGTTGAAGGCGATGCGCAGACCGCCCTTGTCGGCGGTCCACTTGCCTTCCTCGACGCCGAATTTGCGGTACTTCCGCCGCACCACGGCGCCGTCGCGGACGAACGGGATCACAAGCGCCCCGCCCTCACCACCATCGAGACCGTACTTTGCCGCTAGTTCCACGTCGATCCCGCGAGCCGTTAGGACGTCGATCAGCGAATCCGTCAGCATCGTCGAACCAGGCTCCCTTGAAGTCGCAGTGGAAACAGCTCGCCAGAACGGCGTCGGACTTGATCGTGACGTGGAGGCAGGGATCGCGCTTCTTGCGCCGGTGTGGGGAGCAAGCGGGGCATGGGGTGCGATAGTCCTGCCGTCCCGCGACTATCGCTATGCCCGCTTGGATCGCCTTGGCCTCCTTCGTGACCATCAGACGAACCCCACGCGCTTGGGTGGGCCGGTCGCCGCCTTGCCGCGCTGTCGCGCCATCGCCGAGGCCTTGAGGTAGCTCTGCGGGTCTCTCGTGCCCTTGGCGTAGGCTTCGTTGATGGCGCCCAGCATGTCGCGGGGTTCAAGGCCGTGCGCTTTCAGCAAACCGCCGAAGAACGCCCTCGCCCGATCCGGTTTCATGGCGCCCTGGCCGACCAGCAGGCCTAGCGCCTCGTCCCAGGCTTTCTCGTCCGAGGTTTTCGGAGCCGGCGCGGAAGCGTTAGCTTCCGTTCTTAATTCCTTTGATGGTTCTAGTGACGGTTCAAACGTAGTGAGGGGCGCAATCTGTGCCCCACCCCCTACTGTAGATTTCCCCACCCCGGTGTCGTCAGCTTCACCATGTGGGGAAATTACTTCCCCACTGAAGTGAAGCGTGATTGCGTCGGTTGTGCGCGATCCATCTGACCGAAAACGCTCCTGCCGACTGATGATCTGCCGGGCCTCAAGGCTCTTGAGCAGGGTCAAGATCGTGCGCTCTGAAAGGCACGCCTCGGCGGCCATCTTCTTGTGCGACGGCCAGCAGGTCATGCGGTCGTCGGCATAGTTCGCCAACACGAGCAGCAGCAGCTTTTCGGACGCGCTAACGCCCCTGACCGCAATCGCGCATGAAAGGGCCTGGACGCTCACGCCGCCAGGTCTCCAGCGCTTCGCGGCGAATGCACGTTGGCGAGGCCATCCAGGGTCGTTCGCGGCTTGTAGAACATGACCTTGCGATGCCCGGCGCAGTACCGATGGCCATGGCAAGGCGCGCAGCAGCTCACCGTCTCGTCGCCATCCCCAGCTATGGGATAGGCGCACTCCCCAAACTGTCGCTGCAGCCAGGGTTTGGCGAAGCTCGCGTCGATCACGGCCGGCGGCGGGATCGGGTGCTTGCCCTTGATGCGTATGGCTTCGACCTTGCGGGCGCCGCCGGTGTTGTTTACGCGGGGGCGCTGCTTGGCCGGTCTGTCGGCCCGCGGCCGGGCCTGGCGCTGATCCTTGGGCCTCTTCGCAAGGTGGAGGCGGTGGATCTTGCCCAGCACGGCGCAACGCGAGATGCCGCCGAAAATGGCCGCGATCTCGGTCCCAGACTTTCCCTCTCCCCATAGCCGCTTCAAATCGGCGACGTGCTTATCGGTCCAGGGAAACGACGTGGATGGTTTGTTCATGGGCGCGCCCCTGCGATGAGATTGTTCCATTTGGCGAGGTCGGTGTTGGTGGCGGGATCACGGCCGGAGGTGATCGCCCGGGCGCGCTGGGCGCCGTACAGCCACTCAAGGCGATTGAAGGTGAAGGCGGCCCAGGAGAACGGCTGACAAACCTGTCCGCATGGGCTGTAAAGCTCGCGGTCTGGATCGCCGTCGATGTAGGTGCTGGCGTTGCGCGTCTTGTCGAAGTAGGCGCGATATCCGCGACCGTCATGGGCGGTGTTCTGCATCACAGCGTCCCCCTCAGCTCAGCGTTGGTTGCGTCGCGCAGCGCCTTGTAGGTGCGGTGCATCTCTCGGGTGTCGCCGGACTGGAGGGCGGCTAGATAGGCCTCTCGGGCGTCCTGGCGGGGGTTGTGGGGCTTGCCGGTGAGGAGCGCCCATAGGCGGGGAAAGCGGGTCATGCGGCGTCCCCGAACAGCTTGTCCTGGGTGGGTTTGGGAGGCGGCTCGTCGAACAGGCGCGGTTGGCGGTAGGCTTCGGGCGGCATGTCGGGCCACCACGAGTTCCGCTTCGACTCGTTAGCCGCTCCGGGCAGAATTTGAAGGTTAGCCTCGCAGTGAAGTCCGCACACGATGGGGCTTTGCAGCGGCACGATGTGGTCGACGTGCATGCGAACGCCGGTTTCACGCTGAAGCCGCACCGCCTCGGCGTAGATGGCCCGCATGGCTCCTTTGTCTGCCCAGGATGGCGTTGCGCGCAGCTTGGCGCTCTTCCGCGTTGCGTCGGTCAGTCGCCGCTTGTCACGGTTGGCCGCCGCCCAGGTGGCATAGCGCTTCGCGAGCGCGTGCTTGTTCGCGGCCTTGTACCGCCGGTCAACTTGACTTGCCGCTTCTGGGTTGGCCTTGCGCCATGCGCTCACGCGTGCCGACTGGCGACCACGATTTTCCTTGACCCACGATGCATTGCGCTCGCGGTGGCAGGGCTTACACCATGAGCCGTAGCCGGCCGCATACCGCGCATCGGCGCGGAACTCCGCGTATGGCTTATCAGTCTGGCAGCGCCGGCACGTCTTCAAAACAGCGCCTCCTGCTTGGGCAGCGGCGGCGCGTCTTGGAACAGACGCGGCTGCTTGTAAGCCTCCTCTATCCGCCTGACCGCGATGTCGAAATAGGTGGGCTCGCGTTCGATGCCGATGAAAGTACGGCCCAGGTTGGCGCAGGCTACGCCCGTCGTTCCGGAGCCCATGAAGGGGTCGAGGATGGTCTGCGCATCGGGCAGGAAACCAAGACACCATTGCATGAGGCGCAGCGGCTTCTGCGTCGGATGCTCTTTGCCCTCCGAGATCAGTTGGGCACGAGTATAGCGGTAGGTGCGGGGCGTCTGATTCCAGGAGCACCACGCCAATTCGCTGTCGGCGTTGCTGAACTCCTGCATCTTATCCCAGACGAGATAGCCCCGACTCGGCGGGAGGTCATAATAATTGCCGCCCCAGATGATGGATTTTCCTGCTAGTGCTCGGGCGGCAGAGACGGCTTCTGGGATCGTCTGTTCGTCCCAACTATTGTCACCCACCCAAAGCCGAGATTTGCCATTCTTTCCCGCCTGCTCGCCAGCCCAGAGCTTCGCGATCCCGTAAGGCGGGTCTGTCAAAACAGCGTCCACCTTCCCCAACGTCGGCAGCACATCCCGGCAATCGCCCAGTATCAGCGTTGCGTCGCCGATGATTTCCTTGCGAACGAAGGTCATCCCGCCCTCCGCAGCCGATAGCTGGTCGCCTGAGCCCACTCAGCGAGCCTAAGCCCGCCGCCGGTGAGGCTCCTTGTTATCCAGGTCAGGGGGACCAGAAGGCCGATCAGCAGCCACAAGCCAAAGATCGCGACCCAGCGCGCGAAGCGCATCGCCCTGTCTCTCATGTTCCGCCCTTAGCTCTCGGATGTAGCTGTCGGCCCCCTGTCCAATGACCTCAGCCATGACAGCGAAGATCACCGGCCAGCCGCCAGCCTTGAAAATCTTGTCGATGGTCGTCTGACTGGCCTTGGCGCCGACAACGCGCCGGCCCTCGTCAGCGGTCAGGTCGAACGCCCGCGCGCATTGCTTGGCGGTTCCTGTCGGCCATCTGTGGCGGCAGTAGTCCGCGAGAGCATCCCGCGTCGCTTTGTCAAGCGATAACTTGCATTGAAATTGCGCCGTGTTGCGCCGGATCATCGCCACCTGTCCCACTACTGTTGGTCCTCGAAAGGAGTGCCAGCGTGAGGGACGGCGTTATTGACGCGATGGAGTGCAGCCGCAGGTGCTTGCAGGCTTTGGCGGATGCACACGACTTCGAGACGACACAATCCCTGTGGCGTGCTGCGGCCAGATACGCCGCGCTCGCGAGGGAAAAGCGGGCGGGCGCCTCTGGGATGCTGGCGCCCGCCCCCGCACTGGGGTTGGAGGGAGAGTGGTCCGCCCCGTGCGGATTGGTATGAATGAACGCCCCCGCCCATGGGTCAGGAGACCCGTCGTTGGGCGTTTGCCCGGAGGGCGGCAAGGTGGCGCGCTCGCGTATCCGGTTCATTCAGGCGACGTCGGATGATGCTTCCGACGCGAGCTTTGAACTCTGGATCGGCCCACCTCTTGACGGCCGCTGCAGCCTTCTTTCGGCCAACATGAGCAGCCTTCGCCTCAGTGACCGGCAGCTTGACGCCGGTTCGATGCGCGCGGCCCATCACGGCGCCGCGGCTGACGCTAAGCGCCTCCGCAATTTCGGAGCCGGTCATTCCGGCCTTCGCCATACGCTCCAGCGCGGATTGGCGCTCAGGGGTCCAAGTCATGCTGCGTCCTGAGAGGAGGTGAGGCGCGAGGTCCAAGCCCCTACAGGCACGCCAAACTCCCGCTCAATCTGAGCGGCGACAGTCAGGGACGGTGTTTTGTGGCCCTTGATCAGATCGTGGACATAGCTGCGGCTGAGCTTCAGTCGCCGCGCGACCTCCACGGCCTTCAGGTCTGTGATTTCACAAATACGGATCATGCAGCGAAGTTCTCACACAGAGAACCATTGCGCAAGGGGAATGTTCTCTCCCAGAGTGACGACGCGCGCCTGTTACTTGGCCATGCTTCGCCTGTGGAGAACTTTGGCCAAAACCTTAAGGCGGCAAGGACGGCCCTCGGATGGTCTCAGCAGAGGCTCGCCACGGAGGCGGGCTTGGAGTCCAAGGGCTATGTCAGCGCCTTGGAGAGTGGGAGGAAACCGATCCCACCAGGTAGAACCCTGGAGGCCCTCGCGAAAGCGCTGAACGCGCGCATTGGAGACCTGATCGGATCTGATCGGCTGGCCCTCTCCCCAATCATCGGCTACGTCGGCGCCGACAATGAGGGGCGGCTGATCCAGGGCGATTCGGACCCGGTCAACGAGTTCGCTCCCGTTCCGCCCGGCGGTACGTCCAAATCTGTCGCCGTTCATCTCAAGGGTGGTTCCATGAGAGGAATCGCAGACGACGGGGCGCTGATTTACTTCGAGCGCCAGAACCAGCCACCAGAAGCCGACATGATCGGCGAACCGTGCGTGGTGGAGCTGGAGGACGGGCGGGTGCTGTTCAAGCGGCTGCAATGGGGCTCGGCCCCTGGTCTCTACAATCTGGAAAGTGTCGTCGGCGAGCCGATCAAGGACGTCCGAATACGATGGGCGGCGGAGCCGACTGCAATCATCCCGCCGCGACAGGCTAGGCGGATTGTGCGAGCGGGGGATGCGGCATGATTCGGACTTCTACAATCCTTGTTGCGGCCCTATTCGTCGCATTTCCAGCCACCGCACAGACCACTACCAATTGCAGCGCCTTCGGCGACGAGGTGACGTGCAACACGCAGCCGAACGGCTTCTACATGCTTGGCCGGGCCATAGCCCTCCAGCGCGAGCGGGCGAAAGCCGCGGAGGCTTTCCGGAACGCCGTTGCCGCAGGCCGGTGCGACGAGGCCCGGGCGGTCGCGATGCAGTATGGCAACAAAAAGGACGTGGCCGCTGTGGAAGCGAACTGCGTGTCGGCCCAGGATCGCGCAGCACAAGCGGATACGAACTTGATGGCGTCGATCAGCGATGATGTGCGTCGGGGCGACTGTCAGACTGCGAAGCAACGCGCCCTGGAGGCGGGGCGTCTCGATCTCGCCGACCAAGCGTTGCGCGTCTGCAATCCGAAGCCATGACGCCCGAAGCGCGCTGAAGGCGGCTTTTCGGAGGGTGTGATGAAGGCGACGAATATTGAGGGCCGCCTCAATCGCGACGGCAGCATAGACCTGCGCTTCAGCACCGATGTCGAGGTGGTCGAGATTGGGGTCGCTGCGGAATCCGCTCATGCCCTCTTGGCCGTTTGCTTGCAGTTGGCCCCTGGCGACATGACGCCGGAGCATGACGGCTTTCGCCTCGCTGAGCTGGACGGCCTTCCGGTCCTTCAGTTTCGATTTGGCCAAGGCCGCTGGCTGTCCATCCGGCTAGGACCCTTAGACCTAGAGACGCTCGAAAGCGTATTGCGCGACCGCTAAGCCACATCCGAACCTCCTGCTGAAGGGAGGGGTATAGCACAAATGTTCTCTGTGAGAGCACTTTTCTGTTGCGTTGTGGTTCTCTGTGTGAGAACGTCTCTCCACACACCGGAGAGCACACATGCCTCGCACCCTCCTCGACACCAGCTACGCCGCCGACGCCTACGACTGCGGCATGGACGGCCCGACCGATCCTGACGTTGGCGGATATCGCCTCGAGCTGGAAGCCGGCGCGATCCCCTCCGTAACCCTCAGCAGCATGGGCCAGGAGATCGAGATCGTCGGCCTGGCCGCCATCCGCGCGGTGTTCGGCAACGACAGCTACGTCACCCGGAAAGCCACGCAAGCGGTTCCGGTTAGCGCGAGGGCGGCGGCATGAACCCCCTCCGCACCTTCATCTGCTGGCTTTTCCATCGTGAGGATCACGCGTTCGTCTTGGTGTTCAAGAACGGCGTCCAGAAATGGGAGTGCGCTCGCTGCGACCGCGCATGGTTCGAATTCCCAGAAACCAAGGCTGACGAGGGAGGCTGGTGATGGCCCCCACCTTCGTCCTCCACGACGGGCAGATCATGCAGCTCACGGGCCGCGGTCCTGTCCCCATCGACGGCAAAGCCATGCTGGACGCGATCATGTCCTCCCATGACGCCTGCCTTCGTTCCAACCCCGCCCAGGTGTTCCACGCCAGGAAGCTCAGAGCCCTACACGCCGAGCTTTACGAGCTGGTGCATCGCAAGGGCGCCGAAATCATCTCGCTTCGGAGGATTGGATGAACCTCTCCGGCCTAGACCCTTTCCGCCGTCCTCATGGTGAAGCGTTCATGCTCTGCCCTGGACGCAATCCAGTCTCCCGCATCCGTCCGCTTCTCAATGTAGCAGCGGCCTTCCTAACAGGCGTTGTCGCAACTGCGATGCTCGCCGTGTTCGTGGGGGCGATGGGATGATCCTAGCCCCCTGCGTAAACAGCACCTTCCCGCTTCACCCGGACGAAGCCCGCCGCCTGCTGGCGCAATACCGCGCCCAGGCCGCCGATCCGACCGATTGGTTCCACGCCCACGCCCTGCGGCTGGCCGATGCGCTCGAGGACGCCATCGCCGAAGCCGAGCGCGAACAGATCATGGAGAACGCCGCGTGAACCACTCCGAAACCCTGGCCGCCTTGGCCGCCGATCTGGCGCTCGCGCAAGCCGAAGTCGAGGGCGCCGCTAAGGGCCGGGTGAACCCCGCCTTCAAGTCCAAGTATGCCGATCTGGCGAGCGTGTGGGAAGCCTGCCGTGAGGCGCTGACCTCGCATGGCCTGTCGATCATCCAGTCCCCCGGCCCCATCTCTGACGGCCGCATGGAGATGACCACCATGCTCCTGCACAAGTCAGGGGAATGGGTGCGGGGCTCCCTGACCATCCCGCTCGGCAAGGTGGATGCGCAAAGCTACGGCTCGGCGACCACGTATGCTCGAAGATACGCCCTTGCGGCTTTCGTGGGCGTGGCGCCGGAAGATGACGACGGCATGGCGGCGACCAAGGCCAAACCGGCGGGATCGCGGGTTGATCCCAACTCCCTCGCCTCCAAGAAGCGCGAAGGCGTGTTCGAGGAACTGCAATCGGCGATCGACGGCTGCGAGACGCTGGACGATCTAACCGCCTGGGTCTCCGCACACGCCGACGAACTCAAGGAACTGCCGCAGATGTGGCGGGACGGTCTACGCGACCGCTACGCCCTTCGCCGCGAGGAATTGAACGGCGCCGCAAACATCGCGGAGGCCGAAGCGGAGCTCGACGAGGGCTTTCGCGCTACGCTGGGCGGCCAAGGTAGCGGAGGCCTTTCCGGGAACGACGGTGCGACTTCTGTCGGCCGAGGACGTGTGGCTGCGTAAGCATGGGAGAGCGCCGCACATTCGTCCTCAAGGACCGCACAACCCGGCACAACATCGCCAAGATCGTTGACGCCCTGCCGCTCGGCACTCGCATCGAGATCAAGGACCGCTCGCGCACTGACGACCAGAACCGGGCGTTATGGGGCCTCCTCAATCAGATCCAGCGCCAGCGGCCCACGCACAACGGTGTGCAAATGACGGCTGACACTTGGAAGTCGGTGTTCCTCCACGCCTTGGGTGTTGAGGCCAACTTCCTGCCGACGCTGGACGGGCAAGGCCTGTTTCCCGCCGGCCAGCGGTCCAGTCAGCTCACCAAGAGCGAGTTCGCCGACCTGCTGGAACTGATGCTGAGTTGGGCGGCCCGCGAAGGGCTGACGATCAAGCATTTCGGCGACGAAGCCCCCCAGCACGAGGCGGCGGCATGAGCCAGCGACAAAACCCCCTGACGCGCTTTTCGCGGTTCATCGAGCCTGATCCCTTCGGCGGATGCTGGCTCTGGTCCGGCGCGATCATCACCAACGCCGGATACGGGAGCTTTCCAATGGGCGGAAAGAGCATGGCCGCCAGCCGCGCAGCTTGGCTGCTCTATCGCGGCGTGATCCCCGCCGGCCTCTCCGTCCTGCATAAGTGCGACGTGCGGGCGTGCTGCAACCCGGATCACCTGTTCCTCGGCACGCACCGCGACAACATGGCCGACATGAAGGCCAAGGGGCGTAGCCACCGCCTGGCTGGCTCTGCTCATCCCGCCTCCCGCTTGGATGAAGAGCGGGTGGCCGAAATCCGCCAACGGCTGGCGATGGGCCACACACAACGTGCGGTGGCCGCCGACTGCGGCGTCACGGCCGGAACAATCCAGGCCATCCACGAGGGCCGCACTTGGCGCTCTGTGGCTGCGGGCTACCATTTCGACGGCGCAGAGGACGGGGCGGCTGTAGTGGCCGCCCCGGCGGCCGCATGACGCCTGACCAGCTAGCTAAATTCAGCGAAATTCGACGCCTCCTGGCTGAGGGTTATCGCATTCACGCGGAGCAAGACGACGGCATTCACATGCCGTCCGATGGACTGTGCGAGGTCGGCTACCCAACCGCCTACAGCGACGAAGAGGGCTGCGGCGGCATCGAAGCCCACGCGCTCATGATCTATTCCTATGTCCTAGGGCCGTCCCGCAAGCACCACTTTTTCAAGGGTCGTGGCTGGGGCGATTGCTCCACGTTCTACAGTGACGACCCGTTCGCCACTGCGCTACGCCAGGTCCAGTCGTGGCTGGCGGAACAAGCCGCGAGACTGTGCGAATGACCAAGCTCGCCAACCCCAACAAACGGGCGACGGAGGAGTGGCACGGCTCCTCGCCTGACGCTGAAATCCCCGCTCGGGTTAAACTCAGGATTTGGACCCGTTGCGACGGAAAGTGCGCGCTCACCGGCAAGCGGATCATGCCCGGCGACGCCTACGACTTCGACCACATCAAGGCCCTTGCGAATGGCGGAACCCACTCTGAGGGGAACCTGCAGCTCGTCTGGCGTGAAGCCCACAAGGCCAAGACCGCCGCCGATCGTGAGGAGCAATCCCACGTCGAGCGGATGCGCAAGAAGCACCTGGGGCTCTGGGAAAAACCCAAGGGCAACAACCGCCTTCAGTCTCGCGGATTCTCGAAGCGGGGTGCGCTGTGATGGCTGAGAAGCTCAAGGTCTTGGACCTGTTCAGCGGCATAGGCGGCTTTTCTCTAGGCCTGGAGCGCACCGGCGGTTTCGAGACCGTCGCCTTCTGCGAAATCGAAGAGTTCCCGCGCCGGGTGCTCGCCAAGCATTGGCCCGGAGTTCCCATCTACCATGACGTCCGAGACCTCACCGCCGAGCGGCTTGCTGCCGATGGAATTGCCGTTGACGTCATCTGCGGAGGGTTCCCGTGCCAAGACATCAGCACCGCCGGAAAGGGCGCTGGCCTTGACGGTGGGCGATCCGGCCTTTGGTCGGAAATCACCCGCCTTGCTGTCGAGCTTCGACCGCGGTTCCTCCTCGTGGAGAACGTCGCAAATCTCCTTGCTGGACCCGCCGACCGACCCGGGGCGTGGTTTGGTCGAGTTCTCGGGGACTTGGCCGCGCTCGGGTTCGATGCGGAATGGCATTGCATACCAGCTTCCGCCGTTGGCGCGCATCACCGACGAGATCGCGTCTGGGTCATGGCCTACCCCGCAAACACAATACGACGGCCGAACGCACGAAGCCTGGGAAGCGGCGAGAGCGCGAGCGGACGCGAAGCGTCGGGCTGGCCTATACAAGAAGGGTTGTGGCACGCCGGCTATGATGGACCTCCAGCGGGCGGCGAGATTGTGGCCGACGCCTACAGCATCGCGCCGATCGGGTCTGCAATCGCACGGCAGGAACGCCCTCCTTGGCGTCCTGAACCCTCGTTGGGTCGAGTGGTTGATGGGGTTTCCTATGGGGTGGTCGAGCCCGAACTACGAGCCCTCGGAAACGCCGTCGTCCCGCAAATCCCCGAACTGATCGGCCGCGCGATCCTCGCCGCTCAAGCCCAGCGAGCCGCCGCATGACCGTCTCGCGGATTCTCGAAGCGATGGGAGGCTAGGTAAGCCGCATGACCACAGAACCACAAGGAGAGCAAGCCGCCTCCGCTCTAGGAGAGCCGGTGGCGTGGCGGTGGAGACCTAGAATTGACCCTGAGTGTCCGTGGACGATCGGAGCATACGACCCCGAATGGGTTGTGGATCGTTGGGAAGTAGAACCCCTCTACCCCGTCTCCGCTCTCACCGCCCTACAGGCTGAGAACGCCCGGCTGCGGGAGGCGCTGACAATCCTGTCCGACCCGGAAAAGCACAGTCGTGCCTATGCAGCCGAAATTGCCCGCGCCGCTCTGGAGGCCCGGTGATGGGGAAGCTGAGCAAGGCGCAGCGGGATTTTCTTGAGGGCGTGGGTTACGGGCGCCCGCTTAGGCACGCGGACCGCGCGGAAGATCGTGTGCGACAGTGGTGTCGGCGCAACGGCTTGGCTGAAGTTGTCAGGAATCCTCGCCGTTGGGTGCTGACCGAAGCCGGCCGCGCCGCCCTGAAGGACCAGAGCCAACCCGCTGGCGGGGAGGGGTAGGATGGAACGCGAACAGATCAAGGAACTGGTGGAGCGGTTGCGAGCCGAGGCGTCGCGGAGGGAACTGACCTACGGTGTAGCGGCAGAACGAACGCGGGAAGGCCGAGCCGCAGACACCCTGGAAGTCCTGGCTCTTAAGGTGGAGGAAGCCGAAGCCCGCGCCCAAGCCGCCGAAGCTCTCCTAGCGAGAGCGGGAGTATCCCTCGAAAAGCTCCTGGCGATGCACGGAACGGACGCAGACCTCCGCCAAGCCGCCTCCCTCCTGGCTGAGATACGTGGAACGCAGGCTGCTGGCGTGGAGGGGGAGTGATGGACCTGCGCGTCCTCACCTTCTCCGAGGTCGCCACGACGCTGCGGGTCAG
>JAAOEI010000140.1_pt1 | contig 29681 bp, 56 predicted proteins | sample 7059261 | NCBI WGS metagenome assembly JAAOEI01 (sample SAMN14008812, study PRJNA610033) | viral metagenome | isolation source: viral particles filtered from seawater | place: China: Hangzhou Bay, Yangshan Deep Water Harbour | collected 2017-10-31 | reverse complement strand
GCGACTGCCGTCTCCGCACGAGCCATGGTAAGCTTGGCCTCGGCATCGGTCATCATGATCCAGGTCATCCCCAGATAATGCGACACCTGTCCGGGCACCAACGCCTTCGGCCCGAAGTCGTTCGAGGTGAACGTGCTCAGGTTGAGCACATCCTCTAAGCCCGCCGGGTTGGTGACATACGTCACATCCTGCGGGGTGACCGTGACCGCGTTGTTGTAGAGAATCTTCAAACTGGCCGTCATCTTGGCCAGCGTGTTGCCCGTGGCCGTGGTTTCCTTCTGGGCCGCCGGGAGGGCTTGCGAGCCATCCCCGTCTTCCCCGGTGGACGCCGTGCCACTGATGGCATCGACAATGGTCTGATCGATTCGCCGACCCACCGCAGCGGCTGCCGCAATGGCGTATTCGGCCTCGGGTGAGATCATCACTTCCAGCTTATCTTCTTCGTCCACTGGTTGTGACCAACTGTAATCTTTCTTAAACGCAGCACGTCTCGTGTGAGCGATGTCGTTCCACACGGTGTCGCCATGGCGAGTCGAGACGAGAATCATATTCGACGGGGAGAGGCGCTCAAACATGGCGACCTTCCCGACCACGCCGGTTCTGATACGGACTCGACTTTCCAGGAGGGACATATTCTGCTGCGATAAGTGATGCACAGAATCTTCATACGCGCGTACGCGCGCCGCTTCAATTGTGTCACTCATCTGATCGTACCTCCTTACAGTGAATAATGAACAATCATCGAGATCGTCCACTTTCCTGCCAGGAGGCAGAGTGAAGACTTGCTGGTTACGCCAGCCGCACGGATCGCTTACCGATCAGCAGCCAGAGTCGTGAGAGCGACTTGCCTGGCTTAAGGGAAGGGATTACAGGCCGCGCTCGGCCTTCTCCCGTTGCGTTAACTGATCATACAGGTCTAAGACCTCCCGATTGCGTTGTTTATGGAGTGGATGGTTTTCATGGTTGAAGGGGTCATTGGGATCGTGCCGGATGGCATCGATCTTCTGCTGAATGTCGGCGGAGGTGCCAAATGACGTCTTTGCCCCCTCAATCCAGGAGTCCTCCGTGAGTGAGGCTCCGATGGTTGCTAGTGTTTTAATAAAACTGGGCTCTAAATGCAAGCCTTTTTCCTTAATGGCTTTGGCGAAGTCATCCCCGCCGAAGCGGGAGGCCACCCGGTTGGCCTGCGCAATCTTCTCCGCCATCTTGTCGCCGAATTCCTGCCGTAACGCCTCGCGGGCCGCCGTTTCCTTGAGCTCAGCCTCTTTGGCCAGGGCCTCCTGCCCTTGTGTGTAGAGTTCCGTGAACATGGTCATGGCTTCATTGGCGGCCTCTGGCGTGGCGCCACGCTTCCACATGCGTTCCTTGTACTTGGTCAAGACCTCCGGGTCGATCTGCACATCCTCGGGCAGCTTGAGCTCGTACTCGTCGGGGGACTTCGGGCGGAAATGATTCATGAACCGCTCGAGCTCCTCAGGGGTGGCGTCGGGACCGGGCTTGACCACGGCCCCGCCCACACGCTTATGCGCCTCGACGGACGATTTCACAAACTCGTCAAAGTTCTTATCCTTGAACTGCTGCAGGTACGGCACCTCACGATAGGCCTCAGGCACCGACTCAAACCACGAGCGGGTCTCCTGTGGCGCGGCCTTGCCCTCCTGCCCCTCACCGGTGCCGGGTTCGTCTAAGTCAAACAACTCTGCCATAAAGTCCTCTCCGTTATCAGTTGCGCCAGGCCTCTTTCACTATCTCGAGCGCCCGTTTTTTGTGCTGGTGGGTCTGAGACCCCTTCGGGACGGATTTCATGATGGATTTAAAATGCTCGACGATGTCCTGACGCAACAGCCTCCGCACCCTGTCGGTATCGACATCCGGCGAGCGTCTGCCGAATTGTTGCCTGGCTGAATGGAACAGGCGGCTGGACGGGGCTGAGCTAAATGCCTGATTCGCCTCCTTCAGCCACTTCATCTGCTGCTCCTGTGGGATGCCCCATTCTTTCCAGGTCTCCTGTAGTTTCAGCTTCTCGTTCCACCCGAAATCTTTATTGATCCGCATGGGGGCCTTCTGCTGCAATCTGCGGAAAGACCTATTGAGCCCAGCGGCGACTCTGTCAGACTCCTTAAACAACTTCTCCCAGTGGGGATTCTTAAACCACGGCAGTTTGCCGACGACCCCGCCCACCAGCGGCACAAAGGTTTCAGGATCGCTCGCGAAAAACTTTGTGGTCGCCTCGAGGGTGGTCAGCAGGTACTGCCCGGCTTTGGAGCTGGTCAGGGCATTGGCCCGCGGCGGGCCTAAGACCTGATCGCCATGCACCACCATTGCCATCAGTCGTAATCCTGTTCAATCTTCGGGGCCAGCCCGATTAAGACATTCTCGATTTCCGTGATGAGGTCCGCCTTCGCCGCGTGATACACCAGGAGCGTCTCATTGCCGGGCACCATGAAATGGAGGTACTTGCGGTGTTTGTAGACTTCCTGCAGATCCGCCAGCACCGCCTGTCCCATCTCGGAATGAAACAACGTCCGGTAGAGATCGGTCCGCTCCTCAGGCTTGAGTTCCTGCCTGCGCAAAAGATTGCGCGGCTTGACCAACATCTCGTGCCGTCGATGCGCCTTGAGCAGCCAGCTGGGCTTGTTGCTGCTGGGCAACGGCTTGTTGACGTACGGCTCTTCGTCGCTCCACCTGGTCGTCCGCCCGAAGATAGCGCAGAGAAGATCCAGTGATGCGAGGTAAATCCTTTGCCACCATATCAAGATCATAATGGTCCAAGACCTCCGGGTCGAATTGTGCCAGGCCTCCCGCCACAATCATTAAGTCGTTCAAACTTTTGAGCTCATCGGATTTCTGTGCTCTGGCCAACGGCCCTTCATACTCGACATCGATGTCGCCGCCTAAGGCCTCGAGAATGAGTGGCATGGGGGCAAAGGCTTTGGCGCGCAGCATGATGTTAAACGTGCGATCGATCAGCGGGTCCAAGAGCTCGTCTTGAAGCCGCCCGACCGCCGGCCCCAACAGGTGATGAAGGAATTCTATACGCTGAATCACCTCGGTGGCGGTCGGTGGCGTTTTCGCCAGTGCGGCAAACTGTAACAGCTGCTCGGTGTAGAAGATCTGCCGGATTTGCAGTTTGGATTCGGCCTCGGGAATGGCGGTATGGTCAAAGCGCTGCCCGATATCAATCGGGCGGATGGCATCGAGTGAGCGGACGACATTCAACGCCCCCGGCATGAGACGCGGCTTGCCCACAATGCCGTCGTCTAAGGTCTGCAGCGGCGGACTCACCGCTAACCCCCATTGCCTGAGCTTCAACTGTCGGGCGCGGTTTAAGGTACGGATTTCCGGTAACGCCGTATGGCCGCGGCCGCGGCCAAAGACCTCACCGGCCTGCTTCGACCAGCGGGGAATCATGCACGGAAAGTCAAAGAACATCCCGGCTGAGAAGATGGTCTCCTTCTCGAAGTCCATATAGATACTCTCCCAGCGGGTTTCCGCCTCATTGGGCCGGATGTCGTGCAGCACATCGATGAATTCATACGGGGTGCGTTTGAGCTGCTCACGCCGATCCGGGTGCATCCGGTCCGTGCCCCACCGGAAGGCACATTCCATCAGCTGCATCCGTAACAGCCGCGTGACTTGATTGGCGCGGCCCAAGCCATCCTCGTCAAACACGTAACTGCCGATGGGGGCGGCTTCAAAGCGGAGCCCGGAGAACTCCTGCGTGAGGCGCTCGCGCTCCTCTTCATAGAGCATCCCGGTGCCGTAGTTGACGATGGATTGATAGACCTCGATCGAGGCGGTGCGGAAATTACTTTGCTGCAAGGCTTGAAACATGCGGGTCGAGGCATCATCGAGCCACAGCCGCACTTCAGGAATCTGGTTGAGGGTCTCTTCACGCATCCGCAGGGTGAACCAGCGGAAGGCGGCGGAGGTGAGCGTACTGGCGAGCTCGCCGATCAGTTTTTCCGAGGCATCGATGGCGGTCGAGTCAAAGAGCTCTTCCGTCTGCCGCTGACCGGGGGCGCGCTTGATGGTGATGTCGGTACTGTTGGGGTTTAAATAGCCCTTGAGCAGTTGCCAGTCCTGATCAAAGTTGACCCGTTTGGTCTTTCTGAACTCGTAATCGCGCTTGATCGTCTCTTGTTTGGTCATGCCAGCCCCGCCGGGGTGCCACCGAGGAGTTTGGGCTTATTGGCGATGGTGGAGAAGCCGGCCGCCCCCAGGGTGGAGGTGAAGTTCTGATCGCCGGCAATCTTTCTGGCGGCGCGTTTCTTGCGGGCGATGTCGGCTTCCGCCTGCGCGGCCGCCTGCTCTTTGGCCTTACTGGCTTCGAGGTTGGGGGCGGCTGGCACCGAGACGTTTTGCGGGCCTTCATCATTGCCCTGGAAGAGTTCACTGACCCCCAGGGTGAACACGGCGGCGATGGGTCGGAAAATGTCTTTACTCATGCTCTATCTCCTGACGTAGGTACTGTTGGCAAAGGCGTACCCGGACTTGCGCAGGACGGTTTTCATCCGGGGGTCGGTGGTGGAGACGTGAAGGTGCCGATAGCGTTCGTGCAGGGCGCTGAAGAGATGCCGCAGCACATACCCGCCACGATGGTCGGGATGGACCACCATGAACAGGACGAGGTGCTCGGTGAGGCCGGTAAAGAGTGATTGCGTGCGACAGATCCCCACCGCCCCGCGCTTGATCGTCTCATGGACCTCCACCAGAATATCGAGGTAGCCCTGGTTCATGAGGTCAGTGACGGTCTTTAAGAAGAACAGCGGATCAAACCGGCCGTCATAGGTTTCAGCGTAAATCATATCCACCGCCAGTTGCACCATCGTGGCGTGCGTGTATTCATCGGGTCGTAAGAGCCGGACAATCGTCATGACCCACGATTGCACTCGGCTCGATCAGGGCCAGATAGATCGCCAGATACCGCTCGGCCTCTGTAAGGTCCGGGTATTGATATTTGGTCGCAATTTGAATCCTCGAGATCGCCGTGTTGAGGTTCCACGAGGGGTGATCCGTCCGCCACCGGCCGTATTGGTGACGGATCGCGCGGATCGCGTCGGCGAGAGGCCGTCGCACGGCCAAACAGCGATAGTCTAACCGGCTCAACAGTGACGACAAGATTTCTATGAGCATCGTCCGACAAAAGCCGTACTCCCTCATTTACAGCTGCAGGATGCCCTCGGCGTTCCACTGCACGGTAAAATCGGCGCCGTTGGGGGCCTGACTGCTCGAGAACTCCAGAAAGGCAATCGGCACAGAGGCGCCGTCGTTACTCGTGCCATCGTTCTTAAACAACAGCACCCCTAAGGCGTTTCTCGTGCCCGCCCCCAGGGAGTTCCACGTCACATCGGCCGCATCCATCTCCGCACGGTTGTTCGGGTCGTCCTGATTGACTTGCTGGGAGGTGAGATTTTTTCGGGAGTAGCCCGAGCCATCAAACTCATCGAGGGTGCCGAAATCATCCATCGATGCCACCGAGGACTCCGAGGCCGACTGACAGCCCGACAACGTCATCACCAACACGACGTCAATGTTATCAGCGGATAGATCGAGGGTGCCGCGGGCGATCTCGCACTTGGCGGGGGTAAATGCTTGTGAGGCCATCAGCGCAATCTCCTTCTCACGAAGATGGTGGTATGTGGTGACACGAAGCTGCTTCCTGCATTGACCGGTGTCACGGCTGGTAGCGTGAGTGTAAGGTCGAAGGCATCGACTGTCAATACTAATTCACCTTCCACCCCGGTGGCTTCGGCAATGGTCAGCGTCAGATCAAACGCGTCAGGGGTGAGGGTGAACGCGGGTTGCGGCGCGACCGGGGTGAACGTCAGGTCAAAGGCCCCGAGCGGCACCTCGTACAAGAGCGTCGGTGTGGCCGTGTTAAACGTCACGTCAAAGGCATCCATCGACACGGTAATCGCCCCGCCGGCAATCACCGGGGTGGCTTCCGGCATCGTGAGCGTCAGATCAAACGCATCGACCGCCACCGTCAGGGCCCCTTCGACACCCGTCGCTTCGGCGATGGTCAACGTCAGATCAAAGGCGTCGGGGGTGAGCACATGCTCGACCGACACCGCTGCAATGGTCAGCGTGAGGTCAAACGGATCCGGGGTGGTCGAGATGGGATCGGGCACCGGGGTCGGGGTGACCATCGTCAACGTCAGATCAAACGCACTCATCGAGACGGTGATCGGGGAACTCGCCGACCATTCCAGCACAAAGCCGCGATAGTCCGCCGTGGAGTTCCCGACCTGTCGGGTGAGGGTGATGGTATCGACCGAGGAGACTTCTGCGGAGAACCACGACTCGCCGGGAATATCGTCTCCGGCATAGTTGGCGTTGCCGCCCTTACTCATATAACTGGAGATGGTAAAGCAGTTGGCGGTATTCGACAGCGCGGTGAAATCGCCCCCGCCCGAGGTGAGGCTGACGGTGGTATCGGCCGAGCCGAAGGCCCCGGTGATCTCCTGCACCGTCCAGTCCGTCGACAGTTGCACGACTTCATAGACAATATCGTTAATGGCGACCCCGGTGTTGTCGCGGGAGAAATCGACCACGGTGGCGCTGGTAAAGCCCCCGGCCAGACACTTCTGCCCGATATTGGCCCCGGTGCCGTTATCCCAGGTGGCGGAGAACGTCATGAAGCTGCGGGAGAGGGTGACCGAGGTAATCGTATCCGAGGTCGTGGCGATCGAGGTGCCCATCGAGATCGTCCCGCCGGTATCACGCTCGACGGTACAATCATTGAGCTCGACCACCTGCCATTCGAGGTCACGTACTTTATTATTCCCTATTCCACCATCGCCAAACTTGATCTTGAGATCACCCGCCCCGGCATCAAACAGATACGCCCTGACCCCGTCATCGGCGCCGTAGGTGCCCCCGTCCTCTTCAAACGACCAGATCAGAAAGGCCTTGGTCAGATCAAAGCCGTTATCGATGTCGACATCCGGTGACCGATCACCTTCACCTGATCCTGTCCCTAACGAGGTGCCGCGCTGCACGGTACAGTTGGTGTTGCCCCCTTCAAACTCGATGACATGGCCCGCCCAGGTGAGCGTATCCCCGGAATTGTTCCGTGTGGCGGTGACGACCGTCGTACTGGTGATATTGACCCGGCCGTGCGCTTGTGCGGGCTGATTGGAGCCCGAGCGGATGGCGGGGATGACAAAGGCTTTATCGGTATCGGAGAGGGTGGTGCCGAGGGTGGCCGTGGCCGAGGTGTCCCCCGACCCGATCGTGCACGTATTCCATTCAATATGGTCGAGTGTCGACATCGCTTAACTGTCCTCAGTGCCTAAGCGCCTGACCCCCCGAACATGCTTTCTCCGGGCGTCTAAGGCCAGATCGCCCACGGGGTTTCTGTCAGGAATCGGCACATCGGCCTCATCAAGCATGTCCCAGAACTGCGGGACGTTCATGATCTCGCCGTAGAAGGCCTCCGTCACCTGAATGACACGATTGCCGGGATACCTGGGGACTGAGCCCTGATCGGCAAAGCGCATCGGCACGGTCTGCCGGGCGATGATCCGGCCTAACGGATCGACGACGATATAGAACTTAGGCATGGTAGGCATCCTCCATCGGCGACCAGTCGGTGTCGTACTCCTCGTAGTGGAACGGATCAAAGGCGGTCTCGGCGAATTGCGCCACCGGCGCGACCGGCGCCTTGCGTAAGAGGTCGCGATTGGCGACCCCCATGTAACAGAAGGCACTGCCGCCATGACTGGCCCAGTCGTGTAACTCGGCACGCTTGTATTCCTGTTTGACCATGTCGTATTCCCGCCGGTAGTTCAGTAAGGCCCGTAAGCCCTCCCGACAGCGCGCCTCGTCAAAGTAACACAAGGGAAAGATCAGCCGGCCGGCATTGACCCGCTCCTCGACCGGCAGACGCGGCACTTTTCTGAAATGCAGGTTGTACTGTCTGGCCGTCTCCAGACGGGTCACCCCGGTCGACTCATCGCGGGTCGTAATGTCGTGCGGGGCGAACAGATCGCCCCAGACGTAGCGTTGCTGCCCGACCCATTGCGCAAATTCCGGAATCCCGCCCGATTCGAGCACATGATAGTTAATGACGTGGATTTTCTCGCCAATCCGCTGCCAGCACCACCACACAAACTTCATCCCGATGCCTAAGTCACAGACGAGGTTGACCGGCTCCAACGGCCGCCAGGGAATCGACGTGAACCGGCCGTCGGCTTCCGCGTCGGCGTACTGATCGCCGAAATAACTGCCCTGTTGAAAGCCTTTAAACGAGAGGTAGTACTCCTGTTGAATGAGCTCCTCGGGCATCCCGGAGTCCCGGTCCTCCTGCACCAGATTTTCCGTGACCACCGGCCCGCCAGCCTCCCCCTCGCTGTCCCGCATGGTCATCGTGATGTCTTTAAAGCTCACAAACCATTTCGGGTTGCGTTCGGCCGCCCGAAAGAGGGTGTAGCCGTGATTCTGTCCCCGCGGGGTGTAGCAGAACATCGCCCAGCCGCCGTTTTCATTCAAGATCGGCCGGACGTAGTCCCAGGGCTGGCTGGTGGCGTAGGTGGAGTATTCGGAATAGACCACGCCGACACAGTTGGTGCCGATGGCCGATTTATCGATATCGCCGGCGGTCAGCAGCTGAATGTTACTGCCGTTGATGAGGCTGATGAGCAGTTCGGATTCATTCGGCGGGGCCCCCAGACATTCCGGGGGAATATACTCGAGGTAGCGACGGCCCTGACTGTCCATGCCGTCCCAGATGATCTGTTTACAGAGTTTATAGGTGGGCAGGAAATAATAGTACGACCCGACGCGCTCTAAGGCCTTCGTCCAGGTAAAATTCCACGCATCGAGGTCTTTGCCGGCACGGCGATGCCACAGCAGGAGGAAGCGCAAGAGCCCCTCTTTGGCGGCATCAAAGGGTTCCCGCTGATAGGTGCGTGGCCGGAAGGGCGAATCAAGACGGATGATCGGCGGTGTCGTAGAGCTCGGGTCCGATTTCCGCTTTGACGCGCGCGAGGGTTTGACGGTAGGCATCCTGCCTTTCTTCCCCACTGAGCCAGCGTGGCGTGGGTTCGCCTAAGACTGATTTGGTGTACCCGGACATCGAGCGCACCCGCTCGGCCACTTCCGGGTATTTCTTCTGTAGAAACAAAAAGGCGAGCTGAATCCGCGTGACGTTGTTACAGGCCGTCCAGGTATCGACATCGAGCGGCCAGCCTTGATACGTCTGAAAGAGGGGATCCACCGGCCGGGTGTCCAAGGGGCAGCCGGCGAGGATCACGTAATGATACCCCATGACGAGCGCGGTGAGCATGGCGAAGTTGCCGGAGAATCCGCAGTTGATCACCCGGGCCAGCTCCTCGTTATAGAAGGCATAACACGAATGGATCCCCGGTGAATAGAACTCACTGATCAAATGCTTGCCCGTCTTGACGTATTCCTCCCACGCCACCAGGTAACTCGAATGGATCGAGTACCAGAACTTGCTGGGGACATGCACACCGGCGCCATTGACCGCCATGGTGTCGTAGGGAATCCCTAAGCGGTTGATCTTTTTGAGGTCGTGATCCCAGCCCCGCGCACAGCCGATAATGACCAGGGTGCGGGAGGACGGACAGACGGGTTTATGCCCGGTGACGATAAACGAGCCCACCCGCAAGGTCGAGGGCCGCCAGAGATGCTGACAGGTAATCGAGGCGACGGGATCGTGCGGATCCACCCGGAAATAGCGCTCATGCGGGAGGTTGGCGATGCGGGCGGCATCCTCTTTGGTCATGCCCTTCTGCGAGGTCACCTCGACCCCGTTTTGAAACCTGACCTTATGGACGAGCTCCACCTCCGAGAGCCCCATCAGCCGCTTGAGCTTCTCCGGCAGCTCGGCGAGATTCTTCTGCTTGATCAGGTCGACACAGGCCGCCTTGACCACATCACGCCCTCCGACCACCCCCGGGGTTTGCGCCAGCTTGAGTAACTCGGCTTGCGTCATTGGCCTAAATTTCTGGGATCGTCGAGGCTTCTCTCGTCAAACTCCTTGGGCCGCTCGACCGCCTCAAAACTCGGGATATACTGGTACCGCCAAAACTCGTAATCCTCTCGCGAGAGCCCCTGCACCTGACAGTCCCGTAAGACCGCCTCAAACTCCGCACGGTTTCTCGCCCGCAACAGCCGCCGTGACACCGCAGGATCACTATGTTGGGGGTTCATTGTTTATATCCTTACATTAAGGAGGAACGATCCTCACAGAGAGGATCTATTCATGGGTTTAAGACCTTGGTGATGGCGTCGGTTAAGCCCTGCGGGTCACTGTGAAACTCACAGGCCTGCCGGATCCGAATCTTCATCCCACTCTTTAACACACACAAAATATCATGCGTCCCCACATGCCAGGCCTCCACACTGCGCTCCTCAAACCACACCCACTTCTTCTGATCCTCATCCCGACACTTCACCCAGCCCGTCTTCCTGACCTGGCTATCAATGCCCATGATTACCCCTTTTTGCCTCAAAAAGAGGCTGCACCTTCTTATTCACGACGACCGTCTGCCGCGTCCCCTGCGAGGAAAAATCAGGCAGAATCACATTCACCTGCACCGGCGCCACCACCGGCACCTCATTCCTCCGCCACCCACTCACCTCTAACAATAACTCCGCCCCCTTGCGCCGCACCTCATGATCCGGCTCCGCCTCAGACGTAATCAACTCCCCATGCTTATCACAAAACACCCGCCGACTCACCGCCTCCGTACAGGCTTGAGCCACCGCCACCACCTTCTTCATCCACAACACCCGATCCGCCTCCCCAAACCCCGCTTGCGCCAACAACGCCTCATTCGTCGACGAGACCCCCAAATCCCCAATCAACCGCCCTCGCTCCGTCGGCTCCCCTCGCACCCGCTTGCCTCGCTGCTGCCGAACCGCCATCAGGTTCCTTCCTTATATATAGGCAACACCGATCCCTCTTCTGTCTCCTCTTCAACGTACGTAGAATCACTAGGTTCCGGGGGAGGTTCAAAATCCTGGGAAATGGAGTAAGTAGATTCCCTAGTGTCTTGAGAAGGTTCAGATTCCTGGGAAATGGATGGAGAGGTACTGACGCTCATGACCGATGTTGAATTTTTCCCCCCCTCCCCTCCTGTTGGTGCCGTACCCCCCGTCTCGCTCTCCCGATGCACGTGGTCATAGGCCTGTTGGTAGTGGGGATCGTGTGGTCGGAGTCGGTGTAGGCGCATCGCGTTCTCGGCACCGACGATGAGCCGATGCTCCTGCAGGGCTTTCACTTCCTGGGCGGTGAAGACACGCCTGATGTGATTGCCGATCTTCATGTACCGTCTGGGCCAGTGGTTACAGTCACGCCAGAGCAGGCGATAGACGGTAGTAATCTCCATCAGCACGAGTGAAGCGAGTTGATCGGTGGTGAAAAACGGTGTCGGTATCAGGTTATCCGGGAGGATGTCATCCGGCGATTTCAGGGGTTCTCTCAACATGCGGGCAGTTGTCTCATGAGACAGTGTGGGAAGGGTTCAGCACCTGTGAGGTGCTTCCGACCCCCAGAGGATAATCATACGCCGATTTTTTCTTTTCTGTCAACACTTTTTTTTCTCTGTGAGAAAACCCCTTGGGGAACAATCACTTGTGAAACCCCTAAGGGTTGACAGGGTTTGGGGAATGGGGACCGGGTTCACTGTCTCATGAGACACCTGTGAGACAGTTTGGCGTGAGACACATTTTGTGGCAAAAAGGGGCATTTCTCATAAACCTGGTGTGGCATTTTGCCAACTTGTTGATTTTACAAGCGTTTTTTGGCAATTTTTTGGCAATTTTTGTGTTTCTACGTAGGGGCATAACGCCCCACTCCAAAATCGCAAGTCGTTGATTTTTCACGCTTTTCGAGTTGGCATGAATTTCGCCTTGGTTTTCGCCATGGCAATTCGGCTGCAAAATTTTTACTCACACACTCACACAGGGGGGAGAGTCATGTCACACACACATGAGTCCCGGTACAGAGAGCATGTTCTCAGGTTCATCGACAGGCTGGAAGAGGAGCGGGAGGAGAGGGAGTATGGGGTGGAGCCTACCCGGTTGGTCCTCTTCTCGAAACCGCTAGGGGACAGGATTGAGACCTGGTCTTAGGGCCAGATGGGGGAGGATGCGAGAGGATTATTCACACACTCTAACCACACGGAGGGACACGACATGAGCAACACCACACCAGAACTGACAGTAGCCCAACAGTACGCCCTGGGATTACTCGCACGACCGGAGAAGGCCAAGGGTGAGGCGGGCAAAAGCAAGCGACCGTCGCTGATCGACCTACAGGGCTGCTACGAGGACCAGCCAGACATCACCCTGGGGACGCACTGGGAAGAGGCTGGCCCCAATGTCCGGTACCAGACCGCCGGGGCCTATACCGTCATCGCCATAGACAACCGGGTCATCACCGACCACCAGACGAAGTCATCGGGAAACCCCTACGTGGCGATGACCTACCCAAGCTGGGTGAACGTCGGTCCGGGGCGTAAACTCACACTCGGTGTGATTTCCCCGCAACCCAAGGGCTAACGTCCCCTCTGCACAGTCCCCTTCTCGTTACAGCGAGAGGGGGACTGGCAGGAGGGATGATATGCAGACTCAGGCAGAGTCCCTAGTCACACAAGATACGGCTACGGTCCGTCACCATGGCCCGCTCGGATACGTGTGTGGTCCGGGTGGTCAGTCATGGGGTGCCCCGATGCGCGCGCGCCGGGAACACCGGACCGACCGTAGCCCATTGTTCAGCCACCACACAGTCACACACAAGGAGGGCTCGTAAATGGATCTCACCAATCTCACATTACTGGGTGTCGTGGTCACGGCCATATTCGCCATTCCGTTTATCGCCGTGACGGTTTATTGCGCGATTATGTTCTGCCGGGAGGTCTGCTCCACGCGCAGGAAGAAAGGGGGTGACCGATGAGCACCAGGAAACGCCACTTCAAGGAGGCCCACCATGCCGAGGATGCCTGAGGATGAGCCTGACAGCAGTGGTCCTCTTCTCGATGTCACACCCCGATCCTCTCCTGAGGATCGTCATCCGTCACCAGAGGAGGACGAGGAGGACCGCTGTGAGTGCTGCCGCCGCTATGAGTCTGTCTGTGACTGCTACCGCTGTGAGACCTGTGAGTGTCTGACAGAGGACTGCCCCTGCAGTGAGTGTCAGTCATGCGTGGATTGCTGCGAGTGTTGGACCTGCGGGAATTGTGAGCGGCGGTATGACAGCACCAACAACTACTCCTGCGAGGTCTGCGGCTACTGCCGGGAGTACGACTGTTGCGAGTGCCGGTTGTGCGAGTCCTGTGAGGAACACCACCGGGAAACCTGTGGCAACTGTGATCGGTGCGAGCATTGCTGCACCGCCGACGAGGATGAGGACACCTATTGCGGACAGTTCGGGGGTGGACAGCGGAGCCCGTACATCTACTCCTACTCAACCGATGTCATGCGCTACCTGACCGCGAAGCCCTCGTTTCAGTCCTCGCCGCGTGACACCCGCTGGTACGGGCTGGAGTTAGAGATCAAGACGAGGAAGGGGGCCGACTTCTCTACCGCCATTACCGCCTTGCGCGAGGTCACCAAGGAGTGGGCCATCATGAAACGTGACGGCTCCCTGCCGGGCAATGGGGTGGAGCTCGTAACCTGCCCGATGACCCTTGAGCATCACCGGACGTGCTGGCCGACCGTGCAGGAGTGTTTACGGGAATACTTTACGGGCTGGGGGTTTGACGGCATGGGGGTGCATATCCACATCTCCCGCCGGTCACTGCGCCCCCTGCTCCTCGGCAAATTCCTGGTGTTTATGAACAGCCCGCTGACCAGGAAGGGCATTGAGAAACTGGCGGGACGCGGGGAGGGGGAGTGGTCACGCTACTACCCGAAGAAAATCTGTGACTGCCGGAGGATCAACGACGGCCGGTATGAGTCCGTCAACTTACAGAATCAGCGCACGGCGGAGGTGCGGATCTTTCAGTCCTGCACCAAGGTTGAGCGGGTGATGATGTACCTGGAGTTTTTAGACGCGCTATTGGCGCACCTAAACGAGCAGAGCCTCGTGGATGTGCAGGACTGGGATGGGTTTGTGCGGTGGGTCTCAGCACGCAGACAGCTGTGGCCATACCTGGCCCATTACTTACAAACTTTTTCATCATGGGAGGGACTAACCTATGTGTCTAGCGATTTACAAGCCGAGTGGGTACCGCCTGCTCGACGCCACACTCAGGCAGGCCTGGGTGGCGAACCCGGACGGCGCGGGGATTGCGGTCAAGCAGAAGGGGGCGATCACGATCATCAAGGGACTGATGACCCTCAAAGACCTGACCGACGCCATCATGCAGCATGACGAGGGGTACGCGGAGATGGCCGTGCACTTTCGCCTGGCCACCCACGGCGAGGTGGACGAGGAGAACACCCACCCGTTCCCGTTGGGTGAGGGCGCGTTCATGCACAACGGTATTATCAGCTTCCCGTACTACCGCGAGCAGTATCGCTCGGATAGTCGGGTGTTGGTCGAGGATGTGCTCGTGCCGCTGTTTGCGCAATACCCGGACTTCGGCAGCAAGGTGCATGAGATGCTGGTCTTAGAGAGCCTGGTGGATGGCAGTCGGGGGATCATTCTCATGCCCGACCGACACCTCATCATCGGGGAAAAACAGGGGCTCTGGGACACCGAGTGCTGGTTCTCAAACACCACGTACCGACAGCCACGAATTTCCTTGACTTCTCCATCGAGAATAGGATACGAGGTCAATGGCTACGGCAGTGACGATGAGTGGATGTCTACAGGTTTGGACGATGACTGGCCGCATAACTGGAAATTAGGCGGTGAGGAGGACGAGGAGCTAGAGGGGGACGAGAAGGACGAGGAGCTAGAGGCTGACGAGGATGCACGGACGACCATGCCTGCGTATCGCCCGGTGAAATCCACCACACGGTATTACCGGCGGCGCGGGCATAGAGGAGGGCGATACTAATGGCAACCATGTCCAAAGAGCAGTTAGGGGCCACCCCGGAGGGGTATTACTGGGTCGAGGCGGATTTAAACGAGTATGAGTTGCGCCGTGACGGCAACCTGTACCGGAAATGCGACGAGGGACCGAGCCTGGAGTGTCCCTATCCCAAGGTGGCCCGGATCACGATCAGGAATGTCGGCGGCAAACGGACGATTCTCTTGTTGGAACGGCAGCCCGTTCCAGGGCATTTCGACGACGAGGAGGACCGGGCCTGATGCCCGCCCAATTCCCGATGTTCCGTATCGAGCGCGATTGCAACTACGCGCAGCAGTGCCGACTCATGCGGGCCTGGGTGGAATGGGACGTGCCCAAGGCTCAGGCCCGCGCCTGGTGGCAATCACTGGGGTTTGATGCGCAGAAGTTCAACCGTGTGCGGTGGGAAGCCGAACACTGGATCAGACGGGAGGTGCTCTATATGCAACTTGTGCACGCGCAGAGCATCGTCCGACGTACGTGGCGGAGTCCTGGGGAACCGGGGACGTGACGTGGTCCTGGGCCGCCTTCAGTGGTAGTGCTGGCGTAGTCTGGGTTAATTTTAACGACGGATCAGTTATCAACGTGGAGGAAGAAGGGAGTGAATCATGAACGCGTTAACCATACCCACCCTCACCCTGACCTTACTCACCGTCCCGGCACTGACCGGGGCGGAGAGTTTTATCGGGGATGAACATGCGTTGGCCGTCAAGGTCATCGCCACGTATTTACACAAACACGGCGACATGCTGACAGCGGAAGGCTTTGTGCAGGGCTGTCGCAAGCCGACGACCATCGTGCAGAAGGAGGCCCGCGATCAGGTGGATCAGGAATGGGCTGATGAGCACGCCGAAGGGGTCACGCTGGAGTTATTGACGACCATGTACCGGATGGGGCTGCCGATGACCTCAGCGTTTGTCTCGACCTACGGCAAGATGGCCCTGTACGCCGTCAACAGTTATCGGATGGGCAGTGAGCACGCCATCGAGATGCTCAACGCGAAGTACCCCACCTTCTGCCAGAAGATCATTGACGAGCTGGAGAGCCAGGCGGTGGAGGAGGCCTCACCAGGCTATCGCGATTTACTCTTTCAAGGAGGGACACGATGACGGACAAAGATGACAGGAAGGGGGCGGCGGAGGCCTCTGCCGAGAAGCAGATGGGCTTGGCGCTCGACACCCTGGTGGTCAGCCCCCCACGCAATGTGCATGACGTGGAGATGAGCGGGCGGCTGGATAAGATTGCCCCGGCCTTAGCCCGCGCACAGGGCCGGATCTCGCACGCCCCGAAGGACAGCAAGAACCCGTTCTTTCACTCCACCTACGCCGACCTGCCGACGGTCTGGAACGCCTTCCGCAGTATCTTTGCGGACGAAGGGCTCTCCGTCGTGCAGGTACCGGTCTCGACCGAGAAGGCGTCGGTTTCCCTGACGTCGATTCTCCTGCATGAGTCCGGGCAATACATCGCCGGGCGGCTGACGATGTACCCCAAGGACAATACGCCGCAGGGTGCGGGCAGCTGTATCACCTACATGCGCCGGTACATGGCGCAGGGACTCACCAGTGTCTGCCCGGACGATGACGACGACGGCAACGCGGCCAGCGGGGGCAGCAAGAAGGCGCCCCTGACCCCCACCTCTGAGAGTCTCGCCCCGAACCAGGATACCGAGGGCGTTATTCTCTCGGTCACGCAAGCCGTCAAGGATGGGCCGTATACGATCAAGATGGCGTTTGCCGATGGCGAGATGGTCTTTCAGCAGTCGCTCCTGCCGGTCACCCCGCAGACGCTCTACGCCCTCACCAAGAGCAAGCAGCAAGTCCTCTTCCGGTACAGGAAAAAGGGCCAGAACCTGGAGCTGATTCAGCTCAGGCCGCAGGAGCCCCAGGCCGCGCCACAAGAGGACGCGCAGGAGATGGACGGGCAGTGGTACAGCGGGTACCTGAAAGCCTACGGGTCTAAAAAGACCAAAAACGGCGGCGTGGTCCATACCTTTCAGTTTCAGGCGGAGGACGGGCAAAAGGTGTCGGCGAACTGCTTTAGCCTCTCCGATCTTGGCAGCTCGCACGACTTTAAGTGGACACCGGAGATCCTGGAGCGTGTCGCGGCGGACATGACCCCGCTGGTCTGGGTGACAGAGCCCGACGGGCAGTACAACCGGCTGGTCTTTCTCGACATGGAGGAGCTCGCGGGCGAGGAGATCAGCTTTTATGTGGAGCCGTCGTCATGAACCGGAAAGTGGAACAGTTTCGCGGGTTCTGGGTGGGCAAGTCCATCGACCTGCCCGGGATGTGGGAGTGGTGGCATGAGGACTACGACGGCCCCCCGGATGACCGGTGCGGGTGTGCCGCCACCAAAGCGGGCTGTTATGAACAGATCAACGACTGGTTAAGTCAGTGGGAGGGCATTGACGAGGAGCTGCCCCCGGCAGCAGAAAGGAGGTCGTCATGAGTTATTGGGCCAACCACCCTGAGGAGTACGACGCCATCACCAGGGACGGGGTGGTGGCGTATCTCAAGAAGGAGGCCGGAACGTCTGCGCCGCTGGATGAGACGGAGGCGCATGAGTTTCTGGCGGAGTGTGAGGAGAGTACGTTCGGGCGCTTACTGCTCAGGATCCTTGAGCGCAACGCGACGAGCTTTATTATCGACAAAGAGGGCGACTACTGGGCCGGAAAGGTTGATGCGGCCCAGAGTTCTCGCCCGTAACCAGGGAGGACCGTATGTTGTATTCACGAGCCATTCGACAAGGATTATCCGGCACCACCAAGGCGATCGGGGTCTATTTCACGAAAGATGAGAATGGGCGGGTGTCAGAGCTGTGCGTGCAGGGCGCCGCCTTACGGGGCATCGGGGTTCTGTCCACCAACACGCAGTATGACAATGCCATGCTGATGGAGCGCTACTTTAACTACACCCAGGTGGCGCGTGTCCCGTATACCCGCATCCCGGATAAGGGCATACGTGCCATCAAGAATTTCATGGTCAGCCAGGGCACCGTGCAGCTCTTAGAAGCCACGATTAACATGAACAACGAGACCGAGATGACCCGCGAGGAGATTGCCGACTGGGTCGAGGAGATGGAGCGGGAATTTATCGACTCGGAGGTCTTATCACAGGCCGAGCTGGCGGTGCATTAAGGAGGAGCGTATGAGGATAGAGCGCGGGTACGTGTATCAGGAATGGACGATCCCTGGCTATATGTTAGAGGCCCTGGATCGGTACGTCGCGCGCGGGATTCTGCCAGGAGGGTTTTTAACGGCCCTCCTGGAGAACCGTTTCTGTGAAGCGGTCGCCCGCGCCGATAGTCAGTCACTGAACAACCTGCCGGCCTATGGCCGGTATTTACAATGGGAGCTGCCCGCCAACTGTTGGGGCAGCCCCGACATCGTCGCCGCCTGGGTCCAAGCAGGCGGTCAACACAAAGGAGTGTCATCATGAACAGAATCGACTATGAGAGTCAAACCTTCACCCCGAACGAGGAGATGCGTCAAGTCCTCAACAAACTCGATCAGTTGATCGACCGGGTGGCCAACCTGCAACAGGTCATCGGGTTCACCCCGCGCGCCACCCCGCCCAAGCTCGAGGAGGTCATCCCGCGTCCGCGCAAACGGTATTCCTTAAACGGTCGGGCACGCAACTACGCCCGGTATAAGGAGGTCGACCGGTTGGCGGACAATAGCGAGTACATCCGGTTTACCCCGGAGCAGCTCGCCGCGTTTGATTCCCGCTACAAGCCCGACGTGGTCAAGACCTGGAACCTGCCGCAGAACGCCATCCGGTCGCATTTACGACGACGGTATAAGTCCAACACCATCATCACACGGATGGACCAGAACGGCGTGCTGCATGTCTGGCGCAGCCCAGGGACGGCCGGGATGCGGATGGGGATGCGGCAATGAGTGGCTTCTGGTACCACCTCAAACGCGCCTTTGGCTGGACGCCGCCGCCGGTTGAGCGGCGGCCGGCCGCTCCCGCCAGGAATCCACGGCCCAAGCCGTTTGCGATCTTTAAAGGCTACGGGCCGATCATCGCCGCCCTTGAGGAGTACGGGCAGATCCAGCTGACACAAGAGGAACTCTATGCCATTAAGCCGTCGTACCGGCGGGCGAGTAACTGTCTGCGGGCGAAGATCTGGCATGCGCTGGATACGGGCGCTATTATCACTGAGACCACGGACGGTGGCGCGTTAATCATTCTCAGAGAGGCGAGACGATGGCGACTAAAAGGCGGCCGAAACGATCCTGGAAGGATCTCCAACGCATCAACGAGCTCAGAGGCCGGGTCAACGGAGAAGACCTTGGAGAGCGCGAGATCCCTCCAGAGGAACTGAAGAAGTACGCCGATCCGGCGTTTATCGAGGAGCTCCGACGGCAAGCGGATTTTAACCGCGATCATTCCTATGATCGCCTACCAGGAGGGATGATTCAATGACGGCTGACACCTGCGAGGTGACGAAACCCGACCGGTGCCCGAAGTGCGCCGGGTATGTCACGGAGTCGATTGTCCATGCCCCGCTGGAGGAGACCTTTATCTCCCGGCGGTGCTTAAACTGTGGATGGCGGTCGCATCCCGCCGGGCGGGCCATGTCATGAGCCCGCCTGACTTCCGCTTGCTCGTCCTCGATAACCTTAACACCTTTGCTGCCAGGGACGGGCAACAGATTGATTCCATTTCCTTTAACCTGCTGATGCTCTGGGCTCATGCCGCTGAAGACTACGGCTTTAACCCGGCGCAGTTTAAAATCCACGGCCCGGACAACCGCATCTGGCGTATCTACGATTGCGGCGAAGGAGAGTACAACTATGAGGAGATCACTTAGGGCCCGTGCCCCCGAGCGGCCGGTGCGCGGCAAGATGAATAAGCTGGAGGAGTCGTACTCACAGCGACTGGAGCTCATGCAACGGACCGGCACGATCGTCTCATGGGCGTGGGAGCCCATGAAGCTCAAGCTGGGCCGCGACTGGAAGACCACCTACACCCCGGACTTTCTGGTGGTCACCCCTGGCGGCTACATGGAGTTTCACGAGGTCAAAGGCTTTATGGAGGAGGACGCCAACGTCAAGATCAAGGTGGCCGCCAAGGACTTTCCCTGGTTCACCTTTGTCCTGGCACGGCTCAACAAGAAGGTCTGGGAGATTAAGGAGTACGGGTGAACCACCGCCCCTGTCAGGAGTGCGGGGTCATCTTCAACCCGCGCCATGGGCTGCAGAAATACTGTGAGCCGGCCTGTCGCAATAAGCAGGGCAACCGTCGGAACAAAGCCCGGCGGGTCAGGCTCGGCCTATGTATCTCCTGCGGCAGTCCACGACGGCCGCGTGAGGCCGGGATTACCCGTTGCCGGTATTGTGCCGACAAACTGGAAAGCTACATGCGGCGCTGCTACCGGGTCTTAAAACCACTCTGCCGTGGGTGCAACGAGCGGCGGGTGCGCCTGTTCCCACAGGAGATCCTTTGCAGTCAATGTCGGCGGAAATTATTCGGGAGGATGGGGTAAGGAGGATATGATATGAAGATCAGACTCAAGCGCAACTGGATGCAAGAGAAACACGATGTCCATCGAGCTTATCTGGAAATGGAAACCGTAATGAAGAAAGGTTGGAGACGTAAAACTCTAGATGGAGACGGGCACGAGTTTTACGCAGATGATCGATGGGAAGAAGTGCCGGAGGAGACATGGGAGGATGTGCCGCTTGATAGGCTTACAACCAACAACGGTGGTCAAAGTTGGAAATATAATGGATGCATATCGGAGATAATTAAAACTGAAAAAGAGGGGATATATAAAGACCATAGGCTCCGGCGAGACGAGGGATGGGTGAAGGTGAGTGAGTTGTGGTTAGAGGAATTAAAAAACAGAGATGCTAATGATGAACGTGCAACTGTTTGGGCGAGTGACGTCTTGAAGAACCTGGGAAAACCTCGCCCCGTCCTGTTGGTGGAGCGGAGGAAAGAGTGATGGCGTGTGCAGTGTGGTGGGACACAGAGAGTCTGCCTTCATAACCCCCCTGGCAAGACCTCACCTGTAGTGGGTATCAGGTCAAGCCGGTTCAAATCCGGCCACACGCCACTTTTAAGGAGAGGTGGTGAATCATGACTGACCTCGAATGGCTGGCGACACACTTGGGGTGGACAGGTGTCCATCACGCGAATGGCGGCCTCATGGGATACCCATCAGGAAGCCCAACGGCACTTACACATTTCCCCCGCTACGACCAATCCATTGATCTGATGGTGAAACTCGTGGAGCGGTTACCACTCGATCAACAGGATTCTTGGTACGTCTGGTTATGGCGGCTTGAGGGGTGCAGTGACCTGTTCGCCGCCAACGCCAAAGCCTATCTCCGGTTAAGAGCCTACCGGCATATCGTGGAGGGGAATGATTACACAACGGAAGGAGAAGACACATGACACCAAAGGGATTAGCGGCGATTCTACACTTCATGGAGTCCGGGGCGATTGAGTCGGCTGAGATGGCGTGGCAGGCCATTGAGGAGGAGGAGGACGTCCATCGGATCCTCAAGGAACATTTAGAGCATATCGCCCAGATGGCGACGACCCTGGAGAACACCGACGACCCCGGCGATAAAGTCCTACACCGGGAAGTCCTGCTCTTACTGGCGGTCCTCTCCTGCGCCGGCCTCGAGTTGCTCAAACGGGCCAAACAGAAGGAGATGATGAAGGGACTGGAAAAAGAAGAGGACTAGACGCGACCCTTAAAAAATTTGGCGTAGGGAAAGACCACCACTTGACAAGTATAAAAAGACACAGTAAAAGAGCCGAAACCTTTAACGGCAAGGAGGCCATTAATGATCATCGACTCTGTACCGTCCCTCAACTGTCTCCGGTGTGGTCACACCTGGATCCCCCGCCAGCCCAACGTCCGCGTCTGTCCCAACTGTACCTCCGCCTACTGGGATACCCCCAGAAAAATGGCCAAAAATTTTGGAGTCGCTGCCAGGAAGAAACCTGTTGCTCCTGTGGAGTAGCAGCCATGGCGCGCTACAAACGCTGGTTCCCTGTCAATCAGGATATTAACCGCGACCCTGAATTCATCGACCTGGCCGACAAGTTTGGGGCCAAAGGAATCATGTTCTGGTTGGAGGTTTTAAGTATCCTTGATAGACAGGAAAATGTGGTCGATCTTTCACCGCGCGGGATGGATATTATCAGGCGTTTAATCGGCGTCCACTCTCGGTCCAAGCTGAGTTCAATGGCTATCCAGTGCGTATCCAACGGCTGGCTGACTCAAATCCAACCTGAGTCTAAGCACCTGTTCATGTCACCTAAGTACGCGGAATATCACAGGACACCGGGGACGAAAAATAAAAATTTGGTGAAAAATTCGTCCCCCTCCTTTCCTTTCCTAACCTCTTCTTCTTCAGATTCTCGGAAGAATCTTCAGAAGAAGAAAGAAACTACTCTTGGTCATTTTGGGTTTGAAGCCTTTTGGAAAAGCTACCCACGGAAGAAAAAAAAAGGCGACGCCGAACGGGCATGGCAGGTGCTCAAGCCGTCACGTGAATTGCAGCAGGTGATGGCCGAGGCTATCGAGCGGGCCAAAACGTCCAAGGACTGGCGCAAGGACAACGGCCAGTTTATCCCCTACCCGGCCACCTGGTTGCGAGCCCGCGGATGGGAGGACGAGGACACCGTGCGGGGCAATGGCAACCTGTCGCCAGAGGAGTTCTTAGAGCAGGCGATGAGGGAGGGGGAGGCACTCAAGGTGAAGGAGAAAACACATGACGTATCTTGAATTTTCTCAAGGGTTTGCGTTGCTTTCCAAGGCCTACGAGGCGGAGGTCAACCCACTCGTGGCCAAAGCGTACTACCACCAGCTCAAGGGCAATGCCATGGAGGACTGGGAGGTGGCAGTCACCACCATCCCGGCCAATGAGAGACGGGGTCTTCCCCCTGCCAGAACCATGCAGGCCTACATGGACGATGCCAGAGCACAACGTCTCTACTCCGACGTTCTCAAGCAGTCCCCCAAGACACTAGAGAATCTCTATGATCTCTACTCTGACCAGACTCCCCCAGAGCCAGAGAGAGCCTATGCCAGAGTCTGCAAGGCGTACATCGACTGGAAAATGGCCGGCGGGCCTCAAATTTGGCAGGACAAAGCAAAAGCGTGTCTCGAAACGTATGGCGAATGGCTGAATTTGGAACGCAATGGCCGATTTAAGGCACATTTGGTCGAGATGGCAGGGGGAAGGCAGGGTACGGCAAAAATAAGGCTTAAAAACGGCAAAATCGTGCATACGGGTCGCGCTCGTCAAGGCGGCGACGAGGCAAAGACCTGGTTACAGGGGCAGTGTGGTGCCCCTGGGTGCCTCTCCATGGGGAGGGTACCCCATGAGATTGGGACTGTTCCCAGTGAGAAGAGTTACTACTGCCGCAGTCACAGGGAGATGAGACATGGGGGAGGAATATCACCCTGAGATGCTCAGGAGACTCAGGAACTCCGTCCACATCGTCAGGCGGGTGGGGCGGTGGTTCTCTGCGCAGTGCTTCGCGGTTGACGTCCCGGAGACGCAGTACGCGCCTACCAACGCGGTTAGCAAGCAATACGCTGACAAGGGTGATCTGTTCGTCAACGGGAGGATTGTCGAGGTGAAGTGGTTTGAGGGGGTCACGTTTTCCAGGACGGAGTTCCCCTACAAGACGGCGTTATTTCTCATGGCCAAGGACCGGTGGGAGGGGTACCCACTCGACAACCGACCGGCAGCGGTCGTGATTGTCTCTGGTTGCCTGACAACCCTGGCTATTGTCCACGTCGCCTCTACCTGCCATACCTGGTGGGTGCAGTCTGGCAGGGAACGGGCAACAGGACGGCCGTATGTGGCCATGGCCGTTCATCCAAGCCATGCACGCCGGTACATTTGGGATGAGTCGCCACTGCTTGACGGACGGTTATGGTTATAGGTTATACACAGCCACTGAGGGGAGTTATCCACAGGGAAGGAGAAAGTATGTTTATGCGTGATCAGACCAGAGACTATCGCCCGACGGGAGCGCGCCGGGCAGTGTATCGGGTGCGGCAAATGGCTGTCCTATGCCGCGCTCGATCGCGGCGAGACCTGGCATCTATCCTGTCAACTCGAGGATCATTCACAGTTCGGCACCAAGCCACGGTGCCCGCGATGTATGGAACATTACGTGTACCTCTTCCCCAACGAGACGATCTGCTCATTGTGCCGCCGCAAGATGGTGGTCAAGCACGGATGGGAGGTGGAGCCGACGCAAAACGTGAAAATACTCAAGCGATTAACGAGCGGGGTGCGCGTCAGGACTCAGCAGCGTAATATGCGAGCCAGGGAGAGGATTCATAAACAGTCATAACGACATGGCGAAGGCGGGCCTGGCGCACCAGGCGACAATGGTCCTCTGATCACGACGGCTTTCCTCTTGTCCCTCTGAAAGCCTTCGGGAACCGGGCCGTGGTTTTGCCAGGGAGGTACCCAATCCTCCCCTTCGCCACCTGACACCAAGGGAGGGCAATCTAGGCGATGCCAATTAAAGAGAAGTATTACGCCTTAAAAGCCAGGGGCCTCTGCACCAACTGCGGGGGTAGCCCGCACGCCCCTGGGATTGTCCGGTGTGAGCGGTGTGCGCAGGAGCTTGAGCGCTACCTGAAAAAACAGTACCGGGTGTATAAACCGTTGTGTGTGCAGTGTGGGGTGCGACGGGTGCGACGGTTTCCAGACCTGACCGTCTGCTCCGTCTGCCGAAGGAAGGAGTCGTATGGCCAGACCTCTTGAGTGGGTCCAGACGGAGAAGCTCCTTTCGGCCTGGCAGCGGATGCGCAGCCGGCACACACCACACCACCTCTGGTCGTTTGATCGGTTGAACCCGATGCCGATCGACACCAGGCCGGGAGCCATTAATTACATCCCCAGCCTTGATGTGGAGTTCACCAGGCAAACCGTCACCAAGGAGATGATCCGCGACGAGCTCCTGTGGCGGCGCTGCCCGCCTGAACTTCTTGTCTGCGATGAGGTCTCTGAGATGCCGTCTAATATCGACTTTGATCGTATCGCCGCCACGATGATGGAGGAGAACATCCGGTACATGCGGGAGATGAATGAGGCGGGGATGCACGCGTACGTTGAGCGGATGCTGGTGCCCCCAGAAGATCGGGCACGGTATACAAGCCGGCACATGCGGCATATACGGTTTGCCTACCATCATGGACAGGGCAAAACTTTAGGAGAAATCAATGACCTCCTCTGCCAGGAAGGCTTCAGTGAGATCAGATCGGGTGAGGGGTTCATCCCCTGCCCAACCGAGCAGCACCGTATTGTCAGGAAGAATACAGGAGCTCGTCGCCATGCCAGCACGGTCGAGTAAGACCTGTCAGAAGTGCGGGGAGACAAAGCCGCTTGCCGCCTTCGTGAAGAACGCGCAGTTCGGGGATGGGAAATGGCCCTTCTGTAAGGCCTGCTTTAAGCAGGTCCGGCAGCGGACGGCCCGGCAGTACGACTCGGAGTATAAGATTCCGATCGCCAAAAATGAGGTGGCCACGGCGGTGGCCCAAGCCATCCTCAAGTACGGCAGTCAGTGGCACTGGCATATTGCCTATGACGATTTTATGCGGGTGAAGATGCAACTCTGGGCATGGATCAATCAGCTCGACAGTGTCCATGCCGGGGCGTTCAAGGAGGATGCCGACCACAACGAGGCGGTGCTCGCACGGCTTAAAAACCTGCGGGATAAACACTGGGAGCTGGCCACGAGTAACCCTGAGGCCTCGTTTAAGGCTGAGAGGTTTAAACATACCTGATGGTGTATTACGCCAACGGACTCCGGGTGGTCGTCGATGCCATTTATACGATGTACGACTATACCCCCGGCCCGGTGGACCGGTACATCATGCGGACAAACACAGGTGGGCGGCACTTCGCCATGGCGATGCCCCCGGCACAGCTCCCCGGCGGCGTGCCGACCGATGCGCAACTTGAATGGTTCACCCAGATGGCCCTCAACAGGAAAGGAGAGCAGACATGAAACAGTTCCTACTCGGATTGGTGATCGGCGGGATTCTCGGGACAGGTTCCTGGGGAGTCGCGCAGTATTTCTACGACAATGACGAGTCGTTAGGCCCGTACGGGGCCAGACAGATGGATTTGAACAACCGGCTGGACATGATCGAGCAGCGACAGCATCAGCAGGAGCTCAACCGGTACAACGAGCCCTGTTAGGCGGGGGACTAGACAGCCCCCTCCATCCGTCGTATAATGACCGTGAATGTAATCTTCGAGCGTAAGCTGCTCTTCATGGTTTGAGGGGACGATGGTGTGGACCTGGGCAATAGGTCTTTCCGTCGTCCCTTTTTTTGTGTCAAGAAAGACCCCGGCAGGGAGGAGGGGAGGAACTCCTTCTGCCGGGAGGGCGCATGATGCCACAACCTCCTGTCGTGGGATCGTGGCCCTGGGATTACGGATTTTGACAGGACGGGCAGGGCAGGCTTTGGAGTGCCCGGCTGTCAGGGACTTGGGGTGGAGGTGGATGACAGGGCTGGATGGCGCCGGGCGCAATGGCTTCATACCGGCCGCCGGCCTTTAAATCAATCATGAGATTGCCGTTACTCGGGCCGACCCCGGCCTGGACGTTGAGCATGGCCGGACCCGTGACGCATCGACTGATGTTGTCCTGGAAGATGGTGCAGCCGGAGCACCACACCATCACGAGGGCCAGCCAGTGAACGGTTACCATTCGGGATCCTGTTTGCATGGTTGCACCCCTCCTTCAGCGTCCCACCGTGGCCCAAATTCATAGACGGCGGCATAGATCAGTTCGGCACGTCTGGCATTAACCCCGGCGCAGAGCATCGCCTGCCAGAGCATCTTGTGGGTTTCCTCCCACGACCGTGCCCGGTTGTGGCAATAGACGTCATGCACGACCGCCGCTTTCCGGTACTTCCCGGAATACGGCCCGCCCGTAAACGACCAGAGCCATTGCGGAATCGACATCCCATCCGTGACAAACCCGGCCGGCACATTCCATTCCGTGCCCATCGCATCGACATACCGGAAGGGATCGACCACGGCCATGCCGCGGCCATCATCAAGCCAGACCGTGCTCAGGGTGCCTTGAAACCGTCCGAGGTTCATTGATCCTTGCACCAGGGGATGGCGTGGGAGTCGAGCTCGATACAGGGCGTGACAATACTCTTCCAGCTGGCATAGAGGACGTGCGTCTCTTTGCCGGCCAGATAGCCTTCCCTCTCCAACTCACAGCGGGCCTTCGTCCACACCTCACCTTTGGTGTCGTTGGGGCCTTTGACCTCGACCATCTCAAGCCGCCCGAAGGAGGTAAACAGCATGATGATATAGACGAAGAGTTTCATTACGGCACACGTCCGATGACCCAGCCGGCAGCCGCCAGGATCAGCGTGAACAGGGCAGAGGCGACACCCCCGATGATCAGCGCTTTCGCCTTGATCGAGACCAGGTCGGCTTGAATGTCCTGCATCCGCAGGCCGTGATTCTCCAGTCGCTGATCCATCCGTTTGAGCTCCGCCAGGACGTAGTACGACATCCGCTGCCAGTCATCGCGTTCACTATCCGGTGTTGACATCAGAGCGGCCTCCAGGAGTTCGTGGCATGTGAAGTAATACCCCGATACTTTTCTCCATTTCCTGGCGCCGGTGTTCGAGGTCTTCGACGTGGTCGCTGACGGAGCAGAAGTACTTGAAGTGGAGGAGTAGGTAGGCCAGTGTGGCGGCGGAGACCACCGCACAGATCGGGTTGATCCAGACGAGAAATTGTTCCCATTCCAGCCCGCGCGCCACATGGGTCAGCCCACAGGTACTGATGAAGGCGGCAAACAGGTACAGCGCCGAACGGAGTTTCTTATTATCCTCTTCCATTCCGATGACCACCAAAAAGACAGCGATCCCGAGATAGACCGCCCACAGCGTCATATCACTCACCCACAACAGTCTTTCACTGAAGGTGTCCAAGCATACCCCCTCAACGGTCGACATAGCTTATCCTCCATGGAGGATGGCGTTCTCAATCCGCTGCAGCCTCTCATCAAGTTTTTGTAATTTATCCTGCATCTCTATATGAAGGTCTCTGATACCCTGCGAGTTCCCCTGCACGGTAGCGGGCAGCTGCGGGGCGAGCTGAAGGATGGGCGGATTTCTGGCCACCCACTCCTTGGTGGCGAGGTTCGGCAGCACCCCAAAGCCCATCACCCCGATGCCGATGATGACAATGAATTCCGCCACGACGATCGCCTTTAAGAGCATCAGCGTGGTGGTCCGATGTTCGTGTTCATTCCCTATAGACATGGGCTTACGTCAAGACCCCCAGCGTTTTGAGTTTGGCCACCAGGTTGGCCACCTCGTCACGCAGCGCCGCCACCGAGACGATGTTGGCGGGGACGTCGGGATGCGCACGCGAGGGGGGCGGGGGCGGTGGTGGATCGGCAGGGTCAGGGGTGTTCCCTCGCGCCAACCATTGCTCATAGAGGATGCGATGCCCGTTGGTCGGATCATTCGGAATCCAGTGGCGCTCCTCGGTGTCGAAGATAAGGTCTGTTTGTGTCAATTTGTATTTCGCCATTATGACAGCCTCGCATCAGCTATTATGTGACATTCAAATATATTCGTGTCAGTTACGGTGGCATTGGCGTACACGGTACAGGCCCGCGAGCCGATGTCACGGGTGGCTAACGTTTTATCAGAAGCGTCGTTGTAGTCCCGCCATTCATTTGCCGTTCCACTATTCGGATTATAGCCGGTAATGGTCGGAGTCGCTCGCATCTCGACTGGGTATTCCCAGGTATAATTCACGGCAGCGGAGGTCGTCCCGTTGGAATTTACGGTACAGTCCCCAGTCCGTGTCGACGTTGCGGTGGCGGTAGCATAGTCGTAGGTCTTTGCAAAGTACCGCTGACACAGGGCCAGTTCCTCTTGAAAGCCCCTCCGACGACTCACACCCTTCTGATTACCACGGACCAACTCAATACCTGTAATGTAGAACGTCGCACCATTTGTCGTTATCCATGTGGACACGTCGGCAGCTGTCCCTAAGTCATCTACAGGTGTTACAGTCGCCCACGCGCCCGCTGTACCATGATAGTTACTGCCAGCATAAAGAGACCACTGTACATACATGCCAGTTCCTTGCGTCATATTCCATGTCCCTGCCGATATATCGTCCATGGTCAGGTTAATGGTCTTCTGTTCCCAAGTATCCGCTGAGTCAATGGTGTAGGTTGCAATGTACTTGCGATCTCCCGCACCGGACGCAAATGATACACTGTACGTTCCGGTAATACTGTTACGTACCCAGAAGCTCAGCGTCATGGGTTGTCCTACAAGGTTCCGTATGCGGTATCCCTCGATGATATGCCTGAAGACAAAATACTCATCAGCCTCGGCAGTCGTCTCTGGCGTTGTGACGGCTATCTTGAGACTATAGTTAAAATGCCTGTTTGCTTGTGCTACTGTTGGTTTGCTGCTATCCCGATCCACTCGCCATACCAACTCGGTTTCATTAGTGGATTCAGAACATGAGTACATGTCAGCATTATTCGCGGTGGTACTCACTGTGGTAAACGACGTGTTCTGTTGCCAAACATCCATATCAGGATTGATGATGTAGGTCTCGTGAGCCGTCCAGACAGGCACCCCGCAGGCGAGGCCTGTGCCATCCGAGATCAGGATGGTAGCGTCACTGCC
>JAAOEI010000139.1_pt1 | contig 29684 bp, 34 predicted proteins | sample 7059261 | NCBI WGS metagenome assembly JAAOEI01 (sample SAMN14008812, study PRJNA610033) | viral metagenome | isolation source: viral particles filtered from seawater | place: China: Hangzhou Bay, Yangshan Deep Water Harbour | collected 2017-10-31 | reverse complement strand
GTTTCACGTCCCCGCACTTTTTGGACAAAACCGCAGGTTTGCTCGCGCAAAAATACGATGGTACCGACGCGCAACGCGCCGCGTAGTGTTGCGAAATCTTTTCAACGCGTGCCAAGCCGGCGCCAACATCTTGCGCGGCTTGCGCAATGTCTAGGCCACGCAAAGACCAGCGCAAGATCGGTTCAACTCGAACCAGGCGAAGAACGCCAAAAAAATCTGACGCCATCGCGGCCGCAAAAAAAATGGCCGAAACCGCGTTGGAACAAGCTGGCAAACAATTGCCAGCCGCACCCACCAAATGCGGCGCGGCGTCAATGGTTTTTCGTTGGTTAGCCGAAGGGGGCAAATGATGGCGCGGCCGTGCAAGCTAACACCCGAGACGCAAGCGCGCTATTGCGAGTCCTTGCGCCTTGGTTCAACGCGTGACCTTGCCGCGCGCGCCGCCGGCCTTGGTCCGTCAACGGTGCGCGCGTGGTTCAAACGCAAAGGCGCGGTGTTTACAGCGTTTCGCGAAGCCGTAGAAAAAGCCGAAGCCGAATGCGTTGATCATTGTTTGCAAAAAATTCGCCAAGCTTCGGAATCCGGCAAATGGCAGGCAAGCGCGTGGTTGCTCGAACGTCGTTATCCCGAAACATACGGCCGGCGCCAAGCGGTTGCCGTATCAAAAGCGCCAGAACGATTGACAGTTGCCGACGTAACAAGAATTGAACAAGCGGCCGCGCATGGCATTGGCATGAATGACGGCGCGGCAATTTGGGCGCGTCAACTCACAGAACTTGAGCGCGCGTATCAATCCGGCCAAGTTGATGCGTCAACATATTTTCGCGCGCTTGGCCAGTTGGGAACGCTTGCCGCGCGCTTTGCCGAAATTGAAGCGCGCCGCGAAGGTGGCGAAGCGATACCGCCGGTGCAATTGAAAATTACCCTTGAAAGTGAAGGCATCAAAGACGCTGCGCCAAACGAACACGCCACCGGCAAGCCCGGCCCAAATGGCGATCGGATTGACATCGAATGAACACGCCGGCCATTGATCTCGACTTGTTCAAAGTGTTTGCGCCCTACCGCAAACAAGCCGAATTTTTGACGGCCACCGCGCGCAACCGATATTTCGTTGGCGGTCGTGGTGCCGGCAAATCGTGGACGTTGACGCTCGATGCGTTGATGCAAGCTTTGTTGAATCCAGGCGTTCCCGGCGCGTTGCTTGGCCGCACCGAACGCGATTTGCGATCCAATCTTTTGCCGTTCTTGCGTGCCCATTTAGACACCTTGCAACGCGCCACCGGCTTCAATTGGATCCGCCGATACTCCAACGCCGATCAATCAATCGAACTTCAAAACGGTGCAACGATATGGTGGCGCGGATATGAACGGATCGACAAACTGCGCGGTCATAACTTGGCGTGGTGTTGCGCCGATGAGATTTGTTGGTCGGAAACAACCGATGTGACGGTTTTTGAAACCATCACAAGCGCTATTCGCGTGCCTTGCCGCCGTCCTGGCTTTTCGGTCGCATCATCGCCAAACGGTCTTCGCGGCATTACTAAGCTTTTTCATCTGCGCACTACTGGCGGCGATCCAAATTACTGGATCACGCGTGCCACGTCTTATGACAATCCGTATCTTGAACCACATGTGATTGAGGCTTGGCGATCCGCAATGAGCGATCGAAGATGGCGGCAAGAATGCTTGGCCATTGCTTTGCGGCCATCAAGCGTTGTGTTTTCGGAATTTTCCGAAACGCGCCACGTTGTGCCGTGGAACGTCGAAAGGCACCGCAACACTTGCCGGTGGGTGTTTGGTATTGATTGGGGATTGAATCGCGCCGTTGCGGTGGCGTTTCAAGTCTTGCAAGACGGCCGATGGATCTTGGTGGATGAATTAGTAGATCGGCCAGAAAGCCGCGGACATTGGCGAACCAATTTGCGCCGTTGGATTGATCAAACCACGCGAAATCAAGCGCCATATTTGTTGGCGCCTGACCGCGCCTGCCCTGAAGAAAACCGTTTTTTGCACAGCGTCTATGGGGTCAGAAAAACGCGCGTTGTGCCGCTCTCAAGCAAATATGAACAATATGTGCGCAACGGATTGGCCGCCATGCAAGACATGTTGGCGCCCGTTGAAGGCGCGCCGCGCTTGTTGTTTTCTGACAAATTGCCGCGCCAATACGATGGCGATTTGCAAGGGATCTTGCCGTCTTTGCTCAATTACCGGTACAAACTAGACCGCGACGGTGTGCCAACGGATCGGCCTTCAAAGGATAACGTTCACGATCACGCCATCGACGCCGCGCGAATGGCCATTGTTGCCGGCTTGCGTTGGCCGGATTTGCACGCTGGCATGTTGCCAAATCGAATCACGCGCGGACCAGATGGTGTTTTCGCGAATCAACGAGAGGGGACATATTCACGCGCACATTTTTGAGATGGCGTGATATTTTTGTTCAGGGGGGATCCGTGGCTCTACTTACTCTGTCAGGCGTCGAAACGTGGAATGACGTGAAGTTTCAAAATCGATCGCGCCAACTGGATCAGTTTTTGCGCGGCGATTATTCATCGATTGCAGATGAACTGAAAAAGGCTTTCCCGCACACAACCGGGCTACAAGAGCGATATGTGCCGCTGGTTTCGCGATATGCTCATGAATTGTCGGGCTTGTACGCAAAACCAGTAATTCGGCGTTTTCAATCGTTTATCGAGCCAACGGCCGTTCAAGCGTTCATCAAGATGCGCGAGTGCTATGGGCGATCGGGATTTGATCGATTCATGCACAACGTGCATCGAAAATTGTTGATCCAAAACACTGTTTTGGTTGGCGTGTTGCCCGGCGGCCGTCCAGGCGAAGTGCGGTTGATGTGCTGGAATCCCTACCAAGTCGATTGGGAAATGAGCCGGCCGATGTATACGCCAGACGTTCAAGAACTTGACCGCGTGGCGCTTCAAATGCCAATCGACGTTGATGACACTGGCGTGATTGTGTTCGGTCAAATTGTCATGACGCCTGACGAAATTTACTTGGATCGAGGCGGCGAACGCGTGCCAATCTATGGCCAAACTACAACCAATCCATTCGACGGCATGATCCCGCTCGTTGTGATTCGCGGCGAAGATCCGGCGCCTGGCCGGTTTTTTGCGCCAGTCAATGAACCGCTTTTGAATATGGCCATTGCGCTTTCAATCAACGAAAGTGACACCGAATTGCTTGTTCACACCCAAGCATGGGGGCAACGCGTCATCGTTGGCGCGCAACCGGCGCAACAAATCGAAGAAATCAGGGTTGGACCCGAAAAGGTGTTGGCCTTGGTGAGCATGGATCCGCAAGCGCCATCACCCGAATTGAAGGTGATTCAAGGCCAACCGCCGCTAAGTCAAATCAGCAATTGGAATGAAAGCCGTTTGCGTCTGTTGTGTTCAATGTTTGACCTTTCGCCGGATGCGTTTTTGAAGGTCAACACTGCCGTGACGGCAAGCGCGCGCGCTTATGACCAACGCGATCGGGATGAGGCGAAGGCGCGTTATGAACCAATCTTAAATGCGGCCGAACAAGAATTGGCGCGATTAATTGCGCGCGTGTTGAATTTGACCGATCCGCTTCAAATACCAAGCGACATTCGCGTCAACATCACATATCCCACTTATGACCCACCAGTTGACCCGCTTCATGAGGCGCAAGCGCTCAAAGAGATGATCGCGCTTGGCATCACTTCACCAGTGGATGTGGTCGCCAATCGTGATGGCATCACACGCCGGCAAGCGATCGACAAGATCCGCGCAAACCTAGATGAAACGGCGGCGCTTGGTCTTGGTCCAATCGCCGACGAAACAGAAACCATCGCGGTAAACAATGATCGACGTTGATTTTCAATATTCAAAAAAAGCGCTTGCCGATCCATCGGTAATGAAAGGCGTTCGCAAGCCAATGGCCGTTGCGCGCGCAACTGCTACATATATCAGGGACCGCGTAAGCAAACGTGGGGAGTTAGCAACCAAGGCGCGCCGCGGTGGTCAATATGGCACGCGCAAACCGTACAAAGTAAACGAAGCATACGCTCAAAAATTGGGATTGAAGCGCTCTGAGTACAAATCATCGGCCGCTTTTCACGGCGCGGCGCGCGTTCGACGCCGGACGTTCAACGTAACTGGCGGCATGTGGGCCGGCTTGCGCGTTCGCTCATTTGGATCAAGTGGCGCAATTACTGAATTTGCCGGCCGATCACTCGCCCAAACCAAACGTCGCCGAAAAAAGACGCTTGGCCGAAGCGGCGCAAAACGAACCAATCCAACACGCCCAAAAACTACCAAGCCAAAACGGGCGCGCGCAACGGCAACGCGACCAACAAAACCAACAACCAACACGACAACACGCAAAAAGCGCGAACCAGGCGCAACAATGATTGGCAACAAGGTTAAGGCAATTTCTGTGTTCAAATCATTCAACGTCAACGTGATTCAACCGACTAATCCCGAAACATCATCGCAGATTGCCGCCGTAGCCTTGGCCGCTCAAAAACTATCGTTGGCCGCGTTAGGAAAACCATCAGCCGTATATTTCGATTCTGGCGGCGCAGATTCACAACTTTTGCGACAAATTACGCGCGCCATGATGGTGCGGTAGATAAGGGGGACAAATGACCGAAGAAACACCGCAAGTTGAGGAGCAAAACACCAACGCGCCAGTTGACGCGCCAGTTGACGCGCCAGTTGACGCGCCAACGAACGCACAAGCAACGCCGGATGATTTGGCAACAAATGACCAAACTCAACTGATTGCCGCGCTTGAAGAACGCTTGGCCGCTTTAGAAGCCGCCAAAAACGAAGCACAAGAGGCCGCGCGAGTGGCCGGCTTATCAGCCGAAGAACGTTTAAATGAAGAATTGGCCAAGCTTCAGGGCGAGCGCGAAATTTTTGCGCGCGAGCAACGCGATACCAGGCGAAATGCGGCGCTTGACAGGCTCGGAGTGCTGGACAAATACCGCCAATTTGCGCCAGATGTTGATGTGTCTGACGCAAAAGGCGCCAGACAGTTGGAGCAATGGGTAACAGCACATCCCGAATTGATAGCGCGCAAAGACGCCGCAAAGCCAACGCGCCTGTCCAACGCGACTGAAAAATCAAGCGCTTTGCGCGACATTCTAAGCGGCAAGCGCAAAAATCCGCTCGTGAACAAGCGATCACTTGCGGCGATGTTTGGCGAATAAAAAACAACCGTTGCGCGGCAATTTTGCGACGCGTACAGTCACCACCAAAGGTTGAACCATGACAACGACAAAAAAACGAACAACGAAAACCGCCAAACCGGCGCCTAAAAAACCGAGTGAATTGGCGTTGCCATCACCGCAACAGGTTCAAGCGGCGCGCGAAAGGCGGCGATCAATTGAGACTACTGATTCCGAATTTCCGGCCGGCACCGTGTTGGGCCTGCCTGATGGATGGGTAGCGGCAATTTTAGATCCTGACTTGTCCGATGGTCGCCAAGAGGCGTTGCGCGCTAAATGGCTAGCAAAAGGCTGGATCGAACTTGAAGGCTTGCAAACCGTGGTTGGCTTTGCCGGCGGCGCCCATGTTTTTGTCAAGACAACCGAAGACTACAAAATCGCAAAGCGCGAGCGCGACGACAAAATCGCAACCGCGCGAGCAAACGGCCAGATGTTTGGCTAGTAAGGAAAAACCAAAATGGCAAATTCGCTTGATAATGTGATCCGCATCGTTCAGGAATCCTTCGTTGATTCGCTGGCGTCTAACACGGATCAGTTCACCAAAATTGGCAAGGTTCTTGATTACGAAGGCGGCCAAGCAAAATTGCTTGCGACCAATGCCGGCGGCATCGCAACCGAAGTTACCAGCGGCACCACGTCAGTCTCGGCAACGGATCTGACAAGCGGCATTAGCAGCACCACGCAGCAGGCTTGGGTGCTAAAACACGCTGTCCCGTGGGCGCAGTTGAATTGGAGCGTTTCGTTGGCGGCCGATGTTGGCGCACAGTTGGCAAATGCTGCCGCGCAAAACATCAACAAGTTGGCAATGGACGGCCTCGAAGGTCTTTTTGCCGCGGCTTCTCACCCAATGGCCGGCGCTGGCGCTGGTCAAGTTGGCGTTGGCAAAGCGTTCATTGATACCGGCTTGGCATTTTTGCAAACCGAAGTTGGCGCCGGCACCAATGACAACTTGTTGACCGGTGCGCTTTCCGAAAGCAACTTGAACGCCGCGCGTTCATTGCTGCGCAATTACAAGAACCAGCGCGGTTTGCCGATGAACATGGGCGCGCCTGGTTCCGATATGGTGCTGGTCGTTGGTCCTGAAAATGAAGCGCTTGCGTATGAACTGACGAATTCTGCGCTTTCGGGCGCCGATATGCAGGCAAACCGAAATCAAGGGTATGCCGAGGTGGTTGTGATGCCATTTGCGGTTGACCCTTCGGACTGGTACCTCATCGATAGAAGCCGCTCGCCGATCGGCATATGGCTTGGTGAGGCGCCAACCGTTCAGGTTCGAGAATCCGAAGACGGCGTTTTTGCCATTATGGTGGCCAAGTTCCAGGCGTCGTTCTACAAAAAGAGCTATGAATACGGGATCGTTGGCAGCAACGTGCCATAACTAAAACTCGCACAAGGTGGCGCCGGCGCAACATAAGCGCCGGCGCCACCTAGATGCAGGATCGCAACGTGGAATTTGAATTTCAATTCAACCAGGCGCAAACGGTCACGCATTACGATGCCGCCGGTTTCGTTCCAACGTCAGCCACGTTGACGCTATACAATGATCAAGGCGTATCAATTCAAACGCCAGCGGTCACCGTTCCAACGGCGTCGCAAACGCTAACATCCAACAGCACGCCAACAACGCTATCCGTTGCTGATGCGTCAGCGTTTTCTGTTGGTGATTCTGTTGCGGTGATTGTGGATGGGGAGACCTTTGTTGAACAAATCGTGACAATCGAGACTCATGGCGCGCACGATGACATGAATATCTTGTCCGCGATTCCTGTTTCATCGGCAAATCTGCACAACGCAACAGTGAAGGCGCTGAAGATGACGGCCACCGTCACGGCGCTTGGCATTGGCAACCTTGGCAGCAACTGGCAACTGTCATGGGCATACAACGACGGTGTGACGTACAAAAACGCGACGTATGCGGCTCATGTTGTGCGGTGGCCATGGCAATTGGCATTTGACTCCAACGACGTGGCCGAACTACTCGCCACCGTTTATGGCACCGAACGCAGTTTGGAATTTTGCCGCGAAGTTGCGCGCCGCATCGACGGCAAAATTCGCAATGCAATTGACCAAACCGGGCGTCGCCCGTTTTTGTTTTTGTCGCCGTCATATTTTCGCGAAGTCGCAGAAACGTGTGCCAGATGGATTCTGGCCGATATGGGGATTTTTTTGGTTGGCGGTGACGTCACCGAATTTCTGCGTGAATACCGTTTTGCGTTCAATGACGAATTGACCAAGGTGATCCGAAGTTTGAAAGCCTATGATTCGGACAATGACGGCAAAATAAGCGCCGCCGAAGCGGCGCCGTCTTTGATTTCCATCAACACAACGCGGTGATTTGATGGCAACGACAAACGCGCGCGCAATTCTGGAATCACTGAAAACGCGAATCGAAGCGTTGACGCCATCCGATCGATTGGGGATCGATGATCAATTCCGCGTGACAATTGGATTGAGAACAGCGCACACCGGCGCGCGTTCCACGCTGTTGACGTGTTCACCTGGCCGCCGAAAGTTCGAGCAACGAACATGCAGTGATTGGGAACTTATGATCTCAATCGAAATGTTCTACACTGCACAACAAGGCTCATATTTGCGAGCCGTTGAGGATCAGGATCAAATTGTCTCGGACCTGTACGAATGGACGGTGACAGACGGCGCAACGCTGGGTGTGCTAAAGATCGAGCCAGACATGGCGAGCATAAGTGAGCCGGTTGACGGTGAAATTTTGGTTCAACGCTTTATCAGAGTTGAATATCAGGGGGATTGAAAATGGCTTTTTGGACTGATTCAAGTCTGATTTTTGCGGTTCAACCAGATGGCATCAACACACCGTCAAGCCTGGCAAAAGGGGCATTTCGCGCGGTTCTATGCGATGAACCAGAAGTGACGCTTGAAACTGAGATTCAGGAACTCGATCTTTTGTCGGGTCAAGTCGGCGCGGCGCCGGAACGATTAGCCGGCCGGCGCTCAGGAACGTTGACATTTTCGATGCCCGTTGAAGGCTTCAAAGATGGCTACGATCCAACATCGGACGCGATCGGCACCGCCGATATTTTGCCGCCGTGGTTTATCTTGGCCGCGAATGCGATGGGATCGGACATTTCCAGCCTTGCCGGCGCCACTGAAGCCGACAAAAACACAAATTTCTGGAAAGGCAACGGCTGGGTGACATCAAACACATACGCGGCCAACGGTGTCACCGCCGCCGGCACTACTGGCAAAACGGTGAAGCTTGATGATGGCACCATCGCAAGCGCCGGAATCAAAGGCGGCGCGCTGTTGTCAACCGCGTTGACTGCAACCGCAACTGCAATTGAACTTGGTTTCATCCAAGAATCGGATCGCACATCCAACCCTGATTCAATCACGTTGTTTGACACGCCAACCAATGTGGTGGCAGATGACGCCGCTGATGTATATCCGGCCGCAACTGGATACATGAGCGCAGATGATCCGCTTTCTCTGACATGTTGGTGGGTCGGTCAGGATTCAGCATTCACGATCAAGCTGACTGGTTGCTTCGTCGAATCGTTTTCGATGTCGGCCAATGCTGGTGAAGTGCCAGTGATTGAATTCACGATGCGCTTCTATAACTACGAAAACAACAACCAGCAAGGCGGCCTGGTGATTCCAACCGCCATGCAGCGAACGCCCCAACTGGTTGGCAGCAACAGCGCTGTGTTGAAATTCAATGATGCAACGAAATGCGGCGTTGAAGACTTCTCAATTGAATACACTTCAACGATTCGCGAGATTCGGTGCCATTCGGCAACCCAAGGCATTGAAAGCGCAAGCCGCGTAGATCCGCGCATTCGCGCTACGTTTTCAATTCCCTATGAATCAACCGATGTTTTGCGCGATTCTGCCGGCAACGTTGTTGCGGCCGGAGACGGCAATCACTACTTGCAAAGCGCGCTTGAACTGGGATCCAATTTGCCGATCGGCTTTTATGTCGGCACAGCGCTTGGCCGTTGCTTGGCCGTGTTGATTCCATCCGGGCAAATCATCGCAACGCCAACAATTGCCGATCGTGATGGGGTCCAGGCGTACAGCGTCGAAATGGAAGCGGCCGCATACAGCGGCGACACTACTGACGGCGCCGAAACTAGCAGCGATTCGCCGCTTGATAGCTTGTTCCGAATTGGCATCGCATGAAATACATTTTAACCGCGTTTTTGTTTTTCATCGTTGCGTGCGATGAGCCTACCACCACGCCGGCCGTAAACACCGACGCGCCAGCACCAATGGCCGATGGCGCCACGCCAACCACGTTGGCGGGAGATCCAACGCCAACTAAATAAGGGGACACATGAAAAAGTTGCTTTTGACCAGCGCCGAACGCGCCGTTGATCTGGTGTATGTTGCAGATCCAGCGCTTCGGATAAGCGCAAAGCGCGAACAAGCCTTGCGCGATTCTTGGATTGAAAACCGCTTGGCGGCAACGCTCGATCCAGACGATCCGCACATCGAACAAACGGCGCAAAGTCTGCGCGAGAGCATGGCCAAACAAAGGCCGCGGATGTTTATCAAGGCACCGGACAACAGCAACGGCGCGCGAATTTGGCGCGTTCGGCCGCTGTCATGGTCAGAACACGAAGAAACGCACGCGCATGACAATGACGATGACAAGATCCTGTCAACGATTCGCGCGGCTTTAATTTCTATAGACGGCGACGAAGACACGGCGAAAGCATTTTGCGCCGATCCATATGCGCCGATCGTTGTGCCGCTGTACCATGTAATTCGCGATCTGACTTGGGGAAACCAACCGGCGTGACTATCGGCGGCGCGATAGTCACTTGGCCGGAATTGTTGCCGCGTTTGTTGCACATATGGTTGCGCGAGTCTTTGTATAGGCGAACCGTTTGGCGTTGCCGGTGCAAAACCGGAGAATGCACCAACAAACCAACCACCGACGCGCTGCCAGGCGGCGCATGGTCTCAATGTCCATACTACTTGATCAGAAGCGCTGCATTTCAGGCGGTGATTCTGATTTTGGAATGTGCGAAAATATCACCGATCGCAGGGTGGCCAAACGCACAACCGGCGTGGTTGTGTTGGGGCGTCCTAGAAGCGCGCCGCGCTATCGAAAAGCGCGCCGCGGCCGAAGCAAAAAAACGCAGGTGAAGAAAAATGGCCGTTGTTGCTGCTGCGCGCGTAGACACGAGAATTCGCATTCTTGGCGAAGACCGCGCCAGCGGCGCAATTAAATCAACGCGCAAATCCTTGCAAGCGCTTGACAATCAGGCTGCTAACGCAAAAGGCGTCAACACGCTTGGCGATTCGTTCGCCAAGCTGAACACCGAAGCCGGCGAAGGCTCCAAGAACACAAAAGAGGCACTCGAAGGTGTGCGCGAGGTCTTGGGGGGCATCTCGCCCGAACTTGGCGTGATTGCCACCGGCTTCGGCGGCGTCGAAAAATTCACCAAGGCTTTGCCAGGTCCGATCGGATTGTTTGCCGCCGGCATCACCGCCGCCGTTGGCGGTTCAATTTTGCTTGCCAAGCATCTTGGCGAGAGCGCCGCAAAGATCCGTTTTCTTGGCGGCAAAGACGCGGCCAAACTCAAAGACGAATTGAACTTGTCCGCGGATGGCGCGGTGAAGCTTTCGCAATCACTCGACCAGTTGGAAAACGACGCGTTGCGGCCATCTCTGCAAACGTTGACGCAAATTCGCGACCAGGCGCAAGCCATGGGTCTCGACGGCGCCGAAGCAATGGCCGCTTATGCCGATGCAATACGCGGCGGTGATGAAGCGTTGAAAGCGTTTGAACGGCGCTTCGGTTCCGTCAACGCAAAGGCGGCAACGCTTGAAGCCACCGCGCGCGCGCTTGGTCTCGATGTTGATTTGCTCGGCCTATCAAAACGCGTCAAAGATGCCGACAAATTGACCAAGGCGCTTGAACTTCAACGCAAAATTACCCAACAACAAGCCGCCGATGAAGCCACAGTGGCGCGCTTGCGCGCGCGCGCTGCAAACAGCGTTGAGTTGACCGGCCGCGAACGCGCCCGATTGTTAGCCGAAGCTAACGAATTAGAATTGAAAACCATTGAATTGCGCGGCAAGGCAACAGAAAAGACACGCGAAGACATTACCGCTATCAACGCGCGGCTTGCGCTGGTCAAAGGCGTGGCCGTTGAAGAACAACAACGAGCAACACGCATTGCGATCCTTGAATCGCGCATCAAGTTGACCACCGATGAACAGCAAAAAAGCCGGCTTCAACTTCTAATCACACAAGAAAAACAAGAGGCGGTGGCGTTCAAGCAAGACATTTTGGCGAAGAACGCCGCGAATTTGAGTGAACGCGAATTGATCGCGGAACGCGGCAAATTGTTTTTGATGCAACAACAAGAGCGCATCCGGCAACAATCGTTGGCTGATGCCAGGCGCGCCGAAGAAATCCGCAAGCGCGAAGCCGCGCGCCAAAAAGCGCGCGCGGCCGCGCAACGCGCCGCCACAATGCGCGATGCTGAATTGCAAGCCGAAATCAGGTTGCAAAAAGCGCACTTGAAATCAATTGATGACACTATTTCTGGTCAAACGCAGCGAACAAAGCTTTCACTTGATTTGTTGAATCTTGAAGAAAAACGCGCACTTGCTGCCGCTGCGCGCGCGGTGAACACCGAACAAGGCAAGTTCACCGCGCAAGCGGCAATCGCGCAAGAATTTGCCAACAAGCGCGCCGCCATCTTGAAGGCACCCGAAAAAGACTTGGCCAAATTCTTGGAAGATTCGGCCAAGCGTTCGGCGAAGATCCGCGCCGATGTGGCCACCAATATTGGAGCAATCGAAATTCAGGCGTTGCAACGCCGCGCAAGCGCGGCGCAAGAATCCGGCAACGTTGAAGTTGCCGCTGCATTGCGTCGCCAACTGGCTCAAAAAACCTACGCCACCACCGTGGCCGCCATCAACACCGACATTGAAACGCGGCAAAAGGGATTGAACGCCGCAAGCGATGATTTTCACCGGCTTGAACAAGAACGCATCGCGCGAACCACCGAAGCGCAAGAGCGCCTGAACGGTGAACTTTCGCGCCTTTCCAATCAACGCGAATCAATCTTGCGCGAAAGCGCATTGCAAGCCGCTGAAGCAATTCAAGGTCCGGCGCAAATGCTTGGTGATTCACCATTAGGCGCCGGCTTGGCCGCTGCATCGGCCGGAATCACCAAAGTTGCAAATGATTGGAAATCGTTAAAACAAAGCGCAAGCGGTGCAATTTCGGCCGCCGGCGGCGTTGCTGCCGCCTTTGTGAAAGGCGAAAAAGAAAAAGCCGCCGTGTTGGCGGTGATGGAAACCGCCGCAGCCATTGCCGCCGGCGCAAGCGGCAACATTCCCGGCGCGGTGGCCCATGGCGCCGCTGCCGCTTTATATGCCGGCATTGCCGCCGGTGCTATAAGCACAAGCGCGCCATCGGCAACAACGCCAACAGTTCCGACCACCGCCAACGAACCAGGCATAGCCAACGGCGGTGGCGGCCAAACTGTCAACGTGTTTTTGGGATCCGGCTTCGCGGTTGGAACGTCGCAGGAAATTGGCGCGGCAATCAATGGCGCGGTTGCCAGTCTCAGCGGCACCGGCATGGCAACGCAGGGAATTTGACGTGTTATCGTTGCAAACTAATGACGCGTGGAACGGCTCAATCATCGTTGATGTGCTGGTCATTGGCGTTGCCGACACGTTCAACATGAATGCCAGCCACAATTCAGCTTTTGAACAAGCGCAAGATTTTGCAGTTTGGCTCAACGATGCGGCGCGCCCATGGGCAGGCGTCACATGGGAGTGGGATTGGAGCCGCCAAGAATCGACTAGCGGCGCGACTTTCACGTTTAGCAATGGCGCGAGCCAAAACACGTCAATGACGTTTGACGCTACCGCGGCCGCCAGGTTTGGCATTGCTTCGCAATCGGGACACCCAATTGTTGGCGCTAATGCCGCAAGCGGCACATTTGCGCCGCCACGTCATGGGTATGTGGCGATTCGCCGGCACAAGCGCCAATTAGATGAAAACGGCAACGCAAGCGGCGCCGGCTGCATACGTCCCGGCGTGCCTGGCCTTGCCCATTACTTGCCGCAAGTATCGGCCGCCGGAACCGCACAAGACGCCGCGCGAATGGCTGACATCCAAACGCGCGGATCTCATCCGCGGCGCGCATGGATCCGCGATCAGACAATTCACATTTTCAGCCAAACAGGCGCCAACAATGACGGTTGGCATCAATATGCGCTTGGCAAAGTCGAGCGCGCGCGCGTCAATGCGGCGTTGTGGTCGTTTACGTTCAATTGTGTAGGTGATGCAATCTAATGGCGCATCTTGAAGCATACAGCTACGGATCATCTAATGCGGCGCACATTAGCACCAACCGCATTGAAGTGGATGAACAAGGCGGCGCGCCTGTTGCGGTAATTGTTCAAGATCCGTTTGTATTTTCCGACGCGCTGTCAGCCTACGGATCCGAACTTACCAACGCGAGCGCATTCAACTATTCAGTATCATATGACGCCACCATTCAACGCGTAACAATCACGCAAGTTGGCGGCCTTGGATTCAAGCCGGTGTTCACCGGCGTTGGCGGCGCTCAAATTGCTGCATTTTTGGGTTTCAACGCCGCGGCATCATATGCGTATGATTCAGCGCACCAAGGGACGTTGCCGCCGGCCGGCCGCCTGGAATGTGTAGGCATCGAATGTCAACCGCCGCAAGACGCAAGCCGCGTTGAAATTCAACGTTTCCGACTTGGCCGCGCAATGGCGCCCATCTTCGGCAATCACTCGTTGTTTGATTTGCAGTTGGTTTTCAAAACGGCAAATGCCACCGCTGATTGGTCATGGCTGACAACTGGCCGCGTTCGCGCGTATATCAGCGCCAGCGCAACGCCTTATTCACCGAGCAATCTTGGCGGTTACATTGATGGCTATGTGCGCGCGTCAAACAATCTCGAATTGTTAGGACAGGATCAAGGTTTGGCGGTTGTGCCGTTAATCGTGGCGGTTTCTCGATGAGCGTTTGGGATCCAATCAAATACGGCTTCGATGTCTGTTATTGGTTGACAGTTGAAGGCATCCCAGTGGTTTGGATTGAGCGCGAAACCACGTTGACCCTCCCAACGTCATATGCACAAGACGCCAGCCTTGTTATCGATAAGTCATCAAAAATTGGTCAATTAGTCGATCGAGCCACTGGCATTGGCCGCGGCTTTCCGTTGACGTGGCAATTGTTAGACACGGCAACAACGCGCCAATGGCTGCAACAGCCCAGCGCTATTTCTGCGCTATCAACCGATATCGCATACAACGCAGCAACGATCCCGGTTGAATCGAGCGCCGATTTTGACGCATCAGGCGCCGCGTGGATTGGAATTGAGCGCATTGAATACACCGGAAAAACGGCGTCACCAGACACGTTGACGGGCGCGACGCGAGGCACGGCCGGCTCCACCGCCTTGGCCGCCTATGCCGGCCAACTTGGTGGCCAGGTATCCAACAAGCCGCGTTGGTGGCGCGGGCGCCAGGTGAGGCTATACGCCGCGCCAATCGATCCGGCCGGGTATTTTACCGGAACAACGCTTGAAGATTCGAGCGAAGAAATTTGGCGCGGATATATCAACGATGGCCCAAACCGCAGCAACGCAAATTGGCAAATTGACGCATTGGCGCTTGATCGGAAGCTTGATAATCCGTTGCAAGATTCAATCAGTGGGACAGTTCTAGAATTTGGGATCAGGTATCCAGTTTATCAGTCACAAACTATTTCGCTTCATATTGCCGGTTGGGACGCGTCAGGACCGTCAAAAAGCTGGGAATTTTGGATTCAATTTGCGCCGTTTTCTGGGCTGCCTAATGGCGCGTTAATTGGACCCGAAGCGGCCGCAAAAGCGCTTCAAGACGCGTGGAATAATGCGCTTCCCAATGTCGTCAACGTCGTTGGCGGCGCTACTGACGCAACCACCTATTTGGGATCGCTTGGATACACCAAAGTCGGCGCCAACTATTTTTGGCGCCTTGAAATCAAAGCCAACGCGTTGCCATCGGGGCAATCTGGCGTGTTGGCGTGGCGCCCTTGGTTTGCAAATCAACAAACCACTATCAATGGCGTATGGGCGCCAGGCGCAAGCGCCGCAACACCAACGACGATCCCGCTATGGTTAACCAATGGCGATCACGTCAACGGCTATTTTTTGCCGATTGGCGGTGGCGCAACGTTCAATCCCGGATTGCTTGCGCCGTCAATTATCGTCAAAACCGACGTGGCGGTTGCATCGATTCCAACCGCCGGAACTGTGATCATTGATGGCAAGCCGCTGCACTATTCCAAGTCGGAAACGTCAAACGACATCATCAAGTTGGCAGCGCTAAAGACAGGCGATTCAACGCCAGTTCCACAAGGCGCGCAATTGATCGGCAAATCTGTGGAAATTGCGACCGAAACAAGCGGAACGCCCAAAAGCGCCATGTTGACCATTTTGGAATCGTCAGGCACCGGCCAACTGGGTGCAAACGATACCGCTGGTTTTGGTTTTGGCTATGCGCTTGACGGCAACGCAGCAACGGCAAACAGCGCAATTGAAACCGGATCATTTTCGACACTGGCGCAAGGTCCGCTATCGGAAACAATAAACACGCGCGCAGGGTATGGCGGCAAAAGCTTTGCCGATGTTTTCGGCGGCTTGTTATCGCTGGCACAACGCGGCGTTGTTATCAAGTCCACCGATGGCGGCTTGTATGACAACCGTCAACGCCTGGCGCTTGTATCAACGGAACGCGGATCGTCGTTATATACGCGAGTGATCACCGATGCGGATTTGTTGACCACGCAAAGCGCACCCGCGAAGACAATTCGCAAGCAACTTGCAACCAACATTGTGCGCGTGAAAACTCCGATTGATTCGGAAAATCCCGACATTATTACAATTCAAGACGTTGGCGCAGTTATGCAACAAGGCGCAAAGGTCAGTGAACACGCTTTGCCTTTGGCCGGAAAAATTGCCGTTGGAATCGAAACGATCAAAACATGGGCGAAAGCAAAACTTCAAAGCGATCAACTGTTGCAAGCAATCGAGTTGAAAGTCGCGCCATGGGTTAACGTCGAAATAGGCGATTCAATTAGACTGGAAACAACACATCATGCGGTTTGGACATGGGCAACAGGTAATGCCGGCTACACCGGCGCCGCTCGTGTTTTGGGTATCGCGCGAAAACTCGACAACACCGAAACAACGTTGACGCTGTTACTGGAAGGGGGCCTTTCTGTTTCCGGCTTATCGCCGGCCGCGCCGGTGTTGGCGTATGATGACCCAATCAACCCAACATATGTTGATGTCCCTCGAAGATACTTCGCCCATTTCAATCAAACTGTCGAATTGCAATCGCCGTTTAAGCTGATTCACTACGTGCCTGGCGACGGCAACGAAGGATCAGGCGGCGATTTAGATTTTGATGCTGTGACGGACACCGGCGCTGTTTGTCGCTTGACTGTCAACGCAATCAACGCAGTGACATTGACAGCACAAAGCTATTTGACGTTGCCAATACAGATCGACGCAACCGATTATCAAAACGCCTTTGCGCACACTGATGACGGCACTTTCTGGGGGGCGTGATGGCTGTCACTACCAACGCCGATTTGATCATTGTCAAAGCGTCGCAAATGTTGGGGCCAGCAATTAGCGCGCAGCCGCTGAAATCAATTCTTCAGAATACCAATTGGCTATATGCGAGCCACCGGCCGCAAGCGGTGTCATTTGCTCCGATGTGTGATTTTTCACAAGATATCTCGTGCATTTGCCCGATCAAACCAAGCGCGGATGGTTTTCAATACCGCATATATATAGCCGGCTGGACTGACTACAACGGCACGATCGACATCGTGTTAAACACTGGCAACGGCGACGGCCCAACGACATGGACAAACGTGATCACAGATTCGGCGGCTGTTACCGCTGGCAATTGGTTCACATACGAGGCGAATTTCGATTGCGCGGCTGGCGAAGACCGGATCCAATTGCAAGCGGATGCAGGCGCTGGCAATGATTATTTGATCTCGCACGTTCTTATCGTTCCGAATGTAGACACAACGGCGGCGCCGTTGGCCGCTCCATATGGCGCGACAACATCGGGATTCGTTCCATACGATGACGCGTTGATTGACCTGACCAACGCGCCGGTGAACACCGAACATTTGGATCGAGCGCAGTTGAACGCCACAAAAATCAGGCTTGATCGGTACGCGATGGTTGCGTCGCTAGTTCAGGACGACGGTTCAGTGTCAACAGTGCAAAAATACACACCACCAACAGTTGCGCCGCAAACTATCGCAGCCACCGATTGGCACCGAATTGGCCGCGCTACAATGGTGCTGCCATTTCAGCGCGGGGTTGATTATGGATCGGGCAATGACCAACGCGTTCGACTGTATGCCCATTGCTTGGCGTCAGTATCAGGCGGCACAACATCAGATTTGATCCGCGTAGTCATCACGCCAATTGTGCCGCCGTCATCACCGAAGCTTGCGCCATCATCAAGCTTGTTTGATGCTGATGGGGCAATGCAAACCGCAGAGATCAAAATTGAACTTGACGGAATGGAAACGGCACAAGCTGATGTTGAAATATCAGTCAAGTCGAGCAACGGAACTGCCGAAACTTATTTGCACGCGTTCGCGCTCTTTTGGCGGCCGGCACCATGAGAAAACCACCGGCGGTCAATTGGACTGTTGCGCCAGCATCAACCAACCTGGTTGGCGATGATGTAGCGCCGCCGGCATCAGCAACATTGCTTCAAGCGGCCGATCAAGCGGTCATTGATGTCGCCGCGATGCTTTATCCACCTTGCGCGCATATGTGCGACGCGCAAACTGATGAACGTCGATTTCATGTTGTCGTTCCGGTTGGCTGCACCCATGGGCATGTGATTATCACGCGCGCAAAGCGCGATGATTTCCAAACCAAGGGAACTTCACAATTGCAACCGACATTGTTTGCAAACACGGCCAGCGGTGGTTTCACCGGCGCGGCCGTGATCAGTGTTGGCGATCCGAGCGACAATCAAGCCGAATACTGCGATGTTGGATCGGCGCAACCAACAAAAATTTTCATTGTGCCATCGTCACAAACGCCTGACGATGTGCCAACAACTAGCGTTGATCGAGCAATCGAATTGACTTCAAGCAAGGGCAAGCCGTCTGTTGAATTGTGTTCAATACAATATGCGGCCGGCTGGACTGTTGCAGTTCACGAACGCGTGGCGGACATGGAATCGCTTTGATACGGTGTCGAACGCGGGGGGAAAATAAATGGCCAGATATATTCATGAAACATCCATGGGGACCGTCGCAACTGGCAATGCGACAACAGCGGCGCCGATTAGTTCAACAGTTGGCGCGACTGTAGACAATCACCCAACCATGTTGGTGACATCAATCGCAGTTGATGACACTTGCGACTGGGTGTTGTGGGCCAAAGATGTCGCGTCAAACTCATGGCTAATCGATTCGACAGTTGGCACGCAATCAATTGTTCCCGGAACGCCTGAGCGATTGATTGTTGATGTGCGCGGGTATTCCGAAGTCTATGTGCAAATCACTTCGGTTGGCGCTGTTCCAGGCACGTTGACCGTTGCGGCCGTGAAGGTTGGTCCTTGAACAATGGATTTTGGCCTCAAAGACATCATCCAATCGATCAGTTTGCTGGGATCAATTATTGGGCTTGCGTGGTATCTGCGCGGCACAATTGCCGGCTTGCATCATGATATTGCCAGAATAGAGGCGCAGCTTGATGCGATCGAAACTATCAAGGACGAACTCCGCGACGGCCGCAAAGGCCGCGCCGCCTTGCACAACAAAATTGATGATATCACCGGGCGAATCATCAGGCTCGAAACCAAAATGAAGATGACGCGCACATCATGAACGCAATCGAATACACACAACGCGAAATTGACGCCGGCCGTTTGACGGCGCGCCACATATCGCAATTGGCGTTGTATTATCAGCGATCCAACAGTCTGGTTGCCGATGGCAAACCAGGCGCGGCCACGCGCGCTTTGCTCGATTCAACTGCCACTGAAAATGATGATCTGCGCGTGCCAAAAAATCGCGCCGAGGTGCGGCGCATTTATGGCGATCCATCATGGGTGAAGTTGCCGCGTGGCCGCGCCGTTGATCTCGATGATCATTGGGAAGCGGAAAACATCCGTTGGTTTCGTTTGCACACTGGCAAACGCGTGCGACTTCACCGCTTGGTTGGTCCCGAATTTGTGCGTTTGTTCAAAATGGCGTGCGACGCAACGCCGGAATATATGCCGCAAAGCGTTCAAACGTTCGTTCCACGCGTGATCGGTGGCACCAACCGGCTTTCAATGCACGCTTATGGTTGCGCGGTGGATTTTGATCCCGCGCGCAATCCATGGGGGGCAGATTTGAACGCGCCGTTGCGCAAGTATCCAAGTTTTCTGAAGCCGTTTCGCGACGCCGGCTGGACTATCGGCGGCGATTGGCGAAACGGAAACGGCGATTGGATGCACATTCAACGCGCGGGCGTGTGATGAAAACGTTTTGCGCCGTGTTGTTGTCAATTTTTGCCGGATGTGCGGCGCCGGCTCATTGTGTTCGCGCCGATGTCGCGGTTTGGAAATCAAGCGACAAAACAACATCGACGCCATACCGCGCAACGGTTCGTTGTTACAATCCAAACAATCACACTGATATCGAGATGATCAGATCAAAAACGCGCATCAGATTACCCAAGGCTGCAAAATGATTGAAACAATCAAAAACAAGATTTTGTCCCGAAAATTCTTGGTGTTCGTCGCCGCTTCGGTTGGCGTCTATTTCGGCTTAGTGAGCGTTGAAATCTGGTCAACAGTTGCCGTCGCCTATTTGGGGTCGCAGGGTCTGGTTGATGCCATTGGCGCGTTTTTGGGAAACAAAAAGCCCATTGCCACCGAAGCCGCCACCGTCAGTGACACCCAAGACACGGCCGCCGATGGTCCAAGCTTTCCGACATGATCCGCAAAGAAAATGGCATGTTTGTGCTGTATACCGAAGACGGCGCGCGCGTTCTTGGCCGCCACCGTTCGTTGTTGGCCGCTAAAGCGCAGAAACGTTTGATTCAGCAAAAGACCAGGCGCAAGCGCAAAAAAGATCCGCGCCTGTACTAACGGCGCTGGTGGTGCGGCGCTTAGAACGGGCGCGTGTGTGTCCCTGCGCGCGCCCGTTCGCCTTGGCCTTTTTGCTGTCAGGAAATCTTGACGAAGATGAAAACTTGTGTTGTGGTGCTTTACACCGGCCAACCAAGCCGGCCAACACAACCAAGGGGCAAACAATGAGTTGCAAACTAACGGGATACGACGCGATGGATTGGGCCGAGACTTACGGAACGCAGCTTTACAAATACGCGGATCCCTTTTTCGACGCCGTGGAAAAGCAATTGTACGGCGCGCGCAAAATCACGCTCGATGATGCGGTTTACATTGCGCAGGAAGATCCAGAATTGATCTGGACGATTGCAGGCGACTTGCCGGACAAGTAACGCGCCGCGATATACCAGCGCAACCAAGGGGCAACGTGAAAACGCTTTCACTATTTTCAGGAATCGGCGCCGCATCGCTCGCGGTTGAGGCCCATTTCGGCGCCGAGGCGGTGGCGTTTGTCGAGCTAGACAAGCATTGCCAGAAGGTGCTGGTGCGCCACAATCCGGGCGTGCCGGTTTTCGATGACGTTCGCACGGTGGGCGCGCACAAACTGCCATCGTTCGACATTCTTGAGGCTGGGTTCCCGTGCCAAGATCTCTCGGCAGCGGGCAAGCAGGCAGGACTCGACGGCGAGCGCAGCGGGCTGTACTCCGAGGTCTTGCGCATCGCGGGCGAGTGCCTGCCGCGCTGGGTATTCATCGAGAACGTCCCGGCGCTGCTCAAGTACCGGGGCAGGATCGAGCGCGACTTTGAGCGCATCGGCTACGGCCTGACGTGGGCGAAGGTGGCCGCGCAGCATGTCAAGGGCTGCCCTCATAGGCGGCTACGCGTGTTTGTGCTGGCAGAATTGGGCGGTCGCCACCAAGGTTTGTGCGACGCTGGGCAGTTGCCGCCTTTGCAGGCGTGGCCAACGCCGCGCGCTACTGACGACAAGGACGGGCGCGGCAAGCGCAGCAACCGCACGCCGGAGGCTATCGCAAGGGCGGGCGCGACTCTGCCGGAGAGCGTGCAGCCGCAGGCATGGCCGACGCCAGCGGCACAAGAACCGGCAGCGCTGGAAGAGGTGGGGAGACCCGAAGATGGTGAAGAACCACTGGGAGGATGCGCTCCACAAGATCGAAGGTTAAGCCCGCTTTTTGTCGAGACACTCATGGGCCTGCCCGCGGGCTACACGTCCACCGATGGGCCACCGATGCGCGAGCAAGCGCTGCGCCTTATGGCCAGCCCACGATGGCCAGCGCCGATGGTCAAGGGCTTATGGGGTGACAGTCCCCAGTTTGACCACGAGCCGCCAAGAACCGTGCCGAGGGGCTGGGGCGCCAGAGGCGAGCGCGCGGCACGTCTTCGCGCGTTGGGCAATTGCAACCCACCGGCGCAATATGCCTTGGCGCTTGCATTGATTGCACAAGGACCACGCCAAAAGGGATTGTTCGCATGAAGCGGCCAAAGTACATCAACCACGATCCGCGCAACTTGGCGCGCTTAGCACAATCACAATTGTATGATGTGATTGAGCCAATCAACGTTGGCACGCGTTGCAAAATTCTTGTGACCGATGCCGAAGGGTTTGTTTTTGTCGATGACAACACGCCATTGGCGCACATTGAAAATTTGTTGCCGTCAATGAACGCCATGATCTACGGCACAATCAACAATCAAGGCGTTTTCATTGATGACATGCAAGCCGCGCACAATGAAGCGCCATTGAGCGCCGCGCAGCAACGCGAGCAAATCGCCGCGGTGGTTGCACAATTGCCAACAGAATACCAATTGACCGCACAACACCCGATTGCGGAAATTGGATCGCAATGGCGCCGTGTTGTTGATGGCGAAATCGCGGGCTTGCGGCTGATAAACAGCGCGGCGCCGCATGACGCGCCGCGCGGTTTGCTGACGCCAACAATCGAGCGTGAATTAATATGCGTGGCAACGTCAGGTTGCGGCACAAGTCGTCGCATTGTCGGCGCTATCTATATGAGTGACGGAATGGCGCGCCGGCGTTTGACGGAAATCGCGACGCTCGACGCACCAGGCATTGACGATGACCCGCCAAGATTCGGTCGCGTGTTCACCGCTTTGTTCAACATTGGCGGCGCGAAAGTCGCGCCGTGTTTTCACCGCTGGCGTGATGATTTGACGCCGGAAATCTGCCAAGGGGGCAACCATGTGGGATGATATCGAAAACAATTTGAAGCGCCGAAACAACGGGACGTGGTTCAAACTCAATGACGATGACCATGCGAAAATCGTCATTCTCAGCGACCCTGAAGCCGTCGAAAAAGACGGCCATTTCGGCCAATGGACTGCATACAGCGTTGAAATTTACAACGTCAGTGAAGATTGTTTGCAAACCTGGGAAATGGGCGGTTCCGCGATTCGCGGTCTCATCGACATCAAAAAGCCAATGGGCTTGGCGCTGGTCGTCTCATCGATTTTGCGAGTGCAACGCAAAGGCACAGGCAAAGAAACTCGATACATGTGGTCGCGCTTTTCGTCGATTGATGCCGACACGGCCAACGCAATTGCAGCGCATGGCGCAAGGTTGCATCACGATTGCGAGTTGACCGCAAACAACGCGAAACCAGCGAAGCGCGCGCGCACAGAAGCGCTTGATCCGGCGCCGTTTTAAGGGGGGAAGGCATGATGTTGCGGAAAAAAGAAACAGCAAACGAAACGGCGCATCATCTTGGTGCGCAATGGTCAGGCTTGCCGGCGTATGCGCGGCGCCAGGTATCGACTGCGCTACAGGGTCGCCATGATCCCGTGTTTGAATTGGCGCGTTTGTTGTTGGCCGCTGTGGCGGCCGAACACATGACGGCAGGCACAACCGACGAGGAGAACGCGCGGCGTTTGTTGCTCGCGCGCGCAGAATAACCAAACCGCGTGGCGGCCGAATCACCGCGGCCGCCACGCTTCGGGGGACACTATGTTTATCGTTCTTGATACAGAAACAACCGGCCTTGAAATACCAGACGGTCACCGCGTCATTCAGTTGTGCGCTGCAAAATACAATGACGATGGTTTGCCAACCGGAGAAAAATTTCACGTTCTGTTCAACCCTTTGCGCGACATTGAGGCAGGCGCAACGGCCGTTCACGGTTGGACGCTGGAAAAATTAGCAAGCTTCGCGCCAAACGATGCGAGCCAATGCCTCGAATTGGTGCGATTCATTGCGCCAGACATTAGCGAACGGCCGCCGGTGTATGTTCACAATTTGCGTTTCGATTTGCCGTTTTTGAAAAGCGAGTTTGAACACTGCGGCGCGGATCCGGCGCAGTTGGACGCGGCCAACTGGCGTTGTTCGCTGAAAATGGCGCGCAAAATTTGGCCAGGCATGAAAAACACATTGACCGCAATTGTTAATCGGTTGGGTCATGATGCTGATTTTGGAGCGCATGACGCTTTGAACGATTGCAACGCGTTGGCGCGTTGCGTGCCAGCAATCGAGCGCCTGACGCTGGATCAATACGCAAAGGCGGTTTCATTCGGGGCATTGGCAAAGCGGCAACCGCAAGCGGTCGCGCCAACCGAAGTGATTGATCACGCGTCGCAATTGGCTCAACCATTCGCAACGCGCGCGGCCAACGCGGTGTGCTTTGCGCAGCAATACGTTTGTGAAGACGAACAAAGCGAACACGCTGGACACCAAGCGGTTGGCTTAATCAAGAGCATATCGGCTGATTCCGAAAAAAGCCGAAAGGCGTTGGTCGAGCCGATCGGCCGCATAAAGCGCGAAGTCGATTCAATGTTTCGCGAGCAAATATCAACGCCGTTGAAACAAGCGCGCGCAGACATCGAAAAACAGTTGGCGGCACACGCCGCAAAACGGCTGGCGGCTCAACGTCAATTGGAGCAACGAGCGCGCGAGCGCTTAGACATGGCGCGCCAGGCAAAGACGGCAATCGAGCCGGAAGTCATCAAACAATTGGTTCAAGCGTCAACGCCGGCGCAATCGGTCAATGCGCCGGCGGCGATCGGCAATTACAAAACGCGCTGGGTCGTGAAAATTATTGATCCGGGCAAGGTTCCAGATCTGTACTGGCGCCCGTCGTTGCCGATGATTGAAAAGGCGGTGGCCGATGGCGCGCGCAATATTGCAGGTTGTGAAATTACCGAAGAAGTGATTGTGAGCAACCGGCGTCGCAAGGCTTCAAAATGAAGCGCCACCATCCTTTATCAGCGTGGTTATGTAGGGAAGGCCGCAAGCGCCGTTGGCTTGCACTTCAATTGGGCGTTGACCCTTCGTTAATTGCTCATTGGATCGCAGGGAGGCGCGAGCCATCACAGCGCCACAAAGCGGCCATCGCCATCGTTACCGAAAACGAAGTGTCCGAAAAATCATGGAATTGCGACCATACCAAGCCAACGCGTTGAACCAGTTGCGCAACGTGGCGCGGCACGGTCACAAAGGCGCGATCCTTCGCATGGCCACGGGCGCGGGCAAAACCGCAACCGCTGGCTTTGTAGTGGCTTCGGCCGTTGCCAAGGGCAACACCGTGGCGTGGTTCGCGCACCGACGCGAATTGATTGGCCAGGCGCGCACCACCTTGGTTGCCATCGGCCTTGGTGACGCCATCAACGACGGCCGAATTTCATTTGGCACCATGCAAGGCGGCGCGCGAAATATCGCGCCGCCAAGCTTGGTGGTCGTGGATGAAGGCCACCGCGCGCTTTCCAAGTCCTATCGCAAGATCCTTGACGCGTGGCCAAACGCGTTTCGCCTGTTGTTGACTGGCACCGTTTGGCGCGGTGATGGCCAAGCCTTTGCGCCATACGCAACCGCCATTGTTGATGGTCCTTCAATTGCCGAGTTGACCGCGGCCGGTTGGCTCGCGCCGGCGTGTTATTGGTCGATACCAGGCGCAAGCCTTGATGAACTGGAACGCAAGCGCGGTGATTTTACCGCCGCGAGCAATGCAAACGTTTTTGACCGGCCAAAGCTTGTTGCCGATGTGGTGCAAACATACCAAGCGCGCGCAAGCGAACGGCCGGCGTTGGTTTATGCAAGCGGTGTTGAACACGCCAAGCGACTTTGCGAGCAATTCAAGGCCGCCGGCATAAACGCGGCTTCGGTCGATGGCAAGACACCGAAGAAACAACGCCGCGCCATCTTTGACGCTATGCGTCAAGGCGCGTTGGACGTGTTGACAAGCGCCGATCTGTTAGTTGAAGGCGTTGATTTTCCCCGCGTGGCCGCCATTGTGATGGCGCGCGCCACGCAATCGCCAATCATTTGGCGCCAAGCCGTTGGCCGCGGCTTGCGAACATTTCGCGCCAAAGCTGATTGCATGGTTTTGGATCACGGCGGCAACGCCATGCGCCTTGGTTTTGTATGCGATCCGCTGGTGTATGAGCCAAAAAGCGGCAACCGCAAACCGCAACCGCGCGCGCCATCGGTGTTGACGTGCGAGCAATGTTTCGCGGTGTTGCCAAGCCGGCCACGGCCAACCGAATGCGCGCGATGTGGCGCGCCAATACCGGAAACAAAGCGCCGCGTCGCGGTGGCGGCCGGTGAATTGGTTCAGTTGAACGCGTCACCAACGCGCAAGCGAAACGCAATCAATTGGCAATTGTGGCGACAAATAGATCGCGAACGCCGCCGGCGCGGATATCGGCCGGGATGGACCTGGCATCAATACCAAATCAAAAACGGATTGCGAAAATGGGGAACAACATGACAAACGTTGTTCATGAGCGAACATCAGATTCAACAAGCCATCTTGTTGCGCCTTGGTTGTTGCCAGAATTTGACCATTTGGCGAAACAACACCGGCGCAATTGCGGTTGGTGGTCGTTTCGTTCGTTTCGGCGCGCCCGGAAGCGCGGATCTATTAGGCGTTGCCGATGGCGGCCAATTCATCGCAATCGAGGTCAAAGCGCCGCGCGGCCGGCAATCCGAACGTCAAAAGGCGTGGCAAATGATGATTGAGCGCCACGGTGGTGTGTATGTGCTTGCGCGCTCAGTTGGTGAAGCGGTGTCAAAATTGAGGGAACAAGGGATTGCAATCAATGATTGAAGACGTTTTGAAACTTTGCCGATATTTCGGGCCATGTTTGTTGCCTTTGCGCGATGGCGACAAAATGCCGCGGCTTGCGCGTTGGCAAGATTTGGAACTGACTGAAAAACAAATTGCGAGCGCTTGGGAATCATGGCCGCGCGCGAATGTCGGATTGAGAACGGGCGCAACTGGTTGGGTTGCAATCGATTGTGACGGCGAACAGTGGTTGCAATGGGCAAAAGACACGTTGCCGCCAACGCCGTTGGAAACCATTAGCGGAAGCGGCAAAGGCGGCCACTTGATTTACCGTTGGCCGCGCGGTTTGGCCGTTCCAAAGCGCCGCATTGCGCGCGGTGAAGGCAAGCACGAAGGCGTTGATTTCTATGGCGACGGCGGCCAAATCGTGTTGCCACCGTCAATCCATCCAAGCGGCGGCGTGTATCGTTGGCGCGATGATGGCCCATTGCCCGAACACGCGTTGGTGCCGGTCTTTGACCTTGCATGGTTGCCAGAAGAACAAAAGCCACAACAACAAATTGTGCGCAATGACGGGCCCCCGGCGTCAACCACGCGCGGCGGTATGTCATTGATTGACCGCGCGCGCCGTTGGATGGCAAAGCGCGAGCCGGCCATTGAAGGCAATCAAGGCGATCTGCACACATTCACGACGGCGGCCACGCTGGTGCGCGATTTTGGCCTCGATATGTCTGAAGCGTGGCCATTGCTGGTTGAATGGAACGACACCTGCCAACCGCCATGGCGACACGGCGATTTGCGCGCCAAACTGCAAAGCGCCGCGCGCAACGGTAGCCACGCCATCGGCAACAAAGCCACAACCAACGCGCCCCCGCCTGGTGGTTATGCTGCCGCGTTGGCCGCCGATGTCGCGGCATGGAATACGCCAACCGCGCCAACGCCGCCGGTTGAATTACAGTTGCCAGACGTGACAACGCGCGGCGCGCCGCGCAAAGATTCGACGGCCAACACCGTGGCGTTGCTGCAACATTACGGTGTGCGCGTCCGATACAACTTGATGACGCATGGCCATGAAATTGTCATTCCCGATTTCATCGTTGCAGAGGAGCGCGCGAGAAATGCTGGATTGTCATGGGTATGCAATCGAGCCGCGGATCACGGTTTGAGCCGCGCCGCAATTCCGTTTCACCTCGAAGAATTGGCGCGTGAATATCATCCGGTTTTTGATTGGGCTACGTCCCAAGATTGGGATGGCGTCAACAGGCTCGACGATTTGTTGAACTCAATTGAACTGCAACCGCAAGCAGACGGCGATTTTTGCGGTTTGTTGATTCATCGTTGGCTCATTAGCGCGGCCGCTGCCATCTTGCCGGATCATCGCGGTCAATTTGCTGCGCAAGGCGTGTTGGTCATACAGGGCGAGCAAGGCGCCGGAAAAACGCGCTGGGTGCGTTCACTTGCGCCACCAACCGGCAACGATTGGGTGTTGACCGGGCGAATGCTTGATCCGCGTGATCGCGATAGCGTGCAACAAGCAACAAGCGCGTGGATCGCGGAATTGGGTGAAGTGGACGCAACGTTTAGAAAAGCGGACATTGCAGCGATTAAAGCCTTCGTAACCCAAGACTCCGACACATACCGAAGCGCCTTTGCTAAACGCGAAGAAAAGGTCAAACGTCGAACGGTCTTCGTCGCATCGGTCAACGAGGCCGAGTATTTGGTAGACACAACCGGCAACCGCCGTTGGTGGACCGTGCCGATCAAGCGCTGCCATCCCGACCACGGGATCAATCTGCAACAGTTTTGGGCGCAGATGATTAGCGAAGCGCGCGCGGGCGCGCGATATTGGCTCAATGATGACGAATGCGCGCGGCTGGCCGAAATCAACGCGCACCATGAACCAGATGATGCTTTAGCGTCAGAGGTGCGCGACACATGGGCGCCTGCCCCTTTTGACGTTAGCGCGGCCAAGGGTCACAGCCTCTCGGAGGTATGCCGCGCGCTTCCGTCGTATGAATCAGGCAAGGCGCCAACGCCGCGTGAACAACACCGCATTGTGTCAGAACTGCGCCGAATGGGAGTCAGCAGCAAGCGCACAAGGCACGGCCGGGTGTATTTTGTCGCACATCGCAACCCGATGACCAGCAACCCGATCCATGATTGGCGCGTCGCGTGACTTTGTTTTTGCCCGGATTCGAGCCGCCAAGACCAATTGCAACAGTTGGCAACGATGGCGCTGGAGATGAGTGGTATACACCGCGGCACATTGTGCGCGCTGTTTCGCAAGCGCTTGGCGGCATCGATGTGGATCCATGCGCCGCGGCCAATTCGCCAGTTCAAGCGAACTATTGCATTGATGTGCGCAAAGGCGGCGACGGACTGCGCGACGCGTGGCCGCCTGGTGCGGCGTATGTCAATCCACCATATAGCGACGCGGCCGCATGGCTGCAACGTTGCCACGATGAGGCGTCAAGCGGCCGCAATATTGTGGCATTGGTTCCAATGAGACCTGAGACGCGCGCTTGGTGGTCACATGTATGGCAAGCGGGCGCCTATGTTGTGCAACATCGAGCGCGCTTGAAATTTGTTGCGAATGACGGCCAAACATATGGCGCCGGTCGCATTGCCACCGCGTTTATTTGTTGGAGAAAAATAACTGCCTTTGATTTGGTTGATGCGCTTGCGCGTGTTGGCGTTGATGCCGTTGTGCTAGCAACATTGCGCGACGGTGACACACACAAACGCAAGACCAAACGGCACACCAAAAAGATGGTGACACGCGGTGTCACACATAACCAATTGGAATGATTGAAATCGTGACACCGTGCAACCAAAAAGGGCGCGGCGCCAACAATATATGTTTGTTTTTCTATGCGTATGCGTGGATGTTGATAACACGGTGTCACGATGCCAACAAAATCATGAACTTAAGTGTGACAGCAAGGTCAAATGTTGCTGTCACACGCTGTCACAAACGCAACACCAAACGGCAAAAGGGCAAAAAAATGGCATGGTCAACGATAGCGGCATGGGAAATAGAAGCGGCGCGATTAGTAGCGGCAAGGCGCGCTCTTAGATGGTCAATTGACCAAGCCGCGGCCGCGATTGGGTGCCATCACAACACCTTGGCGCGATGGGAACGGTTAGAACACGCGCCAGGCGTTGACAGTTGGTTGTCATGGCGTCGAGCGCTTGGATTTGATTCACCGTGGCCAATTGATGAACAACATGATGACATGCGAGTGGCGTTTCGCGACGCTATAATGAACCGGGCGCAAAAGGATTGAGAATGCGCGTCAACATTATTT
>JAAOEI010000138.1_pt1 | contig 29792 bp, 31 predicted proteins | sample 7059261 | NCBI WGS metagenome assembly JAAOEI01 (sample SAMN14008812, study PRJNA610033) | viral metagenome | isolation source: viral particles filtered from seawater | place: China: Hangzhou Bay, Yangshan Deep Water Harbour | collected 2017-10-31 | reverse complement strand
CCAAGAAGCGGCTCTTACTCGTAAGCAAGCGGAAGAAGCTCAACAAAAAGCACAAGCACTTAGGGAAGAACTTTTACGAAACCCGTTACAGGCTATGCTTAAAGAAGGTGTTGACGAAAAAAGTATCCGCAAGCATTACGAAGATGTACTGTACCAGATGTATCAGTATGATCAACTGTCTGATGAGGAAAAAGCTGCTAGGCAAAAAGAGGCAGAACAGCGCAGAGAATTTGAAAGGATGCAAGAGCAGTTAAAAGAGCTTGAGCAACTTAAGAAAGAAAAAGAAGAGGCGGCATTCCAACAACAAGTAGCTGCCGAAGAGGAAAGAATTACTCAAGAGTTTTTGAACGCATTTGAGCAACATAATGTACCAAATACTCCTGAGGCGGTACAGTGGATGGCTAACTACATGGCCGCAGCATTAGAAGCAGGAGAAGAAGTAGACCTAGGTACTGCTGCTGCCCTATACAAACAAAACAGTTCCCAGAGCTTGCAATCGTTTATTCAAAGTTTAAGCGAAGACCAGCTATTAGAGTATATCGGTGAGAAAAAACTGAATAAACTACGCAGTAAAGAAATTCAGAAAGTTAAAACCGGTAAAAAGAAAGCTGCATCTTCAAAACCTTTGGCTGAGCAGATTGTACAAGGCGACGGGAAAGATGTAACAAATATGTCCGACTTTTTTGACTCTCTAAAAAGAAGTGCGCACAGATACTAGTCTTACCCTACCAGATAGACAATAAAGTTTCTAGCACTAGTGGATGCCAAAGGCTACCCCGTAATGAGAACCCAGGACAAAACTAACTTAACTAATTTAATAGGAAATTTATAAAATGGTAAACACGGCAAATACTAAATTGTCATTAGACGGCTTGTATAGATCTTTGTACAAGTAAGGTTTAACCCCTTACTGTTATTTATTCAACACCGAGTTTAGATAACAGGAAAACTGTGTGAATTGCTGGAAACCTGTGAAAGCTGGTAATCAGCAGCAAAGACCTAGAAATAGGTAATGTTCAGAGACTAATAACTTAACTAACCATGAACGTATTAACGTGTTTGGAGGTAAGGTGTTAAGAAAAGACGTGCGAAGCATGATTCTATCTTTGATACTGGGTGATGGTTGTTTATCTAAAACACTCCCCACCAAGACGGGCAAAACTTACGGTATTTTGGCCATACAACATGGCGAAAAACAAAGAGACTACTTAGAGTGGAAGATTGATTTAGTTAACAAGATGTTTAACAGATCAATTAAAGTACAAAACCACAAAAGGGGTCCAGCTTTATGGACAACTCATCGTAGGTTTAAAGCTTGGAGAAAGTTTTGCTACCCCAATGGTAAAAAAGATATAACAAAGATTCTGCCGTTTATCAACAATCCTGTTATGGCTACTGCTATTTGGATGATGGATGACGGCTACATAGAACCAAGTATAGATAAAAAGCAAAACAAACTATACTCAGCATCTATTAGAATTTTTACATGCTCAACCCCCGTCAAAAACCAAGATAACGTAATTAACTGGTTTAAACAGAACTTTGACGTAACACCAAAAGTAAAATTTCAGAAACGTGGAAAAAATCACTATATAAAAACTGGAGATGATTTCCCTTTTTTAAAATTTACTGTAGAAGATAGCTTAAAGCTATGGGGACTAATCAGAGAGTTTGTGCTTCAATTTGATAGCATGAAACATAAGTTTAGACACATAGAAGCTATTTACCAAGTGAGAGTTATAAAGCGCACAGCTAAGTCAGTAGACTTAGATGATATAGTCCACACCTTTGGAAATTGTGACGGTATAACAAAGGATAATTGAAAGACGTATACGGTGACAAACTTGAAGACTTACGACCAGATTTTGGTGTTCTTGTAAAAGAGATTCCATTCAGAAGTGCTAAGAAAACTGGACGCGATTACGTAGAAGCAGTTCAACTTACTCACGAGCATGGCTTTACCTACGGAGCAGGACTTGTAACCCTATCTAACGTCGTACCTTCTGACGTTGATGATGCTAAAGTAAGTGGTACTGCATTGACCCTTAGAACAGCCTTTGCTTATGACGCTGCCGCTAACATGGTAGCTGGTGGAAAAGAAGCCTTCATCTCAGGTACCCAATACAAGTTCAGAACTATGATTGAGTCTATGGTATACAGACTTGAGATCCAGATGCTCTATGGTTCACAAAATCTCGGAACAGTCGCATCTGCTGATGACACTAACGGTGATGAACACATCGTTATTTCAGACGCTACCTGGGCTCCGGGTATCTGGTCTGGAGCAGAAAACGCTTCTGTAGAAATCAGATCTGCTGACCTTTCTACTCTTAGACTTACTGCGTCTATCGATAAAATAGACTCTGTTAACAAAAAACTTATTTTTGCAAACGGTACTGACCCTGTGACTAGCGGTGTGATAGCAACTGATGTTGTTGTTTTTGCTGGAGCTAAAGGTAATGAAATGGTTGGACTTAGAACTATTGCCGCTAATTCTGGAACACTTTATGGAGTTGACGGTTCTAAATACTCATTGTGGCAAGGCAATACTTCTGCAGTAGGCGGAGGACTCACTCTTAAAAAGATCTACGACGGAATTACTCCTGCTGTAGGTAAGGGGCTTATGGAAGATGTATGTGTTCTTGTTTCCCCTGCAACTTTCTCTGGACTTGCTAACGATGAGGCGGGACTTAGAAGATACAACACTTCTCCTAAAAAAGCTGAAAATGGTGCTGAAGCTATCCAGTACTACGGAGCTAACGGAAAGATTGAAATTAAGGTTCACCCAATGGTAAAAGAAGGCGAGGCTATCGCTTTCCCAATGAAGCGTGCTGAGAGAATCGGCGCTACTGACGTAACTTTCAAAACTCCTGGCAGATCAGATGAAATGTTCTTGCAGCTTCCTGATCAAACTGGATATGAGTGTAGAGCTTACTCAGAGCAAACTTTATTCTTGCCGTGCCCAGCTAAGTGTGTACTTTATACAGGTATCAGTAACGTTTAAGTTTAATGGTGGGGCATAGTCCCCACCTCTCCCCATAAGGATTTTATATATGCCTAGAACAGTTTTCATCGGCGGGACATCATATAATATACCAGTCACAGGTGAACGTGGTTGGGGGGATGATACTACTACATTACTTGAGAAATTGTCCATAGAGATTAATGAGTTCGTAGTAGGCACTTATAACCTCACTACTAAAGATTATATATTTAATGACGTTTCTGGTGCTTTTGGCGTTCAAGCAAACTTCTACAAAAGTCTCGGTAATCTACCAAGTACTGGATTCTTGCGTATTGCTAACCCAGGTTCTGAAGCTGGTAACATATTTACTAAAATAGTTTGGAGTAATGCTTTAAATGATGGCGATCTACCTTTATTCCCTACTAATGACGAGTTCTTAGAATTTGCCGGTGTACAGCTTGCCAATATTTCTGGTACACAAACATTTACAAATAAAACTGCTACAGACCTAAACCTGGATAACACGGTTACTGGGTCTGCTATTATAACTGATGTAAACTTAGCAGGGGCGGCCGACACCTTACTCGCGTCCTCCCTTGCTCTCAAAACATATATAGACAATGTTGCTGAAGCTCAAAATGACGCCTCTGAGATAACCTATACCCCTAGTACGTTGTCTGACTGGACTGGAAGTGTAGATCCTGGTAATGTAGATGGTGGATTAGATCAACTAGCCGCCCGTACAACTGCTGACGAAACAGCACTATCAGACCATTTATTAGACGGTGCAGATGCACATGACGCAAGTGCTATATCTTATGTTAACACTACATCAGGACTTACTGCTACTGAAGTACAGGCTGCAATTGACGAAGTTGAACTTAGGGTAGAGACAGCAGAATCGAATATATCAAATAAGGCAGACAAATCTACTACTGTTACTGCCGGGGACGGTTTAACTGGTAGTGGTAATCTTGGGGCAGACCTAACTCTAGATGTAGGCGCTGGTCAAGGCATTGAGGTTGCTGCTGACGAAGTTACGGCTAAGGTAGACGGCACAACTATTGTTAAAAATAAAGGCACTGGTACAAATGAAATTGGAGTACCAGATGGAGGCATTGCTACTGCCCAACTCGCGACTAATGCTGTCACTAACGCCAAGTTAGCGACTTCCGGTATTGATGCAAGCAAAATAACAACAGGAACCTTGCCCGATGCTCAAGTCAGTCAGTCTAGTGTTACCCAACATCAGGGCTCCATAGATCATGATGCCCTAAATAACTTTGTAGCCAATGAGCATATTGATCATAGTGCGGTTAGTATTACAGGTAGCGGCGGTCTAACCGGAGGCGGAGCTATTGATGCTAGTCGTGTTATTAGTATTGCATCCGGCGGTGTTGATAATGACAAGGTGACTTCTGGTATTGATGCAGCAAAAATATCAACTGGTACACTGCCAAGTGCAGTACTTGATGTCGATGTAGTCAAGACCAACACTGCTCAAACTATAGACGGAGAAAAAGATTTCCGTAGAATCGTATTTGACAGAGATCCGGCAAATATACCAAGTAACAGTTCTGCTACAGTAACACTTAGTGACTATACAACATTCGCTTTTACTGGAAACCCTACTGTAACAAATATAACTAATATTTCAGTTGCGAACGAAGATAGGGTCATTGTATTTCAAAATGACACCAGCCCAGAAGAAAGTCTTGTCCTTGAGGATGGTACTGGAAACATACGTACCGGCACAGGTGCTAATCTAACATTGTTGCCAAATGCTGCTGTTATATTAAAATCTGATGGAGCAAATTGGCGGGTAGTTGGCGGGTCTGGCGGCGGAACAGGTGGCGGGCTTGCTACTGAGTTCTATACCCACTCCACGCTTCCTGCAACATTAACGGCCGATATACGATACCTAGTAGACATCAGCGGAGGAAACGCGACGGCTGCCATGCCTGCATCTAGTGCGCTGAATGACGGCAAGGTTATCGAAGTGTGGCCTGTAAACAACCCAGGCGGTGGGACAGTAACGCTCAATGCTGCTGCAAGCCATAATTTTAACGACCCAGATCTAGGCAGCGATAGTCAATACATACTTGATGTTGGCAGCGCGGAATTTGTGATCAGGGATACGGGCGATTTGTATGAGGTGAGGGATGCTTATTGGTCTGCTGGATTTGATATAAACTTTGAAGGTCCGGGCACAATTCCACTAGGATCTATTATTCCTGTAGTTGATGCGTACAGTAACGTAAGTGTGCCAGCTAGTGGCAATGTAGATTCTAAAGGCTTCCAATATTGTGACGGAGCTGCATTGTCTGGAGAAAGTTTGTTAGGAACAGGATTAAGTGGAAACACACCTAACTTGACGGACGGTAGATTTTTAAGGGGATCAACGGTATCTGGTACAACCGGAGGTAGTTCAAGTATTTCGCTTTCTATAAATAATATACCAGCCCACACCCACACAATGAATCATGGACACGCCGACACATTTAGTATTGCTAACGATACACATAACCACGGAATTACAGACCCAGGTCATTTGCATGGCAGTGAAATAAGAAACTCTGGCTCTGGTACGATAGCGGCTTCTTTAGATAGTAGTGCAAGCTCCTTTAGAACTACCGGCTCTAATACGACAGGTATAACAATAAATAATGACACACATAATCACGCAATTAATGGTTCTGTAACAGATTTTTCAGGTAGTACAGGAAGTACAGGGAGTGGAACAGCTTTTAATATTGAACCACAATATCTTAATGTTAAATACCTAATTAGAGTAAAGTAATGGAATATAAATTTACATATAGACGTAGATTTTTTTGGAAAACGCTAGTAATAGAGGGCCATAGATTTGAAAAGGACAGTGACAGGATGGAGCTATTTTTTAAAGACGGCTCTGTTTTGTCTATTAGTCAATGGTCAAAGTATGACTTAAAGCTAGGAACTGATTGGGTATTGGCAGTTAAAAAGCAAATGGAAAAAGAAGCAGGGCAGCCTGTACCAGTGTCTAAAGTTGTTTAAATATGATCCTAACTAACGTAACAGACATACTCTTCTACCGCACAGACAAACGGTTCAAAGAACTGTGCGACAGAGAAGATCAGATACACCGACTCCTGAAATCCCTAGAGCTTGAAAAGCTTAAGCTGGAGAGAGAGTTGCTTGATGTAGAGATAGCACAGCACGAGTTAGAGCGCAATATTGTAGCTGATATAATGAAAAGGAAAGGCTAACATGGCGATATCGCAAAGTCAGAAAAATGGGGTCTTGAAGACTACTAACCCTCAATCGTCACGACTCGCGGGGTTTACAGATACTACTCTTGAGGATGCAAGCGCGTGGACTACAGCAGACGGCGTTAAGCAAGACCGTGGCTGGGCCTATGCTGACGGTAGCACGCTTGTTAATGCCAGCGGCAAGTACAACGGCTATCTAGCTCGTACAGGCAGTCTGGTGTTGCCGAATGGGCCGTTTAGGACTAAGGAAGTGGATATTACAACTACCGGCACTGGATGGACTCAAACATACGCAAAAGCTATTGCATATTCTGATAATGCAGGTGAGTGGAGATTAAGATTTAATATTAGAGGTGGTATGAGTTCAGCGGCCAGAACTGGCGTGACTATTACCTTTAGTGGCATAACTTTTGAAGAGCTACAAGAAACTGGAGCTTCCCCTTTAGGCACAAATAGCGTATCAGTAAATCAGGCTTTTACTTCTGGAAATACTGTTGTTTTGGGTCATTCTTCAGGCACTACTACGGGGTATATGGTTTCTGGAGATGTTCAACTAACCTCCAAACCTACTTGGGCAGACGCCAACCTCGAATCATATCCCGTCGTACAACTATACGACTCAGTAGCAGCCGGAGCCCTCGGCCTCCCCGAAGCTACCGCGGATGTGTCAGGAATCGTGACAAGGAATCAAGTAACAGAAGCTGGCCGCAATTATATTATTAACGGTGCAATGGAGTTTAATCAGCGTGGCCCGGATTCAGCAAGTGCTACAAGTAGATATGTCCTTGATAGATGGAAAGCTAACGCCTCTGGTGCAACGATTTTGGGTAGTTTAATAGAAGTTAGTAACGTGCCCTTTTCTAACTACATGAGACTTGTGGCTTCTACAGCAGATGATAATTGGGGATGGTTTCAAAACATTGAGCATCCCAAAGATTTTAGTAACAACACCTATACTCTTAGTTTTGAAGCAAGGTCCGCAGACGGTTCTGTTGCAGGGTTTGACGTTGAGCCTTCCTTTGTTTTCGGGTCTGATACTAATGAACTCTTGACCACAACATCCATTCCGCTAACCACTAGTTTTGTTAAACATACGGTTACAATTACTACCCCAGATTTGTCAGGCAAAACTATAGGAGATAATGACTTTTTTAGTATAGGATTTATACAAAAATTAAACCAAACAGGTCAATTTGACCTTCGTAAAGTTAAACTCGAAGAAGGCACAATAGCCACCAAATTCACTAGAGCCGGTGGTACTTATGCAGGCGAATTGGCGCTTTGTCAGAGATATTTTTATACACCAAATACTCCAGGTGTAGGTAGTGCTACTCAAAACATCGGCATGGGTTACGCACTTGGTGTAGATAGGGCATTAATAACTGTTAATTTGCCAGTATACATGAGAAGGTACCCAACAGTTTCTTACAGTGGAGCTTTTAGGATTTCTAATCACGTTGGAGGATCTGCTCCCCTTAATGTTACCTCCCTGGTCGCATTTTCTGGATCTAATAGCTCTGTAATTTTAGATGTGAATAAAGGCACGGGCACTAATTTAACTGCGGGCAGTGGAGTGACTCTACTTAGGTATCTGGACTCTAATGCAACAGTAGGTTTTAGTGCCGAACTATAATGAATAACAAATACCTCAAATACCGCCAACTAATGCGAGCTACTCAAGACCGCCACGGCTTTATCGACACAGACCATTGCGACAGCCTTTTGTTTTCAGGACTCGTTGGTTGTGTGCCCTCGATCCGCATCAACATCGAGGCGGCATTTGACGGCAAGTTATGGCACCGGCGGCCAGTTGAAAAAGCATGCTTCCCGGAACACAGCAAATCTACTATATCGCGGGATATGCTAATTGGGATTTTGTGGTGGGTTTACTTTAACGACAGGCCGGATATTGCTACCAACATTGTATGGCATGCTCTCAAGAACTGGGGCATAATGGGCAAAGCTGTTAATCTGTCAACCAAGTTAGGGCGGTGCTTTATCGGATTTGGGCTACTTTCGACTTTTGCTAAATTATCCGGCAAATGGTACTTTTGGCCCTTGACATTATTCCCCGCAGATGTTAATATGAAAACGCTGCCGACTGGATACGCCGCTCACATACAAGTACTCCATGTACTACTCAGGGATCTAATCGACGGCAATGATCCAACTGCGAACCAAATACTATTGAGACAGTCTGTACGTGAGCCACTAAATCCGTTGTTCAATATTGCTGTAGGAAACTTCCAACAAGCTTTAGATGTATTAAAAAACCCGTCCCTGTACCCAGACGATAGATTACCTACTTCAAAAGATAGAAAAGAGAACTGGCTACCACAGAGGGATTTTGGTGATGATTGGTTTCCTGACAAGGGGCCAGAGATTACACATGACGGCGGGGACTTTGTATTCTTATATTGGTTAATGGGTTATTTAAAGGCTAAGAAATGGAAGAAATAAAACAAGACATCGCCGATATAAAAAAGGATGTTAAAGACATGTCAAAAACTCTCACCTATATCGAGAAAGACGTAGAGTATCATATTAAGCGTACTGACCTACTAGAAAAGCGACTGGACTCATTACCGAGTAGTGTATGGGCCTGGGTGGCTGGAGGAGTAGGTTTACTAAGTATGTTGGTATCTATAGCAGTTAACATGTACCGTATTTTTGGAGGTCAATAATGGTTCACCCTAAGGTAGCCGCACTTAAGAAACTGTCAAAAGAAATGGGCAAACTTTTGAGTAAGAATGTAAAAGACTACAAATCTGCCTCCCTAGAAGTCGAGCTAGACACTGATGAGGAAGAAGAAGACGAGGATAACTAATGGCTAACAGCTACACAGTAGATAGCTTGCTCTCAATAATAAAAAAGCGTGCGTTCATCCCCATTAACCAGGAAACGTTCACAGACCAAGATCTCATAGATATGATGACAGACGAGATGCTTGACGAGATTGTTCCTGAGATGTTAGCTACCCGCGAGGAGTGGTATGTTACTAGTGAGGAGTTCGCGGCACCCCCTACAGGAGAGGGGCTTATAATACCAGCTAGGGCTGTTGGTGGTGCGCTTAGGGAGGTTATTTATACTCAGGGTAACACAGAGTGGGACATGCCTAGACTTAGTTTAGAGGACAAGGTATACAAAAATAACCAAGGTCCTGTTCGCGGCTTCTACATTGAGAATAACTTTGTTTATCTCATGGGCTCTCCTTCAGGTAAGATCAAGTTATACTATCATGTGCGACCAAACAAGCTAGTAAAGACCACCTCGGCTGGATCTGTAGTATCTATAGACACGGCCACTAATACTATGGTACTCGATACGGTGCCTTCATCATGGTCTACAACCACAAAATTAGACATTATACGCAAGACTCCCCACTTTGATCATGTAGCCCTTAGCTTGTCCATAAGTAGCATTGTAGGCACCACTGTGACGTTCTCAGAGCCACTTGCTAAGGAAGACAATAATAATGTTAAGTCGGACATAGCCGCAGGCATGTGGGTAGTTGAGGAGGACTGTTCTCCGGTGCCCCAGATACCAGTAGAGTGGTTCCCATACCTAGCACAGGCAGTGGTATCCCAGGTACTAGAGTCTGTAGGAGACATGGAGGCTGCGGCCAAGTCTGAAAAACGTACTACACAACTTAAGAGACAGGCCCTACGAGTGCTAACACCCAGAGTTAAGGGCGAAGGCAAGAAGATTGTACCATACAAAAATCGTCACGGATACTTTAATCCTGGATGGTGGAATAAATAAGGTTGACAATGCGGGAAGAAAAGACTCTCAAACTATTTGGTCTAAATACTTACTCCGACATTTTTTCTATTCCAGAGGGATCATTCTCTGTAGCTGAAAATGTTGTGATAGATCAAAATAACGTACTCTCTCCCCGCAGAGGGTATGAAATACTTACCAGAGACATAAGTGGCGGAGGGCAAATAACCACTTCATCTGGTCAGACTTTATTTTACTACAACAGCAGAGTACATCTACAACTAACTAGTGGTGAGATATACTACTATGACCCTGACGCCGACAATTGGGTATTCTATGGTGTAGACAATACTATAGTTAAGCCAGATAGTGAGAATAGATCTAGGTTTGTGGCCGCCAATCGTAACTTATATGCTACATCTAACCAAGGTATTCAGAAGATAGATTCCTTGGGCTCTATTGTTAGAAACGCAGGGGCCCCTGAGGCCTTAGCCCCCAGCGAGCAAGGTACTGTAAACGGCACTGTGGTAACAGCCGGAAACGAGGTTGCTTACAGAATAGTTTGGGGTTTTAAGGATGCTAATAGTAATTTAATACTAGGAGCCCCCTCACAAAGGTTGGTACTTACGGCTTCTGGGAGCAACAAAGATTTTGGATTGCGTATACCTACACCAGAAAGTGTAGATGCTACGTGGTTTTATCAGATATACAGATCTAAACAAGCTGTATCTTCTAGTGATGAACTTTTTCTGGCATTTGAGGGCAACCCAACCAATACCGATATAACTAATGGTTATGTTGATAAGCTAGATATACAGCCTGAGGATTTACTAGGAGTACCGCTGTACACCAACGCCACCCAAGAGGGGTCTGCAAATGCTAACTATGAGCCGCCACAATCAGTAGACGTGGCCTTGTACCAAGGACATGTATTTTACGCCAACACTACAAGAAAGTCTGAAATTATTGTTACATTAAATGGTGTTGGTGTGGACGGTTTACAAACTGGGGACACATTTAGTGTGTCCTACGGCGCTACCACAGACTCCTATGTTGCCGATACAGATTTTACATTGTCTCCATCCCCTTCACCATCAGGTGCCGTTGAGGAAACGGCTAAGTCTCTTATAGAGGCTATAAATAATAACCCTACATCAGAAGTAGTGGCTTACTATTGGTCGGAACTAGGAACAGACGACTTTGTTATACCAGGTCAAATAAGGTTAGTAGAGAAAGATTTTTTATCTGCAGGCGAGTTTACTGTAACTGTCACCGGCGCCAACTCTGATATATCTTTTACACCAGATTTAAGCGGTGGGCAGAATGCTGAGTCCGAGACTAAACCTAACAGGGTCTATTACTCTAAATTTCAGGAACCAGAAGCTGTGCCACTACCCAATTATTTTGATGTCGGCCCGGCTAATAGCAAAATTGTAAGGATTGTACCATTGCGTACATCATTACTTATATTTACTGAAGACGCTATATACAGACTAACGGGTACAACACAGTCAGCGTTCCAGACAAATCTTTTAGATAATACAGCTAAGTTAGTTGCAACCGACTCATTAGCTGTATTAAATAACACAGTATTCGGACTATTTGACCAAGGTGTATGCTCTGTTGGTGAATCAGTTCAGATTCTTTCTAGAGCCATTGAGGGCGATCTTCTAGAAATTAGGGGCGCTACGGGCGATAAATTGGATTCTTTGTCATTTGGTATCTCTTATGAATCAGATCGGAAGTATATTGTGTATGTGCCAGTTAGCGCATCTGACGCAGCTAACGATGAGACAGGGCTGGCTTACGTATACAACACAGTAACAAGATCTTGGACTACGTGGAACAAACGGTTTTCTCATGGTATAATTGATCTTAGAGAAGACAAGTTGTTTATGCTTCAAAGTAATGGAGTACGTAGAGAAAGGAAATCTTATACGTTTACGGATATCGCAGATGAGCAAGTTGTTTCTACGCCTACTGGAATATCTGGTGTTGTTATTTCTGTTGATAGTGCTATTATTGATCAAGTTTCTGTAGGAGACATGTACGTAGAAACAGAGAATAAGTTTTCTAAGATCATATCTATTGATAAATTAAATACCACCATAACCCTACAAGATGACCTAGTGTGGACGCAGGTACAGTCAGAAGTTAGAAAGGCTATACCCATTAGGGTTGACTGGAACCCTTTATACATGGACTCCTCGGCAAGCTTGAAACAGTTTAGCGAATGTACCTTAGTTACACAGTCTGCCCTTGATGCTTTGACCCTATCGTTTAAAGGAGTGTCCTCAGGAGGCTTTGAAGACATAACATTCGGTGATGTGTCCCAAGGACTATGGGGACTGTTTCCTTGGGGAGAAGTACCGTGGGGCGGAGATCCATCCATATTTAGATACCGTACCTACATACCAGTACAGAAACAACGAGACTCTGCCATCTTTGTTAGACTTTCACAGAATGCTGTATACAACAGGTTTGAAATCTCTGGTATCTCCATGATGTACAGAATAATAGGACCAAGGACTAGAAGATAATGGCTATACCACCAGAAGTAGTACAAATAAACCCAGATGATGTTACCAAGGATGAAAAGAAAGTAGTAGAGTACCTAGCCGGTATATTAAATAATTTCTTATTAGAGTCTACTAATAGTTTAAACAAGCAACTAACATTTGGTGATAACTTTAGAGGGGAAGTAAGAAGTTTAACTGTAGTAGGTGGAGAGGATATAACTTTTAAATACAACGGTTCCGGGGTACCTAGGGGTCTTATACTATCCTCATACAGAAACCTTACAAACGAGTCCGAAGTACTAACTAACCCTGTAGGTATCCCACAATGGATATACGATGGTAGAAACTCAATAACTGTTAGGGCCATACCAAATTTGACTGTCGGTAATAATTATTTAATCACTTTTATAATTCTAGGAGAATGACATTGGCTACCATAAATGATCCAATGGAAGATGCACAAACCCAAGACGAGCAACAAGAACAAGCCCAGGGCAGTGTTCCTGAGTTTGGTGGAGGCTCTGGGGTAGCAGATGCCAGGGCCAGTACTGGAGCCCCGGTAGGTCAGTCTAGACAACAGACTAAGCCTACTTCGTCCGGGTCTTTTCAAGATTTCTCTAAGTTCCAGGCGGCCAATAAAACTAAAGTAGGTGAACTTGGTACACAGGTGGCACAAGACGCAGCAACTGCCCGTACTGAGGGAAGAAAAGGGATCGACACTGCAGTACAAGGTGCTAGAACAAATATAGCTGGTCAACAACAGGACGCCTCTAAGTTAGGAAACATCACAGCAGCTAACTTGGCAGACAAACAACAAGACATTAAACAGTTTCGTGATTTTAGAATGGACCAGGATGCGGTACAGAGGGCGGCTTTAGATAATGTAGGTAAGGCCTACTCAGACTACCAAAAAGGTGTTGGGGGATTCCAACAAGCAAAAGATCTTACTGGAGTTAAGAAATTATTCCAAGAACATGGGCCAGACAGGTCTAACGTTGCCGCAGCCGGTGATGCACTATTATTCAGATCTAATGTAGACGCTAGAAACAAATTAGCCCAACAACAAGCAGAGACAGCCAAATTTGATGCAGCCAAAGCACAACAACAGAATGTCGATGCCTTGGGTCAACAAATATCTGATGTAGCCAAAGCTAATGAACTGGCCCGTGGTCAAGTAGACACTCAATTAGGTACTGTACAAGACAACATTCTCAGGGACATAGCTTCTAGGGAGAAATCTGTAGAGAATAGACTATACCAGGAAGCTATTAACGCTGCATTAGAAAAAGCTAGGGGACTGGGCTCAGGATTTACCGATAGATCACAAATTAACGTAGTAGGTGACTGGTCAGCTAATCAAAATTTGGGCAACATTTCTAGTGGCACACAACCTGTAGTAAGTCCAGCAGAGTATAGGGGTGATATATATAGTTCATTGTCTCAGAGCGAACTTGAGAAAGCCCTTGGAGGACAGGATGCTCTTAGACAAGCTTTTGGTATAGACAATCTAGTAAGTGGTAGCAACATAGTTTCTTCTGATCCCAAATTACAGGCAACGTTGAATGCTTTGGCGGGACTGGGCCAAGCGGGGTATGACTACCAAGATGCCGGAACAGTTGACACATTAACAGGTACTGGGGCAGGGGCTGCCGGGTTTGATTCACTCAAGAGCCAACTTGCGGATTATGTAAACAAACAAAATGAAGCCCGTATAGCTGAAGGTAAAACCCAGACACAAAATGAGTTAAAAGCTATAGCAGATAGAGAAAATGCTTTGCGATCAACGCAACCAGTCAGTAATGATCCACTAATGCCACTTGGTGGCGGCTTGGGACAATTTGCTTAATTAGGAGAAGTATAGACAATGGTAGACCCAATGACAGCTTTAACCGCAGCCAGTGTAGTATCAGACCTTTATGGTGGTTGGCGAGCAGGAGAAGAAAACAAGAAAGCCGCTAAGGACGCCGCTCGTGCCTACGGAGCTATAGCTACGCCGAGTATTGAGGACCTTCAATATGACCCCTCAATGGAGTCCTATGTTGGTGATATAACCGCTCCTGACATATACATCCCAGAATCAATTAAGAGTGAGATGGCGGGAATCTCTACAGACCCCCGTTTTGACTCAGCGCAGTTTGCTGCCCTTGGGGCAATGGATGATGTTATACAGGGTGGTGGTCTTACAGACATGGATAGACTAAACGCCGAAAGAGCAATGCGTGACGCCACTGCTGATACAAGTAGGGCACAAGCGGATATTCAACAAGACATGGCTAGACGGGGTATGGGTGGTTCTGGCCAGGAATTACTATCTAAGCTTGCTGCTAGTCAGAGTAACATAAATAGGGCATCTGATCAACAACAGGCATTACAGGCCCAGGCACGCGAAAGGGCTTTACAAGCTATGATGGCTAAGGGGCAAATGGCTCAATCAATGCAAGGACAGCAATTTGGTCAACGTGCTGATGTTGCCAGAGACAAGGACGCAATTAACAAGTTCAACACACAGTTAGGTGTTAGCCAACGTAATTTAGGAGCCCAAATGGGTTTTGATGCTGCCAGAACCAACCAGTCCATGCGTCAGGGATTAGCTGGTAGAAACACGGCTTCACAGAATGAGGCTAAAAGGTTTAATACTGGAGCTTACCAGCAAGATTTCGCAAATCAGATGACAAAGGCCGACGCACTTACGGGGGCCAACAAAGATAGAGCTAAGGCACAGGGTGACATCTATAGAGGTTTAGGAAGAGGGGCCAGCAAAGGTCTAGAGTCTATAGCATCTTACGTAGGTAAAAACCAGAAAACACCCCAAAGTCCAACATATAATTTTAATCCTGACCTAGCTTAATGGAGATATCGTGGATTTAGAAAAACTAAAAGCATACCTTATGGCTCAAAAAGAGCAGGCACCTGTTAGTGACGAGGAGCTTGCTAGTCAGAGGCTTAAGGCTGGGCTGATTGATGCTGCTCGTGAGGGAAGTGATATCATGTCTGGTAATGAGTACAAAGGTCCATCAGGTGCGTTGCAGGAACGTGTCAAGGCCTCTATTGAAGCAAGAAAAGAAGCTGACAAGCGTAACTTCCTTCTACAACAACTGGCCAACAAAAAGGCTGCCGAGCAAGTAGTTAATCCTAGTCAGAAAGCTAATATAGATGCTATTAACTTTTCTAAAGAGAAGTGGAAAGAGGGTGAGGCTGACAGAAAGCTTTCGTCTGATCTATTAAAAAAGCGTGTAGAGGGATATGTATCAGATGAAGAAAAAGAAAAAGCCAAGAAGCTAGCCAAGGACGCTGACAGGGATCTAAGAAAGGCGCAACTTGAGTTTAATAAATCCAAAGCGGAACAAGCGGCTAAAATGAAGTCGGAGAAGCCTGCAACCCTAAAGGATAGCCAAGCTAAAGCACTAGCATTTGGTAAAAGAATAGAACAATCTGAAAACGTTTTCGACTCCTTGGAAAAATCTGGATATGATAGATCAGATGTCACTGCTGGTTTGGGAACCCTCCTACCCTCATCGATGAGGTCATCTGAGTCACAACAACAAGAACAGGCAGAACGTAACTTCATAAATGCTGTACTACGTAGGGAATCCGGTGCCGCCATATCTGACGCAGAATTCGAAAATGCGGAAAAGCAGTACTTCCCTAGAACTGGTGACTCCCCAGAAACTGTTGCCCAAAAACGAGCTAACAGGCAACAAGTGCTAGAAGTTCTTAAACTTGAAGCTGGGGACGCCTGGGATAAAGTACCATTAGTTTCGCCTAAGGGTATAACTAATCAGTTAACAGTAGTACACAAGCCTACAGGTAAGACTAAAATATTGACCCAAGAAGAGGTCGAGAAGCTTAGAAGCAGAAAAGATTTTAATGATTTTGAGGTTAAGTAATGTCAGATAAAGACCCTTTTGGGGGATTAGGCTCATCTGTAGAAGATCCGTTTGACGGCATAGGTGAAGAGGTTTCACAAGAGCCACAAAAGACTCAAGTAGACGTTAGTTTAATGTCTGCTGTAACTCCACGTATACCCGTACTAAGTGATCTGGCTGATGTAGGGGGTTCTGCTCTAATGGCCGCCACAGGCGAGGTCGGAGAGTTATTTGGTATAGGTGATCCCAAGACATTTATGGAGCGTTACGAAGCTAACCAAAAAGAGGCAAAAGAGTTTGAAAAAGCAAGAAAAGAACAATACCCTGTCGTTTCAGGAATATCGGATTTTGCTGGTGCAGCAACACTCCCAGGAGCTTCTACGGCTCAGGCAGGATGGGTGGGAGCCGAGACACTAGCTTCAGGCGGAGACCTAGCTGACGCTGCCACACAGGCAGGGATAACCAAGGTTCTTGGTAAAGGTGCAGAAGTAGCCGGTCCTGCCGTTATACAAGGTATGCAAAAACTGGGCTCTAAGTTTAGTAAGAAACCACAAGAGATGGCCAAGAATTTATTACCACAAATAAAAACGGAAGGTGTAGACTCATTTGGTAAAACTGATTTAGATGACCAGGCTAAGATTCTAGCTGAGTCAGGTCTTCTGGATAAAGTTCGTTCTAAAGAGGAACTAGCTGCCGGCATGCAGGATATTCAAAAGGGTTTAGGGGAAAAAATATCTGATATAGCTTCTACGGAATCAGTTACTAGACCAAAACTAGAAGTATATGAAGAGTTACTAAAACGTAAAGCAGGAGAGACTCCAGAAACAGCCTCTAGGTTAGAAGCTGCGGCACTAAAAGAGTTCACTGACCCAGTAACTGCTAAGTACGCTAAAGAAATAGATTCAGCTAAAGTAAAACTAGAGATGGCGCGTGACGCAGGTGATCAGGAGTCCATAGATAGGTTAACAAAACAGATATCCGACATGGATAAAGCGTTTAGGTCACGCATGGAAGGCGATGTCTCATTATCAGAATTGTGGGATATTAGAAAAAAGTACGATAAAGCTGTACCTAGGGAATCTGCTGAGTCATATGTGCCTAAAAAAGATACGGCCTCCGCGTTTAGGGATCTAGAGGACGAGTTGGCTGCCCGGTCCACAGACGCTTACAAGGCTGCAAAGACAGAGTTCTCCCAAAACGTACCAGTAGAAAAGAAGCTGATTGAAGAGGCAGTTAAATCTAACATGAAGAATAAGTGGAAGCCTGAGTTAATTGATTCAATTGCTGGTACTCCTGCAGGGTTCCTGGTAGCCGGACCAGCAGGTGCCGTTGTTGGTCCCGCGGCAGTAGCAAGAGTTAAAAATTTATGGAAAGATTACGGCAATCAACTAAAAGCTGTTGGGTACAAGAAAACTGGAAAACTTCTAAGCAACCCTAAATACGCTAGAATGATACAATCATGGGCTGACAAAGGGCCTGCGGTTATGCAAGCTAGCCACTATTTAGTGATGAACCGTGATCCTGAGTATAGAAAAGCTTATAGAGAAGATAAAGAATCTGGAGTAGATGATGAGTGATAAAAGCGATAACCTGAAAAAGGGGTTTCGTAAAGGCTTAGGCAAGCCAGGTAAACGCAAGTCGTTTAGTGACCTTATCAACGCCTTAACCCCTGATATAGAATTTGGTGAGACTATACGTAGTAAGCTAAACAAAAAGAAGAAAAAGAAGAAACCCGCTACTGAAGCCGAGAAAGCCGCTCTAAAGAAAAAAGGCGAAGGTATTAGGAAAGCCTTTGGAGGCTCATAATGGACAAGAAAGCGCTATCACGCGCGGCAAGGCGTGTATTTAGGGGGCTCCGGCCCCCTTATCTATAGTATATAGTACTTAGTCTATTATGTACTATATATGATACATTAACCCACATAATGTAATGTTAATTATACAATAACATATATATAGGACAATATGGCAATAACAAGATACAAAGCACTCGTTGCAGAAAAAGACGGAATTGAGCTAGATTACCACGAAGAAGCTGCTCTAGATTCTTAGTCGAAGTGTTGAGTATGGACTGTTTAGATGGCCTACTAGATATGGACTTAGCAGGACCTAAAGATTTACATGAACTATTAACAAGGATGTGTCCTCGTGTCGATACTCAATAAGCACCCTAGACTATTTTGGCTGATAAATGGCTTAATAATTGGCGGAATAATGGCGTATATAATTGGCCAATCCGGTGAAAAGACTGCTAGTATCTACAAGGAGCAGATCGTCAAGCTAGAGGCTGAATTGGCAAGATCTGAGTACGATTACCAACAAGTGAGTACCAAGAATAAGGAGCTGTCTAAGCGCCTCAAAGAGGAGTATACCGAGATTATACGTCCTGATGGTACAAAGGAGATCAGACGCAAGACAGATAGCTCAGAGGACTCCAGGGAGCAGGAAATAACTACTATACGTATTAAGTACGAGGAAGAGATAGCCCGGCTCAAGGCCGAGTATCGTAAGGTGGAAGTTGTAAATAACAAAATGGGATTTGGGGTAGGATATGACTGGAAGGGCGCCTACGGCCCTGTGGTGAGCTATGATTTACACCCAAACTTCAATATAGGTGCGGGTGCGTTTGTTAATGACTACAAGGTTGATAATTTGTTTATTTTTGCCCAGATTCAGTTTTAGTACCAAATATTGTCAGTAAACCTTCTAAATACTCAATTTTGTCACTAGTATCCATAAAAATGTCTCCATATTTCAATTCTGACGGCCTAAAACTCTTCTACCTAGGCCAGGGTATTAAAACCCCCTAAATCGCCTCAGAATGGCTCTCAGGGCCTCTCAGCAAAATATACCGTAATATGGCCCGATTTTCGGCTAATAAACGCTTTACCAACACACCTTTCCTTCCTTTTCATCAAATCATTCAAAATATACTCTTCTCGATCTGTTAACCAGGTCTGTGGGCGCCAATAGGACAGATATCCTATCCGCTCGTAGATAATGGTGTTGCAGCTTAGTAAAGTGGCTAGTAAAAACGCCATATGGTTCTCCTGTCTATAGTACATAGTACACAGTTAAGTAAGTACTATGTATCATCTCCTAATTGTGTCCAATATTTATTGTGTATGGCTAAGCCGTCCACCTTACCCTTAATTAACTCTGGATATGAAGAATCAGATACCAACTCATCCACAATCTTGGGATATTTAGCGCAAACTCGTTGTATACCCCGGTTGTATATATAGTGTTGCCATTTACGTATCAAGTAACCAATACCTATGCGATTGATACAACTACCTATAAACCTGTCATATTTGATTAACTTCTTGGGCCACCTATAAAATGCGTGTCCTGGCTTTACTAGTTCATGTATTCCCCAGTCACCCTCATAGAACCCTACTTCGTGCCTGAAACAGCCCCATTTCTCTTTGCCCCAGGACCCAATCCTGCCCCACTTCTTCCAGTATACCATACACTCGTAAATGGCGTCATTAAGGTCTTGCCAATGTTCCCAGTCATCTCCCCACTCATGATACGGCATAACCTACTCCTCTGGTCCGTGTATATCTCTGTAAACGTCTTCGATGTCTACAAACTTACCTTTACTCTCTTTTACTATTTCTAGTAAAGGTTCCGATATGTTCATCCTAACAAAGTCAGAGTCCTTGTTTAACTTATAAGTAGAACCCGATACATTAGTTACCAGCCAGTAGTCACCGTAGTCTGCTATATCAGTTATTCCTGAACTTAATCTCCAGCTATCCCCATCTAAATACCCACCTGACCAACCTGCCAGTACTTTACAATCTGGCCAAGATAGACCATATATTCTTACTATGACCCAATTATCGGGGGTATAATCAATCATCATCTGACTCATCTCGCGGTCCATACATATCTCCCATCTCTTGAAATGTTCTACCCACAGCCTCTGGGTGGTAACCTAAACCTAACATAAAGTAGTATACCTGTTCTAGTAACTCGTCGGCTCCTACATCACCACCTAATTTAATGGTTAGTCTCTCATATTCGTGAGAATTGTCGTGATTACCGCGAGTCCTAATTAAATAAATTTTGTCTTTTGATAAATGGTACATGATCTATTCTCCTTACTACCTATTACCTCTTTTTGTGCAGTTTCTTAATTTTTGATAGTGGCAGCCCGCGCTACTGGGCTGGCCCGACTCTCTCAGGCGAACGACTGCAATATTTACTCTAAATACTTACCTATTAGTCTCGTCATAAACCAGATAAATATTATCACAAAGTAAATGAATGGACTAAGAGCGTTTTGACGAACCGCTCCTTTCACAGGGCCTGGTGCAATACCAACTTCCCCCCAACCACTAACAACTACCTTATCGGCACAGTTTTCAAAAACTTTAGAACTTTTTTACTCTATTTCACAAGAGCCGTTCGCGCATGCCAATTCTCCCATCCTCTCATCAACACTACCAGTCCAGTCTACACTACTGTAATCTATAGGTTTTTTGATCTTTTTTACCATAGACTCGTACTCTTCCTTGGTGATAGACTGAAAAGGCATCTGTTCATAAACACTGTCTGTTCTGGGCAAAAAACTAATTCCAGCATAATGCTCCCGATTCTCGACCATCCACTTTTTAATGTCATCTTTCTCGTCCTCAGTATACTCCACAGTCAGACTAACATTATGAGTGTTGGGCCCGTTTTGGTGCCCTGGCTTTATCCATGTATCATGAACAAACTTAGCTCTCTCAAGTAACTCCACAGCACTCTCAGACCCCTTTAGAATAGCATTCTCACTGGACTTAACAGGGAAACCTATCACCATCTTATCGGCGTCCATCTTATCTACCTCGATAAATGGGTATTCTGAGTCCTGCACAGCCTTGACTATTTTATGGTCTTTTTCCATCCGTACATGTCTGATGTAATACTCGTCGTGATCCGCGTGTATACCGCTACAACACCCTAGCCATGCTGATGTACTTCCGCTGGGCTTAGTAGTGGTTATCCTGTTAGCGGGCTTTATGCCTATCATGGCTGCCACCATCTTGTTAGTAGTGACGGCTATGCCTGCCAAGGTGCTTGTATTAGATGACCACAGATCCCAGTTATCGGCTTGACCTGTTGCTGATACTCCTAGTAAGGCCTCCTCTTGGGCATTCTGTGTCCACTTATCTTGTAGCGTAGGAAAATACGTATAAGAAGCTTGTAAGGTACCTATTCCCGTAGCTGCGTAAACGGCGTCTATAAGTTGATATAAATTCTCGCAAGCACTTACGTTAATCTCGGTAAGGTTACATAATCCGCCATCTCTAAGCGAGATTTCGTGACAGTTACCAGTGATACATCCTGCTAGTTGGAAACAGTGGTCTTCTGAGTCTACCCTAACGTCCCATACAGGCTCCTCTATATCAGTTTTTTTAACACTAGTTATAGCCACAGGGACACCAGATTTAGCCAACTCTTCTGTTCTCCTAAGCAAGTACACAGTGTGCTTTTTCTCGTAAACTTTGCTACCTACTGTATATGAATCTCGGTGAGAAGTTGTTAAATTGAGGTGTATACCCGCAAACCCCAACAATTTATGGAAGCTAGTTATTAGCTCCTTATTATTGCTGCTAATACATATCCTCTTGCCGTCTTTGGTGCCGTCTGCATCAAAGTAGCCTTGTATAACCCCTTCTAAAAAGGCTCCAGAACAGTTTTCAAACATTTCTTTTGTTATTAACTTATTTTCCTTAATCCCAAAACGTTCAAACCATTCCGCTAGATCTTTTCTGGCAGAATTGAACTCAATGGTGGAACCCCGATTATGCCCATTGCCATTAAACAAGGTCTTAACTAGGTCCAGATAAGCTAATTTCCTTTTACTGGTGGTGGACACAGAGATACCAAAAGATAGTCTGCCAGTGTCTTTTCTTCTAGTTACATGACCATCACCTAACCAAAAGCCCATAAGTTTCCCCTCTTCGTAAGAACCTATTCCTTCGTGAGCAAGCACAGATCTAGGTAATCTTGGAAGTTTGTCCCCTTCCCTGAGTTCATGGGTAGCCTTTTTAACAACATTACCATTTTTATCTACCACCGGCCATTTATGCTCTTTGGTGGCATAGTAGCTTAGTCCTCCGTAAACTTTAATTTCATATAACACTTCTTTAGGTGAGGACAGCCAACAAGTAGCGTTAGCGTATTCTCCATAAAGGTTTCTCACCACAAATTCTTTGCCCTCTAGCTCTTCTATGGGGTACATCCCATTTTTAGTATAAACTAAGGTGCCTTTACGTAACGAGGGGTTGAATCCGTAATCTTCGTGATTTGTTAAACTTATACCAGGTTCGCCACTACCAGATTCAAACATATAGTCCATTACAGACATAATGGCCTCCTTAGTCTCCTCTTCATGACCTGGTCTGTAAATTACAGCACTATTATTAGCCCTAGCCCGTTGTGGGTCCTCTACATACCATTTACCGCTCTTGGCCTGATTCATAGATTTATCGTCTGCGTCAAATAGACATATCAGAGCGGCCCTCCTAACACCCCCAACCACAACACCATCAGCAATATGGCACATGATATCGTGGGCCTCTAGTGGGGTTAATTTACGTCCTGCGGCCTTTACTAAAACTTTGCGTATCTCGTTGTGGGTTTTCTGAAGCGCCTCTGGGCCACTAGCGGTACCTCCTGAAGCTATCAACGATCCTTTAGGCCGGATCAAGCTATAATCAAACTCTATGTAAGGGTTATCAAGAAGAAGTCTTACCGAGTCTGCCCACCCCTCCTTAGAGTCGGATATGGTATAAGTAAGGGTACCAGCACCAGGGACCTGCTTCTTAATTCTTGGTAACTGCAAAATATGTCTATTTTTTACACTGTAGCCAAATCCTGTCCCACACATGAGTAAGTAGAACCCGTCATGAAAGTCGTCCCAACTAGTTAAGTTAGCAAATGCGCAGTTGTACATGCGGGCATTGACTCGCTCAATAGCAGACCCGCCAAATTGTAGGGAGCGCATACTGGGAACTACTCGTCCTAGATGTACTTGTCTAAACCAGTCCTCTATTTTATCATGTAAGTGAGGAAATTTCTTTTGGTGCATCTCCTTAGTTCTGTTAATTGTCTCTGTCCTAGATTCTTTGGTACCATCATCCTTAATGGCTGCATATGTCCTGTTCTGCAAAAACTCCCCTAACCACTTCTTGCCATCGTAATCTAGCATATATGTTTATCCTTAGCGTAAAGGCCTGGTGTTGACCATAGTTTTAAGTGATTTTTTAGATCTAAATTCCGCTCCACAATCCTGGCATTTATACTTAACAAATTTACTAGCATTTGTATAGTAAAAACCATCAGGATCTAAAGAAGTAGACCCACAGCTACAAGTATCTTCGTTTAGATACAGTCCCCAGTTAATTGAATTGTCCCAAGGCATCAATTTTTTGGCTAACTCTTCTAACGACACCACATCCATGACGTTGTACTCTTGCATCTCTTTCCAAGCGTCTTTTTTACCTTCTAAACAAGCCTTCCACAGGGAAAAACCTGGATACTTAGCATGGGCAGACTTCTGATGCTCTGAGTCATTAAACCTAGAAGTGAGGTAAGACAGCTTATTACTAGTAAAACCAAACTTACGCTTGGCAATTTTCAAGGTGTCTATACTTCTGTACTTACTTGGTTGGGGCATGTTATGGGCGAAGAACCTAGCATTAAGTTTTTTGATATCAAACTTGTCACCATTATGTGCTATAACTATATCCGCCTCATCAAGTAGCTTCCATACACCTTCTAGTATGTCCTTGTCGTCCCTGGGATCTTTTTTCTTGCTGGTGTCCTCGTAATAGATTTTATCCTCACCTAACCACTTGGCCGAGTAGGATAATACTGACCAGTCCTGGATAATCTGGTCTGTGGAAACCCTTAAGTCAAATAGTCCCCAAGAGTAGACTTCTAGTGGGCTGGTTTCGATATCAAATACCAACACCTTTGGTGGTGATCCTTTAGACCCGAAGGTATCCTCCCTCAGGTATGCAAAACCCCCTGCTTTGTGAAGGTTGGCCCCACTTACGCGGGGCTGTATATCTTCGTCTACACTTACTCTAACATAGAGATCTCTAGATAACTGGCTAGGGTGTACTCCAGTTATTTTAGACACCTCCTGCATAGAGGTTAAGAAGTCTTTTCTAATCTTTTTCATTACGATTCCGCCTGTGTTGCCGATTCTAGCTCTCTAATCTCTATTTTCTTGGCTCTCATTTGGTTAAGTACAGAAACCTTACTGTTGTGGATGTGCATCAAAGCGTTAACCTTGTCCAGTGTTTCTTGCCCAGAAATCTCATTAGACTTAAACATGGCCTCGTATAGTTTAATCTGGCCAAGGGTTTGTTCTAATGAGGTAAGCTCTTTTTTATTAACTTCCACTCGACTCTTTTCGTCCACTTTTGTAAAATCTTCCATTAAACAATCTCCTATACCATGGTGTTTTAAATGGTGCCAACTCGGCACACAACTCATCTATGTTATCTTTATCTACTACTAAATAAGCTTGGTTAAACTCTATTCCTATACAATCTTCGTACTCTGTTACTTTTAAGTCCATTTTATCCTCTTTTTAAAATGATCTGTTAGTAAATGCTTAGCACGTTGATAAAACCCGTATTTACCTTGTACAATATTACCAAAAGAACTGTCGAATATGTAAGTTATACCATAATCCTCTGCACTCCTACATATTCTGCCGCAAGCTTGTTGTAGCCAGGTAGCGGTCATCCAGTTATACCTTTCAGGGTCATTATTGGACCAGTATCTATACAGTGGTTCACCTAGATTAGGGTACTGTATCTTAACGATTCCTTGCCACTCATAGTCTTTGCCGTATAAGTCCAATCCCTCGCTCATACCACATGCTACCAGTATTTTGTCAGAACTCTCCCTAAACTCCCTCAACGCCGATTCTCTCGTATCAGAACTATGGAATATATAACGGTCACCTTTTAACTTGTTCTTAAGTTTATCAGATATGCTATATGTACAGTGAATAAGACCTTTGCCTTTGTGTAGGTTTTCCTTTTCCTTAATTAGTCGTACAAGGGTGTCCATATTCTGTTCCTGATAAGCTAGACTCATGTTAACCGACTTGGATACATCAATTGGGCGCCTATCTGCTGGTATACTGTGCCCCCCATTTATCCAAAATTGTTTTCTTCCACCAAGTCCTAAATACTTAAGATCCATGGGCTTAAATGTAGCCGACATAAGTATAACACATTTGGTCTGTCGTCCCCATAACTTAGGTTTGACGTACTCTAAGGTAGTTGGGGTTATTTGTATAATTTTGACAGTTTTTCTGCCCTCTTTTTTAGTTGAGTAATGAAAATTAAAGCCTTTGGGTGACCTACGAACACCATCTACTATGTTGATATACTTTTCTTTCCTATTCCTAAGATACTTTATTTCATCCTCGTCCGGGTGTTCACTCTGTAGCATAGAGTCTATGGTGTTTTTTAGTATTTTTACCTCTTTTTCTAACCATATTACCACATGGTCTATCGTCTTGTATTTAGGAGGGAACCTGTTCTCCTTGCCGCTGTTTAGTTTTATGGTATAGCTATCAAACAATACTCGGCTGGCCATATGGGCCTCATCTATGATAACCACATCCTTGAAGAACTTACTAACGTCTACCTTAGGTGCCAAAGATCTTACTTTGGATGCACGTATTCGCGAGTAGTTATACGTTTGTATATTGTAGATAGTCTGCCAACTATCATCAGCCTTGTACTTAGCCTTTTCGTAAACGCAATTGCCACAACGTTCCAACATAGAGCCACAACTAGTCTCTAGTTCCTCACAAGTGTATCTATCGGACCCTTTTAATACAGGGGTATCAGGGAATGTATTCTCATACTGATCCATCAAATCAACCCTAGGGGTGACAATGGCTGTAGAGGTTTTTTGATGTTGTAACCAATTAGCGATGGTCTTGGCAATTAAGCTCTTGCCTGACCCTACATCACACTCCAGTACCAGAACTTCGTGGGTAAAATAGTGCTTTTCTACTTTTTGTAGTACGTCTTTCTGCAACGGGCGCAATTTATAGCCACTTGGAACAAAGTTTAATATACTCATTGGTCTTCCTGTGCTAGGGTTATTACCAGTCTACCTATTTCCTCTGCATCTCTCTGGTCCGATTTTAGGTAGCTGGACTTGTCTACATTCTTTTTCCACATCGTAGTGGTTATCTCAAATAACTTATCAGCCTTGCTGGCAGATACCATGACCCCTGCTGCCCATGTCAGGTATATGTGCCCTGTGCTGCTCCTGACCTTCTCTACGGCAACCACATCTACAAACTTTCTACCATGTTCTGCCAGCACTTGCTCAATCTCTATACGTAAGCGGTCTAGTCTGTCGGCTATGTTACCAAATCCACCCGATATCTCATCAGAAGCTATTAACATACCTTTGTAGAACAGAGCGTACCCAGCAGACTTACTCCCAGGGTCTAGGGATAATACCCAACCAGATAGTATGCTATCCTTGCATTTTAAAATAGCCTCAGCTACCTTAATTTCTTTGCCCCTTAATTTATCTATTAACATAATTACATTCTTCTATAAGCTGATTTAATGGTTCTCACTACTTCTTCATTACTTAATGGAGGATTTAACATCACACTATTGTAGTGTAGCAGATTATCTCTGGCCTCGTCAAGTGAATATCCTGCCAAGGAGCTTAAAAATGCCATGTTGTATATTTGTCGATTTCTGCCACCCTCTCCAACATTCTTAAACCACTCCCAGGATAACTTAGACTCTGCCTCCGGGTCAGATTCTTGGATCATGAATAATTCTGGTACTATATCTGGAAGCACTACTTCAAGTTTGGGTCCGGTATATGATCTAAGACATTTTTTAGTATTACCTGGATTTTTATAGTGGTAAGTACCGGGCAATCTAATAATTCCAGTAATCTTGTATATCGAGGTATCCGCGCCTGGGTAATGTTCGGCAACAAAATGTTTTTGTCTATAAGCAACATCTTTTCCATACATCTCCTTTATTGGTATATGAAAGTGTTTACCGCGGTTACCGGAGTCATATACCTGAAACCCAACACCTTGCTCTATAAGCTTTTGTTCTACGGCAACCTCCGCTGAAGGGTTATCATCTATATCAATAAACAAAGTATCACTAAAAATTGGCTTACCTTGTAGTCCATACGTCCCCTTTTGTTCTTTGATTAAACTGGCAACCTCCTCATTAAAACCGTATAGTGACCTATAGCCGGTTAATCCCTCTAAACACTCTACTAGAACTGGTTGACCTGCTCTACGTGTGCCTGAACGTACTTCATACAGCATTTAATCTTCGCTCCTAACAGTTAAATCTGGGGCTATTACGGGCTCACCCCAAGACACAGTAACAGACCACTTTAGTTCTTCATTAAGTAGGCGTAACGCATCTTTGTACACACCTACAGCCTCTTCCTCATGACCTATTTTAACTAACCATATACTTTCATCGTGATAATCTGGAACATAGGGCACCATTATTTGCTCTAGTCCTAGTTCTTGTACCAAATTAGACATGTGCCAGAGCAGCCTAACCAAGCAATCGTGACCCGTGGATTGATTAAACCTGGATACAAAATCCTTTTTCTTTGTGCGGTCCACACATATTGGCCTGCCGCGACCATTTATAAAATAGCCGTTGTTAGCCCGCCATCTTTTCTCCAACTCCATATTAAATATGTGGCGACCTTGAAACTGTTTGTCCATACCGCGTAGTATCTTGGACGCCAAGGTTTTATCTATTCTCAAGTCTGTTGCCAATGTGCCTGGACCTATGCCGTATATCCACCCCAAGTAGGCAGGCTTCAACAACGTTTTTCTTAGCTTTCCTTCTCGTTCTTTAAGTTCCTTTATAGCTGCTGGATCTGGATCTTTAAGATTATAGTAAGGTAGTATCTTCTCTTTTATACCAGGTATACTCATGCCCGCTATGAAATATATATCATGTCCAGGTTTGGCGCCTTTACCATAAACCTCCATCAATGTTCTATCTTGACTAAAATGTGCCAGTACATGAGGTTCAATTGCACAGTTGCCTGATACCATACACCTCCCTTGGTTCCTAACCAACACAAAACCACTAGGGACCGTTACACATCCAACCTTTCCCTTATAGTGGTACTCATGTTTATCTTGATAACGAAGTCTAAACCTGTCTGTTTTATTTATAGTTACTCTATAGTAGACAGAGTGGTGTTTTATTGGAGGCACAGTGCGTTTTATGTGGCACTCGTAGCCAGCAGTTACAAAGTATTCCTGAATATCTTCTGCCTGTTCTTTAACAGTAGTGACATAAGAACACCGGTTACCCTCTTTATGCCCATCCCAGAATGATATAGCTTCAAACACCTCATCTCTTTGTGACCTACAAATTTTTTTAATATTAAAATGTTTTTTGTCCAAAAGTTCGCTACTAAACTCTATATGTCCCCAGTACTCTGTAGGTAGGGTGTGGCCTACTCTAACACCCCGTAAAGTACCAGTTTTTCCTACAAGCTCTACTACTTTAGCCCGTTTTCTTGGTTTACTGACCTGTACAGTATATTTGTCCCCTCTACTGTAGTTCTTGAGTAAGTGTCCGTCTGCTTGTAGCATAGCCGCCATCCATATTTCCTCTTTTGGAAATACTCTACCGAACTTAGTAGTAACCGCTGTAGCAAAATGAGAACCTAACGTTGGTACCCCTTCTTCTGCTTTGGCAACCTTTCTCCAGTTTTGCTTATCTTTTCTTGTTTTGTGGATCTGTCCAACATACAACATAGTATGCCCCTCAGTAACCGACAACTCCCCACGTTTATTACCAATGACGTGCATAAGGCCCTCATAGTCTTTCCATATTACCCTTGTAGGGGTAACAAATGAACCTTCGAGGGTGTCTTTGTCTACCTGCATTACCTTGTCGTACAAGCTAAGTTTATCAAATGTCTTCCAACCCGTGTCGGTCAGTATTTCCGTATCAGGGTGAAAGCATAAATCTAGAGATACACAATTATAACCACTAGGAGCTATAAAACATTTCATAAAATCTTTACGCTTGGGCAAGGCCAACAAGTTTGTGTTATACTTTCCCATTACTCCTCCAGAGCCTCTTTCAGTCCTCTAGCCAGTGTCTGCATGGCGCCTATGTCCTTTGTTTTAACCGCATGGTTGACTTGGTCCCTGTAGTGCCTAAGTAAATGCAGTTGTTTAGCGTATTTTTGGGCAGCCTCGGCATCACCATGTTGTTGGTAATGCTCGTACATGTTTTTATAGAATTTGTATATTTCTCGCCAATCCTTGCCTAAGGACTTAGCTTCTCTTCTAGACCGCTTCTTTAATGTCTTTAGGTCTATTTTAGCTAGTCTAGTCATCTTCCACCTCTGTACCAAAGGCTTGTTGTAAGAAGTCCTCCCCAACCCCATCTATTAACAC
>JAAOEI010000137.1_pt1 | contig 29824 bp, 51 predicted proteins | sample 7059261 | NCBI WGS metagenome assembly JAAOEI01 (sample SAMN14008812, study PRJNA610033) | viral metagenome | isolation source: viral particles filtered from seawater | place: China: Hangzhou Bay, Yangshan Deep Water Harbour | collected 2017-10-31 | reverse complement strand
CCCCGTGTTTTTTGAAGAGCTTAAAAAAAGAGTCGGCAAAAAGAAAAAAGCCACACCCAAAAAGAAACAAAAACTCCGATTGCGGAAACGATCCTATTGATTTCGACCCGATGGATTTCACGAATCTGGAACCAAACGATAATTGGCCTCAATTACGTTATGACGATCCTTCGTTGAAGAAAATTAATGGCTAATCAATTCAGAGTTGGAATCCGTGTTACTGGCGATCCTTATCAACGCAAGGACATTGATCGTTTTTTCCGACAAATCTGCATGAGTATTTTCAGAGATGTCATTATCGGAACTCCAGTTGATACAGGACGAGCAAAGAACAATTGGCAATTGTCAATGAATACTCCTTCGCAAGCCTACGATGAAAACGCAAAAGGAGGATCATTTGGAGGTGTGACGGGTCAATCAGCAATGAATTTGAATCTTGCGGACGTTAAATTGAAAGCAAATGAAAAATTCTTGACCACCGTTCACATAACCAACAACACGCCTTACATAGAAGCCTTGGAACGTGGTCATAGTAAACAAAACAGTTTCTTTGCGGACCGTGCGATGCGACGAGCCGAGGCGTTAGCTGGATTGATGCAATAATGCCAACTCCTTCTCAATCACTTTTGGATCATTTGTCGGATAATTGGTCGCATACCGCAATCAGTTATCAGAATTTCAATGCCGTGTTTGATCCTCAAGCGACAAGGACAGGATATACGAACAACGATATTTACATTGTTCCACGAATCGAATTGGTGGATTCGCAATGGCAAAACGGGATTCCACAGGAACAAGATACCGTGATCGAATTTTATTCCTTCGAAATCATGGTAATGGCTTTTTCTGGTACTGGATTGCAGGACGTTGAGGCGAGGGTCGCTAATTTAAAAACCTTGTATGACAGAACCACAGTTACGCATGAAAGCAACACAATGAGATTCCGAGAATTTCAAGTGATGCAGGGTGAACAAGTCGGATTCAGTAATTTGAATCCAGATGCAGTTATTTTCGCAACCCCAACAATGACCACGTTTCAAGTGGCGAGAGTGGATTCATGAAAGTGAAATTATTACGAGATAAATACCTTGTTGATGCCGACGGAAATGATTCGTTGAATCGAAAAGGTGACATCATCGACGTTGACAAGGACATGGCAGAGGTGTGGTTCCGCAGAGGAATTGCAGAGAAAACAACCGAAAAAGCTCCTGCCGAGAAAAAAGAATAATTCGTGGCAAATCATCTACGTCACCAAATTCGGGATTATGTTGCTGGGACTTTGTTGGACTCTTTAACCACTACTGGTTCAAGGGTTCATCAAACTCCCATTTATCCTTTGGCAACAGAATCGTTACCTGGGCTGGCAATTTTTGTCGAAACGGAAGATGCACAATATGTCACTCAAAGCGGAACGAATCGAGAGATACACAGAGCATTATCTTTAATCATTGAGGGTACTGTCGCATTGTCAGCAACCATTTTGAACAGTCTTGATCTTATTTCGAAGGAGGTTGAAGAAGCAATGGCTGGCAATCGAACTATTAATTCTCTTGCAAGGAATTCATATCTCCAAAATACGGAAATAAGAATGGAGCCAGAGGCTCATATCCCGGTGGGAATTGTGCGTTTAACATATCTTGTTGAATACGCAAATTTTGAAACTGCCTCCGATGCGGTGGCTTAAACATAAGGATTTATTATGGCAACAATTTCAGGTGATGGTGGTGTTTTAAAATTTGGAACTGTTAGTTCTGAGGACACTGCGGCGGCTTTGGCTTCATGGTCAATGGACATTACCGCAGACACCATCGAAACAACGGCAATGGGTTCGAATGCCTACAAAACATTCACCATCGGTAAACATTCATGGTCTGGAACGGCTGAAATGCATTGGGATAATGCAGATGATACCGCTCAAGAAGGGATGGAAACCGCTTTAACAGGGCAAGACATAACAAAGAAATTGATTTTGTATCCAGGTGGAACAAGTGGAGTTGATAGTTGGGAGGGACTTGTGGCGATCACAGGAGTTTCAATGTCAGGTTCAATTGGTGACACAGTAAAATACAACATCACTTTCCAAGGTGTTGGAGCCTTAACTCACACCAATACTGATTAAAACAAATAGGCCGGATGACAAGAGCAATAGATAAAGCAACCAATCATTTTTCAAAGGAGGTCGTTGGTGATTTAAGAAGCATTGATGTTCCAGAATGGGGTGACGAAAACGGTCCCATGACGATCTATTACTATCCGAGAATGAATTTCGAACAACAACGCAAAGTTGGGGAATTATTTTCGAAAGGAGATCAAGCAGGAGGGATTATTCAATCACTCATTTTCAGAGCATTAGATGCGGATAAAAAGCCATTGTTCTCTCAGGGCGAATTCAAACAATTAGAAAGGTCTGTTGATCCAGATGTTGTGTTGAATATCGTCAATCGGATGTCGATTGGAGACAACGATTATTCGCCAGATGAAGCTGAAAAAAACTGATTTCGGACCCTGATCTCCTGTTCTGTTTCCAACTAGCAGAACGTTTAGGGAAATCGGTGTCCGAGATTACTCAATTGAGCATGGTCGAATTGCAAGGTTGGGCGGGTTATTTGAGTTGGAAACGCAAGGAACAAGAAAAAGCAGATAAACAGGCTGAATGGCAACGCAAAAGAAAATAGTTCTGACGGCTGAAGATAGGACGAAACCAGCGTTTCGTTCTGTTAAAAGCTCAATGAATCAGATCGAATCCGTTGCTTCGGGTTTGACAAAAACTTTTGCGGTTTTGGCTGGTGCAACGGGTCTTGGAATGGTTGCACGTTCCTTCGTTACTGCTTCCGACCGTGCTACTCAATTAGAAAATAAATTACAACTTGTTACAGATGGTTCAAGAGATTTAACCAGAGTTTATGGAAAACTTTTTGAACTTTCGAAATCAACAAGAGTAAGTTTTGAAGCAACTTCAGAACTTTATGCAAGGCTAGCCAGATCCAGCGATCAACTTGGATTATCAGAAGAACAACTCCTTCAAATAACTAAATCTTTAAATCAAGCCTTTGCCGTTTCGGGTGCTGGTGTTATGGAGACTGCATCAGCCGTTCGTCAATTAGGTCAAGGTTTGGCGTCAGGAACGCTGAGAGGTGATGAATTGCGATCCGTGATGGAGAACACACCACGGGTTGCAAGAATGATTGCCGAAGGAATGGGGACCACTATCGGTGAATTGCGAAGACTTGGATCTGAAGGAAAATTAAATGCTGAAACTGTAACAACTGCCATTTTGAGAATGGGAGGTCAGGTTCAACAGGAATTTAATAAAACTTCTGGAACTGTCTCTCAAGCAACTCAGCAAATGTCCGATTCTTTTATGAATTTTGTGAACGTTGTTGATGAACAAACTGGAGCTGGGAGTGCAACTGCAAGATTTGTAACTTTGTTATCAAAAGGACTCGACAATATTTCAAGAAGAATGTCAGGTGACGATCCTTTTGGTTTGTTTGGGATGTCATTAAAAGAGTTAAATAAAGAATTATCCGATTCAGAAATTGGGTTAAATAATTTTTTAAAATTAACAAAGCAACAACAGGAAAATGCAGGAGGACAAGAAACTGCAATGTTCCTGTTTGATAAGATGCTCGCAATTAGAGCCAAAATTGCTTCCAAAACTGGGGAAACGTTAGATTTAACAAAAGAGATTAACAAAGAAACAGAAAAACAATTATTTACTCTGGACGAAATTGGTGATCAATCTTTGGATGCTTATTTAAAAGATTTAAATGACATCAAATTAACTGCAGAAGATATAGAAAATATTTTTAGAGATCAAAAAATAAATATTGAAGCTGGCACAAAAATGCTTGGGGCCAGACTCAATCTTCAAAATAAATTATCAAAATCTTTGGCAGATATTGATGCACGTTTGGAGGATGCTGGAGATGCAGACAAACAAAGAATCCGTCAAATAAAGAAAAATGCTCAAATTGAATTGGACATTAATAGAAAAGCATTTTTGGCGGATGTTCAGAATCGATCTGAATATGAAACAAGGAAAAAAGACATTGTTGAAAATACACAAAACGAAATTGATTTGGTCCGACAACAATCAGAAGCAAAGGAACAAGCCCTCAATCAACAACGTTTAACCTCCGCAATTGGAACAACAACGGCAATGGCCGCGGCTTTAAAAGATGAAAGTACGGAACTTTTCAATTTTTACAAAGCCATGGCAATCGCAGAAGCCACCATCAATACCTACAATGCGGCGACTTCCGCACTAAAAATCCCCTACGTCGGTCCATTTTTGGCGGCTTCAATGGTCGCATTAGGTTTCATGTACGTCCAGAAAATCGCATCGATGCAACCACCTGGAAAAGCACAAGGTGGTGCAGTTGTCGGAGGTAAAAGCTACGTCGTGGGAGAGAAGGGTCCTGAATTGTTCACGCCTGGAAAATCGGGACAAATCAATCCTAATAATTCTGTTGGTGGTTCAACAAACATTACTTTCCGAATTAGTGCCATTGATGCCAAAGGTCTTAATGATCTGTTGTTATCCAGACGAGAAATGATCATCGGAATGATTAACGCAGCTCAATCCAGAAAATTAGGTAGAAGATTATGAGTGGTGCATTACCAACGTCTCCTGCATTTGCAGATATAAAAATTACATCAATTCAACCTACATTAACGTCCCGAACGATTTCTGGAAAACGTCAAACACGGCAAATCGGTGGTCAATACTGGAGAATTTATGCGACTTATCCTCCGATGACCAGATCCGAATTTGAGCCTATTTACGGCTTTTTGATGAAACAACGTGGATCATTTGAAACATTCACAATGGTTCCACCCGTTGTCGGTTCAACGACGGCAACTGGTTATGGAACACCAGTAATTAATGGAGGATCACAAACGGGCAGAACGGTAAATACTGACGGATGGACAGCAAATCAAAGTGCAGGAAATTTATTGAAAGCAGGAAATTATTTGAAATTCGCAAACCACGACAAGGTGTATGTATTGACCGATGCGAATACGTCTGGATCGTCAGGAGAATCAACGTTATCGATTGAACCAGCATTGTTGACGAGTCCTGCTGATGGTTCGGCAATTACGATCTCCAGCGTACCTTTTACCGTTTATTTGATGAATTCGGGATTGGTTGAATACAACGTCGATAATACTGGTCTTTTTTATTATGACCTCGATTTGTGCGAAGCCTTATGAGCCGTGGACTTTCAACTGCGATTAAAAATGCTTTGTCTGGTTCTGCATTTAGAACCGCAACCATGACAAAACTGGAATTCAACACCACCTATTATTTCACGAATGCTCCTTCAACGATTGTTTACGATTCCAACAGTTATGTATCCACAGGACTTTTTTTGGATGTTCAAGAATTGGAAGAAAATTCAACGATCACCACGGGTTCCTTGAACATGAGATTGTCATCTGTGGCAACCAGCATCATGGATGATTTGTTTACTTACGGATATGTAGATCGTCAAGTGACGGTGTTTTTAGCGTTATTAGATGCAGATGGTGCAGTAATCGATTCTCCAGTTCAAATATTTCAAGGATTTGTTAATACGATAAATGTTGCTGAAGATGCTCAAACCAGCATATTGACGCTTTTGATCACAAACCAATGGGCACAATTCGACAAAATCAACGGAAGATATTTAACCGATACCTCTCAGCAACGTTATTTCAGCGGAGATTTAGCATTTAATCTGGTGCCTCAAACTGGAAAACAATTGGAATGGGGAGTTGAAAAAGATTAATGCTTAAAAAATTAACGTTCCCCGAAATCAACGAAAATTGGGATCAATACAAATTTCATTTAAAAAATGCTGGGGTTTCATCTCATTCATGGGCTACCAACAATGATTATTTTAATAAATATTTTGAAGTAGTCATGGGTCGGGTTTTAAGCGAAATGCAAGATGATCGAATGCATTTGTGGGTGAGTTATGAAGGAAAAGACGATTACGACAGAATTAATTATTTATGCATCACCAGATTGTTGACGGATGGGTTCACAAGAAAAAAGAATTTGAACATTTTTGCAATAACCAGAATCCACGATGTTGAGGAATCTGTTGCTGATCAAATGTGGATAGAAGCATTTTCCGCAATTATGCAATTTGCTTCTGCTTGTAATTGTGAGGGTGTTTTAGGAACAACGCAATTAGAACATTTATTCAATAAAGCGAAACAAACGGATTTATTTGGTGAAGCATTGTTTTCTTACAAAATCTATTGGCCCGTGAATCCTGAATGAAAATTTACAGGAAAATAGAATGGGAATGGGTTGATAATCAACTTATTCAAACGTTTGAAGATTCGTTTGAATATGATGGTCAATTGTGTCTAGCAGAGGAAGTTGCCGAAGATATTTATGAAAATACTGTTGGTGTTGTTGTCGATACAATTGTTGAAGGCGTTCAGGATAATGTAATTGATCCAATTGTTGAAACTGGTAGTGATGCAATTGAAATAATTAAAAATAACGTATCGTTGCCATTCGATTATTTGTTTGGTGGTGGCGGTTACGATCAAAATGATGTTGTCACGGGCAATATCTTTGACAATCCCTTCGGAAGTCCGGATTCAGGAGGTCCTGGGGATTATTCAATACCACCTGGACTTAGAACATCGCCATTTGAGCCTACCACATACGGTGTTCCAATCATCTACGGTACTCGGAAAACCAAAGGACAAGTGGTTCTCCGTGAAACTTCAACAGATAACAAAGTCTTATTCCTTTATTTCGCTTTATGCGAAGGAGAATTGGCATCTAAACCTACCATCGTTTCTACACCAGACACAGTACTTTCAGCAGGGGCCGATTATGTAACAACCGATGCAACAGTTGGAAGCGATGCGGGAATGGTTGCAGACGTTGATCCATCCAAAGTTGCAAAATTCAGATCCAATCCCCAAGCTCCACCCTCATGGACGGACGCTCATTTAGCCAAAGGTGTGTCGATGGCTTACACCCGATTCGTTTACGATGAAACAGAGATGAATCGGTATCCAAGACTTCATTTCATTGTCACAGGACGAGCAATAACAGGAAATGACGATAATCCTATTAATCAATTAAAGGATTATATGACGAATACCAGATTTGGAGCTGGAATTGATTCGTCTTTGATTGACACCACATCGTTTAATTCAGCCCGTGATTATTGCGATGAAACGGATTCAGCAGGAGTAAAACGTTTTACCTCCAACATTATCCTTGATTCCAGACAAACGGTTTTAACTAATATTCGCAAAATAACACAAACTTGTGGTGCTCAAATACATTTTAGAAACGGGAAATATTATGCCCACATTGATCAAGCATTTGGCTCTGGAACACCAGTCTTTGATTTTACAATAGACAATATCATCGGTGCCATTCGAGTAAGTAAACTTGGGAAAACAAATCGATTTAATAAATGCATAATAACGTGGACAAATCCAGATGATGAATATCAATCTTCTGAAATCGTTTGGCCCGATGTTAATGAAAGTGGAGAAGTAACGATCTACAACACTTATTTGTCAGAGGACAATAATAAGGTTCTTGAAAAACGTATTGGGCAACCAGCCGTTACCAACGCACAACAAGCAAGATACATCGCTCAGATGGTTGTACGGCAATCAAGGTTGGGGACGGTTGTTAAATTAACTTCAACAAAAGAATCCGCAGATGTTGTTCCTGGAGATATTGTCACTTTAACTCATAGCAGTTTTTCATTTTCTTCCAAAAAATTCAGAGTCCGCACCGTCAAAATTTTGAAAGGCGTTGGTATTGATTTTACTTTGACAGAACATGACGATGCCGTTTATTCCAGAGATGTATTTGCAACTCCTTCTGTTCCTTCACGAACAACAACTCGAGATTCTTCCGTTGTTGCACAACCTGGATCATTGACAGGAACCGAGGTTATTTACACTTCAAGAGACGGTGCTGGGGTAAAAAATAAAGTTGTCTTAAATTGGAACGATATTGATGACAATTTTTTATCGGCTTATGAGGTAAGTTATAAATTAGGTTCTGCATCAAATTATCAAGCATGGGCAGAAACACAGGAAACAACAATTGAAGTAACAGATTTGGGACCTGGTACTTTTGATTTCCGTATTGTTGCCAGAAACATTGAAGGGACAAAATCATCTGCTTCTGTTGTTACTGTCGTTTGTACTGGATTACCAACACCACCAGCACAAATGACAGGTCTTACAATCAATTCATTAGGACCAACAGTCGCCTTGGCACGTTGGAATCTTTCAGAATCAACTGACGTTCAACAAGCAGGATTTTACAGAATTGCTCACTCTGTTGATCAAACTGTTACAAATTGGGACAACGGAGTGGTGATAACTCGGCAAATTGCAGGAAATCAAACATCTGCAATTGTTCCTTTATTAGCTGGAACTTATTTGATCCGTGCAACTGATTCATCTGGTCAAAAATCACTTGCGGATACTTTTGTCCATGATGGAACGTCACTCCAAGAATTAACGAATCTTCAAACCATTCAAGAAGACCCCACGTTTTCAGGAAACAAAACAAAACTGGTGGCCACCGATGATTATTTAAAGATCGTTTCTGCGGACAATATCGATGAAATATCGGATTTTGATGCAATCGACGATATGGATTCTTTGAATGGAGTTTATGCTAGGTCAGGAGGAAATTGGCCTGCTGATACACCGCTTTATGAATTCAGTCAATATCTTGATTTAGGTTCTGTTCAAAACATCAGACTTGCTTCCTACATCAAATTTTTCACAACAAATTACCAAGATAAAATTGATTCTTGGGGAAACATTGATGACCGAATTGACTTTGATGGAGTCAATGAAGGTTTAACAGATATAGATATTGAATTTGCTCAAACCGATGATGATCCAAATGCATCACCGACTTGGGGAGAATGGAGCGATTTTTATGTTACAGAAACCAAAGCACGAGGATTTAAATTCCGTGTTTTTCCAATTACCGATGATTCAAGCCACAACGTTGTGATTCAGAATCTTCGTGTTTTTGCTCAACAATTATCAGCATAGGAAATTATGGCTCAACATGATTTTAATATTGCGAACGCTGGAGGAGCAACGGTCAGAGCAGATATAAACAATGTTTTGGCAGCAATCCAGAGTTCAAGTAGTGGAACAAGTGCTCCATCTTCAACAGTTGCAGGAATGCTCTGGCTCGATACCGCAGGAGGACTTCCGTATGCGTTGAAAATTAGAGACGGAGGAAACAATCATTGGCTCACCATTGGTACTGTTGATGATCCGGGTTCTGATAAAGGGATGGAAATAAATCCATCAAAAATCAAATTGCCTTCGTCTGGAGGGATTTATGAATCAGACGGATCAACGGAGATTTTAACGGAATCAAGTGGAGCAGTTTCGTTAAAAAATACGACAATAGATTCAACTGCGATTTTTCCTGCTGGTCATGTAATTCAAACAAAATACGCTGAGACAACAACTGCAACAAACGTAACTGGTACATCATCAGGATCAGGGACAACAACAGGACTTTCAGTAAGTATTACACCAACATCAACATCAAATAAATTGTTACTGAATTATGTTGGTTCTGTGGAGTTAGCAACTCATTCAAACCCTGCCGTTTCAATAGAAATACACGATGGTACTTCAGTTGTTGCAACACAAAACGCAAATTGGGGGGTTTATATTAATGGTGACGGGAATGAATACGATAATCTTTTTAGATATTCATTTTTAGCACAATTTACCCCAGCAAGTGCTGGCTCCTCTATAACATATACAGTAAGAGGGTGGAAGGGTGGTAATACAGTTACTTTTCAACCAAGTTCTTTATTATCAGCTATTACAATCCAAGAAATTCAACAATGATCACAAAATACGACGCAGTTTTAGCATTAGTTCCAGATGTAAGTTTTGGAGTTACTTCTGAAGGTCACATTATTTGGCATGAAGAACCTCAACAAAAACCAACTGAAGAACAAATCCAAGCAAAACTTGTTGAACTTCAAAACGCAGAACCGATGCGAGTTTTGCGTGCAGAAAGAAACTACAAACTCACCCTAACCGACTGGCGAGCAAGCTCGGATTTGACGCTTTCAAGCGAATGGTCTACCTATCGACAAGCCTTGCGTGATTTACCATCTACTGCATCACCTAGTTTGGATGATAATGGAAATTTGACTAATGTCACTTGGCCTTCTGAACCGACATAATGAATCATTATTTTTTGGTAATTACATTGTGAATCAATTTGATCAAATCCTTTTTTTTAATAATCGGGTTTTTATCTATTTATTCGATAATCAAATCCGTCACTTTGTTAAAAGAAGATGATGTAAATTGTCTTGCTCTCAACATTTATCATGAATCGAGAAATGAATCTACTGCAGGGCAATTGGCCGTGGCTCAAGTGGTCATTAACCGAATGGAGTCTCGACAATTCCCTAATACAATTTGCGGAGTGGTTCAACAAGGATTATTCAAGGGAGGATTTCCTGTTAGGGATCGGTGTCAATTTAGTTGGTTTTGTGACGGCATCAGCGACAATCCTCGGGATTCTCGTGCTTTCGACAAAAGTGTAGATTTAGCGGAATGGTTGTTATTTGCGAAACAATGGGTTCCAGACATCACAGACGGAGCATTATTTTACCACGCATCGTATGTGGACCCTTTTTGGAGCAAATATAAGAAAAAAACATTAACCATCGACAACCATATATTTTACAAATGAAAAATTTAACAACATTTGCAATTGGTTTCCTTGTAAGCGGATACGTCATGGCAGACGTTCTTGCAAGTGGACATTACGGACAATATCCAGAACAACGTTTTCAACAATTTCAACAACCACCACAACCTCAACAAGCTCCATCCGATATTACAGGAATGATTGCTAATTTATTTTTAGAGCAAGGAATTCTAGGAGCCATGTTGATTATTCTTGGATTCTATTTTTATAAGATGGAATCACAGGCCCGTAGTGATCGTTTAAAACTTCAGGAGAAATTCGAACAATTAGTGGAGAAAAGCATGGAAGGAACCCTTGACGTTAAAACTCATTTGGCGAGTTTGGATGCAAGGGTTGGAAACATAGAACGTGAAATGGAGTCCACGAAGGAATTTTTAATGACCGATTTTAAAAGGGCGTAATGGCGAAAACAGTAGAAACGAAAATCGAAAAAATTGAAGATCCACCCCAGAAACCAGAACCTCCTGTTGATCCAGACGTTCAAATAGCCAAATTACGATTCTGGGCAAGACTGGTTATCAGTTTAATGGCGTTCTTATTGTTTGGTTACCTCGTCATAAAAATGATCGATAAACCTGAGGAATTAACTCAATCATCCAAAGATTTAATCAACCTCGCATTTGGTGCTTTCCTGCCGATTATCGGAATGTTGGGCAAACATTGGTTTGAAGCCGTTCAGGAACCGATTCATCCCAAAGGTGACGGAGGCCCAAAGGAGTTTGAGCAGAGGGTGGAAATAAAAGCTCCAGGAGTTGAATAATGCTTACATTAGTTGGCTCATTGATGGGATTTGCTGGGTCCGCAGTTCCCAGCGTTATCGATTTATTTAAAGAAAAATCAGAACGTCAGAAACAGGTCGAATTGGCTCGTCTCCAAATGGAAGCCAAGGAGAAGGGTGTCGATCTGGATATTCGAATGATGACGGCACAAGCGGATATCGAAGATCGAAAATCCGCAAGAGAAGAACAACAACGATTGTTGGAGCATGATGCCAAGCTAGGAATGCAAGGAGGTTTTGTAAACAGTCTCCGTGCGTTTGTCAGACCCTTCATAACCTATGTTTTCTTTGTAACGTTCATAGGAGTGAAGGTCGTATTAGTTTGGCATACCGTCGATTCTGGAGGTGATCTGGAACAAGCCGTAAATGTCGCATGGGATGACGAAACCGAAGCCTTGTTTGCCGCGGTTATGTCCTTCTGGTTTGGAAGCCGTGCAATGCCAAAAATGAAAGGAAAATAGGGGTCCCAAAACCGATTCTGTTCCGGCCGTCGGTTTGAAGGCATCTTTGCGGGAGCCAGGACCCCTAGAAATTATAATATGCAAATATCTCAAAATTTTGTACTAAAAGAATTGAAACGAACCGAGTGTCGTATCCCAAACGATCCAGATCAACGGGCGATTATCAATTTAACCGCAGGAACGCACCGCATTCTTCAGCCGTGCCGTGACAAATTTGGATTGGTCCGTGTGACCTCGGCATATCGGTGCCCAGCCGTTAATGAAGCCATTGGAGGTTCAAAAACCTCAGATCATTGTGCCATTGGTACTTCGTGTGCCTTTGATTTTGAAATTGCATCGGAAGAAATATCCAACCCACAATTAGCAGAATGGATTCGTGATAATCTGGAATTCAAACAATTGATTCTGGAATATTATAATCCTGCTGAAGGGCCAAATTCAGGATGGGTCCATTGTTCCTATGACATTGCAAACGGAAATCGAAAAGAAGTTTTGACGAAAAAAACGGGTGTCAAAGGATATAAACCTGGATTGATTTACGATTAGGTCAGGGTTCTGGTCAGGGTATCGAATGTGGTCAGGGTTGGGTCAGGGTTGCTGATTCTTCGCAAACCCTTGGAAAATGGTGGCCAGAGGTGGAATCGAACCACCGACACACGGATTTTCAGTCCGTTGAACTGTTACTGATTTTATTAAGGATTTTAACCAGAATCAAAATCTGGTCAGGGTGTTGGTCAAGGTTCTTGATCAAATTTGGGTAGAAAATTCACCGCTCTTTTCTTTTTCTCCGCAATTTTATTGTTCAATGCATTTCGATACAAAAGGGTGGTATCGAACTTTGAATGTCTCGCCAAATCTCGGACTGTATCAATCGATTGATCCACACCAAGCAATTCGGTGATCACATACGATCTAATCGAATGAAGCGGTTTGTGTCCTTTTAACCCTAGTTTCTGACACAATCGAGCAAAGTATCTTGTAAACCCATCATGACGAGTCCAATGTTGAACTCCATTCCCTCGATCTAGCCACCACACCTCGTCAGGATTTCTTGGATCATTAGCAATAAAATCCATCAATGCATCCGAGCATGGAACAAAACCTTCGTGGCGTCCTTTTACTCGGTATTTATCTCCATATTCATTGATGAGATTTTGATCATCTTGAATATGAATCCATAAATCTCCTGCATTGTCCTTGATCAGCCATTTCAAACGCATCGCCCATACTTCTCCTGCCCTCATTCCTGTTTCTCTCATCAAAATCATGGCTCTCAACGCATTTTGATGCCCTTGTTTACGGATCTCTTTCTCCAATATCAATAAATCGTTTTTTGTAAAGGGTCTCGGAGGGGTCTCGGTAACGACGGGAGGCTCGAGGATTATTTCATCATCGACGTATTTTTTTTTCTTGGCCCATTTCCAGAACCGATTGATGCAATTGATATGTTTGGCGACAGTCGCATCAGATAATTTTTGAGATAATAATTGAAGGACGCGGATTTCGTAGATTTGATGAAATCCATAAATGTCATGATTGCCCACCGCATCAAGATAATAGTTCATGCTTGAAACATATTCCTTGATGGTACGATTCGAGGCTCCTTTCGCTTTTAACGTATCAAGCCACGCCTGAATCACGGTTTTGATGTAGATCGTTTCCTTACTGGAAACATTTTTACGTTCGGCAATAATGGACTCTTTTTTGGCAAGCCAAAGATCCCTGAGTACCGATCTACGTTTTTTGGGGGATAAATGAGCTAATTCATCAATCGTCGCAAGTTTGCGGATCAAAAATTTGTTTGGTTCTGGATGCAAGTCGTGGAAACGACCCTGCCAAACTCCTTTTTGCTCATTTCGATAAAATTCCTCTCGGACGCTCATTTTTCAGGGATTCATTCTCCTGCCGATAAAAACGAATCAATTCGTCTTTGTCATGCAACCAATCCTTTTGAATCTCCAACTCCTGAGATAACTGGATCAATTGATTTTCATATTCTTCTCGCCACATCGGACCTTCACCAGATATGAGCCAATTGATATTGACTCCTAAATCATGAAGACCTTTATAGACGAGAGCCGAAACACCTTGTTTGCCAGTCAATATACTGGACAAATAAGCTGATGTAATGCCTATTGCGGAAGCGACATCTTTAGTTCTTTTGGGATGGGATTCAATAACAGTTTTTATTCTTCTTTTAATTTCAATATCTTTCATTGGTTTTTTTTATGTGGGTGACCTACCACGGTGATTCACCTAGGTGGTGGGTGATAATTCGTCCAAGATCTCAGTGGAAATCTGCTTTCTCCAATTGTTTTTGCAGTTGGAGGAGGGTGCTTCATGATCCATGCCCCCCTTGAATAATTATAGTTTTTGCCGTTGTTCATATTTCTCCCAATCTTTGTGATCCCAACCAAATTAGATTTGTCCTTTTGGACCATTCAGCACCTGTGCATAAACTTTTTCTCGTTTTTAGCATACCAATCTTTCTAGGATTTATTGGATTATCAAATATAATATTGACATCTTTCAAATAGATCATTATTTTATATTTAAAATTAGCGACCATGGCAAGGTTTTATATTGAATTTAGCAATAAATTGACGGAATATAGGTAAATTGGACGCCGAAAGTAAAATTTTGTTGCGTGAATTGATTACGGAGCTTAGAGAATTCAACGACAATTTCAGCCGTGAATCTCAACGCACCGAGATCGCACAAGCGAAAGAACGGGAGAAAAAACTTCTTGATGCCTCTTTACGTCGAGTTTGCAAATGATTCCTCTGGAACTTGAACCCCCAGGTCGCAACAAACTTGAAAAATCCTATGGAGAATATCTTGCCCAACTCAAACGTTTGGGTGAAATCATCGATTTCCGATATGAACCATTTTCGTTAAGGATTGGACATTCAGCGTGGTACAAACCCGATTTTTTAGTGGTTAAAAAGGATTGTTTCGAATTGCATGAAACCAAGGGTTTTATGAGAGAAGCAGCCAACGTCCGTTTGAAAGCGTGTGCTACTAAATATCCGTGGTTTCGGTTTTTGTTAATCAAAAAGGAAAAAAAAGGACAATGGAATGTCAGGGAAATCAGACCCGAAAACTGAAGCCATGCAGGGGCAAGCGAGTACAACACTCCTAAGGACATTGTTTCTGCGATTTCAGCAATGTCTTGAATTTGTTGTTCGCTCAACCGCTCGTAAAAGGGAACTTAACGTGAACTTCTCCTGCATGGCCTCAAATGTTGTTGCTTGAAAGAAAAATAGACGAAGAACTTGAACTTCGTGTTGATGACGAAACATTGAAAATCAAGGTTTGCCGTGTCAGAGGAAAACGAGTTTTACTGGGATTCGAAGGAAATGACAGAATCAGAATCCAACGGAAAGAAACTAATAAAAGCGATCCGAATCTGGGACACCTTCAAGGGGAATCAAGCCATGCTTCCGTTGAATGCAATGGGGCAGGACATCTTTGAAAGACGTCCAGACTATTATTTGAAACCCGATTCTCCGTTTTACGGTTTTGTTGACAAACAACGTGGAATCTTTGTCTGGACAGGAAAAATCGAATACATGGAAAGGAAACTGAATCATCCGTCAAAATTCAAACCTAGTCAGACGGAATGTTTCTACACTTGCTGGATGAACGATCTGTTCAATCCTGCAATATCCGCATCGTTTCGAACAATCATGTTTGAAAAAATGCGGGATTTCAAAGATCACAATTTTATCCTGCAAACGAATTGCTGGGATCAATTTGTGACATTTTCAGAGGATCACGATGTTCCAACGAACGTCGAGGTTCGAAACATTAATTTGTCAATGAGGCCTTTATGGAAGACAAAAAGAATATAGGTGGTATTTGGGAAGGTGAAACAAAAGCAGGAAAACCAAAATTGACGATTAAAGTCGATGAGGATTTGAAAGCTGGAGTTTATTACACGGCATTAGAAAATAGCTACAAAACCGAGGACAGGCATCCTTCATATCGAATAATGCCTCAAAACGATTTACCTCCAAATCCAGTCTAGGAAACGATCAACGTTTCACGCAGATACGTGGCAAGAAGGTCATTGGTGATTTGAGAACGGCCAACATCACGCTTTCTTGCCATCTCCTCTATTTCCTCATAAATCCATTTATCCACAGTACAATTTAAGGATACTTTTCTTTCGTTAGTCTTGTTGTATTTTTTCGGACGCATTATGTTTCTGCAAAGATAATCAATATAATGTTGAGAATTATATTTAAAATTGCCTAATATCTCAATAAAATATTGGTAATCATGCAATTAGCATGAGGCGACTTGGCGATCCAAGTATTTCAATTGAGGTAACAATGCGTCTTACAAATCGATTTCGGATGCCACAGGCATTCGTCCGTGCGGTTGAGAATGATTCATATCACAAAGGTGATAAAGTCGATTTCAGCGTAACGGAACTTTTGTCGAGTCCGCATCAACGTAATTTGAAGCGGATCCACAAAGACGAAATTGTTGAGGATGTCATTGATCGGGTTTGGGCTTTGTTCGGGCAAGTGTCTCACACTTTGCTGGAACGTGGTGCTGGTCCGAATGACATTGTGGAAGAAAGGTTTTATCACACAGTTCTAAGTGAATTAATACCTTACGAAATTTCTGGACAAGTTGATTTGATTGAACCCATTGACGGGGGACATCGATTAACAGACTGGAAAACCACATCCGTCTGGAACGTCATGAACGGAGACCATGACGATTGGGAAAATCAACTCAATATTCTGCGTTATTTAGCAGATTTTGAATTGAATCCAGTTGTTTCCGAACTCCAAATCGTTGCAATCATGCGTGATTGGAGACCAGGAGAAAAACTCCGTAAACCAGACTATCCTCGACACCCCATCAAGAAGATCAAATTTCCAATCTGGTCAAACGACAAGGTTGAGAAATTCATAGCCGATCGCATTTCCTATCACGTTCATTTTCCTGCAGACGATGTTTGCCCACCAGACGAGAGATGGCAATCGCCAACTCAGTTTGCGGTGATGTCAAAAGGACGAAAATCAGCCCACAAATTGTGCAAAACAAAACGTGAAGCTGAATTTTGGATCAAAAAGAACGGTAAAGGAGATCGAATCGAAAAACGAATCTCAGAACCTCGCAAATGTTTGAATTATTGTTCCGTTGCTGAATTTTGCAGTTACGGAAAACAATTCATGAAGGAGGTTGCGTGAATCGTGATCTTGATGGTGTTGTGATAATTCGCCTTCTGGAAGAAGGGAAAAAACGAACTAATAAAAAACTCCGAAAGCAGAGGAAACGGGAATCTTTGAAACGATGGTGGAGACGTAAAGTCCGCCACACCAAGGAACGGCTACTTTCCGATGCAACGGACTTTAATCAATGAGGTAACTGAAAGGAAATTACCCATGAGTGAAGAAACTGTCAATCAAATTGTACCAAATCAAAGATTCGCTGGTGATATTGATCTTTGCTGGTCTGACAACTGCGACAAAATTTTTGGAGCATTAGCAAAAGCCCAAGCGAATTTTACCGCAGTCGCAAAGAACAGAACCGCAGGAAAGGGTGGTTCATTTTCATATCAATACGCTGATTATGCGGATGTATTGGAAATGGCGTTGCCCTGCCTTGCAAAAGAAGGATTAGCGTTCATGCAACCGATCCACGGAGACAAAATGTCCTGTTTTCTTGGTCATTCGTCTGGTCAATGGATCAAAGCATCTGCGAATTGTCCTCAAGCCCCAAAAATTCAGGATCAAGGTGCCGTTTTCACTTATATGAAACGTTACACCATGTCTGCATTGCTGGGTGTTTCTGCACAAGAAGATACCGACGCTCAAGGCGTTGATACGTCGAAATCAAACGGGAATGCATCCAATTCGAATCAATCGAATGGCAAATCGAATAATTCAAAAAAGGGCGAGGAAACAAGCCTCCTTGCAGGAAATTCACCTGCTGAATTGATTGCATCGATTGAAAAATCGGGATGGGCAAAACCTCATATCAAAAACCATTTCTCGAAGCATTGGAACGAATACCTTGCTCGGCTGAAAAACCAAGATCGTGTGAAATTCGCTAATGATTACGGAGTTTACATGAGTGGAGAAAAAGCCACGGCTTGAAGGTAGTTCGGGAACATAATTGCGGACGAGAAATCCTTGTGGAACTGCTCGGTCCTTCAGAAGCATGGTTCTTTGATTTCTGGATGAAACCGGGCGGTTCTTTACAATGGCAAAACGTCGAATTGTGTCCTGAATGCGGAGTGAAAATAACGTTAAAAAACTTAAAAAAAGATCCACGAATCGAGAAAGGAGTTCTATGTGGGCAGTAGTCGCAATTAATTATGGAGTCCATGAATTTTTTGGACCGTTTGAATACCACGAGGATGCGGTAGATTTTTTCCGTAGTTTACCAGATTCGAACAGATCGGTTTTTATGACAAAATCGATATTCGAATTAAAAGATCCTTCCCATTTAATTTCACAACCTGAAACTCTGGAGCCCAAGTATGTTTAAAATCGTTGATTGTCCAGTATGCCACGGTGGTGGCGGGATTTACGAAAGGGTTTATGTTCAAAATGGACCTGATCCAGAGGATTACGATATTGATGGAGATGTAAGTCCATGCGAGGTTTGCAATGGTTCTGGCAAACTTAGTCAGGACTTTGCTGATTACATCAAAAGAACGTCAAAAACCACGCCTGAAATCGAATACGAAATTCCTTTTTAATGCGTGATCCTTCAAATCCAAATCGATTAAAACCGATTGCATTTGTCGGTTACACAGAACCGAGGATCAATCTTTACCAGAAGGTCAAATCTACTGGAAAAATTGTTCCTCGTTACATTCGGAAGAAACTTTGGAGTTATCAATGTTCTTGCGGAAATATTGTTATCAAAGAAAAGAAACAAGTTGACCGCGGACATACAAAATCATGTGGTTGTTTGCATCGGGAATTACGATCCAAACATCTAAAAAAACTCCATGCAGAGGGGAAAGTAAAACTCCTTCAAAAAGGGCACAAATTATCCAAGGGCTGGCCCAAAGGAAAGCCTGCTCATAATAAAGGAAAAATATTTGTGCGTGACTTTCCGAATCGTCGATACAGTACTGGCAAATTCATGACGTTGGAACAATTACAAGAACTATGGAGCCAACATAATGCGAACCATGAATGATATTGAAAGAACAATCCGTTTGTTCCCAACGATTTTCGACGGATTGAAACAAAAAGTCGTTGAGAATTTCATACAGTGGTATCCACACAATATGCACGTTATCAATGCATTCGAAAAAGAAGCCGTTTTTCTCCGTGTTCATGGAAAACGAGATCGATATTCCTGCTATACGATCCGTGAAAAATTACGCTGGGATTCGTTACTCAAGGAAAACACCGAGGATTACAAACTCAACAATAATTTTAGTCCATGCATTGCTAGGGTTTTGATGTTTTTGAATCCGCATTTGAATGGAATGTTTCACATCCGGGAAAGTCGTTCATATTTTTAAAACCCTTTTTTTGCAAGAAATATCAATATTATATTGAAATAGTGTTTATATTTATTGTTTATCTCAATATATTGATCAAATGAAAGCATGGTTTGAAACTGACATTTTGCTGGACTCACGTTTGAGTAAAAACGACATAAAAGTGATGATCGTTTTATCTGCTCACGCCAACAATGATGGAGTTTGTTGGCCCTCAAGGCAACGGATTGCCGACAAATCTGGAATCTTTATTTCGAACATTACACCGATCCTGAATCGGTTACGAGATTACGGACACATTGAAATCCAACCTTCCACGGGTCATTCGAATCGTTACAAACTCCTGCAATATCAACCTCCAGAAGTCAAAAAAGACGATGTATTACTGGAATCTAATAAGCCTCAAGAAAAGGGGTTATTAGAAACTAATAAGGGAGGGTTACTAGAATCTAGTAAGGGGGGGTTATTAGAACCTAATAACCATAACTATGTATATAACTATACAAATAACTATAAAAACAAAAAAACCCCTCAATCTGTTTCCAAAACGCCCATCGAATGGAAACGGATGTCGTTCAACAAATTCAAATCTCACAAATCAAAACCTGAGTTTACGGACGAATTCAATTCGATCTGGAAACGATACAAAAAAGCCTGTTCGGAACTGGACTCGGAGACAGGTGGAAAACTCCAAGCATTTTTCAGATTTCTCGTTCTGAAGGAACTTGGATTCCTAGTCAATGACATCACCTTGTCATTACGCAAGTACGTTGAGAGCAAACGGAAATCGAGAATGACAATGGCTCATTTATCCACAGTCCTTAACGATCCCGATTTGATACGTCAATTTTTGGAAGACGAAACAAATGACCACGACGAAAAAATACCCGAAATCAAAGTCGAAATACCAGACTTCTCAACCCGATTTGAGTTGTCTTCTACCTCCGTCAACGTTGGACAAAATCCAACAAGAAGAACAAATGATTCTCGGATCGATATTGATGAACCATCATCCAGATTCGAATCAACTGGTATTCGTCACCAATGAGGATGTAGGTCCCGAAGATTTTCTAAGTCGAAAGCATCAAATCATTTATGAATCGATGCTGGACGCAAGGAACGAAACAGGGCGTGATTATTTCGAAAACGTGTTTCACCTTTGCGCCTCGTCGAACCTCGACATTCCCCTGCATTATTTCGATGAATTGCTTGATCGTGGTCAAACAATTCAAGGCCCATCGCTCACATGGCACGCAAGAGCCCTCAAACTTTATTCATTTGATCGGCAAGAAATCCAACTGGTTGCGAACGCCTACGCGGATCTCCAACAAGGAATCGACGTTTCCGAGTTATTAGACGATCTCCACAAAGTTCGTGAAGAACGTGAAAACTACAAAAAGAACGAACCAGAAGCATTCGGTAACGGGATCCGTGACTGGTGGCAAAAGCTCAACACCAAGGCAAGTGACGATTACATCGAAGATTCCGCAATCCCCTGCCATTTACCATCGATAGCCAGAGAAACACAAGGTTTCAGAAGAAGCGAAGTCTCCGTTCTGGCCGGCAGTCCTGGTTCTGGTAAATCAGCCCTCGCAATGAATTTTCTCCTTCATGTTATTCGGAACACCAGTTTGAAAACGGCACTCATTTCTCTGGAAATGAATCTGGATGAAATAAACGCAAGGCTTGTGAATCAAATGGTTGACGTTCCATTGAAATATTTGCTCGACCCAACATTGTTGCAGGAAAAACGATTGAACAAGGATACCTCAATCGATCAACAAAAATTATGGGACGAATTGATGAGAGCCACGCAATACAGTCTCAAAATGGCTGAAGAAGACATTTTCCAAGCGGTTTCGCTGGAATCATTCAATCCCATTGTTGTGCGATCCGCAGTCGAACGAGCAGCCAATGCTGGTGCGGATTTTATCATTCTTGACCACATTCATCGGGTTCAATTCACCGAATCCAAAAGTTTCGCAGAACAAATGACCAGATTCATGGTGTCAATGACGGAGATTGCAAAATCAACCAACACCCATGTAATGGTTTTGTCTCAAGTCAACCGTGAATCACCAAGAGAAGGTCGCAGGGCACGAATGCATGATTTGAAAGGTTCGGGTGGCATCGAAGAAAACGCATCTTTGATCATGATGTTGCACCGAGATATTGAAGAAAACCCCAATCGAGGAGAATTGCATATTGCGAAAGCCCGCTCGGGTATGGCTGGACGGACATTGGACCTAGTTTTTACTGGAAATCGTCTCACATTCGGAGAAGTAGCAAATGAATATAGATATCAAGAATAAAATCCAATCTTTACCAGATTCGCTGAAAGTTTCAGAGGTGGCAGATGTGTTCCGTGTCGATACCAGAACGGTCCGCAACTGGATTTACGAGGGACGGGTAGATGCGATCAAGCCTGTTGGATCTTACAGAATCGAAAGAAACAGTCTTTTAAGATTATGCGACGAGTTTACTGATGGAATCTTGTTTCAATCTGACCGGAATCTGGTGTAGGGGTCGGAAAAGAAAATTTGTCTCCGTGCAAGGTCCGAATCAGGTGTTGCACGGACCATTTAATAAAATCGGTACGAGTCTGATTTTCGGTTTTGGCGATCTCATCGATTTTCTCCAAAAGATCGTTTTCCAGCCTCATAGTAATCTGAGTTTTCGGGACCACAGAATATTTGGATCCAACCATTTCTCCTTTGATTCGCCCAGGTCCTCGTCTTTTCTTTTTTCCAGCCATAAAAGTCCTATTTTCGGAGGTTTTATTCCTCAAATCCATTTTAAGACATTCAATTTAAAATGCAACCTCCTGAACCAGCGTGGAAATCAAAAATCTGGTGCGTGGTGCGTGGAATCAAGAATGAAGTACATGGTGTTTGGTATCAAGAATGTGGTGCATGGTGCGTGGTGTACTTGTGATCTATCTAAACGATATATCGCCCACCGCATCTCTAAATCATTGAGTCCATTAACAGTTCTTCATTCGGAAGTGCAGGAGGTTTCAATTCTCAGCCGAGGTCGTATGATTGCACACGGCTTTCAATGGAATCGGTAAATGATTGATCTTATTGACGATTCTATAAGTTTGGTTTGCGTGGAAACTTTCGTTTGGACGCTGGATTGATGCTCGGAAAGACGACTCTCTAACGTATTGAAACCATTGATAAAGATAGTTGAAGATAGTTGGTAACGTATTGAAACCATTGACTATTTCCAATGATTAATTTGTAATTTAAATTGAATTTATTGTCGGATCTGTTATAATATATCTATATAAAAAAAAACAAAACAACAAACGAGCCGACGATTCGGCCTGAAGGAAGCCACCGCAATTCCGCGGGGCTGATAGACAAAATGCGAAACGCCCCTCAGCAACGGGGCTATCCCAACGGATCGGGATAAAATTGATCTTGAGACCCTGCTTTAAGGGTCGAAACAATCGACGGGGCAGATCACGAATGAACGGGGGCCGTCAGATTGAATTCGAAAGGTTGGTGAGCACCGAGCCACCGCAGATGCAGAAGCTCTCAATGAAATGAGTCCTCGGAAACGGGGTTAAAAAGCTCCTCATAACTAGAAGAAATGCATCTACATGGATACGGCTTTGTAGGCTAATGACGGCTAATGCAATGCCCTCCACGTAACCAATTGGTCAATTTCCTTTAGCCATGTTCCGACTGTTGCTGGTCGGATCGATACGGTTTGAAGGGATCTGGTTCGTGAATCATCACTTTGCTCCGACAAGGAATTCAAGGAGGTGAATTTGCGACAGATTCCTTCGGGCTTCTATCGATAACGATGGAGGCCGTGATCATATCACGTTCTTTTCATTCAATTAGAGGTAACTATGGCTAAATCAAATCAATTGACCAAAGCGGAACTCAACAGTCTCCTTCACGTTCCTCACAAAAAAGGAGCTCTCAAAAGAATCAATGTAACGTCCCTGCTATTCGAACTTTGTTCGGAAAGTAGACCGACCAATATTTCGGTGGATGTTGCCCAGCGGTTGCTGGCATTGATTGAAAGCACCGATTTCGGTGTTCTTTTGGATGATGAAATCACCGATCCCGACTTTGATCATATCGATCAATACGTTGATGACCTCAACGGCTTGATTGGAAACGATCCTGAGCCGGAAGCAACGGAGGTTTCATCCAGTTCGGACCTCGATGAATCAATCGAGGTTACCGAGGAAACGAAGGAGACAAAAGAAGAATCCTGCACTGTCGGTGGTGTCGCTAGGAACGTCGATGCCACGCCCGAATTCCTTCGGGACAAATCCGATGCAGAGCATGAGGTTATAGATTGGGCAATCAATTCGGTCATGGAATTGGAAAATTCAATCCGTGCTTCAAACAACAAAGAGCTCTGTATCAAGTCGGATTATTCTGGTGTCCTCGACGACGGAAACGTGGTCGTTACCAATCACCAGATTCGATCCTCATGGCATTATTCCTCGGAAACGGGAATTGCTACCCCTCACGAATTCAAAAAGAGCGGAATGCAAGCATCGACACCGACATCCTCCCGATCGGGTGGCGTTCGAGGTCATCAAAAGAACTCCATGCGACAGTACATCTCCGAATGCATTGAATCTGGTGAATATTCCTCCAAGGAATTGGTAGCCCATGTCACCGAGAAAATGGATCGGAAAGCCAGTGCGGTGAGAACAATCATCAATTCTGCAAAAAATCCTTTATGGAATTCATTGCGGACGTGTATTTGTGAGATGGACGGAAAATTGATGTTTGACGACGATTCTCGGGTGGAGTTGGAAAAAGCCATTTTCCACAAAAATCATCCCTTCGCATTGGCTATGGATGCGTTGGATGCTGATGAAACAAACCTCGACAAAATCATCGGGGACCTTGTTTCTGCGGATGCAATCAAACCTCGGTACGTTTCCATGTATCGGGAGCGGATGAGCGAATGGAGAACCTTGTCTCCTGCCACCGAAACTCCTGTTGAGTTGGCTGCTTAAGTCGAAACCCGTCCTTCGGGGCGGGTCGTGGTCAGAGTGACAATCTGCCACCTGATGAGACAAGTCCATCAGAATGTCAACCCATGGCTAATGAGGTAACCATGTTTTGGACACGTTACAAAGGCGGTACTTGGTGGAACAAGCCTATGGATGTAAACATCATCCATCCAAATTTGCGTTGGAAAATCATCAATTGCAAACATTGCAGTTCCGCACGAACCACCACTTGGTTTGCAACCCGTCCCCAAGACGAAGAACAAGATGGTTCATGGACCTGTTATTCATGCCAACAAAAAGGTTTGGAATAAAAACCTAATCATCGAGGCTTGTTTCTTTGCATTTGTCGCATAATCAATCGACAAACGCCACAGATCGAGCCTCACGTTCCCCTGCAACCACATCCTACAAGTGATCATGAACAAGCCAACAATTCCGTTGGTTTGTCAATGGGCATTTGTCCGTTGAATCCTTATCTCATGCTAAAGGAGATTACTATGCTGGAAATTGCACCTGTCGAAAATCATTCATTCAATGAAGTTCAAGAATTGTTGGATTATTGCGATCAAGAGAAACGGAACATTACTTACGAGGATGTTTCCAAATTCAACGGATCGTTCTTTGAAGACGATTGCAGAATTGGCGATCTCCGTTTCAATGAAAACGGAATGCAGTCCTTTCTTCAGCGTTTGGGCGGTGGTTCTGGTTTGTACGACACCCTCAAAAATATTAACCGTCCTGGTCTTGCGACACAGGTGGTCAATGATTTGATGGAAACCGAGACGGCACGTGAAAACTTCGGTAAATCACGTTTTGTCATCGATGCATACGACGGAAACATTATCGGAATGGTTGGATTGCGGTATTCACCTCTCCACAATTTCGATGTAGTCCAAAACATCCTGAAAGATCGGGATCTGGTATTCGATAAAGCATTGGTTTCGAATACTCGCCTTTCCTTGCATTTCCTCGATTCCGTACATGGCATGGAACTCAACAGCCATGGTCTTGACGGAAAAGATACCATCAAATTCGGAACTCGTATTTTGAATGATTTGATCGGCAGAACGGCAATTCGTGGCTCCGTTTGCACCGAAAGGACACTATGCACCAATGGTATGGTTCACGTTTCCGATATGGGTTCAATTAGACAAATCCACGTCGGAGACAACCAACGAATCACGGACAGATTTGGTGAAATCATTGAACTTTGCAAAAACGAATATGAGGTCATCAAGGAGAAGTTCGAAACCCTTGGAAAAATTGAGTTCAAACCTCAAGCACTTGTCCAACTCGGATGCCCATTTGACATCCTCCCGGAAATTCGAAAAGAACGTTTATTCAAACCTTCCTCGAATTTACGCGGTGATGACAGAACGGATGCCGTGAAAAAAGCTACGGATTTTGTTTCTTCAATTCCTAGTCAATTTGGTGGCGAAACGACACGGGCAGTTTGGAATTCTGCTCATCGTAACAAATCCACAATGTTCGATTTCATCGAAACATTCACGGAAGCCGCCAATTCGGATCATTACGATCCCATGCAGAAATTGGAGATCCAAGAAAAAGCCGGTGAATTGACAAACTGGACCCTGAACCATCGGGGTCGCATTGAAAATTACCGTGACCTTCCAGTAGCAGCCTAACCACCAGCTTGGGGGCCTTGTCATTCGGCACAAGTTTGACATGGAAGACTCATTGATGAGTCCAGGCCCCCTGCAAGCCCCCTAGAATTTCTGATTCTGCCCCCGTCCTGGGGTCGGAACAAGTGATTCTCGCTTGTTTAATCTCCAATCCAAATTTTCTATGGATCATTTTGACACGGCTATTTTTGATCTTGAGTCGGCTACAGAAGCTCGGGATCAGGAATGGGAATGTTCCTACATTCTTGACGAATTACGGGAACAAGGCGTCTTAACGGACGCTCAATATGCATCCTTCGTCAAATGGGATGCCTCCGCATCGGTGAAACGTCGAACGCTTCTCCGATGGAAACAAAATCATTTATAAAGGATCAATGATGGATAACGAAAAAATTGACCAAAAGTACATTAATTTTCTGAACGGACTCAGAGAATCGGGCATCACCAATATGTTTGGTGCAGTCCCCTATTTGATGGAATGTTTTCCTGACCTCCAAAAAGCGGAAGCACGGAAAATTCTTGGTAACTGGATGCGTAATTTCCAGTCCTACCAAACTCAATGAAATTTCATCCTGAACAAATCTCCGCATTGGCAAAACGTTTCCAAGCAAATTTCGGTTTGTCGGAACGTGATGCCATGCGAGTAGCCATTGGAACATTGAAAAAAGAATCGATGAAACAGAGCAAAATTGCTCCGTTAAATTTCGATGAAACCATCAAATCTCAATAAAAAATCAATATGTCCCACTCTGATTTATTGGGGTGGGACCCCACCTTCTCCAGTCCCCCTGAAGGTGAGGGTCCAGATAACACTCCAGAAAACATTGAAGCCTTGTGCAAGGAGACGTTGGAAAGCTACACGGACGACACCATTTATGAGTTGGCGTTCGAACATCTTGAACAAAAATATTCAGCCAATTTCGACGAATTTCAGAAGGATTGGCAACTAATTATGGAGAAAAAATGACTAATTACAAAATTGTCCACAGATGCCCGCAATGCGGGTCTGAAAAATTAAACTGGTTGGGGTGGATGGACGGAGATTCAAATCCTATCACCGATATGTTGACGTTGGATTTCCTACCATCACCACTTCCAAAGAACCAAGCATATTGTATCCAATGCTCCATTTTTGTGACCCCAGATGATTCAAGGAGGATTAGTGAATAACGAAAAAAATGAGAAAACCAGCACCCACGAATTCAGCAGTAAATATGATCATTTGATGTTTTTGATCAAAGAACACGCTGAATTAGAGGAATCAAACGTTCCAACAAACACTTTGGAGCAACATCTAAAACATTTGTTAAACAAACAATCTGCGATAGTTGGCCAATTGCAATACTGGTTACAAGATGCATACGAACATTTGGAACAATTTGAGAAGAAAGATTTCAAAATGCATTTCTTACGAAATATGCATCCGATTGATTGGGCAATTCACATTCAAACAGAAATGGTTGAAGCACATAAACAAGAGCTATTTGAAAAGGAGATGATAAATGCAACTTGAAATAAAATTGGAAAAAACAATCACAGAAACCATTGTCGTTTACAAAAAAGTGACGAAAAAAGAAATACGTGAGGAAATGGATTTGGAACATGACGAAGATCCAGAAGATTACGTTTCTGAATACATCGAACAAATCTACACAGATTTGGCAGATTTAGCAGAAGAAGTTGAAAACGGAGATGGTGTTATAGAAACAGATGTTGAATTTGAAATCGACGAAGTTGAAATCGTTTGAAAGGAGATCGCATGAAAACAGAGTTTGGTGGACCGTTCGAACGCATTCCGTTTGAAGCCTATCATCCTGGTACTAAGCAACAGACGATCAATCTCTTAACGGAAAGATTGTCAGATGCTGGGTTCCCAAGTCCACGGAAACACGCAATCCGCAACTATAAACATTACAAACGTTCCGAGTATTGGGAGAACAAAAAGATCATGGCAATCCTTGATAAGAAGTCAGATACGATCCACCCAAATTGGGGAAACGGTCCTGACGTTTGGCATTTGTCCTTCAAATACCACGATCAAAGAGTTTTTTGGGATTGGCGTGAGATTCAATTGATGAAAAACCAGTTGTGTGGTGAACAAATGGAAATGGTGATGTTGTGGCCCGATGAAAATCGTTTGGTTGATACATCGAATCAATTCCATCTATGGGGAGCCAAAGACGTTGCGATTCCGTTCGGATGGACGCACAGGCTTGTCGAGAACGTTGCGAAAATGGAAAACACCACCCAAAGAGTGATTGATTTCCAGAAAGAAATGAATGATCAGATGAATGCGATCATGGCTACTTTTTCGAACCTTGAAGGAGGTACGCAACAATGACAAAAAAAACGAAATGTTGGGCAGATTGGCATTCAACATTATCAGGAGATGAAGAGTTGGAGAATATAATGGAAATGTCCAAAACCTGTTTGTTGAAAGCCGATCATGATGGTCCTCACGAATGGACAAATGATGATGAATTTGGTGTGAAATTTAATAAAAAGGAGATCGCATGACTTTAGAAGAATTGTACCAATTTTATAGTGATTCACCGTTTTTATACCGAATCACCTATAAAAGAGCCCCGCCTGAAGATCACGAATACAACAAAGGAGATTTATTTACAGATGCAGATTATCTGAATATCAAGGATATGTACGACGGGGCGAAATATTTCCTCAAAAAACATCCTCAATATTGGATATCGAGGGTTGAACATATCCAGAAAGGAAAAAATGCTTTGAAAAAGGGTGGAACGCTACCAGTTACCACCGATTTAACCGAACAATTTATCTCAAGAGAATTGAAATGATCATTTACCACGTTTACGAAGATGCGATAGCTAACACCGATGGTATGGATGATTGTGTTCAACGTTTTGTCCGTTCATTTGCCGAAGCCATGGCTTTGATCAAAAAACATGATAAAAGTCCAAAATTGGCAAAACATACAAAACCCATAGTCAAAAATGATATTGAAAGATGGACGTTCAGAGTTGAAAGACATCAAGAATATGTAGGTACTGGACAACCAGGAGACGTAGAATTAGATTACGAGGGTTTCTGGCATATTGAAAAATTAAATTTGGAGTGGAATAAAAACTCTGTTTGTTATGCATTAAACGTTTGGCCTCTTACGGATGAGTGCTACGGCTAAAAAAAACATTCAAAATAAATGTTTTCTATAAATAAAATCGGATAAATCGGAAATATCGGAAAACTAGGGTTGATTGCCCTCCTTTTGATCGGAATCATATCCGTCAAAAACCCTAATCCCGCAAAAATCGATGTCCGATAAACATATTCAGATCCGTTGCACAGGCTCCAAAACCGTTCCTTACGAATCCCTTAAACCGTTCCAAGGCAACCTCAAGGAAATGAACCTTGACGATGCCGACAAATTACGAGCAGAAATTTCAGAACGTGGATGGATAGCACCCGTTTTTGTGTGGGGTGATCAAATTATGGATGGTCACGGACGTTTGTATGTCCTCGGACAAATGTTGGAAGACGGATACACAATCGATGAGATTCCTGTTGCTGAAATCCACGCAAAGGACGAAACGGAAGCCGCTAAAATCCTGCTGGCAATCAATTCCCATTATCAAAAGATCACCGACGAAGGACTCTATGAATTCGTCAACAAATATAAAATTGAGCCGTTGGATTTAGATAACTTTGAGTTTCCTGACATCGATATGAGT